>Ga0075426_10003588_pt1 | contig 11112 bp, 7 predicted proteins | sample SoiMethybrSBSTD5_FD_75304 | JGI IMG/M metagenome (GOLD analysis project Ga0075426, IMG submission 75304) | Bulk soil microbial communities from a Populus tree surrounding site in Tennessee, USA - Soil MetaG P. TD hybrid SBSTD5 | ecosystem: Environmental > Terrestrial > Soil > Tree plantation...
CGGGCAAGGAGATCTGGAAGCAGAAGTACGCCGACTGGAAGGAAGGCTACAAGGGCGTCATCGCGCCGCTCATCGCCAACGGCGTACTGATCTCGGGGATGGCGGGCGGGGACAGCACCACGCGCGGGTTCGTCGACGGATACGACCCGCAAACCGGGAAGCAATTGTGGCGCAGGTACACGATTCCCGCGCCCGGCGAGCCCGGTTCAGAGACCTGGCCGAACCAGACCAAGCCGGACGCGTGGAAGTACGGCGGCGGGGCGACCTGGCAATACGCTTCGTACGATCCGCAGCTCGACCTGGTGTATATCGGCACCGGGAATGCCGAGCCGTACAACCCCACTTTTCGCGACGGCGCCGATTGCCTGTATACGGCCAGCACGCTCGCGCTCAGGCCCAAGACCGGCGAGATGGTGTGGTATTACCAGTCCGTGCCGAACGACAGCTTCGACTTCGACGCGACGGCCGAGAGCCTGCTCGCCGAACTCCGCGTCGACGGCCAGGTTCGCAAGGTGCTCATCAACGCGCACAAGAACGGGTTCCTCTACGTGCTCGACCGCACCAACGGAAAGCCGATCGCGGCGCACCCTTACGTCAAGGTCAACTGGGCCACGCACATCGATCTCAAGACCGGCCGCCCGGTCCTGACCGACCTCCTCGAGCGCGCGATGAAAGGCGAGACCGTCAACGTATTCCCGTCGCGCGGCACGAACGCGACGCTGATCGCCTTCAATCCGAAGACCGGGCTCGTCTACCTCAACTCGTGGAATTTTCCGCGGCTCATGAAGTATGTGGATTTCAAGTTCGTGCTCGGCGCGGGCTCCACAGGCATCGAGTCCACCATGACCACGCCCAAGGATGAGCCGGCCGGCTATCACATGGCGATCGAGCCGCTGACCGGCAAAGTGGCGTGGCAGGTTCCGATGATGGAGTTCGCGAGCTCGGCGGGCATGCTCGCGACCGACGGCGGCCTCTTGTTCACGGGCCTGCTGACCGGAGAGGTCATCGCGCTCGATCAGGACAGCGGCAAGACCCTGTGGCAGTTCAAGACCGGCTCGTCGGTCAACGCGCCGCCCATCACCTACACGCACAAGGGGCGGCAATACCTGACCGTCCTGTCCGGGCGCGGCGGCAGCATCGCCAACCGCGTCGTGACGGACAGCGTGCCCACGGGCGGTTCGGTGTGGACGTTTGCCTTGATGCCCGAATGAGGGCGAGACGCGGCACGGGATCTCGTTCGTGAACGCCAGAACTCGCTTCGTCGTTTGGATTTCGTTCTCGACGGCGAGCGCCCTGCTCGTTCTTTATGCCTGCAGCGGTGGCCGGGCGGCAAGTTTCACCGGCGTTTTCACCCAGCGCTACGACGCGCAGCGCACCGGACAGAACCGCCAGGAGACTGCGCTGACTCCCGCCACGGTGAGCGCGGCGACCTTCGGCAAGCTGTTCGCGTGCGCCGTGGACGGCGAGGTCTATGCCCAGCCGCTCTATGTCGCGAACTTCGCGATAGCGGGCGGCACCCACAATGTCGTGTTGGTCGCGACCATGAACGACAGCGTCTACGCTTTCGACGCCGATGCGCGCGCTTGCGTCCAATACTGGAAGAAGAGCTTCCTCGGGACAGGCGTCACGACCGTTCCTCCGGCGGATACCGGAGAGACCGGCGACATCAACACGATAATCGGAATCCTCGGAACGCCGGTGATCGATCCCGCCACCGGCACGCTCTATGTCGTCGCGAAAACCAGGGAACCGACCGGTTACTTCCAGCGGCTGCACGCGCTCGACCTCGCGACCGGCAACGAGAAATTCAATGGGCCGGCGAACATTTCTTCTGCGATCACGGTTCCGGGCAACGGGGACGCGAGCGACCCTAATTGCCCCGGTGCGACCGTGGGGCAGGTGCAGTTCTGCGCGCTCCGGGAGAACCAGAGGCCGGGCCTGCTGCTGCTGAACGGAAAGGTGTACGTCGCCTGGGCGTCGCACGGAGACAATAACCCCTACCACGGCTGGGTGATCGGCTACAGCGCGGTCGATCTTGCGCAGGCGCCGGTGGTGTTCAATACGACGCCGAATGGCGGTCGCGGCGGCCTCTGGAATTCCGGCACGGGCCCGGCCGCCGATGCCGACGGAAATATCTACGTCATCACCGGCAACGGAACATTCGACACGGCGGCCCCGCGCACCAACTACGGCGACAGTTTCATCAAGCTGAGCACGGCCGCCGGGCTGTCGGTCGCCGATTTCTTCACGCCGGCGAATCAAGACGCTCTAAACGGAGGCGACTTCGATGTTGGGTCCGGAGGCGCAATCGTTGTGGATTCCACTGGGGTCCACCCGCATTTGGTCATCGGAGGGGACAAGCAGGGAGTTCTTTACGTGATCGACCGCGACCACATGACTGGATTTAATTCCACCGGCGACCAGATCCTGCAAACGGTGCCGATCACAGCCGGGCCCGCCTGCATCATATGCGGCATCTTCTCGACGCCCGCCTTCTGGGAAGGAAAACTCTACGTGGTCGCGATCGGCGACGTTCTGAAGCTATACACGCTCGCCAGCGGCGTCCTCTCCTCTTTACCGGCGCTTCAGGCGGGCGATATGTTCGGTTTCCCCGGGGCGACGCCTGCGATTTCCTCGAATGGCGCGGCGAACGGCATCGTCTGGGTATTGGATACGAGCAACAACGGCACCCCCAACGGCTCGGGCACCAGCGCACCGGCGATTCTCTTCGCCTACGACGCGACAAATCTGAACAAGCTCTACAGCAGCCCGCCGAGCGGCGCAGGGGCCGCTGGCAACGCCGTGAAATTCACCGTGCCGACGGTCGCCAACGGCAAGGTCTACGTCGGAACGCAAACCGAACTGAGCGTGTTCGGCCTCCTGCCGTGAACCTGCGCGGCACATTCATCCTCGGCCTCGCGCTCGCCTGCGCGAGCGCCGCGGCTCAGGACGCAGGCGGCAAGCCGTTCGCCCGGGAGGAGATCGGCAAAGGCTCGGCGCTCTACGAGACTCACTGCCAGACCTGTCACGGGCCGCGCCTCGCCAACCCGGAGTGGGCGAAGGATCTGCGCAAATTTCCGCGCGAGGACCACGCCCGCTTTGTCGATACAGTAACTTACGGCGTGAGAAACATGCCGCCGTGGGCGGATGTGCTCAAACCGGAGGACATCGAAGCGTTGTGGGCGTATGTCGTTGCCGGGGAAGGGAAAAGATAGCGCTTGTGCCCGGCATCGTCCGAGCGCGACGGGCACATCGGCCCCTTGACCGATTTCCTGCGCCTGGCGCATCATTCGCCAACGCGCGAAGCGAAGCGCCGGCTGGGGCGACCGAGCGCGCGTCGGCTGTTAGTTTGGGCCTTATCGTCGTTTTCTGATTCGCGAAGAACAACCTGGGGAGGTTCTCAAATGAATAAGCACCCGCGACAATCTATCGATGCCTTTGTCACCGGCTCGCTTGCGGCAGCGACGCGCAACGTTCCCGTTCTCCTGCTGGCGGCGATGTTCGCGTTCCCGCTGGCCGCGCTCGCGCAAGGCTCCAATGCCGCGAGCCGCTTCCAGCAGTACGAGTCGCAGCAAGCCTTCAAGCCGGCCTTCGTTCCGCTCGGCGTGAAGGGCGGCGGCCGCGTCAAGGTCGTGGTCGTCATGGCGTCCGACTCGGTCGCCGCAGCGCGGGCGCGGTTTCCGGATCGCGCGCTCAGCCGCGACGATAGGCGCGCGGTCGAAGACCAGGCTGCGGCCGAGCAGCAGGGCGTCGAACCCGAAATCTCGGGTCGCGGTGGCCACGTGCTCAAGCGCTTCCGCCACGCCTTGAACGGAATCAAGATCGAAATCGATCGCGACCAGGTCGCGGCGCTCGCCGCGCTGCCCGGCGTCGTGGAGGTCTTGCCGGTGATCAAGCATCGCCTGAACAACGCGGTGAGCGTGCCGTTCATCGGCGCGCCGGTCGTGTGGCAGGGCAGGCCGGGTTTCCGCGGCGAAGGCGTCAAGATCGCGGTCATCGATACCGGGATCGACTACACGCACGCCAACTTCGGTGGCCCCGGCACCGTCGCCGCGTTCCAGGCGGCGGCCGCCGCCAGCACGCAGCCGGCCGATCCGGCGCTGTTCGGGCCTAACGCGCCCAAGGTGAAAGGCGGCACCGACCTCGTCGGCGACGACTACGACGCGAGCGCGGCTGCCGGCAGCCCGGCGCTGATACCGCATCCCGACCCCAATCCGCTCGACTGCAACGGACACGGCAGCCACGTCGCGGGCACCGCCGCGGGGTTCGGCGTGGATGCCCACGGCGCAACCTACGCGGGACCGTATGACAGCGCTGCGTTTCAACAAGGGTTCACGATCGGACCCGGAGTGGCCCCGAAGGCGGACATCTACTCCGTGCGCGTCTTCGGCTGCAACGGTTCGACCGACGTCGTGACCGACGCGATCGACTGGGCCGTCGAACACGACATGGACGTGATCAACATGTCGCTCGGCTCCGACTTCGGCACGGGGAAGACCTCCGATGCGCTGGCGTCACAGAATGCCGCCAGGGCCGGCATCATCGTGGTGGCCTCCGCGGGCAACGCCGGTCCGGCGCCGTACATCACCGGATCTCCCGCATCGGGCAACGGCGTCATCAGCGTAGCGGCAGTGGACTCGACCGCGACCTTCCCCGCCGCGGTGATGGCGCTTGCCGGGGGCAAGAGCATTACGGCGATCGATGCCAACGGGGCGCCGCTGCCCGGCAGCGCCCTCTCGGTCTTCGTGCTGCGCACGTCCACGGGCGGCGTTTCGCTCGGCTGCGACGAAAAAGAATACGTCGACGCGAACATCGCGGGCAAGCTGGTAGTCACGCTGCGCGGCACCTGCGCGCGCGTCGATCGCGCCACCTTCGGGCAGCGGCACGGTGCCGCCGCCGTGGCGATGATCAACAACGGCCCGGGCTTTCCGCCGTTCGAAGGCAATATTCCCGGCGTGACGATCCCGTTCCTGGGCGTGTTGACCGCCGATACGGCGACGCTGACCGCTTCCGCAACGGCGGCACTGGCAAGCGGCACGCTCGCCAACCCCGGCTTCAGGGCGACGGCGGGCTTCAGCTCCGGCGGCGCGCGCTTCGGCGACAGTAGTTTGAAGCCCAACGTGGCTGCACCGGGCGTGTCGATCCTCTCCACGTTTTCGGGAAGCGGCAATCAAGGCGAGCGCCTCTCGGGAACGTCGATGGCCTCGCCCCACGTGGCCGGTGTGGCGGCGCTCGTGCGCCAGGCCAATCCTTCATGGAGCCAGCGCGCGCAGAGCGCGGCCGTGGTGCAAACCGCGGACCCCGGGCAGCTCAGCGGTTTTGCGACGCGCATCGACGGCGGCGGGCTGGTGCAGCCCATCGGCGCCACCCGCACCCAGGCCGTGGCGTTTGCCGGGGGCGAGGACGGCGACCGCGAGGACCGCGACCGCGAGGACCGCGACCGCGAGGGCGGCAATCGCGGGGACCGCGACAGCCTCTCCTTCGGATTCGAAGAGCTGCTCCACGATTTCAGTTCGAGCCGCGAATTGAAAGTCCGCAACCTCGGCGGAACGCCGATCGCATTCAAAGTCGCGGCAACGCCGGTAGGCGGCGCGCCTCACACCGTCAGCTTCAGCCGTACGACGATCTTCCTCGGTCCGAGGGACGACGCGTCCGTGGACGTGAAGCTCAGGGTGCCTGCCGCTTCCGTCGGCGACGCATCGGCCTATCGCGAAGTGGCCGGGTTCGTGACCTTGACCCCGGCCGATGCCTCGATGAACGGCGGCGCGAGTCTGCGCGTGCCCTACTACCTGGTGCCGCGCGTGCGCTCCGACGTTTCGTCCGCCTTCGTCGGCAAAGCGGCCGGTCCGTCGCGACCCAGCTCCAACGTGAAGCTGACGAACTTCGGCGGCGCAATCGCGGGTAACGCCGATTTCTACGCCTGGGGCTTGACAGGAAAACGGCAGGGAGTCCAATTCTTCGATCCCCGCGCCGTCGGCGTGCAGACGAACCCGATCTCGGCGACGAACAGCATCCTCGTGTTCGCGGTCAATACCTTCGAGCGCTTTTCCAATGCCGCGGCGGGCGAGTTCGACATCCTGATCGACGTAAACGGCGACGGCGTTCCCGATTTCGACCTCGTCGGCATCGACCTGGGCGCAATCACCGCAGGCGCCTTCAACGGTCAGCTCGCTTCGGTGCTCATCAACATCAAGACCGGGGCGGCGCTCATCCGCTTCCTCGCCGATGCGCCGACCGACGGGTCGACGGTGCTCTTGCCCGTGCGCGCATCGGACCTCGGCATCACGCCGGCGAATCCGCGCTTTACGTACTCCGCGCAGGTATTCAATCTGCTCGACGGAAGCGCTGCGGCGCTGCCGGGCACGGCGTCCTTCAACGCCTTCACGCCGGCCATCTCCAACGCGAACTTCGTTCCCGTGGCGCCGAACGCCACGGCGACGGTGCCGGTCACAGTCGATCCGGTCGAGTTCGCGAAGACTCCGGCATTGGGGGTGATGGTGGTGATCGAGGACAACCGCGCGGGTACGCCGCAGGCGCGCCTGATCGAAGCCGGGAAGTAGAGCAGCCGCAGCCTGATCACGGCGACACGGATCGCGAAGATCCCTGTCGCCGTGTCCGGGCCGGTGCTGCCGGGCCCGTCCGATCAATCCACGAGGTGCGCGACGCCCCAGTCTCCGCCAATCTGCTTTACCGAATACATGATCTTCATTCGGCCCGTCTCCGGAACGCGGCAGGCGAAATACATGATCTGTCCGTCGTCGGTGACGGAGACCCAGGACGGCAAGCTGCAGCCGGGAATGGTCACGGCATCGGGAGTTCCCGAGCAGGTCGAGCCGGTGGAGACGCAATGCATGATTCCCCCGGGCCCGTTCCAATAGAGATCGGGGCCGCCTGAGGAAAACCAGAACCGATCTTCGTCTCCGGCGGTATTGACCGGCGCGCCCAAGTTCGCCGGAGTGGACCAGCTTCCGTTCGAATTGGACGAAAACCAGATGTCCTTGCCGCCGTGGCCCAGGGGGCGGTTGGAAGTGAACCAAAGCGTTTTTCCATCGGCGGAGAGTTTCGGGCTGTCCTGGAGCGCTCCCCCTGAATGCTCGTTGATCCCGGGTCCGGGGTCGATCGCGGGCCCCCAGGTTCCATCCGGATTCCTGTTGGCCATGACGATGTTGCTTGCCGTTCCGTTGCCTTGAACCCAGACGAAACTGTTCCCTCCGTTGATTTCCATTCCGCCCGAGTCTCCATAGGCGCCGTTCAGCCCCAGGTTGACGGCCTCCGACCAGGTTCCGTCGGGATTTCTCGTCGCGACATAGATGTCGGATTCATCGAACGGGTTTGAGCTGTGGTGCAGACCCGCCCTGTCGGGCCCAGAGAGCACGGGCGGTTGCGCTCCCCCGCTCAGAAACCACTGGCCGAAGTCGTATCTCGAGTAGGTGAAATAGAGCTTCCGCCCGTCTCCGGATATGAACGGGGAATCCGACAAGCCGGCCGCGGTATTGATCGGTATCGCGGATGAAGACGCGTCGGAATTGCCGCCCTTGCAGCCGCCCAGGAGCAGCGGCAAAGCGAAGAAAACCAGGCAGACTCCCAACGCCGGAATCTTGGATCTGGAACTCGATGCTTCGAACGGCATGAGCCCAAGTTACCAAGAGCGCGAGTCCGAACCGCAGGGTCGACCCTGCTCCATTCGGATCATCCGCGCGCCGGACGTGCGTTTTCAGTTCCTGCCGCCCGTGGCCACGTACGCCCACAGCGCTTCGATCTCACCAGGCTTGAGCAGATCTCCCCACGGCGGCATCGAGTTCTTGCCTTTCGACACCGAAGTGAGGAATCGCTCGCGCTGATCGCGCGGGAACTTGCGCAGATCGGGCGCGCCTTCCGGATCCGCCATGTGCGGACCGTGGCACGGGGCGCAATGCCGTGCATACGTTTCCGAACCGCTCTTGACCTGCTCCGGCTCGAACGCGTCCTGCGGCGACGCAGGCTGCCCAAAGACGAGCAGCGAGGCCGCCAGGATTATTCTCGCGCGATTCAATCGGGCATCAGGGCAAACGTCCACACCGATCCACCGGGAAGCACTTTGCCCTCGGTTTCCCTCTTCGCCGAGGTCCCGCCGCCGAGCCCCGAGAGCACGCTGAGGTACTGTCGGCCCTTGTGCGTGTAGGTGATCGGCTGGGCGTTGATCCCGGAACCGGTCTTGAATTGCCATACGATGCTGCCCGTGTCCTCGTCGATCGCCACGAACTCGCCGGTCGGCCTGCCGGAAAATACCAGTCCACCCGCGGTGGCGAGCATCCCCGACCAGCTCGGCAAATCCACCAGCGGCAATTTCCACTTGGGCCTGGCGGTCAGCGGATCCAGCGCCCCAAAGTAGCCCCAGGGCTCGCCCGGCGTCCGAGGCGCCGTGGTATTTTCCACGCCCATATAGCGCTCGCCCGCCTTGTAGACGGGCAATTCCTTGTTGAGCTGGTAGACCGAGGTCTCTTCGAGCATGGCGAGGTACAGTCGCCCGGTGCCGGGATTGAAGGCCATCGGCATCCAGTTCTTGCCGCCGGTCCACCTCGGTTTCACCTCCACTTTTTCGCCCGCCCGCAGGCGCTTCGCCACGTCGGTTTCGACCGGGCGCGCCGTCTTCAGGTCGATGCGCTCGGCCCAGTTCACCTTGACGTACGGGTTCGCGGCGATCAGCTTTCCGTTGGTGCGATCGAGCGCGTACAGGAAACCGTTGCGATCGGCGTGCATCAACACCTTGCGCTTGACGCCGTCGACCATGATGTCTGCGAGCACGTTCTCGTTGTTGCCGTCGAAATCATAGGTCTCGGCGGGCGTCCATTGGTAATGCCAGACCAATTCACCGGTCTTCGGCCTGAATGCGATGACGGAAGCTATCCAGAGGTTGTCGCCCGGCCGCGGTGCCGCCGTCCAGGGCCCGCCGTTGCTCGTGCCCCAGTAGACGAGGTCGAGCTCGGGATCGTAGGAGCCGGTGATCCAGGTGGACCCGCCCCCGCGCAAGTAAGCATCGCCCGCAGGCCAGGTCTCGTTGCCCTTTTCTCCCGGGCCGGCGGTGGTGTGACGGCGCCACAGGTGCTTGCCGGTGTCGGGATCGTAACCGTCCACGAAACCCCGGACGCCGTATTCGCCGCCGGTCATCCCCGTCATCAGCACGCCGTTCGCGACCGTGGGCGCCGAAGTGATCGAATAGCCTTCCTTCCATTCGGCGATCTTGACCTTCCAGACTTCCTTGCCGGTGTTCGCGTCGAGCGCCCTCAAGTAGGCGTCGACCGAGCCGACGAACAGCTTGCCGTTGTAGAGCGCAACGCCTCTGTTGGAAAGCCCGCAGCACACCACGCGTGCAACCGCCGGCTCCCATTCGAGTGCCGTCGTCCACAGCTGCCTGCCGGTGGCGACGTCGATGGCCACCACGCGCTTGACGTTGGCCGCATAGAGCACCCCGTTGTAGACGAGCGGCTGCCCCTGCTCTCCGAACTCATTCGCGAGCGAAGAGCTCCACACCGGGACCAGGCGCTTGACCGTGCTCTTGTTGATCTGCCTGAGCGGGCTGTAGCGCTGCTGGTGATAGCCCATGCCGTAGGTCAGCACGTTGTCGGTGCTGCCGCCGTTGCCGTCGCGCAGCAACTCCTGCTGCGTCTGAGCATGGACGAGCGCGCCGAACGCCGCAAACAAGATCGCTCCTGACGAGAGTTTCCCCATGGTTTCCTCCTCGATTGAACCCGACGCCGAGGACTGGTCTTTAGTTCCGCGCCCGCGGCGGCCAGTCGCTCACGAATCCGTCGCGGTTGGGCATGTTCACCTGCGGCAGCGTCTGCGCGTTCATGACCGCATCCTCGCCGACGATGCCGTTCAAGAAGAGCACATACGCGCTCACCGCGTAGACCTCGTCGTCGGTGAGCGAGAGCGGATTGGTGATCGGCATCGCCCGCCGCACGTAGTCGAACAGCGTGGTCGCGTACGGCCAGTAGCTTCCCACGGTGCGCAACGGCGTCTTGCCCGCGAGCGAACCAATCCCGCCCGCGAGAGGATCGGCCGGCTTGCCGGCGCCTTTGGCGCCGTGGCAGGACTGGCACTTTTCCTCGTAGACCTTGAGCCCCTGGCGCGCGCTGCCGCCGCCGCCGGGAAGCCCGGCGCCGCTCGGCGGAATGCTGATGTCCCAGCGCGCGACTTCTTCCGCGCTCACGGAGGCGCCGAACGCCGGCGGCTTGCCCGCCGGAGCTTGCGGGCTTGCGCAGGCCGCGAGCACCGCGGCAACGACCCCGATGACGAGGGCGCGTTCAGACGTAGACATTTTTCACGCTCCCGTCCGCGCCCACCGCCCAGCTGACGATGGAATTGTTGTGATAACGCATGTCCGGCGCGAATTGCGCGAGCCAGACTTTGCGCGCCGGCTGCACGCGCCCCTTCTCGTCGATCGCGCGGCTCTGAAGCACCGCCGCCTGGCCGGTCCATTCCCAGGGAAGACGAAAACGCGCCAGGCTCTTCGGGCGCTCTTCGCCGACGAGCGCCGCCTCCGCCCAGCTCGCGCCGCCGTCCGTGGAAACTTCGACCCGGCGGATGCGGCCGGCGCCGCTCCAGGCGAGCCCCGAGATCTCGTAGAAGCCCGCGCGCGGCAGCACCATGGTCGACGAAGGTTTGGTGATCACCGACTTCACGCCCATCTCGAAGGTGAACTGCAGCGAGCGGCCGTCGGACAGCGGATCGGTGTACTTGGAAGTCTCGTCCTTGGTGTGCGTCGGTCCTTCGGTCGCCTTCAGGCGCCGCAGCCACTTCACGCTCATGTTGCCTTCCCAGCCGGGGAGCAGCAGGCGCACCGGGTAGCCCTGCTCGGGCCGCAGGCGCTCGCCGTTCTGGTAGAGCGCGACGAGCGCGTCGTCGAGCGCCTTCTCGACCGGGATGCTGCGGCTCATGTGCGCCGAATCGGCGCCCTCGGCGAGCAGCCACCTCGCCTGCGGCAGCAGCCCTGCTTCCTCGAGCAGCATGCGCAAGGGGACGCCCGACCACTCGCTGCACGCGATGTTGCCGTGCATCGCGCCCGCCGGCACCTGGGCGGGCTGCGGCAAGAGGGCACGGCTGCTGTTGCCCGAGCACTCGACGAAATGG
>Ga0075426_10003590_pt1 | contig 11110 bp, 8 predicted proteins | sample SoiMethybrSBSTD5_FD_75304 | JGI IMG/M metagenome (GOLD analysis project Ga0075426, IMG submission 75304) | Bulk soil microbial communities from a Populus tree surrounding site in Tennessee, USA - Soil MetaG P. TD hybrid SBSTD5 | ecosystem: Environmental > Terrestrial > Soil > Tree plantation...
CGCCGGTTCGTCTGGTTGTCGTCGACGATGAGCATGCGGCGGCCGCCCAGGGCGGCCAGCGCGGTACTGCGCGTCGCCGGAGTGGTTTCCACCGGGAGCGAGATTGTGAAGGAGAACTCGCTCCCGCGGCCCACTTCACTGCGCACCGTGATTGCTCCGCCCATGAGCCGCACCAGCCGCTGCGAGATCGCGAGGCCCAGGCCCGTGCCGCCGTAGCGGCGCGTCGTCGTCGAATCGGCTTGCGTGAATTCCTTGAACACTGAGCCGAGATGCTCAGGCGCGATGCCGATCCCCGTATCCCGGACGGTGAAGCGGAGCTCCACGCTGCCATTGGTCGCCGCCGCGGAGACGGACACGACGACTTCGCCCTGCTCGGTGAACTTGATCGCGTTGCCGATCAGGTTCATGAGCACCTGGCGCAGGCGCGTGGGATCGCCGCGCACGATCCGCGGCACCTCGGGCGCCACTTCGGCCAGCAGCTCGAGGTGCTTTTCGCGGGCCCGGACCGCGAGCAGGCTCGCCGTGGCGTGCACGACCTTCGAGACGTCGAACGGAATCGCCTCGAGCTCGAGGTGTTCCGCCTCGATCTTCGAGTAGTCGAGGATGTCGTTGAGAATCATGAGCAAGGCTTCGGATGAGGAGCGCACCAGCTCGAGTGCGCGGCGCTGCTCGACCGATAACTCGGTGTCGAGAATCAGCTCGACGAAGCCGAGCACTGCGTTCATCGGGGTGCGGATTTCGTGACTCATGTTGGCGAGGAACGCCGAACGCGCGCGGGCGACTCGCTCGGCCAGGTCGCGGGCATCGCGCATCACCGCTTCGGCGCGCTTCGCGGCCTCTTCGCTCACCGCAAGGCGAGCGGTCACTTGGAGGTGATCGACCAGGGTGAGGTGCGCGCGGCGCGCCACGATCGCCATTCCCAGCGTGAACACGGCCACGACGATTGCGGCCGCCAAATGGTGGCTTTGATCGCTCGTGGCCAGCGCTACGAAGACCGGGAGGGCGATGCCCGCCAGGAATCCGCGGATGCTCAACGGATCGGCCGCGAGCGTCGTCAGCGCGCTGGCGATGAGGCCGGCCAGGATTACAAGGAGAAGGGCGGTGGTCTCAAAGGGCACGACCGGCAGCACCAAGGCGCCGCCCACCCCCCAGGTGATGGCGAGCAACGTGACGGTGATGCGGACGCCGTTGCGCACCGCCCGCTCGGTCAGGTGTCGGCGAGAGGAGACATAAATCCACGCACCGCGCAGCAGCGCGGTGAGCACTACGGCACTGGCCCAGCCGAGCAGCAGGTCGTGAGGCGCATCGGGCCAGGCGAGTGCCACCACGACGGCGATGAGGATCGGATGCACCCAGACGCCGAGCATGCTCTCGCGCACGAGCCGCTCCTGCAGGAGGCGGGCGAGGTCGGCGCGGATGCGCTCGTCAGTGGCAACGGCGTCTTCCGGGCGGGCTTCGTTTACGAGGGCGGTCGCCATGAGTGCCTACATGCTACGATACTGCCGAAAAACGGACCAGGGTGTTGTTGCGGCATTGGCGGGCGCCACCGCGGCGTTAAGTTGTATTCTGCGCGACCCGGCGCCCGTAGCTCAGGTGGATAGAGCAGCAGCCTTCTAAGCTGTTGGTCGGAGGTTCGAATCCTCCCGGGCGCACTCTGATGAATCTCTTGCTGGCTGAAGACGACGCGGTCGCGCGCCTGACGCTGAGCGCCGTGCTCAAAGGTCTCGGCCACGAGGTGACCGAAGCCGAGCACGGCGGCGAAGCGTGGGCGAATCTCCAGCTCGGCTACTTCCCGATTGTCATTTCCGATTGGTCGATGCCGGAGATCGACGGACCGGAGCTCTCTCGCCGCCTGCGCGCGCGCCCGACCGACCGCTACACGTATTTCCTGTTGATCACTGCGACGGGAGGGAAGAAACGCTATCTCGAAGGCATGGAGGCCGGCGCCGACGACTTCATCACGAAGCCGATCGACACGGACGAGCTCCGCGCGCGGCTCAAGGCCGCGGAGCGGATCCTCGGCCTGCGCCAGCACGTGCAGCGGCTCGAAGGCCTGCTCCCCATGTGCGCCTACTGCAAACGCATCCGCGACGCGTCGCAGAATTGGGAATCGATCGAGCGTTATGTCGAAGCGCGATCCGAGGCGCAGTTCAGTCACGGCTATTGTCCTGACTGCTACGAAAAGCACGTCCGGCCTCAGATTGAGAAACCTTAGTCTCGCTGTCGTTGTGGTGTTGACCGTCCGACCGTACGACCGTCCGACCGTCGCACAGTCTCGCCCCATCGCCGACAACAGTTTCCTCGTTGAAGAGGCGTACAATCAAGAGCGGGACGTCGTGCAGCACATCAGCGCCTGGCAGCGTTCGCTGCGGACGGCCGCGTGGGCGTTCACGTTTACCCAAGAGTGGCCCGTCGGCACCCAGGCGCATCAGTTGAGCTACGCGATCCCGGTGCAACGCACCGAGAGCCCATCGAGCACCGGACTGGGTGATGCAGCCCTGAATTATCGATATCAATTGCGCGGCGCCGAGGACCGCGTCGCGATCGCCCCGCGCCTCTCGATCCTGCTCCCCACCGGCAGCACCGCCCGCGGGCTTGGCACCGGTCATTTCGGCATGCAGCTGAGTGTGCCGGTGAGTGTGTCACTCGCGTCATCGCTCGTGAGTCATTGGAACGCCGGCGTGACCGCCGTTCCAAGCAGCACGACGACCTACAATCTCGGCGCGAGCGTGATTTGGCTGGCACGGCCGACGTTCAACGTCATGCTCGAGGTCCTCTGGACCACGCAATCGGGCGGGAGCGAGTCTTTCGTGGTGAATCCGGGCATCCGCTGGGCACATAATTTCGCCAGTGGTCTGCAAGTCGTGCCCGGCATCGCGTATTCCTTCGACGTCGGGCCCTTCTTGTATCTCAGTTTTGAACATCGGTTTCGAGCGCCCCGGTCTCCGGCGGACCCGTGACGCACGCACGCACTGGGAGTCTAATGAGCAGTAGGCGCGCTGATCCGAGGGGAGGGGACCGTGGGCGAATTCAGTATCACACACTGGCTCATTCTGGCGCTGGTCGTGATGTTGCTCTTCGGTGCGAAACGAATTCCCGAAGTCGGGTCCTCGCTTGGGAAGGGGATCCGGGAATTCAAGCGCAGCCTGAGTGACATCGACCGTGCGGGCGACGAAGCGCCACGCCCGCCGCCGGGCGAGAGCAGCGGCGCCCCCAAGCGCTTGGTGGAGTAAGACGTGCGCGTCGGCGTCGAGGGCGCCACCGTTGCCCGCACCCTGCTCGTCATCGAAGACGACATCCAGATCCGGCGCGCGGTGAAAAGCGCCCTCTTGGGCTCAGCCGATCGGATCGTGGAGGCAGCCAGCGGGCGTGAAGGGCTCGCCCTGGCGGCGTCCTGGCGACCGGATCTGGTCGTCCTCGATCTTGGCTTGCCCGACATGCCGGGGATCACCGTGTGCCGGGAGATCCGCTCCTGGGGCAAAATGCCCCTCGTGGTACTGACGGCCCGGCATGCGGAGGACGAAAAGGTCGCATTGCTCGACGCGGGCGCCGACGACTACGTGACCAAGCCGTTCAGCACCAAAGAATTCGCGGCCCGCGTACGCGCGCAGCTCCGGCGCGCGTTGTCCTCGCCCATCCCGGCCGACGCCGTCGTCAGCGTCGGCGATCTCACGATCGACCTGGCCTCCCGCCGGGTGGAGCGCGCCGGCGAGTCGCTCCATCTGACGCCCATCGAGTTCGAGATCCTGCGCGTGCTCGCTTCCCAGGCAGGACGGACGCTCACGCATCGTCAGATCTTCGATGCGGTCTGGGGGAACACCGCGGGGAACGCCCACCAATACCTGCGTGTCCACATCACGAACCTGCGCCGCAAGATCGAGCACGACCCGGCGACGCCGCGGTTCATCGTGACGGAGCCCGGTGTGGGGTATCGGTTTGATCGGTGAGGATCGGCATCCGCGGCACCATGGCCTGGCCGTTCTGGCTGGCGACGCTGACCATCCTGACCGTCGTCATGCACGGCGTGCGCGGCGAAATCGAGGAGGCGCACGTGGTCATCCCGTATCTCCTCGTCGTTCTGGGAGGCAGCTCGACCGGCGGTCGCACGCTCGGCTTTACGCTCGCCCTCCTCAGCTTCTTGCTGCTCGACTACTACTTCCAGGTCCCGTTTGACACGTTTTCCGTCGCTAAGCCGCTCGATTGGGTCATTCTGGTCGCGTTTCTTGCGACAGCGACCGTCGCGACGCAGCTGCTGACGCGCGCCCAGGATGAGGCTCGGGAAGCCGAGCGCCGCGCTCGTGAAGTCGAAGAGCTGTCGCGAGTCGCCGAGCATGCCGAGGCCCTGCGTGAAGCCAACCACCTGAAGGACATGCTGCTCGCGTCCGTCTCCCACGACCTGCGGACACCTCTGACCACGATCAAGGCCCTCGCACAGGACGTCGCCGCGGGGGGAGACTCGCGCGCGCGGATCATCGAGGAGCAGGCGGATCGGCTGAGTAACATGGTTGCCAATCTCCTCGATCTGTCGCGCATCCGGGCGGGCGCCTTTCCGCTGCAGATGGAAATCAACACGGCGGAGGATCTCCTTGGCGCCGTGAGCGGTCAGTTCGCCGCGGTGGCAGGAGGGCGGCTCAAGACCGTCGTGCACCTCGATCAGCCCGCGCTCGTCGGCATGTTCGACTTCGTCCAATCACTGCGCGTCCTCAGCAACCTCGTGGAAAACGCGCTGCGGGTCTCGCCCCGAGGCGCGCAGGTGGAGTTGGAGGCAAAACGGGATGGGCCGGCGCTCCTCTTCACGGTACGCGACCGCGGCACCGGCGTCCCCGAGGCCGAGGCGGACCGCATTTTCGAGCCGTTCTACCGGCCCGAGGGATCACCGCCCGACGCCGGTCGGGCCGGTCTTGGCTTGGCCATCTCACGTCACCTCGCGGAGCTACAAGGCGGCACGTTGACCTACGCGCCGAACCCCGGCGGGGGCAGCGTCTTCACGCTGCGGCTCGCGCTGGCGGAGGTCGAGCTGCCGACGTCGTCTTTGTGATTTCTTAGCGTCCAACCGCGTCTTCCACATCGAATCTTAGCGGTCGCGCGATGATGTTCTTGCGGTCCATGCGCCATCGAACCATCGCGCTGTGCACCGGCGTCCTGCTCGGGGGGCCGGGCGCATTGCTCGCGCAGTCGCCTCCCACGCTGCGCGACGTCCTCGACATCGCGTTGCGGCGGAACCCGGACATCGTAGTCGCGCGGGTGCATGTGGACAGCGCACACGGCGACCAGCGCATCGCGCGCGCGCTGCCCAACCCGGTCGTGAATTCCGCGCCAAACCAGCCCTGGCAGTACACGGTCTCGCTGCCGCTGGACGTCACCCCGCAGCGCCTCTTCCGCACCCGCGCCGCCGCGCGCGGCACCGATGCCGCGCGGGCCGACGCAGCGGACGCTGTCAGGCAGGTGACGTTCTCCGTGCGCCAGGCGTTCTCCGATGTGCTGCTGGCGGAGCAAGCGCGGGATCTGGCCGTAGAGCGTCGCGAGATCTTTCGGCAGCTGCTCGCGGCGGACTCGGTGCGCCTGCGCTCCGGAGACCTCCCGCAACGCGAGGTCACCAAGGCCGAGCTCGAGTTGGCGCGTGTCGATGCGGAGCTGCTGCGGGCGGACGCGCAGGTGCACGCGAGCCGACTCGGGTTGCAGCTGCAGATGGGAATCGCCGCGCCGGATACCGCTTTCAGAGTCGCCGGGGACCTCGCGTATCAGCCCGTGATCTTCCCGGAGGACTCGCTCGCCGTGCTCGCGGAGCGACGGCGACCCGACCTCATGGCGGCGCGCGAACGCACGGCCCAGAGTGAGGCGATCGAGCATCTGGGCGCGACGTTGTGGATCCCGACGCCCGAGCTGACCTACTCCTACCAGCACGGCGGCCAGTTTGCGCGCGGTGACTTGTTCACCAACGGTTCAGCGTACGCCCTCGGCTTCGGCTTCACGCTCCCATTGTTCTACCGCAACGGGGGCGAGCGCGAGAAGGGCAGGGCAGGCCTCGCGGCCGCGCAGCTGACGACGACCCGTACAGAGGCGCAAGTCGCCACCGACATCGCGACGGCGGTGGATGCGTACCACGCCGCGCGCGCCCTGGCCGAGCGCTACGAGGGCGGACTGTTGGAGCGGGCGCGCGCGGTGCTCGAGACGGCGCGGTATGCCTACGGGACGGGTGCCGTCTCGCTCCTCGAGCTGCTGGACGCGATTGCGACGTGGTCGGATACGCGCTCGGCCTACTACAGCGCGCTCCACGATTACTGGATCAGCGTGTACGCGCTGGAGCGCGCGGTAGGAATGGACTTCACGCCATGAAGTCGAACGCTCTCCTGTCGCTTGGAGCCCTGCTGCTCGTGTTGCTCGCGCTGGGCGTCGCGCTCGTCGTGACGGGCGGGCGGCGCGGCGCTGAGTTGCAAGCGGCCAGCGGGCCGCCCCCGGGGGAGGTGTGGTTGCCGCCGGGCTCGCCCAAGCTCGCGAGTATCAGCGTGGACACGGTCCGCGCCCGCAACGAGAGGGTCGTTGTCGTGCTGCCGGCTCAGCTCGCGCTCGATGAAGACCACACCGTGCGGGTCGCGAGCCCCGTGACGGGACGCGTGCGGACCCTCGACGCCGCGCCCGGTGACCGTGTCGCCGCGGGCGACGCGCTGGCGCACATCGTCTCGGGCGACGTTGCGCAGGCGCAGAGTGACCTGCAGCGCGCCGAGGCCGCGCTGACGACGGCGACCACGTCACTGGCTCGCGCACGCGATCTCTTTGCGCATCACATCGTCGCGCAGCGCGATCTGCAGCAGGCGGTGAACGACTCCGCCCAGGCTCGGGCGGAGCGCGACCGCGCCAAGGCTCGGGTGGGGCAGCTCGGCGCGGGACCGGACGTCGGCGCGGAATACGTGCTGCGCGCCCCGATCGGCGGTGACGTCGTAGATCGGGTGGCCAATCCGGGCATGGAAGTGCGACCCGACCTTCCGGCCCCGCTGTTCACCGTGTCGCGTCTCGATACGCTGTGGCTCACGGCCGGCGTGTACGAGCGCGATCTCAACAGCGTGCACCGCGGCCAGCGCGTGCTGTTCACGACCGAGGCGTTGCCCGACCGGACGATCGCGGCGCGCATCGCCCTTGTGAGCAGCGCGCTCGATCCCGGCACCCGCACCGCGACCCTGCGCGCCTTGGTGCCCAACGCCGGCCGCGTGCTGCATCCCTCGATGTTCGGCGAGGTTCAGATCGTCGCGCCGGACAGCTCGGGCCGTCCGGTTGTGCCGACGCTCGCGTTGATCACCCAGGGCGCGCAGACCATGGTCTTCGTGGAGACCGCGCCTGGACGGTTCGCGCTGCGACCGGTGCAGGTGACCAATGATGACGGCGCGACCGCTGTCGTCGTCGCTGGCCTGCGCCCGGGCGAAGTCGTCGTGACGCGCGGCAGCTTGCTGCTCTCGGCGGAAGCCGCACCGGCTCGTTAGGCGTGCTGCACCGCCTCATCCGCTTCGTCCTGCGCCAGCGGATGCTGGTGATCGGCGGCGTGCTGCTGCTCGCGGTCGTCGGCGTTCGTTCCTTCCGCGCCCTGCACGTCGAAGCCTTCCCGGATGTCGAGGACATCAAGGTCCAAATCATTTCGCTCTGGCCCGGCCACGCCGCCGAAGAACTCGAGCGCACGGTCACGTTGCCCATCGAGCGGCAGATGAATGGCACGCCGAATCTGACCAACCTGCGGTCGGTCTCGATGTTCGGGTTGTCGGTGGTCACGCTGGTGTTCGAGGACGGCATCACCGATTACTTCGCGCGCCAGCAGGCACTCGAGCGCCTGACGGCGGTCGCGCTCCCGGCCGGCGTGAATTCCGGTCTGGCGTCGATGTCCAATTCCACCGGCGAAATCTTCCGGTACACGGTGCGGGGTCGCCGGCCCCTCACGGAGCTGAAAGAGCTGGAGGACTGGGTCGTGGAGCCGGCGTTCCGGACCGTTCCGGGAATCGCGGACGTCGTTTCCTTCGGCGGCCAGGTCAAGGAATATCAGGTGGATGTAGACCCCGCCAAGCTGCAGGCCTACGGGTTGAGTCTGGCGCAGGTGGAGCAGGCGATCGCCGGCGCCAACGGGAACGCCGGTGGGGGCTACATCGCGCATGGGTACGAGAAACAGGTCGTGCGCGGCGTCGGCTTGTTCCGCAGCGTCGCGGACATCGCCCACGTCATGCTGACCTCGCGCGGCGGCGTGCCGGTCCGTGTGGGCGACATTGGCGCCGTCCGCGTCGGTGGCGCGCCGCGTGAAGGGATGGTCGCCAAGGATACGGCGGACGACGTCGTCGAGGGCATCGTGTTGATGCGCAAGGGCGGCGACGCGCTGGATGTCCTGCAGGGAGTGCGCGCGAAGGCGGACCAGCTGAACCAGCTGATCCTCCCGCGCGGTGTCCAACTGGTGCCGTTCTACGATCGCGCGACGCTGGTGAACCACACCGTGGACACGGTGGAAGAGAATCTCGCGATCGGTGCCACGCTCGTGCTCGTCATCCTCGTGATTTTCCTGGGCGACTGGCGCAGCGCCCTGATCGTCGGCGCGGTGATCCCGCTGTCCCTGCTGTGCGCGTTCATCCTCATGGATTGGCGCGGCGTGTCGGCGAACCTCATTTCCCTGGGCGCCGTGGACTTCGGCATCATCGTCGATTCGGCCGTCGTCATGGTCGAGGCGTTCATGGTGCGGCTCGCGCTCCAGCCGCCGGCGGATGAGATCGAACGGCGCGCCACGGTGGCACAAACCGCCGAGCTGATGGGGCGCCCGATCCTCTTTTCGAAGGCGATCGTCATCACCGCCTTCCTCCCGATCTTCACGTTCCAGCGGGTGGAGCAGCGGATCTTTGCTCCGATGGCGTTCACGTTGAGCTTCGCGCTGCTCGGCTCGCTGCTGCTCTCCATGACGCTCGTGCCGACGCTGTCGAGCTGGTTCGTGAAGGGACAGCACGGCGAGACGCCGGCCGTGCGCTGGATGCGTCGGGTCTTTGAGCCGGCCCTCGACTGGGTGTTAGCGCACGCCCGTAAGACGCTCCTCGGCGCGCTGGCGCTCCTCCTGGGTGCGCTGCTCGTCGGCAGCCGGCTCGGCACCGAGTTTCTGCCGGCGCTCGATGAGGGCAACATTTGGCTCCGCGTCACGATGCCGGTCGGGATCTCGCTCGAGCAGGCGAAGCTCGTGGAGCGGAGAATTCGCGCGATCGTGCTGCTCGCCCCGCAAGTGCGCCAAGTCCTCACGCAGCTCGGCCGACCGGATGACGGCACCGACTCCAAGGGCTCGAACAATCTCGAAGTGTACGTGGACCTCAAGCCGCGACGCCAATGGGGCGACGTCCACGACAAGGATGAGCTGATCAATCGGATGTATGCGCAGATGTCGCAGATCCCCGGACTGAAATTCAACTTCTCGCAGTACATCAAGGACAACGTCGAGGAGGCCCTCTCCGGTGTTACCGGGGAACTGGTCGTCAAGATTTTTGGGCCGGACCTCGAGGTGCTCCAGGAGAAGGCGGCCGATGTCGAGCGCGTGATGATGGGCGTCCGCGGCGTCGCCGATCTCGACGTGGAGCGCCAGTTCGGGCAGCCCCAGCTGCGCTTCGAGATCGACCGCGACGCGATCGCGCGCTACGGCCTCGCCGTCGCGGACGTCAATGACGCCATCGAAACCGCCGTTGGCGGGAAGGCCGTCACGCAGTTTCTCGAAGGCGACCGGGTGTTCGGCGTGCGCGTGCGCGCTGTCGCCCCCGCCCGCGAGAGCCGCCGCGCGCTGGAGGAGCTGCCGGTCAGCGCCCCTGACGGCAAGATCGTGCCGCTCGGCAGCCTGGCTCGCACGACCTCGGTGGAAGGCGCTTCGCGTATCTCCCGCGAGGCGAACGAGCGCCGCATCGCGATCAAGTGCTCGGTCCGCGGACGTGACCAAGGGGGGTTCGTCGCGGACGCGCAGCGGGCCGTGGACCGTGACGTGCGCCTGCCGCCGGGCTATCGCCTGACCTGGGGAGGGCAGTTTGAGAATCAGCGCCGCGCGATGACGCGACTCGCGGTGATCGTGCCCATGAGCATCGTGATCATCTTCATCCTGCTGTTCGCCGCGTTCGACTCCACGAAATACGCGGCCCTGATTCTCGCCAACCTGCCGTTCGCGCTCATCGGCGGCATCCTGGCGCTCGCGGTCCGCGACATCAATCTCAGTGTGTCCGCCGCCGTGGGGTTCATTGCGCTGTTCGGGATTTCTGTCCAGAACGGCGTGATCCTCGTGAGTCGCTTCAACGAGCTGCGCCAAGAGGGGCGGTCCATCGAGGACGCGGTGCGTGCAGGGACTCATGAGCGCCTGCGGCCGGTCGTGATGACGGCGCTGATGGCGGCGCTCGGACTGTTGCCGGCGGCCCTGTCTCGGGGCGTGGGTGCCGAGACGACGCGACCGTTTGCATCGGTCATCGTCGGTGGCCTGGCCACGGCGACGACGCTCACCTTGCTGTTATTGCCCGTGTTGTATCGGGTATTTCACGAAGATCCTGAGGACGGGGGTGGGGGCGTATCTTCAAGTAATTGACCCCCTTGACTCACCTCTGACCTGCGGCTAGAATCCGCGTCTCTCCGCGAGGTTTTTGCGCGGACGCTCTTTGAGAATTGATGATCGAGTGTGTGGAGTGCGGCCCCATTTGAGCGGACGCGCGCTTTCAGATCGTGCGCCGCGAGGGGTTTCATTCTGATTGTGATTCGGACGACAGATGTACCAGTCGTTCGGTGAGCTGTTCGAATTTTCCAAATCATTGGAGAGTTTGATCCTGGCTCAGGACGAACGCTGGCGGCGTGCCTAACACATGTAAGTCGAACGGGACCGGGGGCAACTCCGGTTCAGTGGCAGACGGGTGCGTAACACGTGAGAAACTTGTCCATCGGTGGGGGATAGCCGGCCCAACGGCCGGTTAATACCGCGTACGATCATGCAGGGGCATCCCTGAATGATGAAAGCCTTCGGGCGCCGGCGGAGAGTCTCGCGGCCTATCAGCTAGTTGGCGGGGTAACGGCCCACCAAGGCGACGACGGGTAGCTGGTCTGAGAGGATGGCCAGCCACATTGGGACTGAGACACGGCCCAG
>Ga0075426_10003591_pt1 | contig 11108 bp, 10 predicted proteins | sample SoiMethybrSBSTD5_FD_75304 | JGI IMG/M metagenome (GOLD analysis project Ga0075426, IMG submission 75304) | Bulk soil microbial communities from a Populus tree surrounding site in Tennessee, USA - Soil MetaG P. TD hybrid SBSTD5 | ecosystem: Environmental > Terrestrial > Soil > Tree plantation...
TCGGCGTGCACGGCTGGGGCGGCTACGCCGAGTACGTGAAGGTGCCGGCGGCGCTGACCCGAATCATTCCCCAGGGGGTGGACTTCCCGACGGCAACGGTAGTGGCGCGCCACGCCCCCACCGCATTCAGCCTCTTGCGCGACACGGCGCAACTGAAGAGCGGCGAATGGATCCTCGTCATGGGCGCCGCCGGTGGCCTCGCCAGCGCGGGCATCCAGGTCGCGAAGTACTACGGCGCGAAAGTGATCGCCGCCGCCGGCGCCGACGAGCGCGTGAACGCGGCGCTCGGCCTGGGCGCCGATCACGGCATCAACTACCGCAGGCAGGACCTCGAGGCCGAAGCGAAGCGCATCACGGAGGGGCAGGGCGTCAACGTCGTCTTTGAAAATATCAGCGACCCCGAGCTCTTTCCCAAGGCATTCGCCTGCCTTTCTCGCCTCGGACGCCTCGTCACGGCCGGCGCGCACGGCGGCGGCACGGTGCCGCTCGACGCCAAAAGTCTTTATCTCAAGCAGCTCACCGTCTTCGGCACCTTCGGCAAGGTGCTGCCGGCGGACCTCGAGCTCGGCCTGCAGGCCGCGGCCGAAGGCCGCTATCGCGTGCTCATCGACAAGCTGTTTCCGCTCGCCAGCGCCGCTGACGCGCATCGGCGGGTCGATGCGCGCACCGGCACCGGCAAAGTCATACTGCAACCTTAGGGGGATCGCGATGAAACTGCACAGACTGGTCATCGGCGCCATGGCGTTGGCCGCCGCTACGGCATTCGCGCAGCAACCGGTGCGCATCGGCGGCACGCTCGCGCTCACCGGGCCGCTGGCGGCGACCGGCGCAAATCATAAGGTCGCGGGCGAGATCTACGTCGAGGAGCTTAACAAGCGCGGCGGTCTGCTTGGCCGCAAGGTCGAATGGGTGCTGAAGGATGACCAGTCGAAGCCCGACCTCGCGCGCACGCTCTACGAGCAGCTCATCACGGTGGACAAGGTGGATCTGCTGATCGGTCCTTACGCCACCGCCAATATCGTGGCCGCGGTCGGCGTCGCGCAGCGCTACAACAAGATCATCTTCCACCACACGGCGGGCGTGCCGGGCCTGCTCAAGTACGACATGCAGTTTCCGACGGGCGGGCTGCCCGCCGATCCGGAGGTGAGCCTTCCCGAGCTCGTGTTCGACGCGGTGGCGCACGCGCCCAAGCCGCCGAAGACGGTGGCGATCGTCACGAGCAAGTTCCCCTCGGTGCACTTCATCTCGGTCGGCGCGCGCGACGTGGCGAAGAAGCGCGGCCTGCAGGAGGTCACCTGGCTGGAATGGGATTTTCCCAACCGCGACTACGGTCCTATCGCGGCGCGCGTGAAGGAAGCAAACGCGGATTTTCTTTTCATCGGCGCGATCGGCGTCGAGGGGCTGCTGCTGCTCGATGCGCTGAAGAAGATCGACTACACGCCGCCAATGCACTTCCACATGTTCCCGGCCGGCGGGCCGATGGCGAAATCGCCGGTCGCGCAGCACGCGCTCGCGCTCACCACCTTCGAGCAGCATCCGCCGTTCACCGATAACCCGGTGGCGGCGGCGTTCGTCAAGACCTATAACGAGCGCGCGGCGAAGGCGGGACTCGCGGACACTTCGGTGGATCTGCAGGCGGCGGCGTCCTATGCGACCTGGCAGACGCTGGAAGCGGCAGTGAAGGGCGCGAACAGCATCGACGACAAGGCGATGGCGGCGTGGCTGAAGAAGAACCACGTCGACACGATCATGGGGCAGCTGCGCTGGGAGACCGCGAACAATTACATGCCGGGCGCGCGGCTCTACAAGGTGAAGCAGCTGCAGGACGGCAAGTGGCTCGTGGTGTGGCCGCCGCAATTCGCGGCGCCGGGCGCGAAACTGCTCGCACCGTAGCGGCGGGCCGTGCCGAGCGCCGCGCTCCTCGGCCAGTCGCTTCTTTCCGGCATCTTCATCGGCGCCCTGTACGGGCTCCTCGGGCTCGGCCTGAGCCTCGCGTGGGGCCTGCTCGGGCAGATCAACCTCGCGCACTTCGCGCTCGCCTTCCTCGGCGCGTACCTCACCTACCAGCTCTCGGCCGCGGGCATGGACCCGCTCGTCACCCTGGTCGTGATCGTGCCGGCGTTCTTTCTCTTCGGCGCGGCGCTGCATTGGGTGCTCGCGCGCTTCGCGGTGAGCGCGTTCAACTCGCTCCTCGTCACCTTCGGCCTCACCGTCGTGATCGAAGCGGCGATCCAGTGGATCTGGAGCGCCGATTTTCGCCGCCTGGAATCCCACTACGCCGACGTCCGCTACCGCCTGGGCGCGCTTTATATCCCGCTGCCCGAGCTGATCACCCTCGCGCTCGCGATCGTGCTGTCGCTCGCGCTGTGGGCGGCGTTGCGCCATACCGATCTTGGCAAGGCGATGCGCGCCGCGGCCGAGGACGCGTCGATGGCGCAGGCGTTCGGCGTCAACGCGCGCGCGCTGGCGCTCCTTCTCTCGGGCATTAGCGCCGCGCTCGCCGGCGTCGCCGGCCTTTGCATCGCGCTCTCGTATACCCTCGCGCCCTCGCAGATCTACGCCTGGGTGGGCGTGGTCTTCGCCGTGGTGATGCTCGGCGGCCTCGGCAATGCGCTCGGGCCGCTCATCGCCGGCTTCGTCATCGGCGTGAGCGAAGCGATCACCATGGCGCTCACCGCGCCGTCGTGGGCGCCGCTCGTGTCGTTCTCGCTCCTCATTGCGCTCCTCGTGCTGCGGCCGGAAAAGCTCTAGATGCGAACGATCGGCGCTCTCGTTGCGGCCGGCGCCGCGCTCGCGCTGGTGCCGCTCCTCACGCTGCCGGCGTTCTACGAGTCGTTCCTGTATCTCGTCTTTTTCTGGATCGTGCTCGCCACTTCCTGGAACATCCTCTCCGGCTACTCGGGCTACTTCTCCTTCGGCCACGGCGCCTTCTTCGGCGTCGGCATGTACACGACCGCGACGCTCACCACGAAATTCGACTTTGGCTTCCTGTGGACGCTGCCCATCTGCGGCGCGGTCGCCGCAGTGCTCGGCGTCTCGCTCGGAGCGATCGTGTTCCGCGCCGGCCGCATGCGCGGCGAGCTCTTCGCGCTGCTGACGCTCGCGGTGAGCTATGTGCTCGCCACCGTCATCCTCAACACGCCGATCGATGGCGGCCCCGGCGTCGCGCTGAGCGCCGTGGCCGTGCCGGCGATTGGTCCTTCAGCGCCGTCCACGTTTTATTTGCTCGCGCTCGCCGCGGCAGTCATTACCCTGGCCATCGCCTACCAGGTGCAGCGCGCGCCGCTCGGCCGCGGGCTTTTCGCGATCCACGACGATGAGGACGTCGCCGAGGTGCTGGGCGTGCCGACCTACCGCTACAAGCTCGCCGCGCTCGCCCTCTCGTGCGCGCTCGCCGGCGTCGCTGGCGGCATCCACGCGCTCTTCATCAACTACGTCACCGTCGGCGAGACGTTCTCCATCGTCGTGCCGCTGAGCGTCGTGCTGATGAGCGTCCTCGGCGGCACGCGCCACTGGCTCGGGCCGGCGATCGGCGCGGCGATCATCACCGCGCTGCTGTATGCGTTCACCGCAAGCGACTACGCAGTCGCCGGGCGCGCAGCGGTAGGGTTGATTCTGGTGGTGGTGATTCTTTTCATGCCGCAGGGCGTGATGGGCCATCTCGTGCGCTGGGCCGGGCGCCGCGATGTACCGCCACCGCCGCAATCGTTGCGCAGCGAGGCGCCGATTCAAGCGCGCAATGGATCCATCGTGCTGGCAGTGCAGGGCGTCAGCAAAGCATTCGCGGGGGTGCAGGCGCTCGCCGGCGTGGGCCTCGAGGTGCGCGGCGGCGAGATCCTCGGCCTCGTCGGTCCGAACGGCTCGGGCAAGTCGACGCTCATCAATCTAGTGAGCGGGCATTACCGTGCGGACGCCGGGCGCATCCAGTTCGGTGGTGTCACGGTAGAAAAGCTCGCGGCGCACCGCATCGCGCGCTTGGGCGTGGCGCGCACCTATCAGATCCCGCGCCCCTTCCGGCATCTGACGGTGCTCGAGAACGTGATGCTGCCGGCGATGTTCGGCCATGCCGGCCTGCCGCGCCTCGCCGCCGAGCGCGAGGCGCGCCGCTGGCTCGAGTTCACGGGCCTCGCGGGGAAGGCGGCGGCGCTGCCGGCGGAGCTGAATCTGCACCAAAGGAAATTCCTCGAGCTGGCGCGCGCGCTCGCCGCGCGGCCGCAGCTGCTGCTGCTCGACGAGGTGCTCTCCGGCCTTACGCCGAGCGAGATCGACGGCGCCATCGCGCTCGTGCGCGAGATCCGCGCGCAGGGCGCGAGCATCGTCTTCGTCGAGCATCTGATGCGCGCGGTCATGGAGCTCGCCGATCGCATCGTCGTGCTGAGCTATGGGCGCGTGATCGCGGCGGGCAGTCCGGCCGAGGTGATGGGGCGCGGCGAGGTCGTGGAGGCCTATCTGGGCAAAGCGCGTGCTTGAGCTCGAGCGCATCCGCGTTTCCTACGGCGCGGCGCCGGCGCTCGTCGACCTCTCGCTCGCCATCGCGGCGGGCGAGCTCGTCTGCGTGGTCGGGCCGAACGGGGCGGGAAAGACCACGCTCATCAACGCGATCGCCGGACTGCATCCGCTCGAGGCCGGCGCCATGCGCCTCGACGGCCGCGACATCTCGCACCTCGCGCCGCATCGCTACTGCGAAGCCGGCATTGCCATCGTTCCCGAGGGCCGGCGGCTCTTCACCGGCATGACCGTGCGCGAGAACCTCGAGCTCGGCGCCTATCGACCAGCCGCGCGGACGCGGCGGGCCGCGTCGATGGCGCGCGTGTGCGCGCTTTTCCCGGTGCTCGGCGAGCGGCTGGAGAAGCCGGCCGGATCGCTCTCCGGCGGGCAGCAGCAGATGGTCGCGATCGGCCGGGCGCTGATGGCCGAGCCGCGTCTCCTGCTGCTGGACGAGCCGTCGCTCGGCCTCGCGCCCCTCATCGTCACTGCACTCTTCGAAACCATCCGCACGGTGGCCGCGAGCGGTGTCACGATGCTGCTCGTGGAGCAGAACGTCGCGATGGCGCTCGACGTCGCGACGCGGGCGTACGTCCTGGAGGAAGGCCGCATCGCGGCCGAGGGCCGGCCCGAGGAGCTCAGGCGCCGCCCGGAGATACGGCGCGCTTATCTTGGACTGACGGAGGAGATTCGATGATCGGTACACGCAGACAGTTCATCGCCGGCGCCGGCGCGCTCGCCGCCGCGGCGCTCGTGCCCGGCTGCGCGGCGATGCGCGAGGGACGCGAGCGGGGCCTGGTGGACACGCACCACCATTTCTATGCCCCCGAGTACCAGAAGGCGTGGCTCGACTGGGAAGAGAAGCGTGGCATCCCGCATTTCCCGCAGCAGGTCGGCTGGTCGCCGGCGCGCTCGATCGAGGAAATGGACAAGGCGGGCGTGCAGACGTCGATGCTCTCGCTCGCCTCCACCCCCGGCGTGTGGTTCGACCAGGGGCCCGCCGAGGCGAGCCGCATGGCGCGCCTTTGCAACGAGTACGGCGCGCGCATGGTGAGCGATCATCCCGGACGCTACGGGCTCTTCGCGACCCTGCCGATGCTCGACGTCGACGCCTCGCTCAGGGAGATCGAGCACGCCTTCGGCGAGCTCAAGGCGGACGGCGTCGGCCTGCAGACCAACTACGGCGACAAGTGGCCGGGCGACGCGACGTACCGGCCGGTGTTCGAGGAGCTCAACCGCCGCAAGGCGCTCGTCTATTTCCATCCGCTCGTGGCGAGCTGCTGCGCACGCCTTAGCGTCGGCACGTTCCCCGCCGTGATCGAGGTGCCGCACGACACGACGCGCGCGGTGGCGAGCCTGCTCCTTTCCGGGAGCTTCGCCCGCTATCGCGACATCCGCTGGCTCTTCTCGCATGCCGGCGGCACGGTGCCGATGCTCACCGGCCGCATGGACGCCTTCTTCCGCTTCCGCAAGGACATTGCGCAGATCGCGCCGCAAGGCGTCGAAGCGGAGTTCCGCCGACTGCACTACGACACGGCGAACGCGACGCATCCGGCGTCGATGGCCGCGCTGCTGAAGGTGGTGCCGGACACGCAGGTGGTCTTCGGCAGTGACTATCCGTACTTCTCCGCCGCGCCGCAGCGCCAGGCCCTCGAAGCGCTCGGCCTTTCCGCCGCGCAGGTGAGCGCCATCGAATCCGCCAACGCCATGCGGCTCATTCCAAGGATCGCGAAATCATGAGCTACCGCCTGCTCTCCTACGCCGCCGGCAAAGGCGCGCGCGCCGGCATCCTGGTCGGCGATCGCGTGTACGACGCCGGCCCGAGCGTGCTCGCGCTGCTGCAGGACTGGCCGAAGGCGAAGGGCGCGCTCGCCAAGCTCGCCGCCAAGCCGCGCGGAAAGGCGACGCCGCTCAAGCGCGTGAAGCTGCTCGCGCCGGTGCTCTATCCGGGAAACATCTATTGCGCGGGCGCGAACTACAAGGACCACGTCGCCGAGATGGAGCGCGCTCAGGGGCGCGAGCCGGGGCCGACGATGAAGGAGCGCGGCGAGAAGCCGTGGCACTTCATCAAGACTTCGCGCAGTTCCGTCGTCGGGCCGAACTCGACGGTGAAGCTGCCGGCGTTCTCCCAGGCGGTCGACTGGGAAGTCGAGCTCGTCGCCGTGATCGGCCGCAAGGCCAAGGACGTGCCACTGGAGAAGGCGCTCGGCTGCGTCGCCGGCTACACCATCGCCAACGACCTCTCGGCGCGCGACGTCATGCGGCGCGAAAAGAATCCGCCGGCCTCCCCATTCCACTACGACTGGGTGAGCCAGAAGTGCTTCGACGGGTCCTGCCCGCTCGGGCCATGGATCGTCCCGGCGAACGAGATCAAGGATCCGCACGCGCTCGGCATCCGGCTGTGGGTGGGCGATGAGCTCATGCAGGACTCGAGCACCGCGCAGATGATCTTCGACACCGCCGAGCAGATCGCCATGCTCTCCTCGCGCGTCACGCTCCAGCCGGGCGACCTTGTGCTCACCGGCACGCCCGCCGGCGTCGGCATGGGGCGCACGCGCTTCCTCAAGAGCGGCGAGCGCGTGCGCCTCTGGATCGAAGGCATCGGCGAGTTCAGCCACAAAGTCTCGTAAATGGTGACAGTCACCATTTATTGAATTGTTATGTGCGCGTCGCGGATGACGCGCGACCAGCGCTCGGTGTCCTGGCGGATGATCTGCGCCATCTCGCGCGGTGAGTTGCCGACCGGCTCGGCCTGCATGTCCGTGAGGAGTTGGCGGAAGTCGGCCTCATCGACCGCCTTATGCACCGCGGCCGAGAGCTTCTCAGCGATCGGCGCCGGCGTGCCCGGCGGCGCGACGAGCGCCATCCAGGTCTCGCAGCGAAAGCCGGGCAGGAGCTCGGTGATTGCCGGCACATCAGGAAACGCGGCGACGCGCCGCTCGCCGCCGACGCCGAGGAGACGCAGCTTGCCGCTCTTCACGTGGGGCATCGCGGTGATCAGATTGTCGAACATCAGATCGACCTGCCCACCCAGGAGATCCGTCATCGCCGGCGCGGTGCCTTTGTAAGGCACGTGCAGCAGATCGATGTTGGCCATCGACTTGAAGAGCTCCGCTCCGAGATGCGAGAGCGTGCCATTGCCCTGGGAGGCGATCGCGATGGCTCCCGGCCGCTCGCGCGCGGTGGCGATGAGGTCCTCCACGCTCGAGGCGCGCAGCTTCGGGCCGGCGAGGAGAACGTTCGGATACTGCGCGATGATGCTCACCGGCACGAGCTTCGCCGGGTCGAACGCGAGCTTGTAGAGGAGCGGATTGATGGTCAGCAGGTGCGGCGGCGAGGCGAGCAGCGTGTGAGCGTCGGGCTCGGCGCGTGCGACGAACTCCGCGGCGAGATTGCCGCCCGCGCCGGCGCGGTTCTCGACGACGAACTGCTGCGCGAAAGTTGCGCTCAGCTTTTGCGCGGTGAGACGCGTCAGCAGGTCTGCGGTGCCGCCCGGCGGGAACGGCACGATGACGTGCACCGGCTTCGTCGGATACGGCTGGGCGGCCGCGCCGAGCGAGACGATGCACAACGCCAGTGCCGGGACCCGCTTCATGAAAATAATTAGGGCTCTGACCCCGAATTAAGCGCGGTCAGCTCGGCGTAGACGCCGGCATCGATGGCGATGTGCTCGCGATGGCGGACGGCGTTGCGCGCGCCGCGCTCGCCGGGCATGAGGATCTCGCCTTCGGTGGGAAGCAGGCGCAGCGCATCGGCGAGGCGTCGCACCTCGCGGCGGAAATCCGCTGGCGGCAGGAAGCGCTGCACATCGATGGCGATGACGAGCCCGTTCTGGAAATGGCGCTTCGACTTCGGGGTGCGCTCGAGTGATTCGGCGAGGATCGGATTGCCGACGAGCAGGCTGCACAGGCACTCGGCCATGAGCCCGAGCCCCGAGCCCTTCGGCCCGCCGAGCGGCAGGGGAATGGACGCCTTGCGCGGATCGGTCGTCGGCTCGCCGTCGTCGGTGAGCGCGGTGCCGGCCGGAATCGGCGCGCCGGTGCGGCGCGCGCGGGCGAGGGCGCCCATCGAGATCAGGCTGGAAGCCATGTCGAGCGCGAGCGGCTCGTCCTCGCCCGGCACGGCGATCGAGAGCGGGGCGGTCGACACGCCCGCCGCACGCGCGCCGTGGTACGCCATGAGCGGCGACGAAGCGGCGAGCGCAATCGCGGCGAAGCCTTCGCGCGCCGCGTGCTGCGTGTAATAGCCGAGCGCTGCGGTATGGGTCGTGTCTTTCACCACCGCGAGGCCGATGCCGGCGGCGCGGGCTTTTTCACACGATGCTTGCATCGCGGCCATCATGGCGATCGGGCCGGCGGCGCGATCGCCATCCAGGATTGCCGCGGCGGGTGCGTCCGTGATGGTCTTGATCTGCGGGCGCGCGTTGAGATCGCCGTTGCGTATCCAGGCGACGTAGCGCGGCACGCGCATCACGCCGTGCGTCGGCATGCCGCGCAGCTCCGCCCAAAGGAGCACATCGGCCACGAGCGCGGCGTGCGCGTCGCTCATGCCGTGCCGGGCAAAGATGTCGCGCACCAGCGCCGCGAGCTGCGCCGGCGCGAGCACGACCGGCTCTTTCATCGTGCCGGGAAGTGCTGCGCCAGCCAGTCGCGCACGAGGTTGATGACCAGCCGGTTGCCCTCGTTGAAGATGAAATGGTCGGTGCCGGCGACGAGATGCAGATCGGTCGGCTGGCCGGCGTTGAGGAAGAGGTCGACCGACTGCTCGGTCGGCGTCACCGTATCGTTGGAGGGATGGATGAGGAGGAGGGGCCGCGGCGCGATGCGCCCGACCACGTCGTTCGCGCGAAAGGCGAGCATGCTCTCGACCACCTCGAAGGGAAACTCGACGATCGAGCCTTCCGCCAGGTTGTGGCGCAGCTCGGGCCGGATAGGCACGATCTCGTAGCGCGGCACCATCATCGACTCGCCCTTGCGTGCTTTCTCGCGCCCGCGCTCGAGCATCTGGCTGAAGCGGGCCCAGGCTTCGGGCGATTCGTGCTGCTTGCGGAATTTCTTGACCCCGTCGCCCCAGCCGCCGGAGGACACGCAGGCGGCGAAGCGCGGCTCGACGCCCGCCGCGTACACCGCCACGGCGGCACCGAAGCTGTGCCCGTAGACGGCGATGCGCTTCGCATCCACTTCCGGCCGGTCCCTCAGGAACTCGAGCGCCGCTCTCGCATCCTCGACCTGCTCCAGGCAGATCACCCGCCCGCGCGCGCCTTCGCTCTCGCCGCAGCCGCGAAAGTCGAAACGCAGCGCCACGTAGCCGAGGCTCGCGAAGAGCTCGGCCGCGATGCGCATGCCCTCGCTCTCCTTGCGGCTGCCGAAGCCGTGCATGACGAGGAAGGCGCCGCGGCGCTCGCCTTTCCTGTAATCGGCGGGCAGGTGGAGCAGGCCCGCGAGCTTGAGCCCGCTGGAAGTGAATTGCACGCGCTCGTTCATGCGTGCGAGCATAAACCATGACCTTCGCGCGCATGGCATGCGGATTCGCAGCGCTCGCCGCCGCGTTCCACGTCGGGATCGCCGCGGCGCAGGCCTGGCCGGCAAAACCGCTGAAGCTCGTGACGCCGTTTCCGCCCGGCGGCTCGGCGGACGTGATCGCTCGCCTCATCGGCCAGAAGCTCGCCGAGAACCTCGGCCAGCCGGTCGTGATCGACAACCGGCCGGGCGCGGGCGGCGTGGTGGGCAATGAATATGCCGCGAAGCAGCCGGGCGACGCCTACACGCTACTACTCATTACGGGCGCGTATCCCGTGCAGGCGGCGATGCTGAAGTCGCTGCCTTTCGATCCGCTCACGGATATCGGCATGGTGTCGATGCTCACCACGTATCCGTTCGTGATCAGCGTGCGGCCCGATGCGCCGTTCCGCACGCTCGGCGAGCTCATTGCCTATGCGAAGGCCAACCCGGGGAAGCTGAACTATCCATCGTCGGGCGTCGGCACCGTCCATCACCTTTCCGGTGAGCTGCTGAACGCCATGGCAGGCATCGAGATGGTGCACGTGCCGTTCCGCGGCGGCGCGAGCCCGCTCACTGAAGTGCTCGGCGGGCGCGTCGACCTCCTTCTGGAAGCGATGACGCTCTCCATCGGCCAGATCCGCGCGGGCAAGCTGCGCGCGCTCGCCGTCACTTCGCGCGAGCGCTGGAAGTCCTTGCCCGATGTGCCGACGGTGGCGGAAACCGTGCCGGGCTATGAAGTCAACAGTTTTATCGGTCTCGGTACGAGCGGCGCCACGCCGGCGGAGCTCGTCGAGCGGCTGAATGCCGAAGTGCGCAAGGCGCTCGCCGATCCGGCGACGCACCAGCGCTTCGTCGAGCTCGGCGGCGAGCCGGGCGCCTCCACGCCACGGGAAATGCGCAGCTTTGTCGAGCGCGAGATCGCCAAGTGGCACAACGTGATCGCCGCCCGCCACATCGAGCGGCAATAGGACAAATTAACTTGCGCCCGCGCTCGCAATCCGGTGCCATCGCACCATGGCAATGAAGATCCGCTGGCTGCTGGTGCGCCTGTCGACGCTCGTCACGGCCGTGCTGCGCCCGGGAAAGGCGCGGCCCGGCCGCTTCGTGCGGCGCATCTACGTC
>Ga0075426_10003595_pt1 | contig 11103 bp, 16 predicted proteins | sample SoiMethybrSBSTD5_FD_75304 | JGI IMG/M metagenome (GOLD analysis project Ga0075426, IMG submission 75304) | Bulk soil microbial communities from a Populus tree surrounding site in Tennessee, USA - Soil MetaG P. TD hybrid SBSTD5 | ecosystem: Environmental > Terrestrial > Soil > Tree plantation...
CCGGCGAGCAGCCGTTCCAGGTGGTCGGCATCGTCGGCGACGCGCACACGACGTCGCTCGAGGCGACGCCGCCGCTGATGGTGTACGTCCCGTACTGGTGGCGCAGCCGAACGTCGACGTGGCTGCTGCTGAAGACGCCGGTCGACGCCGTCTCGCTGCTACCGGGTATCCGCCGGATCGTGCGCGACATCGATCCCGACATCGCCATCGGCGACTCCCGCCTGCTCGACGATCTGCTGGAGCGGGCCTTCGGCGCGCGGCGGTATCAGATGCGGCTGTTCATCACGTTCGGCCTCGTCGCGCTTGCGATCGCGGTCATCGGCATCTACGCCACGACCGCGTACGGCGTATCGCGGCGCCGCCGGGAGATGAACATCCGGGTCGCGCTCGGTGCGCAGACGACGCAGGTCGTCGGGCTCATCGTGCGCCAGGGCGGCGCGCCGATCGTCGCGGGCATGACTGCGGGCGTGCTCGGCGCCGTCGCTGCGGGAGGCGGTGTCGCGAAGCTCCTCTTCGACGTCCAGCCGCGCGACCCGCTGGTGATCGCCGCGACCGTCGCGCTCGTCGGCGCCGTCGGATTCGCCGCGTGCATCGCCGCCGCGAAGCAGGGGCTCGCGATCGATCCGGCGGCTGCGCTGCGCGAAGAATAGCTGGCAACTGGCAAGGCAGGAAGGCGGAAGAGCGGGAAGGCGGGAATTCAGGGCGGAAATCTCGTTCAGCCTTCCCGCTTCAGACCTTGAATTCCCGCCTTACCGCCGTTCCGCCTTCCTGCCTTGCCACGGCCATTCCGCGACGTGACTGATTCCCCGCATCAATTCGTCACAAGGCTTGATGGGTTGCCGCAGCCAGAACCACGAGGGCGAGTCCGAACGTCGTCGGATCAGGATAAGCGGGAAACAGCCAAACGATCACGAGCACGATGAACGGCGTGACACAGCCTATCGCTGCGTCGACGACTAGCGACAGGTCACTGGCCCGCCGGCGGCGCCACAGACGCGCCGTCAGGAATCCGGCAAGTAGAGCGATCGCGCCGCCGATCACCGCGCTCACGAGACCGAGGTACACAAGCAGGAACGTCGACTGCCCAATCATGCCAGCGTCACTATTGAGACTTTGACACGGATCCGATGATTCGCGATCCATTCACACGGACCAGCGGAATTCACCGTGGTCTTCAGGAAACTCGTGATCAGACAGTTCGCCTCGGCCTTCACGAGAGCGCTCCTCGCCGGCCGATCGGGGATCGTGCGCCAGGCTTGATCGCGAGGAGACCGAAAGGGAGGGATCGCTGGAAAGCCTTTTCGTTCAGCCTTTCCGCCTTCAGACCTTGAATTCCCGCCTTACCGCCGTTCCGCCTTCCTGCCCTGCAGAGAAACTCACCAGAGCCGTCACCGTTTCCTGCCGGAAGACCGGCAGATCACCGCCGGTTTCGGCGAGTGACCCATGCCGCGACGATGGCGCCGCCGGATTCCCGGCACCCGCTCACGCCGGGATCTTCCCGAGCGTCCGCCAGAGCCATCGGTGGGCCTTGTGAATGCCGGCAGGCGACGCGAACATCAGGATGCATTCGCCCGCGACGACGTGGAGGCCCAGGCTGCAGGCGAGCGCGATGGCCTCGGGCGACTCGGCGCCCTGCTGCAGCCAGACGTAGTGGAGGCCGGAGGCGGCGACGTCGCGGACGACGTCGATCGCGGCGGCAGGCGGTACGACGACGAGCGCCGCATCGACCGGCTCGGGCAAGTCCTCCAGAGACCGATAGCAGCGGACCCCCTCGATCATCGCGGCGGCCGGATGCACTGGATAGACGCGATATCCGCGGCTTCTGAGCTCGCGGCCGGCGATGTTGCCGAAATGCCGTGCGCCGCGCGACACGCCGACGACCGCAATCGCCGGCTGCGCCACGAACGCCTCGATGCTTTCTCTGGAAGTCATCATTGTCTCCTTGCGGCGGTGCGAAGCGACGCTAGATACCGAAGCCGACGACGACCACGCCGACGAATGCGATGACGCCGCCGGCGATCGCGTCTCCCCACCGATCGGCCCATGCACCGCGGACCGAGTGCGCGACAAGCCGTCCGGGCAGCACGAGACCGACCATCGTGCCGATGGCTACCGCCTCGTATGCGACGACGACCAGCACGGTGGCGGCCGCGCCGAGCGGAGCTGTCGCGAAGATCAGCGGCAGGACTCGCCTCGAGAATCGCCGTCGATCGTCATGGATGCGCCTCGGCATTCGAGGCAAGAGCGCTGCCACGCACGAATGCCGCGAAAGGCCGACGGTTCGAATGGCGCTGCCGGTTTGCCGGCGGTTACTCCGATCGCAGAACGGCGATCGGATCGACGCGGACCGCGCGCAGCGCCGGGCCCGCGGACGCAATCAGCGCGGCGACTGCCAGGACGCCGCCGACGGCGAGCCAGAGCCGCGGATCGGTGGCGCTGACGAGGAGAAGGTCCCGCCAGACGATCGCGGTCACCCACAGCGTCCCCGTAATGCCGGCGAGGATGCCGGCGGCGACGAGCGGAAGATCGCGCGCGACGGCAGCCGTCACCAGCTGCCGCGGCTCGGCGCCCATTGCCAGTCGAATGCCGAGCTCGACGATGCGCCGGGAGCACGACTGGCTCAGCGCCGCGTAGACACCCGTGAACGCCAGGACGAGCGCGATGGCGGCGACGACGCCGAACAGCGTCAGGACGAGCGTCGTGCCGCCGATCTGCTCTCGGGCGACATCCTCGAGGCGCGTCATAGGCTCCATCGCAACAGCGGACGAGGCGCGGTTCACCGCGGCGGTAATGGCCGTGGCGGACGGCGTCGTCCCGGCCTGCGGTCGAACCAGCAGGTAGGCCTGCGACGACCAGTCATTGGCGCCGACGACCCACGCGAGCGCGGGATCGCCAATCTTCAGATCCGCGTTGTGCGGCGGCGGCCCCGCGAACAAGTCGTCGACGACTCCCGCAACCGGGATCCACTCGCGACCGAACGCCGTCGGCGCCTGCAGCCGCCATTCGCCGGACGTCGATCCGTTCCAGCACTTCCGAGCCGCCGTCGCGCTGACGATTGCCGTCGTGCCCGAAGGCGGAAGCGTCCCTCGCTGGAGGCGGAGCCCGAGCGTCTCGAAGTACGTCCGGCTGACGAAGGCAAGGCCCACCTTGCAGTCTCCTGATATCGCTCCCGCGTCGGCCACGATCGTCGTCGGCCTTCCAGCGGGCGCCGGCACTTCACTGGTGAGCGAGGCGCTTGCGACCCCGCCGGACCGTGCGACCTCGTCGAGAATCGTTTCGTAGATCGACGACTGGTGACGGCGATTGACCTCGGATCGCGTGACGAGCCGCGCGACGTACACGTCGGGACCCGTGACCGGCCGGAGCTGCCGATTCAGCTCCGCGGCGATGCGAATCATCATCGCTGTGGAGACGACCAGCACGACGGTAAGGCCCACCTGCAGTACGACGAGAACGTCGCCGACGCCGTAGCGGAAGCGCGAGCCGACCGCGAGCCGCGGCCGCCGCGCGATCCATGACAGCACATCGCCGCGCGCCACGGCCCAGACCGGCAGCATGCTGGCGCCGACCATTGTCGTCGCCGTCGCGATCGCGGCGACCAGCGGCACGAATCGACCCAGCGGCAGCGATCCGGCAAGCCGCGGCATCGCCGCGGCGATCGCGATCCGCAACAGCTCCAGGCCCCAGACGGCGAGTACGAAGCCGGCGATCCCGCCGGCGACGCCGAGGATGCCTGTCTCGGCGAGAGAAAGGCGCGCGAGCCGCCCGCGGGTCGCGCCAAGAGCCACGCGGATCGCCAGCTCCCGCTGCCGCGTCAGCATCCGGATGATCAGCAGATTGCCGACGTTGGCGCAGGCGATGATCAACAGCGCGATCGCGGGCGCGACGAAGCCGCGGAGGCCCGGTCCGATTCTGATGCGCGCCTCGTCGCCGAACGTCCGGATCAGCGTTCGATTCTCCCTGGCCGTGCCGGCGGCGCCGGCGCCGCGTTGCGCCAGCACGTCGAACTCCGACTGTGCCTGCGCGACGGTCGTGCCCGCGGCCAGCCGGCCCGCGATATCCACGATCGCCGGCCCCGCCGCCACATACGGCAGCCACACGTCGACACCGCGATCCGGCAGCCAGAAGCCGGGCGGCATGACGCCGACGATCTCGCGCGGCGCCGCGTCGACCGCGAGACGCCTGCCGATGACGGCCGCGTCGCCGTCGAAGCGATCGCGCCAGAGTTGGTCGCTGATGATCGCGACGTCGTTGCGCTCGAAATCGGCCGGCACGAACGCCCGCCCGAGTCGCGGCGCGCGACCCGCGAGCTGGAAATAGTCGGACGTCACTCGAAGCGCCGCGGCTTTCCGACCGTCGGCGCCGCCGACGACGACGTCGCGCCGCGACCAGGCGGTCAGCGCGGTCACCGTGCGGGCATCCACCTTCCACGCCGCGAAGTCACCGGCGGACGGCTCTCGATGCCCGGCCGGACGCGTCTCGTCGGCGCGCCAGATGTGCACGAGCGAGTCCGGCGAGTCCAGCGGCGGCACGTCCGAGATGACGGCGACGAAAAAGCTGCCGAGGACCGTTGCGATCGCGATGGCGGACGCGAGAATCGCCACGACGGCAATCGAGCCGGCAGGCGACGCGCGCGTCTGCCGCCACGCGGTGCGGAGATCGAGCGCGAGACCCGCCGTCACGATGGGCGACTGGACGGACGGTCGGTGAGCTGCTGGTGGGTCCGCCGGAACGTTTCGGCGACGTGGCAATCCCAGCACGCCGGCGCGTGAGTGGGCAGCAGGTCCGGCAGTTCCTCGGGCGGAACCGACGACCATTCGATCGTCGCGCCGTCGTCGTCGACGAGCGCCGCGTGGTGCCACCCGAGTCCCGCGTCGGGAATCGACCGGCCGCAGTAGACGCACCGCTTGTCGCCGTACCAGCGCGCGACGAACGCGCTGACGCGCGATCCGTCCGGATCGGTCTTCACGTGCCCCAGACACGTCTGCCGGCAGAAGCGGCGCGCCGGCCAGCGCGAGCAGTCGGCGAGCGCGATCGACTGATCGCGCATCATCTCCGCCCATGCGGCGGACCAGGCATCGACGCGGACGGCCGCCGGCGCGTTGGTCTGCGGACAGACGACGAGCCGCGTGCCCCGAAAGCGCCAGATACTCCGCAGGAGGCGTCCCGCCTGCTTCACCAGTGCGGCAGACGTCAGGACCGCCACGACGAGCAGCGTCGCGGACGCGGTGCTCACGGCTGTGCCGCCTCGAGCACCTCGTGCCACGCGACGGGCGTGGTGTGCGTCTCGAGCGACGCGGCGTCGGCGGCGGCCCGCGTCTTGTAGGCGCGATAGTCGCGCTCGCCCGTGTTGCGATCGAGGACCACCGGCAGGAAAACGGCGTCCCGCGGCGGGATCATCTTGCCGGTCGTGTAGTCGGTGACGAAGACGGCGGCGGTCTGCTCCTCCGGGTGCGCCTTGAGGTACTTCGCCATGCACCCGGGCGCGCGGAACTTCTCCACGAAGGTGCCGGCGATCACTTCGCCCGCCAGCCGCGATTCGACAATCGCCCGGCGGCAGCGATAGCAGACGTCGCCGGCGTCGACTCTCACCGGCATCACGGAACTACAGGACACGACCGCCAACGCGACGAGCGCCAGGACCGCGGTGCGCATAACGTCCTCCCCCTCTATGCCGTCGTGCCGAAGGTGCGCGCGGCGAGCGGCGTGTCGCGCCGCCGCGCGGGGCTGCCGACCTGCCGCAGCGCCGCCGCGATCGCGAGGACCGCCTGCGGGATCGCGGCGCGCACCGCATCCGTGAGCTCGAGCGTCACGCCGATGTGTCCCGGCGCGGCGCCGAAAACCCGGCGCCGTGCCGGAATTCCGTACTAGTTCCCGACGACGCGGTGAGCGATCGTCTCGCCCTTGATGATCACGCCCGTGAGACGACTCCAGCCCTCAGTGCGCGGCACACTGCGGAACTCCGAGACGTCGGCCTTCTTCTGCAGTTCTTCCGCCTTGCAGGGCACGCGCGCCACTTCACGGCCGTCCTCGTCCGAGGTGACGACGAGGAACTGCTGCCCGTCGATGTGCTTGCACTGGAACTTGTAGTCGCCCGGCTTCAGCACGGTGTCGCCGACCGCCAGCGGCTGCGAGACGTGCAGGTCCGCCTTGCGGCTGTCCCCTTCGTGGATCGGCTGCGCCCTGGCGAACGCCCAGAACCCGAGGACGAACAGGAATCCGAGGATGGCCGCGATGACACCCTTCATCGATCACCTCTCGTGAATGGGCCGCCGGTTGTGAGCTGGGCGTTGACGGACAGCGGCACGCCGTGCGCCTCGGTGTCGCCCGCGAACTGATAGTCGATGAGGATGCAGCCGTATCCGAGCTCGCGGTTCGGCCGCGTCGTCATCGTGAATGTCTCGACGGCGCGCCGCTGCGTCGGAATGCAGTGGAACGAAGCAATCTCGTCGGCGGGCCCTTGCTGCGGGTGGAACAGCCGCACCGACGTGCACGGCTCGCCCCGAGCCATCTGCTCGTCGTCGTGGACGAAGATGACGGGGCCCTCGACGATGACGGATCCGATGAGCGTCGGTTCCTTCATGTAGACAGCCGCCCATCGCCGCGACGGGCCGGTGCGATCGCCCGAGTTCGCGATTACGGCGGGCGCGAGAGTCGCGATGAGCAACAGGGTGCCGGCCGCAGTCCGCGCGCGCATGGCAACCTCCTTCTCCACGACGGCTGCCGGGATCCCAGCATATCGGGGTGGTTCAACGGCATCAACGCAACGGGTGTACCGAACCTGGAGGATGAGGGACCTCGCCATCGAACTGCGGCACACCGCCGCGCGGTTCATCGGCCGGTACGACGTCGCACCGATCCGGCATTGACGGAATCCCGGCGCGCCGAGAATCCGCCACAGAACTGCGCCGAGTACAAACGTTTTACAATCGATCCCGTACGCGCGCTGGTACGATCGGCGCGTGACGAATCCCCGTCGATCTCACGCTCGCATCCTCCTCAGTTCGGTGTTCGGTCCCTTCAGTCACGACGACGAGTTCGGCAGCCGCGCGATCAATCCGATGGAGCTGTACCACAACCAGGTCACGCGCGCACAGGGGCCGTTCTCGCTGCGCATGCACCACCGCTCCTGGGGCATCACGCTCATCCAGGCGAACATCTCGGCGCCGTGTACCGTGCTCGATTTCCCGACGCGCGAACGATTCGTCGACGAGTTGCGCTCTCATCAGTACGACATCGTCGGCATCTCGGGAATCATCGTGAACGTCTGGAAGGTCCGCGAGATGTGCCGCCTGGTCCGCGAGCACTCGCCGCGATCGACGATCGTCGTCGGCGGCCACGTCGCGGCGCTGCCGACGATCGAGCAGATGGTGGACGCCGATCACGTCGTCCGCGGCGAGGGCATCAGGTGGTTTCGCGAGTACCTCGGCGAGCCGATCGACGCACCGATCGAGCATCCGGTCATCCGCTCGTCGTTCGGGTTCCGGCTGATGGGGCTGAAAGGGCCGAGCGGCGCCGGCGATCCGGCCGCCACGATCATCCCGTCGGTCGGTTGTCCGATGGGATGCGGCTTCTGCACCACGTCGGCGTTCTTCGGCGGCAAGGGACGCTTCGTCAACTTCTACGAGAAGGGCGCCGACGTCTTCCGCGTGATGTGCGAGGCCGAGCGGCAGCTTCGCGTGCGGACGTTCTTCGTCATGGACGAGAACTTCCTGCTGTACAAGCGGCGCGCGCTGGAACTGCTGGACGCGATGAAGCGGCACGGGAAGGCGTGGTCGCTGTTCGTCTTCGCGTCGGCGAACGCGATCGCGAAGTACGACATGCGGGAGCTCGTGGAGCTCGGCATCGCCTGGGTGTGGATGGGATTCGAGTCGCCGCGCGCCGGCTATCCGAAGCTGCGCGGCGCCGACACCATCGCGCTGACGCGCGAGCTGCAGTCGCACGGCATCCGGGTCCAGGGATCGACGATCATCGGCCTCGAGCACCAGACGCCGGCGAACCTCCCCGGCGAGATCGATCATGCGGTCGCGCACCACGCCGACTGCCATCAGTTCATGCTGTACACACCAGTGCCGGGCACCCCGCTGTACGCCGACATCGACGCGCAGGGCCGGATCCTCGGCGACGTCGATCTTGCCGACATCCACGGTCAGTACAAGTTCAATTTCCGCCACGCGGCCATCGCGCGCGACGACTCGCAGCGATGGCTCGACCGCGCTTTCGAGTGCGACTACGCCGCGAACGGACCGAGCCTCTATCGGATGATGCGCACGATGCTGGCCGGCTGGCGCCGGTACCGTGACGATCCCGACGCGCGGGTGCGACGCCACGTGGAGGAGGATGCGAAAAAGCTGCGCCGTGGGTACGGCGCCGCGCTGTGGGCGATGGAGCGGTACCTGCGCGATTCAAACGTGGAGATCAGCGGACGCATCCGATCGCTGCGGCTCGACATCGAACGCGAGTTCGGCGGCGCCGCGACGGCGATCGATCGCGTCGCAGGCCCGGTGCTGCTCTGGGCCGCCCGCCGCGAGGCGTTGCGCTACCCCGCCGGGCGCCCGCTGGAGCCGCGCACCTTCGTCGATCGCGCGCGTTGGGCGACGCCGTCGTACGGTCAGTAGACTTCAGGGACGAACGTCTGGTCGGTCAGCGGCGGCCGCACGTAGGCGCGCTTGTCGTCGAGCGGCGGCAGCTTGATCTTCGTCGCCGCCACCTTCTGGTGCGGGATCGCCGTCAGCAGGTGATGGATACAGTTCAGCCGTGCGCGCCTCTTGTCGTCGGCGTTCACGACGTACCAGGGCGAGTGGCGCGTGTCGGTGTGGGCGAACATCTCGTCCTTCGCGCGCGAGTACTCGACCCACCGCCGGCGCGACTCGAGATCCATCGGGCTGAGCTTCCAGCGCCGCGTCGGATCGTCGATGCGCGCGCGGAACCGCTTTTCCTGCTCCTCGTCGCTGACGGAGAACCAGTACTTCACGAGCACGATGCCCGACCGGGTCAGCATGCGCTCGAACTCCGGACAGGTGTGGAAGAACTCCATCACCTCTTCCTCGGAGCAGAAGCTCATGACCCGCTCGACCCCGGCCCGGTTGTACCAGCTCCGGTCGAAGAGCACCATCTCGCCGGCGGCCGGCAGGTGCGGCACGTAGCGCTGGAAGTACCACTGCGTGCGCTCGCGGTCGGACGGCGCGGCCAGCGCGACGACGCGGCAGACGCGCGGGCTCAGACACTCCGTGATTCGCTTGATCACGCCGCCCTTCCCTGCCGCGTCGCGCCCCTCGAAGAGGACGACGACGCGCATCGCTTTGTGCTTGACCCACTCGAGCAGCGAGACGAGCTCGACCTGCAGGCGTGCGATCTCCTTCTCGTACGCGTCCCGATGCAGCTTCCGGCTCTTGTCGGGGTTTCCGCGATCCTTGTCGTGCCGATGCTTCCTGGACATAGACGATGTCAGGCCGCGCTCAGCCGAAGCGCGCGCGCGTGAAGACGTCGGGGCCGTCGACGAGCAGCGGACTGCGGGCGCGAAACTGCTCGGCGTACTGCACGCCGACGAGGCTACCGATGTATCGATCCTCGGCCGTGTACTTGTCGACCAGCGTCGCCTGGTCGCCGCTGAACACCGACTCGTACGCCAGCACCGCCGCGATCTTCTCGGCGTGGGCGGCGGTCACGTCAACCGCGAAGTCGAAGCGCTCCCACGGCGGCTCCATCCGGCAGTGGCCGAAGAACAGCCGGTCGATCTCGTGCGGTTCGGTGTCGGAGAGACGGCGGCCCGCGTCGAGCTCGTTCCATTTCGGCAGCCGCGCGTAGAACACCGCGTTGGTCACGATGTCGGTGACGGCCCGGTGGTCGGGGTGCACACCCGATCCGGCGGTCGTGAACACGAGGCGCGGGCGATGGAGCCGGATCAGCCGGGCGACCTCGACGCGCGCCTCGACGGTGTCCGCCATCAGCCGATCCTGCAGCGGCAGCGTCAGGCGATCGACCCCGAGCAGCACGGCCGCACGCGCCGCCTGCTCGTGGCGCGCGCCGGGCGACCCATGGCGCGCCGGCTCGCCGTCGCACAGATCGACGAACAGCACCGACTGCCCTTTCCGGCTCAACGTCAGCGCCGTGCCGCCCATCACGACCTCGAGGTCGTCTGGATGCGCGCCGAACGCGAGGACGTCGTATTGCGTCGCCATCGGGCGCCGCTACACGCCGGCCAGCGCAGGCGCCGATACCTCGGCGCGGAAGTCCACCGTCGCCTTCAGCGAGTTGGTGATCAGGCAGTTCGACTCGGCCTTCACGAGCGCCCGCCGGGCGCGCTCCTCGTCGGCCGGGTCGGTAATCGTGAGCCTGGCGTCGATCGCGAGGTGCGTGAACTGGATCGCGCGATCGACGCGATCGAGCGTCCCCTCGACCTCGCACGTCACCGTGGTCCACGGCAGCTTCGACGCGCTCGCCACGGCGCGAAACGTCAGGACGAAGCAGTCGGCGACCGCCGCGACGAGCAGCGTCTCCGGCGACCAGCGATCGCCGGGGCCGCCGAACTCGGACGGCGTGTCCGAGCGCAGCGTCGACACGCCGGGCGACTCCAGAAGAACGTCGGGCTCGCTGCCGCCGTGAGCGGTCGCGCGGTAGTGGTGTGGAAGATCGCGCATGTCGTTGTCCTTTCGGCGTCCGGCCGGCGCCGAGGGCCGGCCGGACGCGTTTCGAGCCCGCTCAGTGCCGACAGCAGACGCAGGTGTCGCCGCCGCAGCACGCGTGCGCCGCGGCGCAGCAGCAACAGCCGTCCGCGGCCGTGGCCGTGACGGCGTCACCCGCGAGCATCAGCGGCACCAGGAGAAGCGTCAGACGAAGAATGCGAATCATGACTACCTCCGGATTGATATGAGTCGCGTGTCGAGTGAACCCACGCGCCTCTCAGATCCGCAGGTTCGGGAACCGAATCGCGAGATCCGGTCCATGCCGCACGCCGCTGGCAACCTCGTACCAGGCGACGCGAGGCGGTACCTGTCGCAGAAAATCATCCAGCGGGACTGCCGCGACGATCGCGCCGCGGGTCAGACGATGACCGAGCGGTAATCGCGCAGGCTCAGCAGCCAGACCGCCGTCGTCCGCACA
>Ga0075426_10003598_pt1 | contig 11097 bp, 7 predicted proteins | sample SoiMethybrSBSTD5_FD_75304 | JGI IMG/M metagenome (GOLD analysis project Ga0075426, IMG submission 75304) | Bulk soil microbial communities from a Populus tree surrounding site in Tennessee, USA - Soil MetaG P. TD hybrid SBSTD5 | ecosystem: Environmental > Terrestrial > Soil > Tree plantation...
TCTAACTTCCAATAGTCAGAAGATGTGCCGTCTATCATAGCCGTGAGTTTCGGAGGAGACGAGTCAACGCGTTCTGGATCAACGCGTTGTTGGTGTGAAGGCGAGCGGCGGGACATGTTATCCAGAACGAAATGAATCAAGCTTCTGATCCGCAAGACCAATCGCGTTCGCCGGCGGACAAACAGCCAAAGAAGCTCATCGAGCGGTTCACGGCCGCGATCCGCGAGCGCCATTACAGCCGGCGCACGGAGAAGACGTACTGGTACTGGGTGCGCTACTTCATCTTTTTCCACGCCAAGCGCCATCCGGCCGAGATGGGCGCCGCCGAGGTCTCCGCGTTTCTGAGCTGGCTCGCGACGCAGCGCAACGTCGCGGCAGCGACCCAGAACCAGGCGCTGTCGGCCCTGCTGTTTCTCTACAAGCACGTCCTCGGACACGACTTGCCCTGGCTCGGCGATCTCGTGCGTGCGCAGCGGCCGGTGCGGCTGCCGACGGTGCTGAGCGAGGCCGAGGTGCGGCGCGTGCTCGAGCACACGCAGGGCGTCGGCCGGCTGATGGTCGGCTTGCTCTATGGAGCGGGCCTGCGGCAGATCGAATGCCTGATGCTGCGGGTGAAGGACGTCGACTTCGCCTATCGGCAGCTCATCGTGCGCGACGGCAAGGGTGCGAAGGACCGCGTGACGATGCTTCCCGAGAGCCTCGTGCAGCCGCTGCAGGAGCACTTGGGGCGCGTGCGATCGCTGCATCGCCGCGATGTCGCGGAGGGCTTCGGCGCGGTGTGGCTGCCGCATGCGCTGGCGCGCAAATATCCGCGCGCGCCGCGCGAATGGGGCTGGCAGTTCGTGTTCCCGTCGGCAAACCGCTCGGCCGATCCGGAGAACGGCGTCATTCGCCGTCACCATCTTCATCCCGACACGCTTTCGCGCATCGTGAAGCGCGCGGCGCAGCGCGCCGGCATCATCAAGCCGGTGAGCTGCCATACGCTGCGCCATTCGTTCGCGACGCATCTTCTCGAGCGCGGGCATGACATCCGCACGGTGCAGGAGCTGCTCGGTCATTCGGACGTATCGACGACCATGATTTACACGCACGTCATGAACAAAGGCGCGCGCGGCGTGAAGAGTCCGCTCGATCGCCTGGAAGAACCGGCCGCGGCTTACGCGGCCGCGTGAGCCCGGGTGACGGTCAGCGTTTTACTTCACGGCTCACCGGCAAATCGAGATCGACGTCCCAGCTTAGCCTCATCACCTCGGGCGACGGCTCGCTCTCGGAATATGTCCCCTTGCTCTTGAGCGCGACTCTGCCGTTCCTGAAGATCAGATTCGAGAAGTATCGCTGTAGCTCGTCCGGTTTCCATGCCACGGTGCGCGCCACTGTGGTTCCCGGAACGACATAGCTGAGATTCACCTGCGCGACGCGGTGCTCCTTGTCGAGAAAGAGCACCATCGCGGCATAGCTCGCCTTTTTCGCCTCCCTGGCATCGTTCTTCACGAGGTCGGCCAGATCGGCTTGGGTCACCGGTCGCGTCAGGAACAGGATCTCCAGTCCGTCCGCATTGCCCGGCTGCAGCCCATGTGCGAGCGAGACGAAGGCGCTCCGGGCGCTGATTTTCGTGCTGCCCACTTTTAGGTACTTCGATTTGTCTACGACCAGCTCGAAGCTCGAGCTCGTCCGGTAGGCGTTTGCATCAAAAGCGCGCGCCACCGTGGAAAGCGAAACAAGACACGTTGCAGCGAGGAAGCAGCAAATCAGTTTATTGAATTCGGGCTGGCAGCCAATCATCACAACACCCGCTGACGCCGACAGTGCTGGCATGGCGGACTCGAGCGAGCAAGGCATCCGGCGACGCGCGCCGCCTCGCCATCGGCAGGGCGAAGACTCATGCGTGCTCCATCGCGAAAGCTGGGTCCAGCGTTTTTTCCTCGGAAGCCTGGGTTCCCGCTTCCGCGGGAACGACGACTGGCTAGCGCTCGCGCGCGACGATCCCATCAAACGCCAATCGTTTGTCCTTGCAACTTACCCGAAAGACCAGCCTTGAGCCCGGCTGGCAGGCAGCACCTGGCAAAAACCGCACTTGCCCGAGTCAGCGTACTGCAAGCAAGAGTCTCTATGCTGCGCGCACCCGTGGCGCCGGAGGTAGTCCCGATGTGGAACCAGGTCTATAACCCCTTCGCAAACGAAGCGCTGTCGACTCTCGTCGCCGCGATTCCAGTGGTCACGCTGCTCGCGCTGATCGCCTCGGGCAAGGTCAAGGCGCATTTCGCGGCAGTCATCGCGCTCGTCGCGGCACTCGTGGTCGCGGTCTATGCCTTCACCATGCCGGGCGGCATGGCGATCCGCGCCGGGATCCTCGGGCTCGCCGTCGGCTTCTTTCCCATCGGCTGGATCGTACTCAACGTCATCTTCCTGTACCGGCTGACGGTCGAGAAGGGCAGCTTCCAGATCCTGCAGCAGACGATCGGCGGCGTAAGCGCCGACCGGCGCATCCAGCTGCTCCTCATCGCGTTCTCTTTCGGCGCCTTCTTCGAGGGCGCGTCGGGATTCGGCACGCCGGTCGCGGTGACCGGCGCGATCCTTATCGGCCTCGGTTTCTCGCCGCTCGCGGCTTCGGGGCTCTCGCTGATCGCGAACACGGCGCCGGTCGCCTACGGCGCGCTCGGCACCCCGATCGCCGGACTCGCGTCGGTGACCGGGCTCGACCCGTATCTCCTTGGCGCCATGGTCGGCCGGCAGCTCCCCTTCTTCTCGCTGATCGTGCCGTTCTGGCTGATCTCGGTGTTCGCGGGCTGGAAGGGGATGAAGGAGATCTGGCCGGCGATCCTCGTGACCGGCGTCTCCTTCGCCGTGCCGCAGTACCTGATCTCGAACTTCGTCAACCCCTGGATCGTCGACATCGGCGCCTCCCTCATCTCGATGGCCTGCCTGATCGGTTTCCTGAAGATCTGGAAGCCGAAAACCGTCTGGACTTCGCCCAAGCTGCGCACGCGCGACGATTCGGTCGGCACCGCGCCCGCGCCCGCCCTTTCGACCAGGACGGCCACGCGGGCCGAGGTCTGGAAGGCCCTCACGCCGTGGATCATCGTCTGCGCGATCCTGCTCATCTGGGGCACAGGATGGTTCAAGGCGGCGGTGAACCCGATCTTCACCTGGAACTACCACGTGGCGGGGCTCGACCACCTCATCAACAAAGTGGCGCCGGTGGTCGCGAAGCCGACGCCCGAGGCGGCGGTCTTCGCCTTCACCTGGCTGTCGTTCACCGGCACCGGCATGCTGATCGCAGCAATCATCTCCGGCATCTTCATGGGCTACTCGCCGCTCGGGCTAGTACGCTCGTACGGCCGCACGATCTGGGTCGTGCGCTACTCGCTAATCACGATCTCCGCGATGCTCGGGATCGGCACGCTCACACGGTTCTCCGGGCTCGACGCGACGCTCGGCCTCGCGTTCGCGCACACCGGCGTCCTGTACCCGTTCTTCGGCACGCTGCTCGGCTGGCTCGGGGTCGCGCTCACCGGCTCCGACACCGCGTCGAACGTGCTCTTCGGCGGGCTGCAGAAGATCACCTCCGAGCAGCTCGGCCTCTCGCCCATCCTGATGAGCGCGGCGAACTCCTCCGGCGGCGTGATGGGCAAGATGATCGACGCGCAGTCGATCGTCGTCGCTTCGACCGCGACCAACTGGTTCGGGCACGAAGGCTCCATCCTCCGGTTCGTCTTCTGGCACTCTATCGCGCTCGCCTGCCTGGTCGGACTGCTGGTCACACTGCAGGCTTACGCGCTTACGGGAATGATCATCGTCTAGCCGTTCGGACAGTGATTAGGGCAGCGGCTGAAGGAGCAGCCAGTTAGCGACCGTGGCGGCGATTTCGTTCATTGCCTGCTCGCCTTTCAGGGAATGATCGGCGCCTTCGATCCAGTGCATGCACCAGGGCGCCTTTACGTTCTCTAGCGCGCGCTCCATGAGATCGCGGCGGCAGAGCGCGTCGCGCGTGCCGTTGAAGCAGAGGACGGGCACGCTGATGCGCGGCAGGTGCGCATCGCGCAGCTTCTCCGGCTCGCCGGCCGGGTGGAGCGGATAGGCAAAGAGCAGCAGCGCATCGCAGGCGAAGCCGTCGCCGGCAAGCATCGTTGCGACTCGGCCGCCCATTGAGCGGCCGCCGAGGATGAGCGGGCGCCGGCCGACTTCCTGGCGCACGCGATCCACGACGGCGGCGTAGCACTCGCGCAGCTTCGGCATCGGGTCGGGGCGGCGGGAGCCGCGCTCGCGGTAAAGAAAATTGAAGCGCACGACGTCGAGGCCGATCGCGCGCAGTGCGGCGGCAGTGCGCTGCATCTGCCGATCGTTCATCTCGCCGCCCGCGCCGGGCGCGCAGATAAAGAGCGCGCGCGCTTCGCCGCTCGTCGCCGGCTCGAAGAGCGCCTGCGTTTCACTGCCGCCTGCCGCGATCGTCCACATGCCGCTGCTAGTATGCGCGACGATGCGAATCGCATGGTCGTGCGCGGCACTCATGGCTGCAACGCTCGCGCACGCGCGCGACGCCGCGCCGCCCGCCTTCCGCCTGGGCGATGTCGCGACGCCGCTCGAGTACACAGTCACGCTCGCCGTCGATCCGCGCGAAGCGCGCTTCAGCGGCGAGGTGCGCATCGCCATGCGCATCAACCGCGCGACGAGCGTGCTGTGGCTGAACGCGACGAACCTGACGATCGAGGCGGCGCAGCTCCAGCAGGGCAACGTCACGATGCGCGCCGGCGTGCTGCCGGGCGGCGAGGACTTCATCGGGCTCGAGGCGCGCGGGCCGGAGCTCACGCCCGGGGTCGCGATCGCGACCGTGCGCTATAACGGCGCCTTCGAAGGCCTCTCGACGCGCGGCCTCTTCCGCCAGGACGACCGGGGCGACTGGTACGTGCTCTCGCAATTCGAGTCGATCCATGCGCGGCGCGCCTTTCCCTGCTTCGACGAGCCGCAATGGAAGACGCAATGGCGCCTGACGATCGATGCGCCCGCCGCGAACGTGGCGGTGAGCAACACCCCTGAGCGGCGCGCGAGCCCGGCGCCGCGGCGCGAGGGCTGGACGCGGCACGAGTTCGCGCCGACGAAGCCGCTGCCCACCTATCTCGTCGCGCTGGCGGTCGGACCGTTCGATGTGGTGGACGGGGGCACGGCGGGCGCCAAAAAAACCAAGCTGCGTTACCTGGCGCCGAAAGGCCGGGCGAAGGAGGCGCGCTATGCGACGGAGGCAACGCCGCGGCTGATCGAGCTGCTGGAGGCCTACTTCGGCATGCCGTATCCGTTCGACAAGCTCGACAGCGTGAGCGTGCCGCAGGCGGTCGGCTTCGGCGCGATGGAGAACGTCGGCATGATCACCTACGCCTCCTCCATCCTGCTCGCCACGCCGCGCGAGGACATCGTCCCGTTCCGGCGCCGCTACGCCAGCATCGCCTTGCACGAGCTCGCGCACATGTGGTTCGGCAACCTCGTCACGCTCGCCTGGTGGGACGACACCTGGCTGAACGAGGCCTTCGCGACCTGGATGTCGGCGAAGACGCTCGCGCGCTTCAACCCGGAATGGGACAGCGGCTGGTCGGTCGGTTATGCACGCAGCGCCGCGCTCGAGCTCGATCGCCTGGCGAGCGCCCGGCGCGTGCGCAACCCGGTGCTCGAGAAGAACGACATCTTCGGCGCCTTCGACGCGATCACCTACAACAAGGGCGCCGCGGTGCTCGCCATGTTCGAGGCGGCGCTCTCGCCCGAGGCCTTCCGCGACGGCGTGCGCGCCTACCTCAAGCGCTACGCCTGGTCGAGCGCCACGTCGGCCGATTTCATCCGCGCGCTCGGCGAGGCGTCGGGACGGGGCGGCGACACGCTCGCCGCCTTCCGCGGCTTCATCGAGCAGCCGGGCGTGCCGATGATCGACGTGGCGCTGCACTGCACGGCGCAAAGCGCGGCCGTCGAGCTCGTGCAGCGGCGGCTGCGGCCGCTCGGCTCGGGCGCCGAGGAGGAGCAGTGGACGACGCCCGCCTGCCTGCGCCACAGCCGCACCACGCGCTGCGCGGACATCCACAACGGTGCACAGACGGTCGAGCTTCCGGAAGCGAACGCCTGCCCGGCCTGGCTGCTCGCCAATGCCGGCGGCAAGGCGCACTACGTGCCGCGCTACGACGGCGCGACCGGCGAGAAGCTGCGCGCGGGCGCTGCCGCCTTGTCCGCCAGCGAGATGGTGTCGGCGCTCGTGGATGCGCGCATCCTTTCCGAGTCCGGCCTCATGTCGCTCGGCGAGGCGCTCGCCTGGGCCGATGCCGGCCTCGGGCATCCGTCGCCCGTGGCGCGCGTCTTCGCGATCGAGCTCCTCGAGAAGCAGCGCGAAGCCTGGCTGAGCGCGCTCGACGCCGCCGCGAGGCGTGACATCCTCGCGCGGCGCGTGCGGCCGCTCGCCGCCGAGCTCGGCTGGGACGAGCGCGAGGGCGAGAGCGAGGACCTGCGCGAGCTGCGGCCGCGCGTCATGGCCTTCGCGGCCATGGTCGAGAGAACCGGCGCGCTTCGCGCCCGCGCGCGCGAGCTGGCCGTGGCCTGGCTCGCCGATCGCGAGGCCGTGCCGGCGAGCACGACGCACGCGGTGCTCGACACCGCCGGCCGCTTCGCGGACGAAGACCTGTACGGCAGCTTGGCCGGCGCGATCGGAACGCCCGACCTGCGCGAGCGGCACGAGCTCATCGCCGCGCTCGCCAAGGTGCGCAGTCCCGCCCTGCGCGAGCGCGCGCTGTCGCTCGCGCTCGAGGAGCGGGTGAACGGCCGCGATGCGCGCGATCTCCTCTCCGAGGCGCTGCGCGACGACGCCAACCGCCGCGCCGCGTTCGATTTCCTGCGCTCGAATTACGATGCGCTCGTGGCGAAGCTGCCGCAGCATGCGATGGCGCGGCTGATGGAGCCGCTCGGTGCGCTCTGCACGCGCGAGGAGCGCGAGCTCTTCGCCGGCTTCTTCAAGGAGCGCTCGGGTGCCTTCCTCGGCGGGCCGCGCCAGTACCGCCAGGCGCTCGAGCGCATCGACCTCTGCCTCGCCGCCCGGGAGCATCCATGACCCGCTTCGCCGCTCTTCTACTGTTAGCGATTTCAACCAGTGCTGCGGCCGAGCCCTATCCCGCGCGGCCGGTGCGCGTCGTCGTCGGCTTTACCCCCGGCGGCGGCGTCGACATCAACGCGCGCCTCCTCTCGGCCAAGCTCTCCGAGCTCCTCGGCCAGCAGTTCGTGGTCGAGAACAAGCCGGGCGCCGGCACGAACATCGCGAACGAGACGGTGGCGAAGGCGGCGGCCGACGGCTATACGCTCCTCTTCACGAGCCCGGCGGTGGCGATCAACATGTCGCTCTACCGGCATCCGCCGTACGACGCGCTGCGCGATTTTGCCGGCGTCTCCGTTTTCTCCGAGAGCACCAACCTCCTCGTGGTGCCCGCCTCGTTCCCGGCGCGCACGGTGAAGGAGCTGATCGCGATCGCCAAGGCGCGGCCGGGGACGCTCAACTATTCCTCTGCGGGCCAGGGCACGACCCAGCACCTCGCCGGCGAGCTCTTCAAGCTGCGCACGGGGACCGACATCGTGCATGTGCCCTATAAGGGGAGCGCACCATCGCTGACGGCGCTGATCGCGGGCGACGTGCAGCTCTCGTTCGTCAATCCGGTAGCGGTCGGCGCGCACATCAACTCAGGCCGCCTGCGCGCCCTCGCCGTGGCGGGCGCAAAGCGCACGCCGCTATTGCCGCAAGTGCCGACGATGAAGGAAGCGGGCGTCGAGGGCGTCGAAGTCCTGCTCTGGTACGGGCTGCTCGCGCCGAAGGCCACGCCGCGCGAGGTCGTGCACACGCTCGCGTCCGCGGTCGCCAAGGCGGCGCATGGCGCCGACATGCAGCAGAAGCTCGCGCAGGACGGCGCCGAGCCGGTCGGCAACTCGCCGGAAGACTTCGATCGTCAACTGCGCGCGGAGATCGAGCGCTGGGCGGAAGTGGTCAGGGTCTCCGGCGCCAAAGCGGACTGAAATTGGTGACAGTCACCAATTACAAATTGGTGACAGTCACCAATTTCATCTTTGCGGGAAGCTGCGCTCGAAGATGTGCTCGGCGATGCGGTTCTTGAGGATCTCGACCGAGCCGCCGGCGATCATCCAGCCGCGGCAGCGGCGCAGGCAGTACTCGACGAGGGTCTCCTGGCTGTAGCCGGTGCCGCCCATGACCTGCAGCGCATCGTTCGCGACGTCGAAGCCCGCCTGGTTGCAGTACGCCTTGGCGATCGCGGTCTCCTCCGGGGAGGGCAGCGCGCGATCGGCATTTGCCGCCGCGCGATAGAGGAGAAGCTGCGCCGCATCCAGCTTCATCTTCATGTCGGCGAATTTCCACTGCAACCCCTGGAACTCGCAGAGCAGGCGCCCGAACTGCCGGCGCTCGAGCGCCCAGGCGCGCGAGCGCTCGTACGCGTAGCGCCCGAGCGCGAGCGAGCGGGCGGCGTTGCCGATGCGCTCGACATTGAACCCGGCGATCTGCTTCTTGAACCCGCCTTCGCCGAGGAGCACGTTCTCGGCGGGCACGAACACGTCATCGAGATAGATCTGCGCCCATTCCTCGCCCGACATGAACTTCGAGGTTTTGCCCAGCCGGACATCCTTCTTTTCGACGAGCACCGAGCCGATGCCGCCGACGCCGGGCGCGTAGCGGACGTAAACCAGGAATACATCCGCGTACGCGGAGTGCGTGGTGAATATTTTCGAGCCGTTGACGCGCCAGCCGCCCGGTGCGGGCGTTGCACTGGTTTTGAGATCGGTGACGGCGGAGCCGGCGTCCGGCTCGGTCATGCCGACCGAGATGACCGCCTCGCCGGCGAGCAGCCGCTCGAGATGGCGCTCCTTCTGCGGCGGCGATCCGTATTGCGCCAGCACGCGGATCGGACCGAAGTTGCCCGCCTGCACCACATCGGCGCTGCGCGGGCAGACGCTCGCCACGGTCTCGATGGCGAGCACCGCGTCGAGCAGCGTGCCGCCCTGCCCGCCGTCCGCCTCGGCGATCGTGATACCGAGGAGCCCCTGCTTCGCCATGAGCTTCGCCACATCCCACGGATAGCCGCTCGCGTGCGCGCGCTCGAGCGCGCCGGCGGCAAGATGCTTCTCGGCGAAGCGGCGCACCGCGCCGCGGAACTCTTCCTGCTCGGGAGCCAGCCGAAAGTCCATCGTCACTCCTTGCGCACGACGAGCGCGTCCACCGCCACGACGCCCTCGCGCTTCACGATCAGCGGATTGATCTCGGCCTCGCGCACCGGCCGCCCCGCAACGAGCGCGAGGCGCGAGAGCGCCGCCACCGAGCGCGCGAGCGCCGGCACGTCGCCGCGCGGCAGATTGCGGTAGCCGCGCACGACGGCAAGGCCTTTCACGCGCGCGATGAGCGCTACCGCCTCGTCCTCGGACACCGGCGCCATCGCGATCGCGACGTCCTCGTAGAGCTCGGCGAGCACGCCGCCGGAGCCGACAAGCACGAGCGGCCCGACGACCGGATCGTCGCGATAGCCGACGATCGCCTGCGCGAGCCCGGACTCCATGCGCTGCACGAGCAGGCGCCCGCCACCCATGCGACGCGCGTGCGCGCGAAGCTCCTTTTCGTTCTGGATATTCAGCGCGACGCCGCCCATCTCGGTCTTGTGCTCGACGTCCATGCGCTTGAGGGCCACCGGGTAAGGCACACGATGCGCATAGTCCGGCGGCTGGACGATCGCATGCTCGGCGACCGGGATGCCGAGCGAGGCCAACACCTCAAACCCATTCGGGGTCAGAGCCCTATTCCAATCGGGCTCTGACCCCGATTTAAATTGGGCTCTGACCCCGATTTCGTCACGCGGCGCGCGCCAGGCGAAGAAGGCGGCGAATGCGTCTGCGCAAGCCTCGGGCGTGCGGAAAGCGGCGATGCCGGCCTGCGCGAGCAGCGCGAGCGAGCGCTCGGCGTGCGGGGTGAGGAATGCGGCGAGCGGCTTCGCCGTGCGCGTGGCGCTGACGATCGGCTCGACGGCGAACTCGGGATGAAATTGCGCGGACGAGCCGACCGCCGCGAGCACCGCATCGCATTCGGCGCAATCCAGCAGCTTCTCGAGCGTCGCGCGATAGCCCTCGGCGTTGCCGGCCATCGTCAAGTCATGCATCGACGCGAGCTCGAGGCCGTGCAGGCCGAGGCGATCGACGACCGCCGCCGCGCCGCCGCCGGTGGTCGTCACGACCGAGACGCGGGCTGCGCGGTTCAGCGCCAGAGGCGCCCTGCCCGCAAGGAGCGGCGCGATCTCGATCAGCGTCTCGAGGAGATCGACGCGCACGATGCCGCAGTCGCGGAAAAACGCATCGAGCGCCTTGTCGGTTCCCGCGAGCGCGCCGGTGTGCGTGCGCGCCAGCGCTTCGCCCAGGCGCGAGCGTCCGAGCTTGTAGGCGACGATCGGCTTCCCCGCGGCATGCGCCGCGCGCGCGCCGGCCGCGAGGCGATCGGCGTCGCGCACGGTTTCCAGGAATAGCGCGATCACCTTGGTGTCGGAATCGGCGACGAGCAGCTCGACCAGCTCGCCGACGCCGAGATCCGCTTCGTTACCGACGGAGATGAGCTTGGCGTAGCCCAGGCCACGCGCCGCGCCGCGCGAAAGGAGCGTGCCGAGCATCGTGCCGCTCTGCGAGATGAGGCTCGTGCCGCCCGCGGGCAGCGCATCGGCCTCGAGCACCGCATTCACCGTGAGCGCGAGCCGCCCCGGCAGATCGATCACGCCCATACTGTTCGGGCCGAGCAGGCGAATGCCGAGCTCCTTCGCGCGCGCGACGAGCCGCGCCTGGCGCTCGGCGCCCGCGGCGCCGGCGTCGGCGAAGCCGTTGGAGTAGATGCTCGCTACCGCGACGCCCTTGCGCGCGCAGTCTTCGAGCGCCGGCTCGACCTCCTCGACCATGATGAACGCGTGATCGACTTCCACCGGGGCGTCGGCGAGACGCCGATAGGCGCGCTCACCAAGCACCTCGTCGCGCGTCGCGTTGATCGGCACGATGCGGCCGGTGTAGCCGTGCTTGCGCAGATAGCGCTGCGGCCGCGCCGTGTTCTTG
>Ga0075426_10003600_pt1 | contig 11090 bp, 9 predicted proteins | sample SoiMethybrSBSTD5_FD_75304 | JGI IMG/M metagenome (GOLD analysis project Ga0075426, IMG submission 75304) | Bulk soil microbial communities from a Populus tree surrounding site in Tennessee, USA - Soil MetaG P. TD hybrid SBSTD5 | ecosystem: Environmental > Terrestrial > Soil > Tree plantation...
CGGGCATGGTCAGATCCATCTTGCTCTCCTTAGCCCGCATGGCTTCTCCATGCTCGATCAGGTCGATCGCGATCTGGACCGCGCGCCGGTTATCAGGCGTGTCGATCAGCTGCATCGCCTTGCGGTTGGCGTTATCGAAGCGCACAACGCCGAGTTGCTGGAGCACCGAATACTGTCGCGCCGTGCTGCTGTGCCGCGCGACCCACTTGCCCGGTTCAAGCAGACGTCTGAGAATTGCGGCGGGGTAGAGGACGGGGGTGACGCCGCCCCAGTGCTGGCCCATGCGCACTGCAGCGACGATCGCCATCGCCTTGTCCAGCAGTGACTTCTCATAGGTCAGCAGCTGCGGAGGGAGCCCGTAGGGCGCCATCGCGAACATCCTGGTCGCGCCTCTGGGGTCTTGGAGATGAGGGCCAGCCATCAGACCGGCTCCGATAAGCCCCGTCATCACGTCGGCGTTCGGATCGATGTCGACAGGGAGACCCTGATACTTGCGGGCTCGCTCGAAAGCGGCGCGCACCTGCTCGACGTCAGCTTTCTTCAGCACCTCGCCCATTTCCTCTGGATGTTCGTAGGCGAAATAGGGCGAGTAGGCGACGTCCTCGCCATCAACCGTGATGACCTTGATCGCCTCTGCCGCGTCGGCCACGAGCAGCACCCTTTTTCGTATGCCGGGGTCCACGGACAGGTCTGCGACCGGCATCGGACCCAGCGACAGGCGATCGACTGACTCCAGGAGGGCCTGGTCGATCTCACTTGGCTTCCGCGCCTGGTACACGTCGTCGAGGCCGTCGTACACCCGGTCGAAGTCCTCATGCACGTTCTCGTAGAAGCTTGTGATCTGTCGGCCGGTTCCCCGCTCCACTCTGCGAACCATGTCCGCCTCTTCGAGCAGCTCGATGACCAGCGGAAACGTCAGGGTCGGGATGTCGTACTGCTGGGATGCGATCTTCTTGAGCTCGACGGCGTCATCCACGAAGTCGATGCCCTTAATCCCGGTCGCGAGGGCTGCCGCCATCCCGACGAGCTGTGTTGCCTCGAGCTCCTCGCCGACAAGGCCCGAAGATCTGTCGATCTCAGCGGCCTGCAGGCCCTGGTGCACGTCGTGCGCTCGGAGCGACTTGAATCCAGGCTTGACCTTCATCGGCAATGCCATTCCTCCGGCTGGTGCCGGCGCTTCAGAGACGGTCCGTGTGGGGTTTCAGTTGGCATGCCAGAAAGTCCTTGCTTGGGAGGCGCGTTAATGATCCCACTTCACGGCTCCGTTCGCTACAAAGCTCGTCCGGAGGCCCGGCATGATCGCCATGCTTGGCGGGAGTATCGTCGTCCTGATGTCTTCAGAGCGTGAGATGCCACAGGACCCGCCTCAGCCCGAGAGGAGATGTGTTGTGCCGGGTTGCTCGGAGCCGGCGACTGAGACCCGCGACCGCCTCATCCACGAGACCTCGGTTGGTCGCGCTCGACAAGTGACCTTCGATGTCTGCGACGGCCACGCAGCCGAGTTCGATGCCGACCCCGACGGATTCATTCGGCGGATCGCCGGCGCCTGATCGCCCAGGCCGAGTCGGCAGGTAGCTCAGGCGACTCGAGTCGCGTCACAAGCTTGGGCTCGCCGATGTTGAGTCCGACACTCTAGGCAGTACATCGCGTATTACAACTGGACGTTTGGCGGCCAGTGCGGGCTGGGCCGTTACGGGAGCGCCTCGCCGCCGCCGTACATGGCCGACCAGTACGGCTGGCCCGTGGTCGACATCTATGTCGATGCCATGGCGCCGTATCCGCCCGCGCCTCGAGTGGTTACCGCGTCACCCACGTCGATCTCCTTCGCGTGGGACCCGGTTGGTGACCAGGGTGACGGCGCGGGTCAGGACTACTTCACGTCGGGCATGGATCACTACGTGTCCTGGGTCACCGTGGACGGCGGCCCGCCGCAGCAGGTCGCGACAACAACCGCACCGCGCACGATCGACCAGCCTGTGCCGCACGGCCAGAACGCCTGCGTCCACGTGGTCGCCGTCGATCGAGTCGGCAACTCGACTCCCGATCAGGCTGCCTGCGCCCGAGCGCTGACCGCTCCGCCGATGCCCGACTGGGGCCGGCTCGCCAGCGCCGTCTCGGCGAATCCGTTGCCCACCGGCCTCGTCGGGCTCGATTCGTGGCTGTGGCTCGACCCCGCTCCGACACGGGTCGTCAGGTACGAAACCGTGGATGGCATTCGGTACCGGGTCAGCGCAAGCCCGATCGCCACGACATGGGACTTTGGTGACGGTGCCGGTGGTCGCTACTCGGGCACTCCCGGTTTCGGTGCGCCCTTTCCCGAGCAATCGGCCGTCACCCATGTGTTCCAGGCGCACAGCCGCCTCGGCTATGTGATCGCGGCGTCAGTGGCCTATCGGGTCACCTGGTCGGCCCTCGTCGGCGGCACCTGGTTGGGCCCATACCCGATGGGCACGATCGGGCGGGCCGTTGTGCCCCTGGTCTATCCGGTGGAGCAGGCGCAGCCGGAGATCCTTCTCATGTAGACGACCAGCCACTCAGGCGATGGATGGTGATTGCGACGACCACGCCGTCGGGCGGGTGCTGCCGGTACTGGCTGTAGCGGTCGATCAGCAGCTCGATCGCGCGCGACCTCTGGCCGGCATCCTCGACGATGCGGGCCGTGCCGTCAACGCGCACCCACCACAGCCGGTCCCAGTCGTGCTCGTAGTGCTGTACCAGGACGGCCACCGCCGGATTGGCGGCGATGTTGTCAAGCCGCCTGAGGTCTGGCGTGCGCTTGGGCTTGTGATCGACGGCGAAATAGATGGAGTCGCCGTCCAGGGCGTAGCAGATCGGGACTGCGTGAGGCTTGCCGCCGGGCGATACGGTCGCAAGCACCGCGACGCTGTGATCGGCGAGGCGCCTGCGCAGCTCCGTGGATTCCACCCCCCAAGTCTGCTGCTCTATCGTTGAGCGGTGCAGAGGCTCCGGACGTACACGGTCGACGAGGCGAACCGGGAGCTTCCGCGGGTCCGCCGGATCGTTGAGCAGATCGCTCAGCTGTCGGCGCTCCTCCCTGAGCTGGAGGACCAGGCCCACATCGCCGAATACGAATCGCGTCGCAACGGTGCGACTCCAGAGCACAAAGACAAGAGCCAGCAGGCGCGCGAGGCCGCGAGCGCGGCCGAGCTCGAGCGGCTGAAGGCAATCGCGGCACTCAACGGACTTGGCATCTCGCTCAAGGGCGCCCTCGAGGGTCTGATCGACTTTCCGTCCTACCGAGATGGCGAGCCCATCGAGCTCTGCTGGAAGCTCGGCGAGGAGAAGGTCGAGCACTGGCACCGGATCGGCGAGGGCTACGCGGGCCGGAAGCGGGTCTAGGTAACCGTCTCCTCCGCAGGCAGCTCGCCCCGAACTGCCTCGTAGACCGATCGAGCAACCCCGGCGGCGTCGAGCCCATGTTCTTTGAGGATCTCCGCGGCTTTGCCCTGCGGCAGGAACTGATCCGGCAGCGCGATCGTTCGCACACGCCCGGCGAGGCCTGACGGGGCGAGCGCCTCGAGCACCGCGCCACCAAAGCCGCCCGCGCCCACGTTGTCCTCCACCGTGACGACGATGCGGTGATTGCGCGAGAGCTCGACGACGCGCGGGTCGACTGGCTTGATCCAGCGTGCGTTCACCACGGTGCACGACACGCCCATGCCGTCGAGGCGGTCGGCGGCCTCCTTGGCAACCTCGACCATGCGTCCGACCGCAAAGATCACGGCGTCCTCGCCCTTGCGGAGCTCCTCCCAGCGGCCGACCGGCAGCGCTTCGGCAGGCAGGTCGGGCGTCGACGGCACCGGCCCACGCGGGTAGCGGATGGCGATGGGGCCGTCAGAAGTCAGAGCGGTCTCCAGCAGCGCGCACAGCTCGGTCGCGTCGGCCGCGGCCGCGACCTTCATGTTCGGGATCAGTCGCAGGTAGGACAGGTCGAAGATGCCGTGATGGGATGAGCCGTCCGGCCCGGTCACTCCCGCGCGGTCGATGATGAAGACGACGGGCAGCTTGTGCAGGGCCACGTCCATGATCGTCTGGTCGAAGGCGCGCGCGAGAAACGTGGAGTAGATGCAGACCACGGGCCGCATGCCCGCGAGGGCAAGGCCGGCGGCGAATGTGACGGCGTGCTGCTCGCAGATGCCGACATCGAAGAAGCGGTCGGGAAACTCCTTCGCAAAGTTGAGCAGCCCGGTCGACGACGCCATCGCGGCGGTGATGGCGCACACATCCGGGTGGCGCGCGGCGGCGGTCATCAAAGCCTCGCCGAACACGTCCGTGTAGGTGAGCTCGGTGCGCAGCGGCCGGCCGGTCAGCGGGTCGAAGGCGCTGACGCCGTGCAGCTTGTCGATCTCGTCCTCGACCGCCGGACCGTAACCGCGGCCCTTCTCGGTGACCACGTGCACGACGACGGGCGCGCGCAGCCGCGAGGCGCGGCGCAGGACCTCTTCGAGCGCGGCCTCGTCGTGCCCGTTGACCAGGCCCGCGTACTTGATGCCGAGCGTCTCGAAGACCGTGGACGGCTGAAGCAGCTGCTTGAGGCTTTCCTTGACCCTGTACGCCGCCTGGTCCGCGGTCGACCCGACGAGAGGGAGATCGCGCAGGAGGCGCGAGATGTCCTCCTTGATGCTTTCGTATCGCGGGTCGATGCGCAGTTGCGACAGGTGATGCGCCAGGCCTCCGACGGTCGGAGCGTACGAGCGTCCGTTGTCGTTGATGACGATGATCAGATTGGGCGGCTGCAGGTGCGCGATCTGGTTCAGCGCCTCGTACGCCATCCCGCCGGTGAGCGCGCCGTCACCGATCACGGCGATGACGTGACCGCTCTCCTTCCTGCGCAGCCGAGCCTCGGCGATGCCGAGCGCATAGCTCAGCGAGGTCGATGCGTGACTGTTCTCGACCAGGTCGTGCTCCGACTCCTGGCGGGACGGGTATCCGGAGAGCCCTCCGCGCTGGCGCAGGGTGGTGAAGGCCTGCGTGCGGCCGGTGATCATCTTGTGCACGTAGGCCTGGTGACCTGTGTCCCAGACGATCGCGTCTCGCGGGCTGTTGAACACTCTATGCAGGGCGAACGTGAGCTCGACCACGCCCAGGTTGGGTGAAAGATGTCCGCCGGTCTTTGCGATCTGGTCGACGAGAAACTCGCGCACCTCAGCCGCGAGCTGGCCCAGCTGCTGCTGGTCTAGGCGTTTCAGGTCCGCGGGCGAGTTGACGCCGGCCAGCAAGCCCATGAATTAACTAACGCGCCGCGCCGCGCCAGGGTTCCGCAGGTTCAAGGCGCCATCAGGCTAGCTGTTCGGCCACGAGCTCGAGCACGTGCGCGATCCGCAGTTTTTGGCCCCGCCGGCGGGCCGCCGCGCCGATGTGCAGGAGGCAGCCAGGATTGTCCGAGGCCACGATCTCGCAGCCGGTCTTGGCGATGGCGTCCAGCTTCCAGCCGGCCAGCCGATCCGCCACCTGGGGCCACTCCAAGCTGAACGTGCCGCCAAAGCCGCAGCAGTTCGCGATGTCGGGAATCTCGACCGGTTCGTATCCGGCGAGCTCGAGGATCCGGCGCGGCTCGGACTTGATGCCGAGCTGGCGGAGGGACTGGCACGAGTCGTGGTACGCCACGCGCGGCCGCACGGAGCCCGGCTTCAACAGCTGAGGCCGCCTCGCCAGCAGATCGAGCACGAACCGGGTCGAATCGTGGAACCGGCCTGAGGTTTCGGGATCGGAGGCCGCGCCCCAGCTGACCGCGTCGAGCGTCACCGCGCCGAAGCAGGACGCTGAGGGCGTGACGATCGGGCCCTTGGAATTCCGAAGGAGGGAGACCAGCGCCTCGTTCAAATGAGTGGCTTCCTCGAAGTTGCCTGCATTGCCGGCGATCAGCCCGCAACACCACTGCCCCTTGGGAAACCCAACCTCGTAGCCGGCGGCGCGGGCGATGGCCTCCAGGGCTCGAGCGGCTCCAGGCAGCATCCGGTCGCCCATGCACGAGGCAAAGATCGTCAGCGGTTGCCCGCCTTCGCCGGCCCGATCCCTGGGCTCGGGCGCGGAGTCCCGATAGGGCGAGCTCGCGACCAAACCCGAGAACGGAGCGCCCACCCGCAGGGCGGCGTCCGCCAGGCCAGGTCGGTCCCACAGCGCGAGGAGGGCCTTCTTGCGCAGCGACTTGCGGCCGTGGCGGCGGTGCTCGAGGATCTGGCGAGGGAGCGGGATGTCGACGGGGCATGCCTCCTGGCACGCGTTGCACTGCGTGCACAGGGCATTCGGCAGGTCGGCCTCGTGCAGGCCATGGTGGAAGGGCGTAAGCACCAGGCCGATGGGGCCGTTGTAGATGTAGCCGAACTGGTGGCCGCCCACGGCCATGAACGGCGGGCAGGCGTTGGAGCACGCCCCACACCTGATGCACGTCAGGGCGTCGCGAAACACGGGGTCCTGCCGCATACGCTCGCGGCCGTTATCGAGAATCACGCAGTGCAGCTCGCGCGGTCCGTGGACTCCAATGGTCAGTGACTGTTCGATGTCGGCTGACCGCGACGGGCCGGTGATCCAGTTCACGTAGCTCGACATGATCTGGCCGGTGCCGGATCGCGGCAGCATGCGCAGCATCGCGACCGCGTCGTCGAGCGAGGCGACGAGCTTGTCCATGCCGAACAACGCGATGTGCACCGGCGCCAGAGTGGTCGTGAGGTCGGCGTTGCCCTCGTTGGTCACTATGACGATCGTTCCCGTCTCCGCGATCGCCATGTTTGCGCCGCTGATGCCCACAGATGCCGCGATGAACTTCTCGCGCAGCGATTCGCGGGCGTGCTGCTGTATCGCGTGAACGTCGGGCTGTGTCCCGAAGACCTCGGCGGCGTCCTCCTTGGTCAGATGGATCGCGGGCGCGATGATGTGCGAGGGACGCGTGTGAGTCAGCTGCACCATGCGCTCGCCCAGGTCCGTCTCCACCACGTCCATGCCGAGTGACTCGAGGTACGGGTTGAGCTCGATCTCCTCCGAGGCCATCGACTTGACCTTCGTGACCACAGGCTTGCGCTGACCAAGCTTCTCGGTGGCCGCAGTCTCGACACAGATGCGGCCGATGATCTCGCGCGCCTCCTCGGCGTCGGCGGCGAAGTGCACCTCTCCACCGACCGCCTCCACCCGCTCTGCGAACTGCCGCGCCAGCTCGGGAAGGCGGTCGAGGTTTTCAAGGCGGCGGCGCTTGAGGTCCGCACGACCTTTTTCGAAGTCGAAGCTTTCGAAGGCGATGTTGCGCCGGGCGCGCAGCCCCGTCATGGCGGTCGTCAGCGCCTGCTGGAGGCGCTCGTCGCGCAGCGCCCGGTTGACGCGCGAGGTGAAGTGCCGGCGGCTTTCAGTCACTGATTGCGAGGGCTTCTTTGATTGCCTCGTCCACCGCGTCAGGCGTCGACACCGGCGCCAGGCATATGGTCCCGACGCAGACCACCGCGCGCTGGTCCTCCGACGGCTCGATGACCGCATAGGGGAGCGCACGCACGACGGCCCGCGCCAGCTCTTCGCTGCCGGTGGTGACCTTGACGGGGCGGCGCAGCCGGTCGAGTGCCCGCGCGTAGAGCGCCGCCATCAGCCCGTACTGGCGGGGGAGCGCGGCCACCGACTCCAGCGCCCTGCGCGCGGTGCCGAGGTGCTTCTGCTGCGGATCGCCGATCAAGGTGTCCAGCTCGATGAGCGCCATCGCCGCGATCGAGTTCTCAACCAGGGGCTTGATCTGGTCCTCGAGCCGGCCCAGCTGCTCGGCGCCCGCCGCCCGGTCGAAGTAGCCGCCCAGCCGATCATCCCCATAGCGCTCATCGAGGTGGCGCGACAGCTCCAGCGCGATCTCCAGCCACCGGCCGCCGAGGCCGGACTGGTAAGCCCGGACCGCCGCGAGCATCCCCCAGGCCTGGTCGGCGAGCTGGCCGTCTGCGCCGTCTGTATGCCGCAACCCTCCGGCTGCCGTGTAGGCGGAGGCGAAGAGGCTCTCCAGCAGCCGCTGCGCGTGAGCCCGCAGCTGCAAACGCTCGCAGCGCCTTGCGGCATCGAGGTAGGCCACCGCGAGCTGGCAGTTCCAGGAGCTGTACACGCGCCGGTCGACGTAGGGCGCGTTCTCGCCCTTGCGCCCTTCCGCGTCGAGCGAGTAGTACACCTCGTCGGCGTCCTGGCTGCCCGCGTAGAGCCCTGTCGATGGGTCGCGCAGGGTGCGGTCGAGATAGCCCGTTGCGGAATCGAGGACGTCGGTCATGCCGGCGAGAGCGAGATCCGCGACGAGCCCGGCGTGATCCTCGAGCATCTTTTCGAAGTGCGGCACGCTCCAGTCCTGCGTCGTCGAGTAGCGGAAGAACCCGCCCTCGACATGGTCGTACATGCCACCGCCGGCCATCTGCTCGAGGGTGTGCACGGCCATCGCCCGAAGCTCCGCGTCGCCGCGGACCTGCGACTGTTCGAGCAGCAGCGCGAGCGCGTCGGTCTGAGGGAACTTCGGTGCGGGACCGAAACCGCCGTACCGAGGGTCGTATGCGGAGCGGACCGCGTCGAGGATCGCGTCGACCTGCGCGAAGTCGATATCGCCCGCGCTGCGCGCGGCGGTCGATACCGCGCGCTTGCGGCCTTCCAGCGCGCGAGTCGCGATCTCGGCCTTGCTGGTGCGATAGACGGATGCGATCTGGCTCAGGGCAGCCGCCATCTGCTCGGGCGGGATGTAGGTGCCTCCGGTGAGGATGTCGCCCGACGGCGTAAGGAAGGCCGTCGTCGGCCAGCCGCCCATGTTGTAGCGCTGATTGATGTCGGGACGCACGTCGTTGTCGACCCGCACCGGCACGAATTCGCGCTTGATCAGCTCGATGACGCCTTCGTTGGAGTACGTCGTCTCGTCCATGACGTGGCACCAGTGGCACCACACGGCGGAGATGGAGAGGAGGATTGGCCTGTCCAGCCGGCGCGCCTCCTCGAAGGCCGGCTCAGACCAGGGCCGCCAGCCAACCTCAGCGGCGCGGTTCGGCCGCGGGGAGAAGTGGAACTCGGCAGTGGTCATACGGCCAGTGTAAGAATGGGCCTGTGATCTCCACCAGCGCGGTCGACGCGTACATCGAGAAGAACGCCAAGCGTTTCATCGAGGAGTACAAGGAGCTGCTCAGCTTCCCGAGCATCTCGAATCACGGCCTGGAGGCGGTCAAGCCGGCGCGGGACTGGATCGCCGGACGGCTCAGCCAGTACACGGATCGTGTTGAAACGCTGGATGCGGGGGGCATGCCAGCGCTTTACGCCGAGGTGCCCGGGGGAGGCAGGCGGAAGCTCCTGCTGTACGAGCACTACGACGTGCAACCCGTCGACCCGATCGAGCTCTGGGACTCGAAACCGTTCGAGGCCACGGAAAAGGACGGCAGGCTCTTCGCGCGGGGCGTCGCCGACGACAAGGCCGATGTGATGGCCCGCATCCACGCGCTCGAAACGCTCAAGCACCTGGGCGAGGTGCCGGTCACGTTGCGGTTCCTCGTCGAGGGCGAGGAGGAGATCGGCTCCAAGACATTCGAGAAGATCGCGCACGACCATGCCGAGAAGCTGCACGCGGACGGCTGCCTGTGGGAGTCCGGCGGCTTCGACAGCACCGGCCGGCCGACGCTCTTCTTCGGAGTGCGCGGCCTGCTCTACGTGCAGCTGCGCGTGAGACTGCTCGCCTTCGACCAGCACTCGGGCTACGCGTCCATCTACCCGGCCGCCGCGATGTACCTGGTGGAGGCGCTGGCGAGCCTGCGCGACCTCGACATGAACATCCGCATCGAAGGCTTCTACGACGATGTGGTCGATCCGACGGAGGCCGACCTCAAGATGCTCGCGAACATCGACCCGGAGGCCGAACCGCGCAGGCAGCTGGTCGGCTACGAGCGATTGATTCGCGACCCGGCGCCGGAGCACATCGTCGAACAGCTGCTGTTCACGCCCACGTGCAACATCGCCGGCATCACGACCGGCTACCAGGGTCCCGGCTCGAAGACCGTGCTTGCCGCGGAGGCGACCGCAAAGCTCGACTTCCGGCTGATCCCCAACCAGGACCCGAGCGACATCAAGGCCAAGCTCCGCCGCCATCTGGACGGCAACGGCTTCGACAAGGTGGAGATCGAGTGGGCGGATGGCGAGAAGCCGGTGCGGTCCGACCCGCAATCCGCGATCGGCAAGGTCACGACCGACTGCGTGCGTGAGCTGCACGGCGATCCGGTCATCTGGCCCTTCATGCAGGCCACCGGACCGATGCACCCGGTGGTGGCGGACCTTGGCATCCCCACGGTGATGCCGGTCGGCGTCGGCCGGCCCGACAACCGGATACACGCCCCCAACGAGAACATCCGGATCGACGACTACATGAACACGGTCCGGCTGATGTGCCGTTTGTGGGAGCGTTTCGGGGCGGAATGAAAAAGCTCTCCGACAAGCTCTTCACGGTGAAGTACAACGAGGACACCGGCAAGCCCCACATCGAGGTCGTGGACCAGGACGTGTGCGCCACGAAGTGCACGGGCAAGTACTGCAACCACTTCTGCCCGGCGGGCGTGTACGAGTGGAACGAAGAGCAGAAGAAGAACCTGGTGAGCTTCGGCAACTGCATCGAGTGCGGCGCGTGCTCCATCGGCTGCCCGTTCGACAACATCCTCTGCCACGCCCCCCGGGGCGGCTACGGGGCGCAATACAGGCTCGGATAGACGCGGCCGAGGAATACTCCGGCCGCCGGTCACAATTCCAGTGACTGCAGTGAGCGACTACGACGTGATCATCGTGGGCGGCGGCCCGGCGGGCCTGGCTGCCGGCCTTTACACCGCCCGCATGGACCTGAAGGCGGTCGTCCTCGACCGCGGCCCTCTCGGCGGCCAGCTGCTCAACACCGAGCTGGTGGAGGACTACCCGGGCTTCGAATCGATCCTGGGCGCCGAACTCGCGACGAAGATGGGCGAGCACGCGCGCAAGTTCGGGCTGGAGGTGCGCGACTTCGAACCCGTCCTGGAGATCGACGTCGAGGACGGCACCAAGGTCGTCAAGCTCGAGTCAGGTGAGGAGCTCCGCAGCCGGGCGCTGATCATGGCGGCGGGCGGCCTCCC
>Ga0075426_10003601_pt1 | contig 11090 bp, 9 predicted proteins | sample SoiMethybrSBSTD5_FD_75304 | JGI IMG/M metagenome (GOLD analysis project Ga0075426, IMG submission 75304) | Bulk soil microbial communities from a Populus tree surrounding site in Tennessee, USA - Soil MetaG P. TD hybrid SBSTD5 | ecosystem: Environmental > Terrestrial > Soil > Tree plantation...
AACTCGATCCGTTGCCTGCGCCTTCAGTCGATACGGGCGCCGGTTTGGAACGTCTGGCGGTCGTGCTGCAAGGCGTCAAATCAAACTACGACACGGATCTGATCCGGCCGATCGTCGAACGCACAGCTCAGGTTGCCGATCGCCATTACGAGCCGGAAACCCAGGAAGGTTTTGCGATGCGCGTCATCGCGGACCACGCGCGCCCCACCGCGTTTGCAATTGCTGACGGCATTCTGCCGGGCAACGAAGGACGCAATTATGTTTTAAGAAAGATCATGCGCCGCGCGATCTATCAGGGTCACCACACGCTCGGACTCGAAGGCGCGTTTTTCAATCAGGTGACGGACTTCGTTGTCGATCTGATGAGCGACGCGTTTCCCGAACTGGAGCAGCACCGTGAGTTCATCGAGAAGATGGTGCGCCTGGAAGAAGAGCGTTTTCGTTCGACATTGACTGTGGGCCTGAACAAGCTCGACGAGTTGTTTGCTTCAACGAAAGGGGCGATGCCGGAGTTCAAGGCTCTCGCCCGGCTTTATGACACGTTCGGCACCCCGCGCGATCTGATCCGCGTCGCACTCGAAGAGCGCGGCTTCGTTTTCGAGGAAGAAGACTTCAACCATTCTTTCAACGCAGCGCTGCAAGAGCTTCAGCAAACAACCACCGCGACGAAGCACGAAGCAAAGTCCGCCGTAAATCCTATATATGCGACGCTAGCGGCACGATACCCAAAATCCCTTTTCAAAGGCTATGAAACCACCACCATCACCGACGCAAAGGTCGTCGCCCTAATCAAAGGTGACGAAGTCGAGTCACTCGGTGAAGGAGATAAAGGCGAGATTGTTTTGGACCGGACTCCCTTCTACGCGGAGAGCGGTGGTCAAGTCGGAGACGTTGGCGTGTTGGTTGGCCCAGCTGGCGAGCTGGCTGCGGTTCAAGACACGTACTCACCAGTTCCGGGTTTGATAGTACATAAGGTTGAAGTGGTTGAGGGCACTTTCAATGTCGGCGAAGTCGTGTCGGCGGAAGTCGACATTGAAAAACGTGATGCGACCCGACGCAATCACACCGCAACGCACCTGATGCACGCGGCTTTGCGCGAAGTTCTCGGCACACACGTCAAACAGGCTGGCTCCGTCGTGGCGCCGACGTATCTGCGTTTCGACTTCACGCACTATCAACCGCTAACCCAAATCGAGAAAGAAGAGATCGAGCGGCTCGTCAACTATCACATTCTCCGCAACGAACCCGTGCAAACCGACGAGATGGCCATCGAAGAAGCGATGCGTTCCGGCGCGATGGCTCTGTTTGGCGAGAAGTATGGCGAGAAGGTGCGCGTCCTTTCTATCAAAGGACTCGAAGGAATTTTTTCGAAAGAGCTTTGCGGCGGCACGCACGTACGCGCAACCGGAGACATCGGGCTGTTTAAGATCACGAGCGATGAGTCGATCGCTTCGGGCGTACGACGCATCCGGGCGATAACGGGCACCGATGCTTATGAACGTTTTCGCGAAGCGGAGGTCTTAGTTGATGAACTCAGCAGCGGCTTGCGCACGTCGCGCGGGGATCTCGTCAGCACCGTCTCGCGTTTGCAGGATGAACTGAAAAAAGCGCGGCGCGAGACTGACGAATTGCGCTTGAAGATCGCGACTGGTGCTGTTGGCGCGGCAACGAACGGCGACGAGTCGCGTGAAGTCGCGGGCGTGAAGGTGTTGGCCCGTGAAGCGAGTGGACTCGATGCGGCCGCGATGCGACAACTCTCCGATACCTTGCTGGCCCGCATAAAATCCGGCGTCGTGATCCTTGGGCGCAGTGGTGACGGCAAAGTCTCGCTAATCGTGCGCACGTCCAGCGACCTGACGGGTAAAGTTCCCGCCGGGCAAGTGATCAAGGAGCTCGCGCCAATGGTCGGCGGTCGTGGTGGCGGCAAAGCCGACATGGCCGAAGGCGGCGGCAACCAGCCCGATCAACTTCCGGCCGCATTGCAACAAAGCTACGCCGTTGTCGAAAAGTTGCTCACGTCATAGTTGGAGGGTGGCACTCCGCGGCCACCCCACAACGTTTCGAATCACATGCTCTTCTGTTTTTCAGTAAGCGCGATGTTCATCTTTTCCAGAGTGACTTTGTTGAGCGTGCCGGTCACTTTCAGACCTTCCGCCTGCTGATACTTCCGCAAGCCCTCGCGGGTCGCCTCGTCGAGCTTTCCGATCTGCTCTCCGCTGTAAAAACCGCGCGACTTCAGAATGGCCTGGGCCTGATTGATCTGCTCCTTGGTAGCCCGAAAGATCGGTCCGCGTTTGGTTTGTTTCGTGGTTGTAGAGGTTGAAGATGTTGACGTCTGAGCCATCGCCGCCGTCGTGAAGAGACAGAGCGATAGCAATGTGAGCGTAAGGAATTTCTTCATCTGTTTTCGTCCTTTGTGAGGCGCGCAGAAGCGCGCGGTTTGTGGTTAAAACGGGCCTATCATACACGCCCTGTCAATATCAGCTTAGATCCCCTGCCCAACTGTGTTGGCAATGGTTAAACCGCCGTGTTACTATGGCGTAGCCTCATCCGGCGCCCCGCTAACTCCGATGCACAAGACTCTTTTAATACCAGCACTTATCTTGATTTCCGCAGTGACGGCCGCGGCGCAGTCGACCTACCAAATCGACAATTTCGACCTGCCCAACGCGGTGCAGATTCATACCCCTAAAGCCGAACCGAAAAACCAGCCCAAACGGCTCGTACGGCTGACCTCAATGCCGATCAACCCGTCCCTGGGCGGCTTCACGACCGGAAGCTCCGATATCGACAACTTCATCGTCGAAGCCGGCAAGCGCAACTCAGTCGACCCGCTGCTGCTCTACTCCATCATGCACCAGGAATCGAGCTTCAAACCGCGCGCAATGTCCTACAAGGGCGCTCGCGGACTAATGCAGCTAATGCCGCCTACCGCCGTCAGATTCGGCGTCACCAATGTCTGGGACCCGAAGCAGAATATCGAAGGCGGCGCGCGCTACATGCACTTTTTGCTCGACCTGTTTGACGGCGACCTCACGCTTGCTTTAGCCGGTTATAACGCCGGCGAGGGCGCAGTAATGAAATATGGCAATCGCGTACCGCCGTACAGCGAGACGCAGGAATACGTGCGTCGGATCGGCCGGCGCTACAGCCTGATCAGAGATCCGGAAGCCGCCGCCAACGCGACGCAGCTCAGCAAGGAAGAGCTCGCGGTTGCGAAGCAAAAAGATGCGACTCCGCTGAACGTTTACGAGCGCAGCGTGTTCATGACTCGCCTGCCGGATGGCCGGCTACAACTCGTCAGCCAGTAATCAAATCTAACTGCAAGACCGGAACGAGGCGGAACCTTTGCTGGTGGCCGCCTCGTTTTGTATTAAACTTAGCCACAGATTTCCCCAGATCTGGAAAGTGAGAATTAAATGACCTGTTCCGTTTGCGGAGCATACGTAACGCCAAGCGTCCGCTTTTGCTCGAACTGCGGGGCGCCCGTCGACCCTGAACAAACCCGCATCGCCCGGCTGGAATCGCGTGGGCTTGAAACTGTAGGCGACTCCGATCTCGAGCACACAGTCTTCACCGTGCGTCCGACGATGATCTTCGTCAAGGCGGCCTACGCACTGGCGGTGCTCGGAGGCATCGCGCTCGTGTTCCTGCTGGCCAGCCTCAGCGTCCCGGCGTCGATCTCGATACCGCTCGCGCTGGCGTTGTTATTGATACCGGCTTACTACCATCTCCGTCGCAACATGGTTCGTTATACAGTCACGGACGCCAAACTCCAGATCGACACCGGCCTGATAGCCCGCACCACACGCAACATCCCGTTAAGCAAGGTGCAGGACGTAACCGTGTCCGCAAGCATTCCCCAACGCATCTTGGGGTTCGGCGACATCATCGTAGATAACGCAAGCGAGATCGGCGGCTCGATCGTGATGCACAACATCAGCAGTCCGCGCCATTACGCTGATCTTCTTTTGCGTGAACTGAGACGCTGGCATTAAACTTAAGCCGTGTTTATCAAGGTACTAATTTCAGCCTTACTTTTGTTCGCTCTGCCGGCGGAGCCTGCGAAGTTCAAGCAGATGAAGTCTGAGGGCGATCAGGCCGAGTACGTTGCAGCGAACGGCGAGTCGTTCACGGTCACGATGCGGAAGTTGGCGTCAGACGCGAAGGCGTACGAAGCGCTAAGCCTCGCGGCGGCCGAAATGCGTGCGACCGAAGAGGTTGAGATTGGAAACGCGGTCGGGACTGCAGGTTTTTCAGCCAAGGATCGAACTGTCTTTTTCAAGGGGTCAAACTTCGTAACGATAACGAGTTTAAAGTCCCGGTTTTCCTCACCAAACCTGAAGGTCTTGGCGCAGTCAATCAGCGACACGCTCGATAAAGGTGACGGAGACATCCCGGTTCTGATCAAACATCTGCCTGATCCAGACAACGCGCTGAAGAATGCGATTTATCTCAACAGCTTCAGCAAGCTAACTAATCTCGCACCGCAGCAACCGGTTTTGACCGCTGTTCAGGGAGACGGTAACGCAGACGCGGCTCTCGCGAGCGTTGGCTCGAGCAAAGTTCTCATCGTCGAATTCAATACGCCGCAACTCGCGACTGAAAACGACAAACGCATCATCGCCCGAATTCACGAACTCTGGGATCTCGGCCAACCGGCGCCGACAGCCTATCGTCGCGTCGGCAACTATTCCGTATTCGTTTTCGACGCACCCGACTCGCAGACGGCAAACCAACTCATCGACCAGGTGAAATACGAACAGGTCGTTTCGTGGCTCGGCAACAATCCCAACATCCTTCGCCAGGCCCAGGAACGTTATGTCGACACAACGCTGGGCGTATTGATCGCGGTCCTGAAAGCTTCGGGATATGCCGCAATTGCGTGTTTGGGAGTCGGCGCGCTAATCGGCGGATTGCTTTTTACTTACCGGCGCAACCAGCAGAGAACGGTGACTGCGTATTCCGATGCCGGTGGGATGATGAGGCTCAACCTGGATGAACTGAGTGCGGATCTGACTGAGCGTCGTAGATAAGCTCAAACCAAAAAGCCCACTAACCGCAGAAACTAACGCACAAAACAAATGCGGGCTGCTGATCTTTCTTGGGAGGCTCCCCCAAGCCCCGTCAAGACGTCAACCAGCAGCTCCGCTATTATTGCTCTTCTACTGCGTCACAAACGCCGCTCCGTTCCCCCAAAAGAGCCCAACGCTTGCTTGTCAATATCTGCGAGAGGATGCCTCCCCCAAAGCCTCCACTCACCGCAGTTTTCTGAGCCTGACCCGATTTACCCTTATCTACCCTTCTTGTTCTGCGCTCCTTTTGGCAACGACCGTGCCAATTCCCGGCAATCACCAGCAAACGTTGGTTTTGCGAGGATTTGAGCTACGGACGAAGACGGATAGACAGTGAATCCGCGGCTGAATCGTACACGTTCAATACAAAACCGACCGTACAACCGAACGATAATCGCTCGCTCAGGGTAGCGCTTCGATGAGTTGGTCGATCTCATCGAGGGTGTTGTAGAGGTGCGGGGCGATCCGAAGGCGATCACCTCTTGGCGCGGTGATGATCTTTTGTCGTTTGAGATGGCCGTACAGGCCCATAGCTGAGATATCGCCGCGGTGACGAACGCAGACGATCTGGGACTTCTCACCGCGCTCGCGTGGACTGACGACCTCGTACTGTTTCGATTGAATTCGATCACAGAGATGATCGGTCAGCTCCTCGAGATAGTTGGCGATGCGGAGGGCGCCGTGCTGATGAAGCAGTTCGAGGCTGGCCTTGAACCCATAAATCAAAGCCGCGGGACTGGTGCCGGTCTCCCACGCGAGGGCACCGCGATTCCAGCCCTGTTCGAAGTTCGCATAGTCTTCCGGATTGGGCACGCTCACCCAACCAACCAGCGTGGGCTGAATTCGTTCGCGAGCGCGGTCCGAAAGGTAAAGGTAGCCGACGCCTTCGGGAGTGAGCAGCCACTTGTGACCAGCACCCGCCGCGACATCAACCAATTCCGCTTCAACGTTTATCGGCAACACACCGAGCGACTGAATCACGTCCACAACTAACAACGCATCATGCCGTCGCGCGGCGCGGCCGAGTCGTTCCAAGTCCACACGAAAGCCGGACGCAAACTGAACGTGGCTGATGGCCACCAGCCATGTTTTGTCGTCAATGAGACTTTCGAGTTCATTGAGATCGACACGGCCCTCGCGCTCCTCGCACATCCGCACCTCAACGCCGAATGCATCACCAACGCGCAGCCACGGATAGATGTTGGAAGGAAACTCGCGGCTAAACGTAACGATGTTATCGCCAGGTTTCCACGCAAGACCGTTCGCGACTGTGGAAAGACCGTCCGATGTATTACGCACGAACGCGACCTGCTCCGGGCGCGCGCCGAGCAGTCGCGCCAGGAGTTCGCGAGCCTGTTCTTTCACCGCCAGCCAGTTTTGGAAATTCAACGAACCGTTTTCGTGAACGTCTCTGAGTTGGGCTTCGACAGCTTGGATCGTCGGGGTGGGCGGCGGAGAGACGGCGGCGTGATTCAAGTAGACGGCGCGCTGAGTGATGGGAAAGAGTGCGCGCAGTTCCGGCGTCATGGGTTAGATCCTGGCTGCTCCAACTCGAACTGCGCGCGTACCTCACCCGCGACGTCGCCGGCACGATTCAGCACCGGAAAGAAAGCATAACGCGCAACCGCCTCGAGCGATTCGTCGCGCAACACGCCGAGTTGACTCAACGCTTCGATGACGACCGTCGGTCGCGCACGCTTATCGTCGCCGTCTTCGATCTTCAGCGCGAGCCCGAATCCATTCGGCCACTCTTCGTTCGGCAGGACACCTGCGGTGTAGACGCCTTCGGCTCCGACTTTCGACACTAAGACTCCCGGCGCGGCACGCATTATCTCGGTGTCGAGACGGTCGGAAGTGCCGCCGATCAATTCCGGATATGCAGTCATTACGCGCACGATTCGCGCACACGCGTTGCGCGTCGCTTCATCAAAACTAGCTGGCGGTGCGACGAGGCGCGCGTAGGCGAGCGCCATCGCCCTCACGCTTATGCCGAACACGGGCACCGCGCAGCCGTCGATCCCCACCGCGAGATCCTCGATCGGCATGTCGGAAAACTGCGCGATTGTCTTTCCTATGGCGATCTGAACGGGATGTTCTGCTTTGTTGTAAGTCTCAGTCGGTGCGCCTAAGTGAAGCGCGAGTGCCAGCATGCCCGCGTGTTTGCCGGAACAGTTATTGTGCAGGACGTTCGGAGCTTCGCCGCGTTCGCGAAGCTGCTGCGCGGCTTCGGCGCTGTACGGCTCGTGAACGCCACACTTGAGCGCCTCTGGACCGAGACCGATCTTCTTCAACATCGACGCTGCGAGTTCCGTGTGAATTGGTTCGCCGTTGTGTGAGGCGCAGGCGAGTGCAACTTCGCGATCGGTGAAACCGAACCGATCAGCCGCGCCGGAAACGACCAACGGCAGCGCCTGGAAAGGCTTTGCTGACGAGCGGAGAAACGTGACGGTCTCGAACGCACCTAACCGCGCGACCATCTTTCCGTCAGGCTCAACTGCAACGACGTGACCGCGATGCCGCGACTCCGTGATTCCGCCTCGTCTCACCTCGACGAGCGGTTCAGCAACTGGAATTTGTTTGCTTTGTGTAGCGGAAGATTGTTCAGCAGACATTTGCGCGAATCTTATCACGCAAGCCTGCTGGACAATTACAGCAACGAACGCCGAGCGACTCGTAGTTGCGGCGAACGCCGAGCGACTCGTAGTTGCGGCGAACGCTGAGCGACTCGTAGTTGCGGCGAACGCCGAGCGACTCGCAGTTGCGGCGAACGCCGAGCGACTCGTAGTTGCGGCGAACGCCGAGCGACTCGTAGTTGCGGCGAACGCCGAGCGACTCGCAGTTGCGGCGAACGCCGAAGGCGTTGGCTAGACGCAGCCCAGGGTTCTACGAACCCTGGGGATCTCACGGATACAACATCACAACGCTGCAAGCGTTGGCTAATTGTTCGCGATTAGTTCTTAACGGCGTGTGCCGCGCGGCGCTTGCCGCCGAGGCTTAGGACGGTGAGCTTAACGAGACGGCGACCGAAGCGCATTGCTTCGCGGGAAGTCGGCGTCCAGATGTCGATACGTCGACCACGCACCATGCTGCCGGTATCGGCGACAAGATACTCGCCGCTATAGGCGCCGGCTTGCAGTCTGACGCGCGAACCCAAAGGCAGATAACGCGGGTCGGCGGCAATTATTCCTTTCGTAACCATCTGCCCGCTGGCGGTTCGACCCCGCAAACTATACGCGGTCGCAACGTAAGGAGCTGGTGGAACGATGTAAGTTTCCTCAGTCGCGATCCGTTCACCGAGATCGCCTTCAGTCGGAAGCTCGACCGCAACTGGCGCGGTCGCGTCGGCGGTTGTTGATTTAGCGGTTTGTTGGGTTTGGGAAGGAAGCGTCTCTGCAGAGAGAGTACGACTGGAAAACAACAAAGAGCTGGTCAGAAGCACACCTGCGATCAGCGCACTTCCGCTAAAGATTGAATAAACTTTCAAATCGGGTCTCCTGTCCGAGTTGTTACCTGCCTTTCAGCGTCCTGCGCGAGTCCGTTCTTTCCTATGACTCGTCCCCTGGCTCTAGGAGTCTCGATTGACGTCAGCCGAGGTTGGGGGCTTGCATCCTTGATGCGGTGCGCTGAAAGTAACTGAATCTACAAACTAAAAAACGAGCAATAAGCTCGTTGTTTCAGGAAGGAGGCTAGCATACGGATCTGGGTGAGTCTAGCCGAGGCGTGTTATTTCCGTGAAGAATGTTACTAAAACCGCATTGTTTTTACGTTGCGGCTTACAGGCCCAGAAAGTTCTCGACAATCGTCCGTCCCTCGGGATGGTCGTCATCGAACAGCTCAGGATGAAACTGCACGCCATAAACCCGCCGGCCCTTCTGCTGCATCGCCTGAATCGCACACGTCTCATTCGACGCCGTGCAGCGAAACCCGTCCGGCAACTGCTTCACTTCATCACAGTGAGAATGCCACACGGTCACCGTCGCCGGCAGCTCTTTAAACAGCCCTTCACCCGTGTTCCCGACTGGGAAAAACCCGCGCTCACGTTTCGCGCCCGTGTAGCCTTCACCCGGTTCCAGCCGTTCCATTAAACCAACCTCGGCACCGTAAGCGAGCGCGATCTGCTGATGTCCGCCGCAAACGCCAAGTATCGGCTGACTTGCCCGCTTGATCACCTCAAACACCCCCGCCAACGATTCGGGCGTGTAGTTATCCCACGGATGACTTTGACCGCTGAGAATGATGTGCGAGGGTTTGAGACTGCGGACCCGTTCGAGCGAGACGGTATGAAACGGTTCGGTGAGGATTTCAACGCCCGGAATCAAACGGCCCAGCACCGCGCGAATCTCCCGCGGGCTGTCGCCGTGTCCATCGATAGTGTTGTCGACGAGGTAAACGAGCAAGTTACTTCAAACAGTAAAGCTTCCCATTGAATGCGCCGATATAAATGCGGCCTCCCAGGATCGCCGGCGTCGCGTTGATATTATCACCGATCTTCAACTCGCTGATCTGCTTGCCGTCGTCAGCGTTCAGCGCGTGCAGCCAACCGCCTTTATCGCCGAAAATAAGCCGGCCATCGACCAGAGGCGACGAGCCCCAGATCGGCCCGCGCGCCTTGTAGCGCCAAATCACCTCACCTTTATCCGCTGACAGGCAATACAAGTAACCGTTGCTCGAGCCGATATGAACCCGACCGTTCGCCACGATCGGACTCGCCCACATGCCGCTGCGATCCTTCGTCATGCCGCCAAGAGCTTGATACTTCCAAACCAGTTCACCATTCGACTGCCGAAAACAATAGACAACGCCATTCTCAGCCGCGGTGTAAACGAAACCATCCGCTACGGCCGGCGTTGAATCGGAATCAGCCCCGATGCGCGCCTTCCAAACTATCGATCCGTCGGCGAGGTTCAAACAAAACAGATCGCCCTGTTCGGTCCCCACGTAGGCTCGGCCATCGACAACCGAAAAACTTCCCTCCATCGAGCCGAGACGTTCGGTCTTGTAAATAAGCGAGCCATCAGCAAGGTTGAGCGCATAGAAGAAATGGTCTTCGCCGCCGAAGTAGACGCGGTCACCGATCACGGCCGCTGAGCAGTTGACTTCGAATCCCGTTTTGTATTTCCAGATAAGCGAACCGTCGCGAGCGTTGATGCAGTAGACCCAGTGATCGAGTCCGCTCGCGATTATTCGATCGCCGGCGATCGTCGGCGTGGTTTTCAAACTATCTTCGGTTTTGAAACTCCAAACCAGACTGCCGTCACTCGCGTTGAGACAATAAAGCCGTCCATCAGCCGAGCTGAAGTAAACGTGCTGTCCGTCGACTGAAGGCTGGCCCGGCCAACTCGAGCCGCCCCACGGATCTTTGTGGAGCTGTCCGGTCGTCCATTTCGTTTCAAACTCCCACACGATTTCCAACGGCCGATCAGACAACGGCCCCGTGCCGTAGAAATTGCGTGATGGATTGCCCAACCAGGCAGGCACGGAAGCTGGCGGCTTCGGCGCCGCCGGCGTGGCTTTGGTTTCAGTGATTACTTTGCCGCCGCAGGCAGAAAGGCAGCAGAGTACGGTCAGGAAAAGAATGGGGGAGATAAATTTGAGCATCGGGTTACGCTAACCAATCGCCGGTATAGACTAATTCAGCCGTTCCGGTGATCACAACTTCGCCGTCCGGGCGCCAATGAATGCGCACCTCGCCACCTTCCATCACGACTCGCACGTCGCGGTCGGCTTTCTCATTAATCATCGCCGCGACCGCGCCCGCGCACGAACACGTTCCTGACGCGGTTGTCTCACCGACGCCGCGTTCCCAAATCCTTAGCTCGATCAGTTTTCTATCAGCTACTCGCACGAAGACGACGTTTGTGCGGTCGGGAAACTGCGGGTGCGTCTCGATCGTTTTGCCGAGCCGGCGCCAGTTCAACGCGTCGAAGTCGTCGACGAAGATGCAGCAGTTGGGATTGCCCATCTGCATCGCCGTGATCACTACGGGTTCGCCGTTTACTGGCAACACGTAACCGA
>Ga0075426_10003602_pt1 | contig 11085 bp, 10 predicted proteins | sample SoiMethybrSBSTD5_FD_75304 | JGI IMG/M metagenome (GOLD analysis project Ga0075426, IMG submission 75304) | Bulk soil microbial communities from a Populus tree surrounding site in Tennessee, USA - Soil MetaG P. TD hybrid SBSTD5 | ecosystem: Environmental > Terrestrial > Soil > Tree plantation...
ATATCGAAAGCTTTCGTTAAGAGGAATTTAGCCTTTGCAGATAAATTCATTTTCAATTACCCCCATCTAACTTCCTTCTTCAGGATGGAAAAGCGCACACCCTACCTTCCTTTGCGGCAAGAAACAATGCAAGGTCCTTTCCAATGTATGGTTTATGTTCTATTCAGCTAAAATCTGGCTAACTTCTTTAGTTGGTTTTACTTCGCTGGATAGTACTGGTACTAAATTTCCGGATTTAGAAGTAGCTTATTCCATAAACCGTATTTCACCGGCCCCTCATCTACCAGTTTATGAAGCCTCAAAGAAATCTTTATAGTCGAGTTCTTGGTGGTGGCTAGGGACCTGGAGATGTGCCGCACTACGTCAGAAGAGTGAGCAGTTTGGTCATCCCCTGAGCAAAGCTGGCACTTGGGGATATGAAGCTGACAACAAGATATCCGTCATGAGAGAAGTCGTAAAGGTGACCCGGGTGGACGTAGACGCCGCAAGTCGTAAGAACCTCGATCGCCAAGTCTTCGTCCGAGCGCGTTGCGGGGACGCGCAGCACCGCGTACCAGCCGCCTTCCACTTCGAGGCGGTTGCAAACTTTCTGCAAGGTAAGTTGCCGGTCGAGCTCCGCCAAATTCCGGCGGACGCGCTCCATCAATTGTCTCTGAAATGCGGGCCCTTGCAAGAGAAACGCAGGCAGTGCCAGTTGCACCGGCGCGTTCATTGAAAGAAATGTGTCGGCAATGACTTCGAGGCGAGCCTTCGCTTCGTTCTTTAGCGTTTGTGGGCCGCTAGTGACCAGCCAGGCCACTTTCATCTGCGGCAATCCGCAGATCTTCGATATACCGGTCAAAATAAACGTCAACACATCGGCATCCCCAGCGAAACTCGGTGCACGCTGTGTGCCCAAGCAAAAATCCAGAAACACCTCGTCCACAATCAGCACGAGTCCCCTCTCGCCGCAAATAGCATTCAACTTCTCGGCCTCCGCGCGCTTCGTAAAGTGCCCCGTCGGATTATTGGGATGCACCACGACGACCGCGCGCGTACGCGGCGTGATCGCTTGCTGCAACGCGTGAAAATCAATCTGCCAGCCATAATCGTAGACAAGCGGATACCGCGCCGGCTTTATGTCCTGAATGTCCGCGAGAAAATCGAAAAGCGGATAGCTCGGCGCGGGAATCAGAATCTCGTCACCAGGATTGCAAAGCAGCCGAAATACGTAAGAATAAGCCTCGCTCGTACTCGTGGTCAGAAAAATGTCGTCAATACCCACGTTAACGCCGCGTTCCGCGTAGTAGCCCCCTACGGACCGCCTAGCCGAAACGAGCCCTCGCGGCTCCGGTTGGTACTTTAGGGCGTCGGGATGTTGCAATGCCTCTAAAATTGCGTGCTCGTCATATGTAAAACCGCATTCCGTCGGATTCGAAACGGTCAAATCCAATAAAGGCTTCCCTGCCGCGCGATGCCGCGAGAGCGCCTCGCTTAAGCGGTTGGGCGCTAGATTCCACTTTGTGCGACCGGCGAACATAGCTTTCGAATCGTGCCGCAGGCCTTCCTGCGGTGGTCAGGCATTATATCTATCGCACCAAAAAGCCGCACGGCATTGCGCTCACGTATACTGAAAGGCGCCTGGACAAACGCCATGAGCACAATTCCACAACCCAACCCCGCAATGGAACCTATTCCCCAATTCGATCTCTCCGCCCAATATGCAGCCATTGGCGCGGAGATTCGAGCCGCCATCGAGCGTGTTTTGTCAATCCAACAATTTGTGCTTGGCCGCGAAGGCGCGGCTGTCGAAGGAGAAATCGCTTCGCTTTGCGGCGTGACTCACGGCGTCGGCGTCGCTTCAGGCACAGACGCGTTGATTCTGGCTTTGCGTGCGTGCGGCGTCCGGGCTGGGGATGAAGTGCTCCTGCCAACGTCAACGTTTGTAGCCACCGGCAGCGCGGTGAGCGCTCTCGGAGCAACGCCGGTTTTCGCCGACGTCCGCCCTGAAACTTACAATCTGGATCCCTCTGAATTGGAGCGCCGCATCTCGCCGCGCACGCGCGCCGTCATCGCCGTGCATCTCTACGGCTTGACTGCGGACATGGACCTGATCGTAGCTTTCACGAAGTCGCACAAACTCCCGCTCATTGAAGACGGCGCCCAGGCCATCGGCGCGGCATACAAAGGACGGCGCGTCGGCTCCTTTGGCGACGCAGCCTGCCTCAGCTTCTACCCGACAAAAAATCTCGGCGCATACGGCGACGCGGGCATGGTCGTTACGAACTCCCCGGAACTTGCCGCGCGCCTCCGCAATCTGCGCAATCACGGGCAAACCGCGAAATACTTAAGCAGCGAACCAGGCTGGAACAGCCGGATGGATGAGATTCAAGCCGCCATTCTGCGCGTCAAGCTCCGCCATCTTGGGGAGTGGCAGCGCGCGCGGCGTTCCCATGCCGCCGAGTACACGCGCCTGCTGCAGCAAGTTCCGGGAATCATGCCGCCGCACGAGCCTGAAGGTTGCGAACACGTCTACCACCAGTACACCATCCGCTGCGAGCGGCGTGATGCCCTTCAACAGCACTTAGCTGCGCGAAAAATTGGCAGCACCGTTTACTACCCATATCCTTTGCATCTGCAACCGTTGTACGCACACTTCGGCAATAAGCCCGGGGACTTCCCCCATGCCGAGCGTGCCGCGCACGAAGTTCTCTCTCTGCCGATGTACCCTGAATTGCGAATGGATCAGATGGCGCGCGTGGTGGAGGCCATTGCGGAATTCGTGAAGTGCTAGCGATTGCTTTCCGATTCGAATTTATTTTCCCAAATACAAAAGCACGAACAGGAAAACCCACAGTCCATCCATAAAGTGCCAATAGTACGAAGTAATTTCCGCAGCCAGCGGTCTCGAGATCTGCGACTTTTCGAAATTTCGCAGCAAAACAAACAGCAGCGCGGCCACCCCTCCCATCAAATGCACGCCGTGCGCGCCCGTGAAGATGTAGAAGAAACTGCTCGCCTGATTGCTCGCGATGTACACGCCTTGCACGGCAAGCTGTCGCCAGGCGACGAGTTGCCCGGCAACGAAGAGGAACCCCATCACCGTGGTCACCAGCCACAGCCTGCGAAAACCGCGGTCGTCCCCAAGAGAAAGCCGCACCCGAGCGCGCTCCAGCAGGAAGCTGCTTCCAATCAGCACTGCGGTATTCGCCCACAGAATCCGCGGCAAGTGCACCGCCACCCACATGTGGCTGCTGTGATGTAAGACGAGAAAGGCGCTCGCCAGCGCCATAAAAAACATGAGGATGGAAACCATCGCGATGGCGATTGCCGTTGAGAATCGCCGGGGCGATGCAGGCTGCCTGCCTCGCTGCCTGTCGTAATCATTGTCGTCGCCGTCATCGCCTCCGTCCGGCGGCCGTCCCCCGCCACCACCGCCGCCGCGGGAATCCTCGATGACGAGTTCGATGTCCGGAGGTGCGATGGTGCCCGGCATGTTGATCCTTTGCTCGCTTCCCTGCTCTTCTCTAGTTTGCCCTTGCCACGCGATTCGGGGCAACGTGCTGCGGAATGAAGTCTTCGGCTACGCCCGGTACGCCAAATTCATACGCTCCCCGATAGACAACCGGCTCGTGCGCGCCAAAGTCGTCTGGCGGCGGTGGTGAAGCCACACTCCATTCGAGTGTCGTGGCGCGCCAGGGGTTGCACTCTTCAACTCGTTCTCCGCGAAACAGACTCCACAGAAAATTGAACAGGAAAATCCCTTGTGCAAAAACGGTGACGACAATCCCAGCGGTAATGAACGAGCGCACAGGACCAACCCATCCCGCAGCGGAAGAAAGGTCCGCACCGGCATTCTTGGCGGACCCAGAGATGAGGCCCAGCCAGTGCATCGGCATGAAAACGCAATAGACGCCAGCAAAAGTCAGCCAGAAATGAGTTTTCCCCAAGGATTCGTTCAGGCGTCGTCCGAATAGTTTCGGAAACCAAAAAAACAAAGCCGCGAGAACCGCGAAGGTGGCTGCGACTCCCATCACCAAATGAAAATGGCCGGTTACGAAGTCTTCGTTGCCGGCCCGGGAAGTCAGCTCACGGCGCGCTAAAAAAATCCCTGAGAGCCCGCCAGACAGAAAAAGGGAAACGAACCCCAGCGCAAACAACAAAGATGTATTGAACTGGATCTGCGCTTTCCAGAGCGTGCAGAACCAACTCACGAGAAGAATCACAGCGGGTACCCCAAGCGAGGCGGCAAGAACGGAAAACACCAGCGGAGAAAATGGATTCAAGCCGCTGGAAAACATGTGCTGGCCCCATACGCAGAATCCCACAAGGCCGACCGCGCAAAGCGCCAGGACCACCAGCCTTTCCTTCCACACTGGCTTGCGGGAAAACGTCGCAATGAGATGCGAGACAAAGCCGAAGCACGGAAGCATCGCGACGTAAACCTCCGCTTGCGCAAAGAACCAGAAGATCTTCTGCCACAGCACCGGCAAAGGATCCGCCGCAACGTTCGCAGGCTGAGACGCCAGAAAATTGGCGGCAGAAAAGAAATGCGTATCGAAAAGCCGATCCGAAAGCAGTCCCGCGCAAGCCGCAAGCAGAATGCTGAAAATGAGCATCCCCAAGATGGCATTGACCAGCCAGGCCCATACGGTCAAAGGCAGCCGGGGAAGCGTCAATCCCTTCGCGCGCAAATCAATCGCCGTCACGGAAAAATTAATGGCACTGCATAGAGCAGCTGCAAGGAAAATGCAAATGCTTGCAATCCAGATCGTGATGCCGTTCTGCGGCGCGGCCAGAAACGCGGCCGTCATGCCAAAGAGTGAGACAACGCTCGCCCAAAATGAGCCAAGATTGAGAATCGGAAACGCCATTTCACGAGCGCCGATTTGCAGCGGAAGAAGATAATTGCCGAATCCCAACTGCGGCGCCGCCGTCAGGACAAAGAAAACCATGAGCGACCCATGGAGCAGCGGCAGCGTGGCGTAGCGTTCCGGCGTATTTCCTAGCGCCGAAAGGAACGGGATATGCGCCCCCGGCCACACCAAATGGATGCGCATGACCAGCGACATGGCCATCCCCAGAAAAACACTAATCAGGGCAAGCCAAAGATATCCCAGGCCGATTACCTTGTGATCGGTGCTAAAGAGGTAGCGGGAAACCAAGCTGCCTCGTGGCATCTCTGGCTGATTTGCGTCGCCGTCGTAAGTGACCATGCGTGTCTTGAGTAGCTCAAACCTCTGCGCCCTTGAACAAGCGCGCACTCTAAGGCAGACAAATAGAATACATCGGGCGGCAAAAGACAAGGGACGCGCAATCAGAGAAAAGCAGGTGCCCATTGGAACCCTCGCTGAATCGCTCCCGGTCGCCAGCAAGTGCTGCGGCTCACGCAAATTGCCGTATTCGTGATAAAACACCATTCTAGCGGAGCGTGCTCCATGCCGATCTTTTCTGTGTATTTCATTCCCTTCTTTCATTTCAGCCCCATCTTCTGGCTCGTGTCGCTATTCCTGTATTTTCTACCGGCGTTTTTGGCGCGGAACAAACCCAACTTCACCTCCATTCTCATCTTGAACATTCTTGCCGGCTGGGACCTTCATCGGCTGGATCATCGCGCTGGTTTGGGCGGTTTCGTCGGATTCGCAACGTCCAGTCGCAACAGCTGCGCAAACCACGCAACCTGCCGCCAGCGGAAGCTTCTTCTGCACTTCTTGCGGGCAACCTTGCCCGGCCGGCGCGCGTTTCTGCAGTTCCTGCGGCGCTGCCCAGCCAAACGCGGCTCGCTGAGGCAATCATTTTTGGAAATGCAAAGAGTTACTTGAGGAAGGTCTTCTTGACGAATACACAAAAAAGAAGGTATTCTACACATAGGGGAAAAAAGCTCGGAATGCGGACAAACATCGAAATTGACGACGCGTTGATGCGCAAAGCTTTGCGGAGCAGCGGGATACGCACCAAGCGGGCTGTGGTTGAAGAGGGTTTGCGGCTTCTCGTAAAAACACGGGCGCAAGCAAAAATCCGCCGTCTTCGAGGGAAGGCTCATTGGGAAGGTAATCTGGAGAGTTCCCGCTTGGGCCGTTCGGCGGTATAGGCTGCCGCGTGGTCATCGTCGATACGACCGTTTGGATTGACTACCTCGGCGGCATACGAAATCTTGAGAGCGATTGGCTGAATCGCGAACTCGGTCATCAACCGTTGGGACTGACGGACCTGATTCTCTGCGAGGTCTTACAGGGGTATCGAGACGATGTGGTCTTTGAGCGCGTTTTGCGCGAACTTCACAATTTAGAGGTTTTTGAGGCAGGCGGCACGGATCTCGCCGTCGCTGCAGCGAGAAATTTTCGACGCCTTCGGCGCCAGGGTTTCACCGTGCGCAAGACTATTGATTGCTGGATAGCGACCTTCTGCATTCGCGAGCGACATTCCCTGCTCCATCGTGACCGCGATTTCGATCCTTTTGAAAAGGTGTTGGGCTTGCGAGTTGTGCATCCCTGACAAGCCTTGCGAATAGCTACTGCATTGCAAGCCGCGGCATGAGGAAGTGGAAGAAGTCGTCAGGGTTGGACTTCAGGCAGACCTGCGCGTTGGGAGCGGCACGGACGCTTTGAGAATTGGCCCCGGTTCCCGCGTCGACCGGCCGCGTATAGCCTTTGTCGTCCACGCGGATGTTCATCGGATCGACGGGACAAAGCTCCGGCTTAATTATGAAAGCAATGGTCATAGGATCGAACAGCGTGGGCGTTTCCTGTCCCCATTCGTGATAAAGCAAAGTGAGCGCGTCGGTGAGCGACGTCCCCTGGCGAAACAGGGAATTGCGGTTGGCCGCATCCATTTTTAATTGCGTGGAATCGAGCGGCATGACGAACAGCGGCACGCCCGCTGCAAACAACTTCTGCGCGGACAGAATGTCATTCTTAATGTTCCACTCAGGCTCGGGACCAAGCGGAGTCTCTGAACCCACGTCGCCATATCCACGGTAAATGGAGCCGCCCATCAGCACAACGCGTTTCAGTTTGCGGAAAGTGGCAGCGTCTTTGTCGATTGCCGCGCCCACATTCACCAGCGGCCCGATGTCTACCAACGTGATTTCGCCCGGGTTCCGTTGAATTTCATCCAGCAAGAAGGTAACCGCATCGGGATGCGACGGCTTCGCAAAGTGCCCGCCTTGCGCGTACTTGAGTTGCGTGAAATCTGTCTTGGGTGGCGTCGGCGTGCCCGCTGCAACCGGGATACCCGTGCGCCCGACTTCTCCCAACAAGCGGTCGAGGAGTTTGGCGCGCTTTTCCGTGTCGCCAAAAGTTGTAGTAATGCCGAGAATCTGCAGCTCCGGGCTGCGCAATGCCAGCGCCACGGCGAAAGCATCGTCAATGTCATCACCGATATCCGTATCAATGATGACTTTCTCCGCGACTGTAGTTTGCGGAGCTGTCCCCGGCACAGAACTTTGAGCGAAGCACCGCGGAGAAACGGCGGGGCACGTGAATATCAGCGCAAAAATGACAATCGCCCGGCTTTTGCCCATTGCCTGTTGCTGACCCCGAGTGCTGCTTCGCGAAAAGATGAGGAAAGGAGTTGAGTTTACCACGAACTTGACTTGCTCCCGTCCGGATCGAAGCGTATGATGCGCACCCTATGGCACGAATACGTGGCATCGGCGGAATCTTTTTCAAGTCTCCAAACCCGGAAGCTCTGCGCGAATGGTATGCCAAGCATCTCGGCATTGTCAGCAACGGCGAGCAAGGAACGATGTTTCCTTGGCATCAACCCGACAGCCCGTATGCGGATAACTGCACCGCCTGGTGCATCTTTCCCGCGTCCACAACGTATTTCAATCCGAGCCAATCGCCGCTCATGGTCAACTACGTTGTCGACGATCTGCATGCCGTGCTGGACGCGCTCCGCAATGAAGGCGTTTGGGTCGATCCGAAAGTCGACGAGTACGATTACGGAAAGTTTGGCTGGATCATGGACCCCGACGGTAACCGCATTGAGCTTTGGGAGCCGCTGCCAAAGAAAGAAACGACGTAGCTCGCAGGAAATCGCCTTCGAAGTTTTGGTGCGGTAGAGAGGACTCGAACCTCCACGGTATTGCTACCGCCAGCCCCTCAAGCTGGTGCGTCTGCCAGTTCCGCCACTACCGCACTTGGGTGTTAGACCATTCTAGCTGTGGAACCTGAACCTCGCAACCTTCAGGTGGTGTACTAATTCAACCAAACCAGGACACAACCAACCATCAAGTGCTTCTGCGCAGCTTTGGCTTGTGTCTCAATTCCTCTGACTGCGAACTGCCAACTGTGAACTACCCAAAGAATAAGCCACAGCCGATGTTAAGGCCTTTTCGCTGGCGCAGGAGCAGGTTGCGAACTCGCCGGCTGTTGTCCTGTTGGAGCCTGTGAAGCAGGCGGATTGCTCGACTGCGGCGTCCCCGCCGGAGCCTGTGTAACGGGTTGCTGGCCGGCCGGCAGCGAGTCATGCGTATTCGGCTGAGGGACTCCCGGGGTCGTACCCGGAGCCGGCTTCGGCGCGGGCTTGGAAACCTTCTGGAGGATGGAACCGCCTTCTTCAACAGCCTTGTCGGTGCGCAAAGTCATCGCAAAAGCGCAAAGCATGAACATCACCGCGCACCAAGTCGTCGCCTTGGACAGCACGTTTGCCGCGCCTCGCGGACCAAAAGCCGTCTGGCTGCCGGAGCCTCCAAACGCGCCGGCCAGGTCCGCGGCCTTGCCGCTCTGCAGCAGCACCACGATGATCAAAACCAGGCAATTCAGAACAAAAAAGGGCTTCAGAATCCACGTGCCTCCCCATGAGAGGCGAAACCCCAGGCCAATGATTCCCGCGCCGATCGCTATCGCGACGGTCCATTTCATCCAACTTGGCATTTCTTTCTCCTAATCTCTGGCAAGAATCTCTTCATAGATTTTCTAAGAATACGCTGCTGGGCGCAAGTTTATTTCCGCCTGTATTTTTGCGGCTTTGAAGCGATTCCCTGACACGAATTCCTTGCGTCGAAATCGAGCATAAACGGATTATCGGCCCCTATAGAAAATTCACGATGGAGGCGAACGACTTCGGATCGAGGCTTGCTCCGCCAACCAGCGCGCCGTCCAACTCTTCCTGCGCCATCAATCCTTTTATGTTGTCAGGCTTGACGCTGCCGCCGTAAAGAATCCGCAGCTCCGAAGCCAGGTGGACGGAAAACTCTTCGCCCGCGCAGCGCCGGAGCAACCCATGAGCCTCGGCAGCAATTTCCGGCGTTGCCGTGCGTCCCGTGCCGATCGCCCACACCGGCTCATAAGCAAGCAGGATGCGGGAAAACTCCTCCGGAGTCAGCGCGCCGGGGCCGCCGGTGAATTGCCGGGTGAGAACTTGCTCCGTGAGGCCGCTGTCGCGCTCCTCTTGCGTTTCTCCGAGGCAAACGATGGGAGTCAGGCCGCTCGCAAGCGCCATTAAACTTTTTTTTGCAACATTGTCGTCAGTCTCCCGGAAAAGCTGCCGCCGCTCAGAGTGTCCAATGATGACGAAGCGGCAGCCGGCCTCCGCGAGCATTGCGGCCGAGACTTCGCCGGTGAACGCGCCTTCCTTGCTCCAGGAAACATTTTGGCCGGAGATGGCGATATTGGTGTTCTTCGCTGCTTCGGCGGCCGCCGAGATGGCGGTGAACGGCGGGGCAATGACGATGTCGCAGTGTTTGGAGTTTGCGACGAGTGGCGTGAAGGCAGAAAAAAACGCGCGAGTCTCCGCCAGGGTCTTGTACATTTTCCAGTTGCCGGCAATCACGCGGCGGCGCATGCAATCCTCCTAGCAAGATCAAAACGAAAAGGATAACGCAGAGACGCAGAGAACACAGGGGATTCGCGGAGAAGAGTTGCTCTCATTTATTTGTTGGTGAGGGCTTCGACGCCGGGGAGCTTGCGGCCGCCGAGAAACTCAAGCGAGGCGCCGCCGCCGGTGGAGATGTGCGAAATTTTGTCGGCCACGCCGGACTGATGCACAGCAGCGACGGAGTCTCCGCCGCCGATGATGGAAGTTGCGCCGTGAGTTGTCGCTTCGGCGATGGCTTTGGCGATTTCGAGCGTGCCCTTCGCAAAAGCGGGCATCTCGAACACGCCCATGGGGCCGTTCCAGACGATGGTTTTTGCGCCGGCGATCTTTTGCTTGTAGGTCTCGATGGTCTTCGGGCCGATGTCCAGGCCCATCCAGCCGTCCGGAGTGTCGTGTACGGAAACAATTTTCGTGGCCGTATCGGCTTTGAATTCGGCGCCGACAAGGTGATCGACCGGGAGGAGCAATGCGAATTTCTTCTGCTGCGCTTCGGTGCGAAGCCGCTTTGCGAGATCGAGTTTGTCGTCCTCAACTAGCGATTTCCCGATGGGGTGTCCGTCAGCTTTGAGGAATGTATAGGCCATGCCGCCGCCGATGAGCATTGCATCGGCAATTTTCATCAGGTTTTCGACGACTTCGATTTTATCGCTGACTTTTGCTCCACCAAGAATTGCAACGAAGGGACGCGCAGGATTCGTCACCGCTTTGCCGAGATACGCCAATTCTTTCTCCATGAGCAGGCCCGCGGCAGCCTGCTGAACGAACCGCGTGATGCCGACGACGGAAGCGTGGGCGCGATGCGCGGAGCCAAACGCGTCGCAAACAAAAACCCCGTCGCACAGAGCGGCGAGCTGCCTGGAAAAAGTCTCGTCGTTCTTTTCTTCTTCGGGGTGGAAGCGGACGTTTTCGAGCACCAGCACTTCACCGTCGCGGAGCGCCTTACTTTGCCCTTCCGCTCCGGGGCCAATGCAATCCAGCGCGAAAGCCATGGGCTTGCCGAGCAGCTCTTCCAGTTTCTTGGCGGCAGGACGCAAAGAATATTTCGGATCGGGGCCGCCTTTGGGACGGCCAAGATGCGAAGCGAGAACGAGGCGGGCGCCTTTCTGGATGGCGAGGCGCAGTGTTGGAAGTGTTTCGCGGATGCGCGTGTCGTCGGTGACGACCGCATCCTTGAGGGGAACGTTGAAGTCCACGCGGATGAAAACGCGTTTGCCTTTGAGGTCGAGGTCGTTGATGGTGAGCTTGGACATGAATGCAGTCTTCAGTTGTAAGTTATAAGTTGTA
>Ga0075426_10003606_pt1 | contig 11080 bp, 11 predicted proteins | sample SoiMethybrSBSTD5_FD_75304 | JGI IMG/M metagenome (GOLD analysis project Ga0075426, IMG submission 75304) | Bulk soil microbial communities from a Populus tree surrounding site in Tennessee, USA - Soil MetaG P. TD hybrid SBSTD5 | ecosystem: Environmental > Terrestrial > Soil > Tree plantation...
CTCGTTGTCGATCCCCGCAAAGCCCGGCTTCTTGCTCCGCTTGATGGCGAGCACGGTTCGGGCCTTGTCCGCGTCGATGATCGGCATGCCGTAGATCGGGCTGTCCTTCGCATAGCGCGCGGCCGGGTTTACGACGTCATTCGCGCCGACCACGAGCGCCACGTCGCACTGCGGCATGTCAGAATTAATCTCGTCCATCTCGACCAGGGCCGTGTAGGGGATGTCCGCCTCCGCCAGCAGCACGTTCATATGCCCCGGCATCCGCCCGGCGACCGGATGGATTGCGAACTTGACCGTGACCCCCCGCTTCGTGAGTTGGTCGTAGAGCTCGCGCACCTTGTGCTGTGCTTGTGCCACCGCCATCCCGTACCCGGGGATGATCACGACCAGCCGGGCCTGCTCCAGCAGTTGGGCCGCGCCCTCGACCGTCTCTTCCTTCCACGCCTTCTGCTCGCCCGTTACCGCGGCCGCTTTCACCGTGCCGAACGCCCCGAACAGCACGTTCGTGAATGAGCGGTTCATCGCCCGGCACATGATGATCGAGAGGATGAGGCCACTCGAGCCGTCGAGGGCTCCCGCAGTCACCAAGAGTTTGTTGTTCAGGACGAACCCCATCGCGACCGCAGAGAGACCCGCATACGAGTTAAGGATGGAAATCACGGTGGGCATGTCCGCGCCGCCGATCGGGATGATGAGCAACACCCCGAAGAGCAAGGCGAGGCCGACGATGGCGAGGAAGGCGCGCGCCGACCACGCGGCCGCCGGGTGCACGGCGACCAGGACGCCGAGCGCCACCGCGATCACGAGCACGCCGATGTTGACCACGTTCTGCCCCGGATACGTCACCGGCCGCTGGGGAATCCACCGGACCTCCTGCAACTTCCCCGTGGCCATCAGGCTCCCGGTGAACGTGAGAAACCCGAGGATGATCTCGGCCACGATCGCGCTCATCCGGAACGCGGTGAGGTCGGTGCCTCCGGCGCCCAGGCCGAGAAAGTATTCGGCCGTCCCCACGAGCCCGGCGGCCAGCCCGCCGAACGCGTGGGACAGCGCCGTCCGCTGAGGCACCGCGGTGAGCGGCACGCGCGAGAGCGGGACGCCGACGATGAACCCCGCGACGATGGCCAGGACGATCCAGCCGTGGTGCACGATCTCGGGTTGGACCCAGGTCGCGCCCACCGCCACGAGCATTCCGATCACGCCCGCGGTCACGCCGCGACGGGCGGTCTTCGGATCGTTCATCCAGTAGAGCGAGAAGATGAACAGCGCCGTCGCGAGGACGGCGGCGAGCTGCGCGATGGCGTGGGTCACTGCTTCTTGAACATCTTCAGCATGCGGTCCGTGATCAGGAACCCGCTGACGATGTTGGTGGTGGACGCGAACAGGGCGACCGCGCCGAGCACACGGATGGGCGTCGGGAAGTCGGCCCCCGTGACGACGATGGAGCCCACCACGGCGATCGCCGAAATCGCGTTCGTCAGCGACATCAGGGGCGTGTAGAGGAGGCGCGAAACGCGCCGGATCACGCCCAGGCCGATGAACGTCGCGAGCACGAAGACGAACAACATGGACCAGTAGTCGGTCATGACTTCCGCACCTCTCCCCCGTGCGTCACGCACGTGTCCCGGATGATCTCGTCGTCAAAATCGAGCCGCAGGGCTCCGTCTTTCACGACGTGCAGCAGGAAACTCGAAATGTTGCGGGCGTACATCTGGCTGGCGTGGTACGGCAGGCTGCTGGCGAGATTGGTCGGTCCGAGAACCACGACGCTTCCGTGGACCGCCTCTTTCCCGGGCTCGGTGAGCTCGCAATTGCCACCCGTGTCCACGGCGAGGTCGACGATGACCGAACCCGGCTTCATCGCCCGCACGGCGTCTGCCGTGACGAGAATCGGTGCCCGCTTGCCCGGGATGGCCGCGGTGGTGATCACGATATCGGCGTCCTTCACCTGCTGGGCGATGAAGGCGAGCTCGCGGCGGTGGGTGTCCTGAGACAGCTCTTTGGCGTATCCGCCCGCCGTTTCCGCCGCCTCGTCGATCCGCATCTCGACGAACTTCGCGCCCAGGCTCTCGACCTGCTCCTTGACTGCCGGCCGGACGTCGAACGCCGAGACGACCGCTCCGAGCCGGCGCGCGGTCGCGATCGCCTGCAGGCCGGCCACCCCAGCGCCGAGCACGAGCACGCGGGCCGGCGGGAGCGTCCCGGCGGCGGTGACGAGCATCGGGAAGAACCGTCCGGCGGTGGCCGCGGCGAGGAGCACGGCCTTGTACCCGACGACCGTCGCCTGCGACGAGAGCACATCCATCGGCTGCGCCCGAGTGATGCGCGGCAGCAGCGCGAGACTGAAGGCGGTGACCTTCCGGCTCGCGAGCTCGGTCACCGCGGCGCGCTCGGCCGACGGCTGGAACAGCGCCACCAGCGCGCTGCCCGCGCGGCACAGGCGCGCTTCCGCGATCGAGGGCGGCTGCACCTTGAGGACCACGTCGCTCTGGGCGTAGAGATCCGCCGCTGTCGCGGCCGTCCCGGCGCCCGCGGTCGCATAGGCGTCGTCCCGGAACGACGCCCCCTCTCCGGCGCCGCGCTCGACAACGACCGTCAGACCGGCCTTGGCCAGGCGCCCGGCGACCTCCGGGGTCAGCGCTACACGGCGCTCGTTGGCGAGGGTCTCTTTCGGGACGCCGATTCTCATCTCCGCTCCGATAATGGGACTTTGTGCCGGCGGTCGAACAGGCTCTTACCCTTTGGGTAAGGTTCCCCGCTCGCGAACCTTGGCGAGCATGCGCTCCGTGAAGTCGAGTCGCTCGGCGAGCTCGCTCACCTGGGTCTCGAGCGCCAGCATCCGGTCCTCGACGTCCGCCACCCGCCGCTCCGCGCCGCTCACCGATGCCCCCACGCTGGCGTCCGCCACCTCCCACCGTGAGACGCGCCGCCCGTCTCCATCCCGGAACTCACCGACGGCGATGATGAAGACGTCGTACACGTACCAGATGCCCAGCCCGCCGAGCGTGCAGCACATGCAGACTCCACTCTGAATTCGCCCCGCATAGAACCGGTGCAGGCCGAACACCCCGCCCACCACCGCCAACGCCAGGGCGACGGCGCGCGAGTGCTCAGAGGCGCCTCGTCCGGAGGCAGGCTCGGCCGGTTCGTACGGCGATGGCAGGCCCGAAACGGTCACGGCCGGGTGGGCGGCCCGACCAGCGCGTCGAGCTCATGGCGGGGGATCACGCCAGCGTGGCGCCCCACGGCCTCGCCGCCACGGAACACGAGCAAGGTGGGAATCGCGCGAATGTCGAAGCGGCGCACGGTCGCGGGGTTCCGGTCCGTATCGAGCTTCGTCACGAGCACGTCCCCCTGCCGTTCGCGCGCCAGGTCGTCGAGGATGGGCGCCATGATCTTACAGGGGCCGCACCAGTCGGCGTAGCAATCGACCACGACCGGAACATCCGTGCCCCGCACGACGCCGTCGATGGTCGCGTCGGAGATCGAGAGGGGCCGATCGAGCAAAATCGGGCGCCCACACTTCCCGCACTTGGGATGGTCGGCGATACGGGTGAGATCCACCCGATTTAACGTTGCGCAAAAGGGACACGCGACCGTCGCGCGCTTGCCGATCTCAGTAACCGCCACGGATCACCTCCGTCTCCAATCTATACGGCACTTTCGACTATCGCTTCCGCCTCGATCTCGACCAGCATTTCGGGAGCGACCAGTCGCGTGACGGCCACGAGTGTGCTGGCGGGCCGGATGTCGCGAAATACATCTCCGTGCGCGCGCCCCACGCGCTCCCAGTCGGCGATGTCGGTGACGTACATGCGCGTCCGCACGACGTCGGCGAGCGAGGCCCCGGCCTGTGCCAGCGCCCGCTCGATGTTCTTGAGCGCCTGGACCGCCTGCACATGCGCGTCCCCGATGCCGACGATGCGCCCGTCGGGTCCGGTCGCGGTGGTGCCGGAGACGTGAATGGTCGATCCCACGCGGACGGCGCGCGAGTACCCGACGATCGGCTCCCACGGCGCCCCGCTCGATACGTTCTGCCGAGCCATACCGTTTCCAGCTCCGCGAAGAGGGTGTGCCGGAACCTACTCGGAGCCCGTGGGATACTGCACCCGGCCGCCCGCGAGTATACGGGCCTGCGGGGACAGACGATGTGGCTCGAGTCGCGCGTCGCTCAGGATGTGCGAGACGGGCTCGCCACGGGCCACGAGCGCGTCGGCGATCAGCTGGCGATGACAGCGCCACGGTACGGCCTCCGCGCACAGCACCGCGGTCGGCCGTGCCCGAGCGACGTCGAGGAGCCGGGCCAGCGCAGCCTGGAACGGCTGCGTCTCCATGTAGTCGGCGTAGCCGCGGAACGAGGCGCTCCGCCACGCCGTGTTCAGCGAGTCCGCCCGGGCGACGCGGCGGCCACCGAGGTCGGGGGCGTGCTCGTACCCCACACCCGCGTTCGCGAGGGCGGCGGCCAGGGCCTCGCGCCCGAACTGCGGATAGCGCCGCGAGCCGGGATACCGCCGAACGTCCACCACGTGGTCGACGCCGTGGACACGGAGCAACACGAGGAACTCATCCAGGGGTAGCGTCGAGTGACCGATCGTGTAAATCACTGCGGTAAGCAAGCCGCACACCGACGGAGAAGGAAGGCTCCGGAGCCGTCTCCCGTTGGGTGGGGTAGTTACGCAGAACTCGAACGCGGAGGAAACGTATGACGGAGAAAGAGCAATTCTTGGGGACGCTGGAACGGGAGATCCCCACGACGATGCGCGTGCTCAAGGCCTTCCCCGGGGCCAAGGCTGAGATGAAGCCGCACGGCAAGTGCAAATCCGCCAAGGAGCTCGCCTGGATGTTTGTGACCGAACAGAAGGCGAGCGAGCAAGCGCTGGACGGCGGCATCGAGTTCGGCAAGATGGCCAAGGCCCCGGCGACCATGGCGGAGGTCATTGCGACGTACGAGAAGTCGTCGAAGGCGTTCGTGGAGCGGATCAAGAAGACGCCCGACGCCGATCTCAACAAGACCGTGAAGTTCTTTGTCGCGCCCAAGCAGATGGGCGACCTGCGCAAGATGGACGTGCTCTGGTTCATGCTGATGGACCAGGTGCATCACCGCGGGCAGTTCTCGGTGTACCTGCGGATGGCCGACGGTAAAGTCCCGTCCATCTACGGACCTTCAGCGGACGAACCCTGGATGTAGTCGTCAGCCGGGGCGCCGCGACAAAACGACGCAGTCGCTCTGCGGCGCCCCGGCTAACTCCCGCACCGTAGAACGGGCACGTCCACTTGTTGCCCGCTTGTCCGCTGATGCCTAGGTTCCCGCCCATGATCTTCCCGGAGTTCCGCGCAATTGCCTCCGCCGTGGTACCCGAGGCGTCGCGGCTCGCCCCCGGCGAGTGGGAGGAGCTCGAACGCATCGTCGCGCGCGCCATCGCCGCGCGCCCCGCCCGTCTGCAACGACAGCTAGCCCTGCTGCTTCGGCTGCTCGAGTGGATCCCCCTCCTCCGGTACGGTCGCCGCCTCTCCCGATTGGATCCGACGCGCCGCGCAGCGTTTCTCGCTTCACTCGCGAACTCTCGCCTGCTCGTCTTGCGTCGTGGGATCTGGGGCGTGCGCACACTCATCTTGATGGGCTACTACGGGCGCCCCGCCGCGGCCAGGGCGATCGGTTACCGGGCCGATGCGCGGGGCTGGGAGGCTCGACGGTGAGCGTCCCCCACACCTACGACATCGTGATCATTGGCTCCGGGGCGGGCGGTGGCACCGTGGCGCAGGAGCTCGCGCCGCTCGTGCGCAACGGTGTGCGCATCCTGGTCCTCGAGAAGGGACCGCGCTTCGCGGACGCGGAGTTCACGGGCCGCGAGCTCGAAATGGCCGAGGCGCTCTACCAGGATGGCGGCGCGTTTCTCACGCGCGACGGTACCATGACGCTCGCGTTCGCGTCCGCATACGGCGGCTCGACGGTGGTCTATACCGGAACGTCGCTGACCGCTCCCGAACGCGTGATCCGCGCTTGGGGCGTCCCCGGGCTCGAGCACGCGGACCTCGCCGCACGCTCGGCGAAGTATGCCCAGCAGAACAACGTCCACCTGCTCGAGGAGCCCCTGATCAACGACAACAACCGCTTGTTCGTCGAAGGCGCTCGTAAGGCCGGCTACCGCGTGGAGCAGTTCCCGGTCAACGTGAAAGGGTGCCGCGGTTCGAGCCTGTGCAACCTGGGGTGCCCAAACCAGGCCAAGCAGGGGACGAACCGGGTGCAGCTCCCGCGCGCCGAGCGGGAGGGCGTGGAGGTGGTGACCCGCGCCGAGGTGCTCTCGGTCCAGTCGGACCGCCGGCTGCGCGTGCGGGTGGCGGAGCGGCCCGCCGGCGCGAAGGGGGCGGCCTCCGAGTGGGCACCGGGCGACCACGAGGTGCAGGCGCGCCTCGTCGTCGTGGCCGCGGGAACGATCGGCTCGTGCGCCCTCCTCCTCCGCTCTCCGCTCCCCGTTCCCCGCTCTCTCGGCCAGCGCTTCACGTGCCATCCGGCGCTGATCCTCGTCGCCGAGCATCCCCACGCCATCACGAACGACGTCGGCCATCCCAAAAGCTATTTCGTCGACCGGGCCGAAGCGGAGCGCTTCGTGCTCGAGACGTGCATGTACTTTCCGTTCGTCACGGCCAAGAGCCTCACGGGGTTCGGCGCGGCGCACAGCGCGATCATGACCGCCTTCCCGCGCCTGCAGATGATTCTCATCCTCGCGTGTGACCACGCCACGCCCGAGAACCGCATCACGATCGACCGGCACGGCAATCCGGTCGTGCACTACACGCTCACGACCGAGACGCTCGCCGGGCTGATGGGTGGAACCCGCGCCGCGGCGCGCATCTTCTTCGCCGCGGGCGCGAGCCGCGTGCACGCGCCCGCCGACCCGCCGCTGATCGACGCGAGCGAAGCCGCCCGCCTCGATGAGCGGATCACCGCACGCCATTTCCGGCCGGGCTCGGTCGCGATCACCTCGGCCCACCTGATGGGGGGCTGCGTGATGGGACGGGGCCCGGCCGATTCGGTCACCGACTCGTGGGGACGCGTGCACGGCCTGCCGTGGCTGCGGGTGGCCGATGCGAGTCTCTTTCCGGACTCGCTCGAGATCAACCCCTACCTGACGATCATGGCCGTGGCCGACCGCGTCGCGGAGGCCATCCGGCGAGATGTCTGAGCGAGCCGGCGTCCTGGTCGTGGGCGGAGGTCCGGCGGGCCTCGCGACGTCCCAGCAGCTCAAGGCCCACGCCATTCCCCACCGCGTGCTCGAGCGGGGCGACACGGTCGGCTACACCTGGGCGAACCTCTACGACAGCCTCACCCTGCACACGGGCAAGCATATGTCGACACTGCCCGGCAGGTCGTTTCCGCGGAGCGCACCACTCTTCGTCCCGCGCGGCGAGTTCTGGGAATACCTGCGGGACTACGCCCGGGCGTTCGAGCTTCCAGTGGAGACGCGGTGCACGGTGGAGCGGATCACCCGCAGCGATGGCACCTGGAGCGTGACCACGACCGGCGGGGGGGGGGCCCTCGCCGCACGCGCGCTGGTGTTGGCCACCGGGATCGTGGCCAATCCGAAGGCGCCTCGGTTCCCCGGTCAGGAGCGGTTCGCGGGACGGATCGAGCACAGTGTGGCGTACCGGCGGCCGGACGCCTACGTGGGCCGGCGTGTGCTGGTGGTGGGCGTCGGCAACTCCGGCGCGGAGATCTCGAGCGAGATCGCGCGCGCCGGCGGCAAGGTGACGATCGCCGTGCGCTCGGGCGCGAATGTCGTGCCGCTGACGCTCGCGGGCCTCCCGATTCAATACCTGGCCTACTGGGTGCGCAAGCTGCCGCGTCCGCTGCAGGAGCGTGTCGTGGGCTTGGTGCGGTTGATGAGCGAGATCAAACGGGGCCCGCCGGTGCTGCCGCGCCCGGCGCACAGCCCGCTCGACGCGATTCCGGTGATCGGGTTTCATCTCGTCGACGCGATCGCGCAGGGCCTGGTCGACGTGCGCACCGGCGTGGCCGAGCTGACCGCCGACGGCGCCCGGTTCACGGACGGCACGAGCGGAGTGTTCGATCACATCATTCTCGCCACTGGCTTCGGCGCCGCGCTCGCTCCCCTCGGTGAGCTGGTGCAGGTGGACGCGAAGGGGTTCGCCCGGCGGCGCGACCGGGTCGTCAGCGTCGATCAGCCCAACCTGTACTTCGTGGGTCACAACTACGACGCGACGGGCGGGTTGTACAACATCAATCGAGACGCGCGGCTCGCGGCGGGACTGATCGCGAAAACCCGCGCATCATAAACAAATAGGGGCGCAGCATGCTGCGCCCCTACTTAATCCTTTCCTGTGCCCGTTTAGGGCATGGTTGACGACTCCTCCGTCCGGAACCGCACGAACAGCGCCGACAATGCCGGCGGAGGGCCGGCGGACGTCACCGTCCCGACGCCCTCGACCCGCACCGTCTTCTTGGCGGCGAGCGTGTCCGACACCTGTTGCAGGGTCTGGAGACCCTCGTGGTCGAACATCGTCTGCGCCGTCACCGTGACCACGGCGCCCTTCCCCAGCGTGAACGTCGATCCCGTCACGTCCACGCTCGCTACCGTGTCCTCGAACTCGACCATCATGACCGCGGGTGGCATCGGCTCGCCCTCGACCTCGAATTCGATCTGAATGGCGTCGATCGTGAGCGGACTCATGGTGTCCACCACTCCGCGTCCTTCGGCCTTCACCGTCTTCCCGGCCGTGAGCGCCGCCTGGACGTCGGCGAGCGTGGTGAGGTGATCGTCCTCGTCCCCCTCACGCGCGTCGAAGTCCGTGCCGGCCACGATGCGGATGATCGTCCCATCCATGAGCGTCACGGTCTGAGCGGTCTGGTCGACCGACTTCACGACGCCGTGGAATTCCTGGGCTCCTTCCGCTTCCTCGTTGTCGACCAGGAGCTTGGTTGTGCCGTCGCTCACGCGGAGCTCCAGGGTCACGCCCAGCACCTTGAGGAAAGCGTCGGGGGGTGGCGTGGCGTTGGTGGTCAGGTTCGCGCTCGTGATGTTGATCTCGATGCGCGAATGGTTGTTCCCCTCGTCGAGCTGCAGGGTCGCGGCGAGGAAGCTCTTGTCGTCGGGCGCTTGCGGCGTGGCGGGCGCCCGGCGGGTAGCCCGCACGGCGGGACTGCCGCCCGCGGCCAGGTCCGCTTGAATGCGCGCCACGAAATCGGCGAGCGTCATGCTGGACCCGCCGTCGTCGCTCATGGCCGGCATCGGCTGCCCGCCGTCTTCCCCGTCATCGGGGTGGAGCCGCGTCGAGCCGTTGACGGCGATCTGCAGGCCGCCGAGCTCGAGCGTGAGCGTCGCGGTGTCGGTCCCCGCCGTGATGGCGGTGACCCGGCCGCGGACGCGCTCGGGCCTGGTGAGCTGGTCCGACTCTTCGATCTCCACGCGCCGCGCGGTCAGCGTGCCCGGGATCACGCTCACCTCGACGCGCGCGGGGCCGGTGAGCTGGACTTGCAGATCGGGCAGGCTGACTTCTCGGGAGAATTGGATCGGCGAGGCCGATCGGGGTCCACTAGAGGTGTTGTCGCAAGCAGTGACGAAGGATGCGATGAGCACGGCAGCCGGTCCCAGATTCGCGAGGCGGGAGCGGCCTCCAAACATGCGCGGCATAGGGCAATCTCCTTGGTCGTCGGTTGCGCGCGTATGCCCTGAAGAGTGCGGCGCGCGCTCGACGGTAACGGGCAGACAACGTGCCACGAGTCATACACGCGACGCGTGCGCGAGGTAGCGTTTCGTGATGCGACGCGCTGGCCCGAAACGGGACGCCGTGGCCCGAAACGAGGCAGCGTCCATGACCGCTCGATCACGATTACATTCCGAAAAACGTCATGCCTCGAAACGTCCCTACCGAAGACCGGCTCAGCGACTTCACGGCGGATTCGCGACTCGTCACGCTGAGCGCCATGGCCGCGCTGATCGGCGTGATGAGCGCCGGCGTGGCGTGGGCACTGGTGCGCCTCATCGGCTTCTTCACGAACCTCGCGTATTTCCACCGATTGGACGCGACGCTGATCTCACCCGCGGCAAGCCCGCTGGGCCCGTGGCGCGCCCTCATCCCGGTGGTCGGCGGGGTGATCGTCGGCTTGATGGCGCGCTACGGCTCCGAGAAGATCCGGGGACACGGGATACCCGAGGCGCTCGAGTCGATCCTCATCGGCCGGAGCCGCATGGATCCGAAGGTGGCGATCCTCAAGCCGCTCTCCTCGGCGCTGGCGATCGGCACCGGCGGGCCGTACGGCGCGGAAGGCCCGATCATCGTCACCGGCGGTGCGTTCGGGTCCCTGTTCGGGCAGTTGTTTCATCTGTCGCCGGTCGAACGAAAGACGCTGCTCGTCGCGGGCGCCGCCGGCGGCATGACGGCCATCTTTGCGACGCCGGTCGCCGCGGTCCTGCTGGCGCTCGAGCTGCTGCTGTTCGAGTGGAAGCCGCGGAGCTTCATTCCGGTGGCCTGCGCGGCCGCCGTCGCCGGCGTGCTCCGGATCCCGCTGTTCGGCGCCGGTCCGCTGTTCCCCGTCCCCCCGCATGCGACGCCGACCTGGACGCCCGCCGCGGCCCTCGGCCTCGGACTTGCCGCCGGCCTCGTCGCCACCGCGATCACGGCCCTGTTGTACGGTTGCGAGGACCTGTTCGCACGGCTCCCGATCCATTGGATGTGGTGGCCCGCGATCGGCGGCGTGGTGGTGGGCCTCGGCGGGTTGCTCGCCCCGCGCGCGTTGGGCGTCGGCTACGACGTGATCCGCGAGCTCCTCGACGGCCGGCTCGTCGGGACCGTGCTCCTCGTGCTGTTGCTCGTGAAGGCGCTGATCTGGGCGGTCGGCCTCGGCTCGGGGACCTCGGGCGGACTCGTGGCTCCCCTCCTGCTGATGGGAAGCGCGCTCGGCTCGCTCGCCGCGCAGGTCATGCACGCGCCCGACGTGGGCCTCTGGGCGATGCTCGGGATGGCCGCCCTCATGGGCGGCACGATGCAGATCCCGATCACGGCGATCGTGTTCGCCGTCGAGCTCACGGGAGACATGGCCGCCCTTCCGGCGCTGCTCATC
>Ga0075426_10003608_pt1 | contig 11078 bp, 6 predicted proteins | sample SoiMethybrSBSTD5_FD_75304 | JGI IMG/M metagenome (GOLD analysis project Ga0075426, IMG submission 75304) | Bulk soil microbial communities from a Populus tree surrounding site in Tennessee, USA - Soil MetaG P. TD hybrid SBSTD5 | ecosystem: Environmental > Terrestrial > Soil > Tree plantation...
CGGGGTCGCCAGCGGCTTCCGTCAGCTGGACGAGCTCACCGCCGGGTTCCAGGACTCGAACCTGGTCGTGCTCGCGGCGCGCCCGGGCATGGGCAAGACGTCGCTCGCGCTCAACATCGCCGCCCACGTCGGCGTGCGCGAGCGCATCCCGGTCGCGATCTTCTCGCTCGAGATGTCGCGCGAGGAGGTGACCACCAGGCTCATGTGCGCCGAGGGCAAGGTCGACTCCAAGCGCCTGCGCCGCGGCAAGCTCGACGCGAGCGACTGGGAGAAGCTCACCAACGCGTCGAGCAAGCTCTACGACGCGCCGATCTACATCGACGACACGGCCGGCGTCACGCCGATCGAGATCAAGGCCAAGAGCAGGCGGCTGAAGTCGCGGCTGAAGGGCGAGCTCGGCCTGGTCATCGTCGACTACCTCCAGCTGATGGGCGGCACGGCCAAGGTGGAGAACCGCGTGCAGGAGATCTCCCAGATCTCGCGTGCGCTGAAGCTGATCGGCCGCGACCTGAACGTCCCCGTGATCGCCATCTCGCAGCTCTCACGCGCCGTCGAGGCACGCGGCGACAAGCGGCCGGTGCTCTCCGACCTGCGCGAGTCGGGCTCGATCGAGCAGGACGCCGACCTCGTCATGTTCGTCTATCGTGACGATTATTACGATGATCAGAGCGACGACAAGGGCACGGCCGAGATCATCCTGGCGAAGCACCGCAACGGCCCGCTCGACACGGTGAAGCTCGCCTACGTCGGCCGCTACACCCGATTCGACAACCTGGCCCGTCCCGGGGCCTAGAAACGCCGGAGGCATCGGAAATGCCGCTCAAGGTGGTCGTGGGCGCCCAGTGGGGCGACGAGGGCAAGGGCAAGATCGTCGATCTCCTGGCCGAGCGCGCCGACGTCGTCGCCCGCTACCAGGGCGGCAACAACGCCGGCCACACGCTCGTCATCGGGTCGGAGACGTACAAGCTGCGACTCGTCCCGAGCGGCATCCTCTACCCGGGCACCGCGTGCGTGCTCGGGAACGGCTGCGTGATCGACCCCGAGGTGCTGATCGAGGAGCTCGACGGCCTGCTCGCGCGCGGGATCGACGTCTCCGGCCTGCGCATCAGCGGGAACGCGCATCTGATCATGCCGTGGCACCGGATCATCGACGCCGATTCCGAGCTCCAGCTCGGCCGCCTCCAGATCGGGACGACGCGGCGCGGCATCGGTCCGGCCTACGCCGACAAGGCGCTGCGGGTCGGCATCCGCGTCCAGGACGTGCTCGACGAGAAGATCCTGCGCCTGAAGATCCAGACGGCGCTCTCGGTGAAGAACCTCGAGCTGCGCAAGCTGCACCACCACCGGCCGCTGGACAAGGAGGAGGTGACCGTGGCGATGCTCGGCTACGCGGCCCGCATCCGCCCGTTCATCGCCGACACGTCGCTGCTCGTCCACCGAGCCCTCGAGGACGGCCGCTTCGTCCTGTGCGAAGGCGCCCAGGGGACGCTGCTCGACATCGACAACGGCACCTATCCGTTCGTCACCTCGTCGAACCCGGTCGCCGGCGGCGCCTGTGCCGGGCTCGGCGTCGGGCCGACCCGGATCTCGGCGGTGCTCGGCGTCACCAAGGCCTACCTGACCCGGGTCGGCGCGGGGCCGTTCCCGAGCGAGGCTGACGAAGACCGCGGCGCGAAGCTGCGCGAGCGCGGCGGCGAGTACGGCACGGTGACCGGCCGCGACCGCCGCTGCGGCTGGCTCGACCTGGTCGGCCTGCGCTACGCCGCCCGGCTGAACGGGCTGACCGAGCTCGCCGTGACGAAGCTCGACGTGCTCTCGATGTTCGACCGCATCCCGATCTGCACCGGCTACCGGCTCGAGGACGGCACCGAGACGATCGAGTTCCCGTCCCACCAGACCGACTTCCACCACGCCCAGCCGGTCTACGAGGAGCTGCCCGGCTGGGGCAGCGACATCTCCGGCGTGACCGCGTTCGAGCAGCTGCCGCAGGCGGCGCGGGACTACCTCGACGTCGTCGAGGAGCGGGTCGGCGTGCCGGTGACGATGGTCGGGATCGGCCAACGGCGCGACCAGACGCTGACCCGCCGCGAGCTCGCGCCCGCCGCCTGAGCCGCCGCGGCGCGGCCGTTACGACACCGTTACGTTTCCGCCCCCTCGCCTTAACGCCCGGGGCGTAGTGTGCCCTCGCGGTCGCAGACAGGGACGGACGCGGCTCGCCCGGCGCGGAAGCGCTGCCCGGACTTGCCGGGCGGCCGGCCCGCCCGGGCGCCGCCCGTCCCGACCGTGTTCTGGGGTCGGGTTCCGGGCGTTTCCTCGGGCAATTGACACTCACGGCGAATGCCAATTGGGCGGGTGTCAGGAGGCCACCCGGTCGCCGGCTCTCGACGCTGCCCGGTCGGCGCGCTCGACCCACGGGGCGGCCCGCAGGCCCTCGAACACCGATCGCGCCTCGGCGAGCAGCGGCTCCGCCGCGCCCACGTCGCCCGCGGCCAGCAGCACCTCCGCGTGCTCCAGCATGGTGACGGCCATCGGGAACGGCGTCGCCAGCTCCCGCATCAGCGCCGCCGCTCCGCGGAACAGGCGGTCGCCGCGCTCGAGGTCGCCCATGCCCGCGGCCTGCTTGGCCCGATACTGCATGGTGTACGCGCGTAAGACCGGGGGAACCTTGCCGCGTCCGGCGGACTCGACCGACTCGAACACCGCCTCCGCCGACGACGCGTCGCCGAGCTCGAGCGCCGCCCGCAGCGCGATCGCGAAGACCTCCTTGATCGACTCGGAGTTGGCCCCCGCGGCCTCGCGGGTCTCCCATGCCGCGCCCGCCACCTGGAGCGCGCCCGCCGTGTCGCCGCGCGCGAGCCGCAGCTGCGACTCCGGCCACGCGTATCCGGCGCGCTCCGAGACGTCGGCGGAGTCCCGCAACACGGCGTAGCGCTCGATGAGCTCCTCGGCCGCCTCCAGATCGCCGCGGTGACAGAGGATCGAGACGCTGTTGCCCAGCAGGCACACGAACGGGAACCGCGTCTGCGAGAAGGCCTCGCCGGGCACCTGCGCCGCCTGATCGAGCGCCTCGTCCCAGCTCCCGAGGGCGTACAGGGGGTACGTCTGCCCGAGGAACATCAGCTCGTTGTGCCGGCTGCCGACGCGCCGGGCGAGGGCGAGACCGTCGCGGTACCCGGCCGCCGCCTGCTCGTAGCGGTCGGCCCGCGCCTCGAGATCGGCGACGTTGTTGTACGCGCGCAGCGCCGCCGAGGGGATGTCGTGCTCCAGCGCGACCTCGAGGGCGTAGCGGATCAGGGCGCCCGCCTCGCCCGGACGGCCGTGGGTCGAGAGGATCATCGCCTTCGTGTTCACCGCGTGGGAGAGCACCTCCGGGAGACCGAGCGACTCGGCCAGGTCGAGCGCCGTCTCGGCGCGCTCGAGGGCCACGTCAGCCTCCCCCGAGAAGAACTTGAAGCGCGCGATCTGCGCCGTGAGCGCCGCGACGTCCGCGTCGCCCTCCTCGGCGGTCAGCAGCGCGAGCGCCGCGTCCATCCGGTCGAGGGCCTCGCGCAGGCGGCCGGTGTCCCACATGACCTCGCCCAGGCGGGCGGAGACGCGGGCGGCCGGGTGGGTCGCCCCTCGCTCCTCGAACAGCGCCACCGCGCGCTCGTAGTGGGCCCGGGCGGCACTCGCGCGCCCGCCGCGCTGGGCCATGATGCCGGCGTGCTCCAGCAGGTCGGCCTGCTCGGCCGTCTCGGAGGCGAGCGCGGCCGCCTGCTCGTAGTAGCGCTGCGCCTCCTGCGTCGCCGCGAGCGACGATGCCCGCTGGCCGGCCTGGCGCAGCGCCGCCACGGCCCGCCGGGCGATCTCGCCGGCGTCGGCCGCATCGGGATCGGCGGCGGCCGCCGCCAGGTAGTGGCCGGCCACCACCTCGGCGAGCTCCTCCTCGCCCTCGTCCATCGCCGCGGCCGCAAGGTGCTTCGCCCGGCGGTCGTGCTTCGAGAGCGTCTCGTAGGCGACCCGGCGCACCATGTCCTGGAGGAAGCCGTACTGGCCCCGCTCCGGTGAGAGCGGATCGGCCGAGAGCGACAGCATCTCCTTGCGGGCCAGGCCGGCCAGCGCGGGCTCGACCTCCTCGGGCGCGCGCCCGACCAGGGTCGCGAGCGCCTCGATCGTGAACGTCTTTCCCAGCACGGAGGCCGACTGGAGCAGGCGCCGCTCCTGGTTGCCGAGCCCATCGAGCCGCGCGGCGACGAGCGCGTGCAGCGTCTCCGGCACCTCGAGCGTCTCGATCGGCCCCGCCGGGACGTAGGAGTGATCGCGCTCGACGACGAGGCCGCGGTCGAGCAGCATTCGCACCGTCTCGACGGCGTAGAGCGGCATCCCCTCGGCCCGTTCGCGGATGCGCGCCCGCAGCTCGTCCGGCAGCCCGGGCACGAGGCCGGAGAGGAGCGTGTCCATCTCGTCGGTCTGCAGCGGCTCGAGCGAGAGCGAGCTCGAGTTGCGCTTGCCGGCGCCCCAGGTCGGCCGCCGTTCGGTCAACTCCGGCCGGGCCAGCACGATCACGAACAGCGGGTGGTTGCGCGACCAGTCGACCAGGTGCTCGATGAAGTCGAGCAGCGCGGCGTCGGCCCACTCCATGTCCTCGAACACGAGCACCGTTGGCATCTCCTCGGCCAGCCGCTCGTAGAACAGCCGCCAGGCGCTGAAGAGGTTCTCGCGCTCCCACTGGGCGTGCTCCTCGAGGCCGAGCAGGTGCGCCAGCCGCGGCTCGACGAAGCGGCGCTCGTCGGCGTCGGCGATCGACTCCTCGACTGCGGCGTGCAGCTTCTCGCGCTGCGAGGCGGTGTCCTCGCCCTCGACGATCTGGGCGCGGGTGCGCACCATCTCGGCGAGCGCCCAGAAGGTGACGCCCTCGCCGTAGGGGAGGCAGCGGCCGCGGTGCCAGCGCACGTTCTCGGCGAGGCCGTCGATGTACTTGAAGAACTCCCACGAGAGCCGCGACTTGCCGGTGCCGGCGACGGCCAGCACCGACACGAGGTGCGCCTTCGACTCGCCGGCCGACGCGTGGAAGAGCTCCTTGACGACGCGCAGTTCGCGGTCGCGGCCGACGAACGGCGCCTCCAGGCCGGTGGTGTGCTGGGCGCCGCCGATGCCGCCGATCACGCGGACGGCCCGCCACACCCGCACCGACTCGAGCTTGCCCTTCAGCTCGCGGACGCCCGCGTCCTCGTAGACGACCGCCGCCTCGGTCGCCCGTTTCGTGGACTCGCCGACGAACACCGCGCCCGGCTCGGCGACCGACTGGATCCGCGACGCGGTGTTGACGAGGTCGCCGGCGACCATGCCCTCGGCCTGTGCGCCGATCGTGACCGCCGCCTCGCCGGTGAGCACGCCTACCCGGGCGCGCAGGCCCACGGAGCCCACCTCGGCGCCGAGCGCCTCGACGGCCGCGACCAGATCGATCGCGGCGCGCACCGCCCGCTCGGCGTCGTCCTCCATCGCAACCGGCGCGCCCCACACCGCCATCACGGCATCGCCGATGAACTTCTCGACCGTGCCGCCGTAGCGGGCGATCAGCGTCCGGCAGGTGTCGAAGTAGCGCGAAAGCAGCTCGCGCACGTCCTCGGCATCGCGCGCCTCCGAGACGGTCGTGAAGCCGACCAGGTCGGCGAAGAGCACCGTGACGAGCCGGCGCTCCGCGAGCGGCTCGGGCGGCTGCGGCCGCGTCTGCGCGGACGTGCCGAGCGTCGCCCCGCACTCGCCGCAGAACTTGGCGCCGGGCGAGTTGCGCGTGCCGCATTCCGCGCACACGACGGCGAGCGGCGCGCCGCATTCACCGCAGAACTTCCGCCCCTCCTCGTTCTCGGTTCCGCACGCATGGCAGCGCATGCCAGCTAGCGTACCCAGCCGCCCTCGATCGGGCTACGCCCGGATGCGTTCTCCCCGCGGATCCCAGGCCGGCTCGGCCGCCACCTCGGCGGCCACCCAGTCGCCGAAGACCTCCACCTCGACCCCGGTGCCGACCGCCGTGGCGTCGGCCGGCAGGTAGGCATACGCCAGCGAGCGGCCGACGGCATAGCCGTAGCCGCCGCTCGTGACCCGGCCGACGATCTCGCCGCCCAGGCGCACCGGCTCCGAGCCGAGCGTGACCGCGAGCGGGTCGGCCAGCGCCAGGCAGGCGAGCCGCCGCCCCGGCGCGGACTCGCGCGCCCGCAGGAGCGCCTCGCGGCCGATGAAGTCGACGCCCTTTTCCGGCTTCACCGCGAAGCCGAGCCCGGCCTCGTCCGGCGTGTCCTCGGGCGTGATGTCGGCGCCCCACACCCGGTAGCCCTTCTCGACCCGCAGCGCATCGATGGCGCGATAGCCGGCGGCCAGCATGCCGTGCGCCGAGCCCGACTCCCAGATCGCGTCCCACAGCGCGGCGCCGTACTCGGACGGGCAGTAGAGCTCCCACCCCAGCTCGCCCACGTAGGTGACGCGAACGGCCAGGCAGGGGATATGGCCGACCGCGATCTCGGCGGCGCGCATGTACGGCAGGCCGGCGTTCGAGAGGTCGGCCGTCGTCAGCGGCTGGAGGATGTCGCGCGCCCGCGGCCCCCACAGGCCGAGGCAGGCGTACGCCGAGGTGACGTCGGCGACGTCGACCGAGCCGTCGGCCGGCATGTGCCGGCGGATCCAGCCGATGTCGTGGTTGCCGAAGGCGGTGCCCGTCACGATCCGGAAGCGGCCCTCGGCGAGGCGGGTGACGGTGAAATCGCACTCGATGCCGCCGCGGCTGTTCAGCATCTGGGTGTAGGTGACCGTCCCCACCCCGCGGTCGACGTCGTTCGCGCTCAAGGCCTGCAGGAAGGCCGCGGCGCCGGGGCCCGACACCTCGATCTTGGCGAAGGAGGTCTCGTCGAAGAGGCCGGCCCGCTCCCGCGTCGCCATCGCCTCGGCGTGGATCGCCGGCGACCAGTTCTGGCCGGCCCAGCCGCGCGGCCGCAGGCCCTCGTCGCCGAGCGCCGCGTTGGGCTCGAACCAGTTGGCCCGCTCCCAGCCGGACTTCTCGCCGAAGCTCGCGCCCAGCTCGCCCAGCCGGGCGTACGCCGGGGAGAGCCGCAGCGGCCGGCCGGCGGTGCGCTCGTGGTTGGGGTACTTGATGTCGTAGTAGGTCGAGTAGACCTCGGTGGCTCGGGCCAGGGTGTAGCCGCGGCTCGTGTACTGGCGGCCGAAGCGGCGGCTGTCCATGTGCCACAGGTCGAGGCTGGGCTCGCCGTTCACGATCCACTCCGCCACCTGCCAGCCCATCCCGCCGGCGCCGGCGAGGCCGTGGGCGCAGAAGCCGGCCGCGACCCAGAAGCCGGGCACCGCCGACTCGCCGAGGATGAACTCGCCGTCGGGCGTGAACGCCTCGGGGCCGTTGTAGAGCTTGCGCACCTCCGCCGTCTCCATCGCCGGCACCCGCTCGACCGCGGCCTCCAGCAGCGGCTCGAACCGGGGCCAGTCCTCGGGCAGGAGCTGGGCCTCGAACCCGTCCGGCACGCCGTCGAGCGCCCACGGCGCCGGGTTTCGCTCGTAGCCGCCCATGATCAGGCCGCCGACCTCGGTGCGGAAGTAGATCAGCTTGTCGGGGTCGCGCAGCGTCGGCAGCGGCGCGAGCGCCGGCTGGAACGCCTCGGTGACGAGGAACTCGTGGCCGTAGGTGACGATCGGGACGGTGACGCCGACCATGCGCGCGATCTGCGGCGCGTACATGCCGCCCGCGTTCACGACGACGTCGGTGCGGATCGTGCCCTTGTCGGTCACCACCTCGTGCACCCGCCCGTTGCGCAGGTTGATGCCGGTGACGCGCGTGCGCTGCTCGATGTCTGCGCCGCGCAGGCGGGCGCCGTCCGCGAGCGCGAACGTGAGCTGGCTGGGGTCGAGGTAGCCGTCGAGCGGGATGAACGCGGCCGCGACGACGCCGTCGGTCGCCATCGGCGGGAACATCTCCCTGGCCTCGGCGGGCGAGACGAGCTCCATGTCCAGCCCGAAGCTCTTCGCCCAGCCGGCCTGGCGCTGGATCTCCTCGTAGCGCTCCTGCGACGACGCGAGCCGCAGCCCGCCCAGCTGGTGCCAGCCGGGATCCTTGCCGGTCTCGCGGGCCAGGTCGGCGTAGAGCCCGACCGAGTACTGCATCATCTTCGTCAGGCTGATCGTCGAGCGCAGCTGGCCGACGAGCCCGGCCGAGTGCCAGGTCGAGCCGTGGGTGAGGCCGTACTGCTCGACGAGGACGACGTCCTTCCAGCCGAGCCGGGCGAGGTGGTAGAGGATGCTGGTGCCGCCGACCCCGCCACCGATCACGACCGCCTGCGCCTCGTCTCTCACGGGCCGGGAGCCTCGCACAACTGGTATAGACCAGTCAACCTCGAAGCGCCTCGATCCAGCTCGGGTAGCGAGGGTCGGAGGCCCGCTCGCGTAGCCGCGCGAAGAACCGGTCGGCGTAGGCGACGTAGTCGGCGTCGGTGGTGCGCAGCCCCTGCTGGACGACGCCCCACATCGCCTCGCGGAAGTCCGACATGATCCGCATGAGCCGGATCCTGGCGAAGTCGCGCTCGCGCACGCGGCCGAGATACGCGCGCAGGAGCGTGCGGTCGTCGTCCTCGGTCAGGTCGTGGTTCGTCGAGAAGTTGGCGAGGTCGAAGAACGGGTCGCCCATCCCGGAGTACTCCCAGTCGACGATCAGGAGCCGGCCGCCCTCGAGCAGGAAGTTCGCGTTCAGGAGGTCGTTGTGGCACAGGCACTGCGGCGGCGGCTCGGCGGCGAGCGCCGCGCGCATCTCCTCGGCCCGCTCCCACGACCACGCGAAGGCCTCGGGCAACTCGACGCCGAGCCAGCGGGCGTTGTCGCGGTAGGTCTCGACGATCCCGAACGCGGAGAACGACGCGTCGATCGCCGGGCCCTCGTGCAGCCGCCGAAGCGTCGCTGCGACCTGCCCGAGCATGGCGGTCGTGCGCATCTGCTCGGGCGGCACCAGGTGGCCCTCGACGAAGCGTGTGATCAGGATCTTCTCCGGCCGCAGGTAGGCCAGCACCTGCGGCCCGATACCGAGGCCGCCCGCCATGACGGTGGCCGCGTACTCGGCCTCGCGGTCGGCGCCGAGCATCTCCGCCTCGCCGGTCACGCGCAGGACGTACTCCTCCGGGGCTCCGTGGATGCGGTAGTTCAGGTTGGTCAGCCCGCCCAGCAGCGGCTCGGCCCGGAGCGGATAGCCGCGCAGGTCGGGGACGCGCTCGGCGATCTGGGCCAGGTCGTCCGCGGTGGGCGGATTCGAGACCTCGAGGGCGTCCACCCGGCCTACGATACGCCATCGCCGCCGGCACCCTCACCCCGCGCGCAAGCCACCGCTGGCTGGTGCTCGACTCGGCGGCGGACGACCCGTTCGCGCAGGTCGAGCGCTTCCTCCTGGGCCACGGATTCGGGACGCCCGACCCGCCCACGGGCATGCTCGCCGACCTCTTCCTGGGCTACGGCCTGGCGGCGAGCCTGGCCGGCGTGCACGTCCCCCAGCCGCCGGAGCCCTGCCCGCTCCCGGTGGCGGCGTGCCGCGTGCGCCCGGCCGACGAGCCCACGCCGCCGTCCGGCTCGTTCCATACGGGTGCGTTCGCGCCCACCTGGACGCCGGCCGAGCACGCCGCCGCCGTCGACCGGGTGCGGGAGGCCATCGGCCGCGGCGACGTCTACCAGGTGAATCTCGTCCAGCACCTGCGGGCGCCCTTCCGCGGTTCACCGGGCGCACTCGCCGCGGCGTTGCGGCCGCTCGACGCGGCCTGGGCCCACGCCCTCCACGGAGACGGCTGGTCGGTCGTCTCGGCGACCCCCGAGCTCTTCCTGCAGACGCGCGGCGAACGGGCCTGGACGATGCCGATCAAGGGGACGCGGCCGGCCGGGTCGTCCGAGCCGATCGCGGCCAGCCCCAAGGACCGGGCCGAGCACGTGATGATCGTCGACCTCGAGCGCAACGACCTCGGCCGGGTCTGCCGCCCCGGCAGCATCCGGGTCACCGAGTTCCTGCGCGAGCGGCCGATGGCCGGCGTGCGCCACATGGTCTCGACCGTCGAGGGCCGGCTGCGGCCGGACGTGGGTCTCGCGGAGCTCCTCCGGGCGACCTTTCCGGGCGGATCGGTGACCGGTGCGCCCAAGCTCTCGGCGATCGACCACATCGCCCGCCTCGAGCCGGTCGGGCGGGGGGCGGCGATGGGCGCGCTCGGCGTCGTCCGCCCGAACGGCGACCTCGACCTGGGGCTCACGATCCGCACGCTCGCCGTCGCCGAGGACACGCTGCACCTGTGGGTCGGCGGCGGCATCGTGTGGGACTCCGACCCGGCCGGCGAGGTCGAGGAGTCGCTGGTCAAGGCGCGGCCGCTGGCCCGCCTGATCGGCGCGCCGCTCCCGGGAGCGGCGGCGTGATCTCGGCCGACTCGCTGACGGTGCTGGCAATGGTCGCCGTGCTCGCCCTGGGCACGCGCCGTGTGCAGCGCCGCTTCGCCCGGATCGCGATGACCGGCCTGACGGGCCTCTTCGCGGCGCTCTGGCTGGCGGAGTTCGCCGCGCCGCTCGCCGGTGCGATCGTCGCCGGCGTCGCGCTGGTCGTGACCGGCGTCGGGCTGGTCGGGCTGGCCTATTGCCGGGTCAAGACGTGAACGCCCGGATCGCCGCCGCGGCGGCCCGCCCGGCCGGCGAGCGCCACCACTCGGCATGGCCGAGCACGAACGTGTCCCAGGCCCAGTCGGCCTTCTCGCGGTCGCCCTCGACGCCCCAGTAGTAGTCGAGGAACGAGATCCCGTACTCGAACTGGCACACGGCGAGCACGTCGGCGAACGCCTCGCGCTCGGCCGGCTCGAGCGGTGTCTCCGCGGCATAGCTCGCGACGAGCAGGCGGGCATGGCGCAGGTCGAACGCCGTGTCGTCGCCCGCCGAGATGCGGTTCCAGAAGAAGCAGTTGCGCTCCACCGAGACGGCCAGGTCGAGGACGCGCGGCGCGTAGTCCGCCTGGTGGAAGTCGATGATCCCGTCGACGTCGTCGCCCGCGAAGAAGAGGTTGTTCGTCTGCCAGTCACCGTGCAGCGGCCGCA
>Ga0075426_10003615_pt1 | contig 11072 bp, 10 predicted proteins | sample SoiMethybrSBSTD5_FD_75304 | JGI IMG/M metagenome (GOLD analysis project Ga0075426, IMG submission 75304) | Bulk soil microbial communities from a Populus tree surrounding site in Tennessee, USA - Soil MetaG P. TD hybrid SBSTD5 | ecosystem: Environmental > Terrestrial > Soil > Tree plantation...
GTGCCGCGATCGATGTCGACGACGGCGATGTAGCTGCCGAAGGGAAACGTCAGGTTCGGCGGATCGTAGTAGTTCACCGCCTCGAGTCCCGCTTCCATCCCCGGCGGATGATTCGTGTACGCGGCGAGCGCGATCTCCTGGATCGATTTCGATTTCTGCGGCGCGCCGATCACCGAGAATTTTCCCGGCTCCCACACGAGATCGTCTTCGCTCACCTCGAGCAGGTGCGCGGCGATCTTCTTCGCCTTCTCGCGAATCTTCCGCGCGGCCACGGCCGCCGCGGCGCCGGCGGTCGGCGTCGATCGGCTCGCGTACGTGCCGAGACCGTACGGCGCCGTGTCGGTGTCGCCTTCTTCGATTTCGATGTGCATGGCCGGGATGCCGAGCTCCTCGGCGATGATCTGCGCGTAGGTGGTCTCGTGTCCCTGTCCCTGCGACTTCGTGCCGAGCCGCGCGGTCGCCTTGCCGGTCGGATGAACGCGGATCTCGCACGAATCGAACATCTTGATCCCGAGGATGTCGAACTGCTTCGACGGTCCGGCGCCGACGATTTCCGTGAAGCTCGAGATGCCGATGCCCATCAGCTCGCCGCGCTTGCGCTTTTCGATCTGCTCGCGGCGCAGATCGGCGTACTCGATCTTCAGCATCGCTTTTCTGAGCGCCGCGGGATAGTTGCCGCTGTCGTACTCCCAGCCGAGCGCCGACTTGTACGGGAAGCTGTCGGGATGGATGAAGTTCTTGAAGCGTAGATCGGCCGGATCCATCCCGAGTTTCTGCGCCATCACGTCGACCGTCCGTTCGATCGCATGCACCGCCTCGGTGACGCGGAACGAGCAGCGGTACGCGATGCCGCCCGGCGGCTTGTTCGTATAGGCGCCGTCGACCTCCGCAAACGCGTGCGGGATGTCGTACGACCCGGTGCAGATCGAGAACAGTCCCGCGGGGAACTTCGACGGGTTCGCAGCAGCGTCCGTGTAGCCGTGATCGGCGACGGTCTTGATGCGAAGCGCGGTCAGCGTGCCATCCTTCCGCGCGGCGAGCTCCGCCTTGATGTGGTAGTCGCGGGCGAACGAATCGGCCTGCAGATTCTCGGTCCGATCCTCGATCCACTTCACCGGCTTGCCAATCACGACCGACGCCGCGATCGCGATCACGTATCCGGGATACACCGGCACTTTTCCGCCGAAGCCCCCGCCGATATCCGGCGAGACGATGCGGATCTTTTCTTCGGAGAGTCCCACGTGTCCCGCCACGAGCGCCACCACCGTGCGAATCGCATGCGGCGCCTGCGTGGTCATGTAGACCGTGAGCTTGCCGGTGATGCGATCGAAGTCGGCCACGCAGCCGCACGTCTCGATTGACGCGACGTGAATGCGCGGCAGATAGATGTCTTGCGCGACGGTGACGTCGGCGCTCTTGAACGCGGTGTCGGTCGCCTGACGGTCGCCGGCTTCCCAGTGGAAGATGTGGTTGTCGTGCTTGTCCTTCTTGTCGGTGCGCAGCACCGGCGCGTCGGGCTCGAGCGCTTTGAACGGATCGACGACCACCGGCAGCGGGTCGTACTCCACTTCGACCGCGTCGACGCCGTCGGCTGCGGCGTATCGGCTCGTCGCAATCACGCCGGCGACTTCCTGCGCCTGATACATCACCTTCTCGGTCGGCAGCACCATCTGTGTGTCCGACATCAGCGTCGGCATCCAGTGGAGGTTGTATTTCGCGAGCGTCTCGCCGGTGATGACCGCGAGGACGCCGGGCACTTTCATCGCGCGCTCGGTGTCGATCTTCGTGATGCGCGCGTGCGCGAACGGACTGCGGACGATGTCGAGGTAGAGCATTCCCGGCAGCTGAATGTCGTCGACGTAGCGCCCGTGGCCGCGAAGGAAGCGTGGATCTTCCTTGCGTTTGATGGAATGACCGATTCCGCCAACATCCGGCGTCGTTCGGACCAGCATCGCTCCTCCCTCACCGCGGCTGCGCGGCCGCATACCGAATCGACTTGACGATGTTGACGTAGCCGGTGCAGCGGCAGAGATTGCCCGAGATCGCCTGGCGGATCTCCAGCTCGCTCGGCGCGGCGTTGCGGGCGAGGAGGCCGTACGCGGCCATCATCATCCCGGGTGTGCAGTAGCCGCACTGCAGACCGTGCTCGTTCCAGAAGCCCTCCTGCAGCGGATGCAGCTTTCCATCGTGCTCGAGGCCTTCGACCGTCGTGATGTCGCTGCCGTCGGCCTGCACGGCGAGCACGGTGCACGACTTCACCGGCTCGCCGTCGACAACGACCGTGCATGCCCCGCAGTGGGTGGTGTCGCAGCCGATGTGCGTGCCGGTGAGCCGAAGCTGATCGCGGAGGAAGTGAACGAGCATCAGCCGGGCGTCGACCCGCTCGTCGTACGGCGTGCCGTTGATCGTGACGTGAATGCTGTGCGTCGACATGGCTAGTGTCCTTCGGCCCGCTCGACGGCCGTCGTGAGGGCTCGCGCGGTCAGCACCCGCGCCATCTCGCGTTTGTATTCGACCGAACCACGGCGATCGGCCGACGGCGACGCCGCCTGCGCCGCAAGGCGCGCGGCCTCGGCGATCGTCTGGCGATCGGGCACCTTGCCTTTGAGGAAGCGTTCGGCATCCACAGCTCTGACCGGCGTGGGTCCGGCGCTCGTCAGCGCGATCCCTGCGCGCTCGATCGCGCCGGCGGAATTGAGCGTCACCTGCGCGGCCGCAGCAGCCGTTGCGTAATCGCCGACCTTCCGCTCGAGCTTCACGTACGCGCCGCCGCTTCGCGGCGGAGCAACCGGAACGCGAATCTCCGTCAGGATCTCGCCCGGTGCGAGCGCGGTTGAAAACAGACCGGTAAAGAAACGATCGATTGGAATCGTCCGCTCGCCTTTCGCGCCGGTGACGACGACTTCGGCGCCGAGCGCGAGCATTGTCGCCGGATGATCGTTTGCCGGATCGGCGTGCGCGAGATTGCCTCCGACCGTTGCGCGATTGCGCACGATCGGATCCGCAATGACGATCGTCGTGTCGTACAGGATCGGGTACTTGTTTCTGATCAGATCGGATCGCTCGAGCGCGGACTCGCGCGTGCGGCCGCCAATCTTCAGATGGCCGCCTTCCTCCTTGATGTACTCGAGGCCGGGAATTCGTCCGATGTCCACGAGATGGCCGGTGGAGGCGAGCCGCAGCTTCAGCAGCGGCAGCAGGCTTTGTCCGCCCGAGAGCACCTTGGCATCGTCGCCGTGCTGCTGCAGCAGGCCAATCGCCTCGGCGAGCGACGCCGGCGCGTGATAGTCGAACGGCGCAGGGATCATGAAGGCTCCTTTCTCAACACCGGCGGACTGACACGATAGTAGGGCGGCCCTTTCACGGCCGCCGACGCGGGCCTGAAAGACCCGCGCCACACGATCTACCGACCGAACACGAGATACACGAGCAGGAGCATGACGAGAAGTCCGGCCCACGCCCACACGAGCGGACGGCGGGCGGTGCGGCTGGCTGCGCGTCCGATGACGCCCGACGCCGTCGACAGCACTTCGATCGGCGGCGCGGCGGCGGCCGGCTTCGACAGCACCGCGACGCCTCCAGTGGTCATCGGCGCAGGATCGGTCGGCGCGTAGCTGATAGCCGAAACCGGAATGGGTGTCTCGAGCTCCGCGCGCACCGCGCCGACGAAGCGATCGAACACCTGATCGCTGACGTCCTGGATGATGCCGCGGCCGAACTGCGCGAGCGTGCCGACGATGTTCAGGTTCGACGTGATCGTCACCTCGGTCTCACTCGGCGCACGCTCGACGAGACGGCTCTTCATGCGCATGTCGGCGCCGCCTTTGCCTTTCACGTCCTGTCCGACGGCGACGATTTCCGCCGTGCGCGCCACCGGGTCGATGCTCTCGAAGCGGAGCGTCCCCTTGTAGGTCGACGTGACCGGTCCGACCTTGATCGTGACGGTACCGGCATGCGTCCGCTCATCCAGTTGTCCGGTGATGGCGGCGCCCGGCAGGCACGGCGCCACGCGCTTCGGATCGGTGAAGAACTGCCACGCGGTATTCGCCGGCACGTTGACGATGAACGTCTTCGAAATCTCCATGATGGCCCCTCAACTCAAGTTGGGCAGTACTTGTTCGAGCGACGCGAGATCGTGAGCAGGCAACAGGCGATCGATGAACGGACGCGCGGCCGCCATCGCGCGGGCGGTGGGCTCGTAGCGCGGATCGCCGGCGAGCGGATTCAGCCAGATGACGCGCCGCGCGCGCGATCGAATCGCGCGCATGGCGTCCGCGACAAGCGTCGTGTCTCCTCGATCGAGGCCGTCGCTGACGACGATCACGATCGACTTGTGCGTCACGAACCGATCGAGATGGCGCGAGACGAACTCGCTGAGGCTCTCGCCGATCTTCGTGCCGGCGGACCAGTCGGGAACACCCGACGCGAGGCGCTGGAGCGTCCGCGCGATACGTCCGGACGCGATCGCCGGCGTGACGCGTGTCAGTGAGGTGTTGAACACGAAGACTTCCGTGTTGCGCGCGATGCGCCTGAGCGCCACGACGAACGCGAGCAGGAACCGCGCGTGGCGATCCATCGAGCCGCTCGTGTCGCACAGCACGACGAGCCGCGGCGTTTCGGTTGCGCGCGCGCGGTATGCGAGCGACACGAGCTCGCCGCCGGTATCGATCGCGCGCCGCAGGCTGCGCCGCAGGTCGACGACTCCGCGGCGCCGCGACGGTACGAGCCGGCGGCTGCGGCAGGTCGCGAGCGTGCGCGCCATTCGCGCGAGCAGCCGTTCCATTGCGGCCAGGTCTGCGTCGGAACACTCGTCGAACGGCTTCCGCCGCAGCACGGCGTCCGGGCTGTACCCGATCACGCTGTCTTTGCCGCGCATCGACCGCGTCTCGGTCTCGCGCTCTTCGACCGCGCGCGGCACGTTCAACGGCGCGCCGCCACCGCTCGTTCGCATCGCCGCCGCGCGATGCCGCGCGATGTCTGTTCTCGGCGAAGCGCTCCACACTCGATCGAACAGCTCGTCGAATGCCGACCAATCGCGGATGCGGATCTTGAACGCGATGCGCAGCGCGCGGCGCACCTCTTCGCGATCCACGAGGCCGACGATCGCCAGCGCGCGGGCGGCGTCCATTTCGTCACCCACGCCGACGTCGACGCCGCGCGCGCGAAGCGCGCCGCCAAAACGCGCGAGGTGCACGACCAGATCGTTCGTCATGCTCGCGTCCCGCCCGTCTCCGCGGAGGCGACGAGCGCGTCGATGTCGGAGCGGCCCACAGCTTCGACGTCCTGCTGATCCTTGAGGATGCAGCCGAGCGTCTCGACGACAACGTCACGATCGAGTCGATCGTGGTGCAGGCGCACGAGCGCCTGCGCCCAGTCGATCGTTTCGGCCACGCCCGGCGTCTTCGCAAGATGACGTTTCCGCAGCGCCTGCAGGAATCGGCCGACCTCGGACGCGAGCCGCTCGCTCGCGCCTGGAACTTTCGCGCGGATGATCCGCACTTCTTTCTCGAGCGTGGGATGCTCGATGTAGAGATACAGACAGCGGCGTCGAAGCGCGTCGCCGATTTCGCGGCTGCGGTTCGAGGTGAGCACGACGTACGGGACGTGTTCGGCATGTATCGTCCCGAGCTCCGGAATCGTCACCTGAAAATCGGACAGCACTTCCAGCAGGAACGCTTCGAATCCCTCGTCTGCGCGATCGATTTCGTCAATCAGCAGAACCGCCGGACTTTCCCGCCGCGTGATCGCGCGGAGCAGCGGACGCTCGAGGAGATAGCTCCTGCTGAAGATGAGATCCTCGACCTCGGACGCGCTCCGGCCTTCGTGCTCCGCGAGCCGCGCGCGGAGAATCTGCCGCGGATAGTTCCATTCGTACACCGCGGTGTTGACGTCGAGTCCTTCGTAGCACTGCAGGCGAATCAGCTCGGTATCGACCAGGCGCGCCAGCACCTTCGCGAGCTCGGTCTTGCCGCCGCCGGCGTCCCCTTCGACGAGCAGCGGTTTCTTCATCTCGCGGCTGAGGAACACGGCGGTGGCGATGGAGGGATCGGCAATGTAGCCGTGCCGCTCGAGTCCGTCGTACACCGACTGGATCTCGGGCGTCACAGATCCCTCACGAGGCGAGGACCGAGATGTACCGATCGGGCGCGGCCAGGAACTTCTCGCGGCAGCCGCCGCAGCAGAAATAGAACGTGCGGCCGCCGTGTTCGACGTGATGCGTCGCCGTGGCCGGCGAGACGGTCATCCCGCACACCGGATCGCGATCCGCCACGTCACGATCGCCAGGGCCTTTCACGCGAGCGTCGTCGGAACCTGTGCGGCGGGCGTCTTCCGCAGCCGCATGGCGCACACGAACGATCTCGGCCAGGATGCTGAGCGCGATCTCTTCGGGCGATCGCGCGCCGATGTCGATGCCGGCCGGATTGGTGACGCGAGCGAGCGCCTGCGCAGAGACACCGCGAGCCGCCAGCGTCTTCGCGATCTCCGCGAACCGGGCGCGGCTCGCGACGACGCCGACATACGCAGCATCGATCGTGAGCGCGTTCATCGTCGCCTCTTCGTCGTGCTGACCGAGCGTCGCCACGACGGCGAATACGCGCCGCTTCGATGATGCGGCGCGAGCCGTATAGTCGGACGCCGTGAACTCCGAAACGACACGCTCGGCGTCGGCGAACATCACACGATCTGCTTCCGGATCGATCGCGTCGACGGCATACCCCATTGCGTAAGCAAGCCGCGCGAGCGCCCGCGCTGCCGGCGACACGCCGAAGACGAGCAGACGCGGCGCCGCCATCACCGGCTCGATGAAGATATCCACCGTTCCTCCGCTGTGACACGTCATCGGCAGCGCCTTCACGCCAGGCCGTCGCTCGGCTTCGGGATGCGGTGATATGGAGATGAGGCGCGGCGCGCCGTCGTTGATTGCACCGAGGGCTTCGGCGACGGCGGTCGAGCGGATACAGCTTCCGCCGAGCCAGCCGTGAAATGCGCCGCTCTCGTCGATGAGCGCAGTATCTCCGATCTGTGCGGAGCTTGCGGGTTCGCGCCGCACGACCGTCGCGATGGCGAATGCCTCGCTAGTTCGCGTGAGCTCCGCCGCGCGCAGCAGCAAATCAGCCCGCATACCCCGCCGCCTTGATGCGCTCCACGTCGTCCGGAACGTCGATATCCGCGAGCGCGTCGGATGGCCATGAGACGGTGACCGCCTCGTCGCGGTGACGCTTCACTACTTGCCTGCCGCATCCTTCGCCCTCCATCGAGACCAGCTCGTGGAAGAGCGATCGGTCGTAGAGCATCGGCGGCGCGTTCACGCCGCCGTAGTCCGAGACGATCAATGGCGCGTCGCTGGCTCTATATCGATCGACGAGCGTTGCGATCATGCTGTCCGTTACGAACGGCATATCGGCGAGCATCACCACGGCGGCGATCGACGGAGACTGCGACGCCGCCGTGATTCCGGCGCGAAGCGAGGTGTTGACGCCGCGCATGTAGTCGGCGTTCAGGATCGGCACGACGTGCAGATCCGCGAGCGCCTCGCGCGCGAGCTCCGCCTCGTGGCCGAGGACGACGAACACCGGATCGAGTCGCGCGGCTGATGCGTGTCGGACCGCGCGGCGCAACAGCGATTCACCCGCAAGCTCGATGAACAGCTTGTTGCGCCCGAGACGCGTGGACGCTCCGGCTGCGAGAACGACGCCGGCAATCGACCCCGTTCGTTCACCCGACATGGATCGTCTCCGCGTTCCAGCGTATGTGCGTGCCCGCGCGCGCTGCGCGGACGGCAACGAGCTCCGCGACGATGCTGATGGCGATCTGCTCCGGGCCGTCGGCGCCGATATCGAGACCGATCGGTCCGAACAGCCGCCCGGCATCAATGCCGAGCTGCGCGACGATCGCCTCTCGCCGCGCGCGAGGTCCGAGCAGTCCGACGTAGGCGGCGCCCGCTCGAGCCGCCGCGGCGACCCATTCGCGATCGTGCGCGAACGAGTGCGTCTTCACGACGACGAATGTGTCTTCATTGACACCGAGCGTGGAGACGTCGCCGTCATCAGGGCGCAGATGTACGACGCGCTTGGCCGACGGGAACCGATCGGCGGAAAGCAACGCCTGACGGTGATCGACCACGGTGACCGCGAATCCGATGTCCGCGGCATAGCTGACGAGGGGACGCGCATCGTCTCCGGCGCCGCATACGACGAGTCGCGGAGGTGCGGCAATGACATCGCAGAACACGCGACGGCCGCCGATGTCGTCGATCCACGACACGCCGTCGTGCAGACACGCGAGGGCCGCGCGCGCGACGTCGCGATCAAGTTCCGCGCTTCCGGTGGAACCGGTGAGGAGACCGGCGGCGTCGACGATCAGCGATCGTCCGGCCCCATCAGCGGGATCGACGATCGTTGCGATCGCAAACGGCTCGGCGCCGTGCTCGAGCAGGAAGTGGACCGCCTGAAGCGTATCGCTCGCGGGAGGTTCGGTCGCGCATTGGACGAACACATCGACCGAGCCGTTGCACCCGAGACCAAGGCCCCAGACGGATCGATCGTCGCCGCCGGTGTCGTAATGCAGCAGTCGAGGCGCGCCGTCGCGCATCACGTCGCGCGCGATCGCGCGAACGTCCGCTTCGAGGCAGCCGCCGCTCACGCCGCCGATCGTCGTGCCGTCGTCTTCGACGAGGAATTTCGCGCCGGCGCGGCGGTACGCCGAACCATCGATGCGGACAGCCGTAGCGACAGCCGCGCGTCGTCCGGATGCGGCAAGACCGGTGACGCGCGCGACGATCTCCCCGGTCTCCTTCCGGTGTTTCATCGGAGTGGCCGTCGATTCGGAGCTTACTGTATATCGCTCGACGGCGGAACGCGCAAGCGCTCCTTCAGTATCTGAGCGATCTGCGCGTGCCGGAGGAATTCGGCCCAGCCGATCACGTCGCTCGCGTGCTTGCTGTCGCGAATGCGCGGATCGGCGCCGGCATCGAGGAGCACTCTGGTGACCTCGGCGTGGGCGGCCAGCGCGGCGAGATGAAGCGGCGTGACGTCGGCGTCCCAATGGGCCCAGAGCGCGTTCGGATTTGCACCGCGATCGAGCAGCCATCGCGCGGCGTCCACATGATTTCTTTTGGCCATCACGTGGAGCGCGCCGCTCGACACGAGAGCGGGGTTCGCCGCCGCGACGCGCGCGGCCGTCTCCCAGTCGTGAAGCGCGAGCGCCGCGAGGAGATCCAGCATCCAGACGCGCGGCTGACGGTCTTGACGCTCCGCGCTGACGAGCTCGCGCGACGTCATCTCGCGTATTTTTTCCATCACGGCGCGATCGACGTCCGGACGCATCGCATACATCGGGGCCGCCTGCCCCGATCGGTCGACGCCGAGCGGATCCGCGCCGAGCGAGATCAGGAGCGCGACCATCGCCGGACGATTCATCCGCACCGCGAAGTGCAGCGGCAACTGGTACTCTTCGTTGCGGCTCATGCGCCTGTTCAGCGCGGAAGGATCGTCCGCGACGATGCGGCGGACTTCGTCGGCGAGGTTCATCGCGATCGCCGAGAAGATGTGATGCCGCGCGCCGCGGCTGACGAGAAATTCGGCGATCGCGCGGTGGGCGTCGTCGTCGCAGCCGTACCACGAAGTCGCCCAGCCGATCACGCCGAGCTCGTGATCGTCGCCGTGACCGACAACGTCGCCGCCCCCGTCGGCGAGCCGGCGCACGACGTCGAGGTGACCGCCGGCCGCGGCCCAGTGCATGGCGTACGTGTTGTCGCCGTGCTCCCGGCTGTTCACGTCGAGGCCGCGCTTCAGCAGGAGGTCGACGGCGTCAAGATGTCCATGCTGTGCTGCGAAGTGCAGCAGCGACCATTCGTACGGCTTCGCACGGTCGTGCAGCTTCTCGGGGTGCGCGTCGAGCAGCGCCGACACGACTGCGACGTCCCCATTGCGCACGGCCTCGAACAATTGCTCGTCGATGGTCATACACAAACCCGATTCGATTCATCGATCACGGCTCGCCTGAAAGGCTCGCCCTACATTTGGGACGACCTGCGACTATCCCGCGGACGCATCCTCGTAGCGCGAGCCTTTCAGGCGAGCGATGTCGTCAGCACGAAGGCTTCAGCAGGGCGGTTACGTTGGCTGAACGGTAACCGCCTGACGAACACGCTCGATCTGTCGCAGATGCAGCAGATCGTGGCCGGCGTAGAGGCGGCGCAGATGCTCGAGGCTCTCTGCGCCACGCTCCACGTGCATCCCGACGCGCTTCAGATCAACGTCGGTCGCCCGCTCGAAGAGACGCAGGTTCGCGCGGCGAACCACCGTGAACAACTCGATCGCCTGCACCGGATCGGACTCGTCATAGTGCAGCCGCTCGGCCCACAGATCCTGATCGTATCCGGTGAGCGGCGGTCGATCCTGCGCAAGCACCAATCGGAATCTCCACGCGCCGACCATTTCGGAGTCGGCGAGGTGCTGCAGGATCTGCGTGATGGACCACTTTCCCGGACGCTCGGGCTGACGAAGTTCCTGCGGCGACAAGCCGTCTATCGCGCGCGGCAAGAGCGACGGCGTTTCGCGCAACACCGCCATCGGATCGCGATTGCCGAGCAGTTCGAGAATGGCGTCGACGTATGCCGCCGCGTTGTGTTCAGCGCCGGTTGACGGGTTCGTGAAAACGGACATCGGTCCTCCAGTCATGCATTCAGCGTCGTCACCGCCGGCCGGCGGCGGATCGCGTCGGCTTCGAACCGGGCGTACACCTGCATGAAGTCGCGGTACATCGTGTGGCGCGACCGATCCGGCTGCAGCCGGCTTGCGGCAATCGGTTCCGCGACGTCGCGCACGACGTCGGTCCACGCGATGCCGCGCTCGCTCGCAAGCGCATGCGCGTGACGCGCGCGCAGCGCCGCGCCGAGACAGGCGGAGTTGCTCACGGCGAACTGATACACGTCCGCGCCGAAGACGTCCGCCATCACCTGCAGGATTTCGCGATTCGCCGCCGCGCCGCCCGTCGCGTGAATGACGTCGAAGTTCACCGCCATCCAGTGCGAGTGCAGCGCCATCGACAGCATCTGCGCTTCGACGACG
>Ga0075426_10003618_pt1 | contig 11066 bp, 9 predicted proteins | sample SoiMethybrSBSTD5_FD_75304 | JGI IMG/M metagenome (GOLD analysis project Ga0075426, IMG submission 75304) | Bulk soil microbial communities from a Populus tree surrounding site in Tennessee, USA - Soil MetaG P. TD hybrid SBSTD5 | ecosystem: Environmental > Terrestrial > Soil > Tree plantation...
GTGAATCGACGCGGATGCCAGGTTCCGCGCCGCCAACAATAAAGGCGAGGGGGCTTGCGCCGGTCGGAACCGGAGCGAGCTGTGGCAAACACAAACTCTGATTGGGACTGAACCCGTCAATGCCTGGTCCTACGAACGCAGGAATGGCTTCGGCTCCTCCGCCCGCACCGGTCTGGCTCGGGCAAGAATGTTCGTTCGCTGGATCGGTGAATCCGCCCTGCGCAACGGCTCGATTACCCGGACCGAGAGAAAGCATCGGCAGCAGCACCAACAACAGGATGATTCCGAACAGGAGAGGAAGGTCGGGTTTGCTCATTCAGTTCTCCTTGCCACGCACGTGCAGACACGGAGGCCGTCGGCCCGGTCGCGCATCGCGGACCACATTTTAGTGAGGAAAAAATGAAGCGGGTGGGCGCGTCCGGTGTCGCAGTCGGACACGGTCAAGGGGTTGTCCTGCCCACCCGCCCCCTCAGGCACCGCGTAAACGTATAGTTGTTTCGCGAAATTTGAACAATACGGGTTTTTATGTAATCCACCGTCCAAAGTTCACCTGAGGGGGCCCTGGTCTTCGGAATGCCGAGGCGGGAGTGCCGAGGCGCGACTTTCCTCTGCGCATCAATAAAATCGAAAGCCGCCTGCCTGCTTTCGCGCGGCGGCGGCTCCGATTTTTCTACGATATTCTTCTTATTTTCCGAAAGTGATCATTCCAAAGATTCCGTCGGCATATCCATTCGGTCCACCGGTGAAGAACAACTGGTTGTGCATGCCATTCGGTCCTCCGTCCTGACCGAACTGCAACGCCCAGACATTATCCACTTCGATTGCATTCCCGTTGGCGTCGCGCAACTCGCCGAGGAATTGGCCGCTCTTCGGATTGAACGCGAGAATTTGGCCTTTGACAGTGTTGTTGCTGATCAAAATCGCTCCGCTCATCGGACCAAAGTCCGCCGGCGCCAATGCAATTCCCCACGGCGAATGGAGGGGGCCGTGGAGCGCGTTATGGCGGAGCAGCGTTCCATCCGCTGAAAACACGTCGACAAACCCACCGATAGCTTTGTTGAGCGGCGTAAACGTCACCCAAAGCTGGCCATTAATGGCTTGAATTCCGTACGTCGTAAAATCGCGAGGAATCGCCGGATCGCTGAACGACCGCACATATTGAAAATTGCTGTTGAATATGTCCACGGAGCGATTCGGTCCGCCGTCGGTGGCGAACAGGAAAAATTCGCCTTTGTCGTTGGCCGCGATCGCAAGGCCTGTGTAGGTGGAGCCTGCCTTCGAACGGTCCGCCATGATCGTGGTGTGGCTGGACGCTGTGTGTGTTGCTGGATCCGGTACAATGCCGTCCACGGCCGGATGCCATGCGCTGATGGTTCCGTCCAGCGTCGCAAAAATAAAAAGCGACTTCGCGGATTTTCCATTTTCGGTGACCACAAAATCCGTCGCGTTGGCACTGATGTTTCCCACGGTGCCCGTCGGCGTGCCCACGGCGTTTTCGCCGCTGCTTGGCGCAGCCTTTACGGTCACGAACAGTGGAGCCTGTTGCCCCGTGCCAGTGTACAGCGTCGAAAACCCGGAGCCGTTGTCGCTCAACCAGAATGGCGTTCCCGGCAGTGCCGTCAGCCCCCAAGAATTAATTAGGTGCTGCTCGTCGGTTGAAGGCGTCGCTCCCGATATATTTGACGCCAGATCGGTACGTACATACTGCGCGAAACTAACTGGCGCCAGCGATGCAATCGCCGCAAGTCCCAATCCGAGCCACACCCCTGCTAACTTGATTTTCATTCGTGCTTTCTCCCATTCCGTAAATTTCTTTCTCATTGGATTCCCGCGGGGCCCTGCGCTGCATCTGTTTCCAGACGCACCCCACCGCCGCAGCCAGCGCAACTTCTTGAGGCGCTCTGACTGACTTGACCGAATTCACGCTCTGGAAATTCCCTGCTAAGCGTCAGCCAACACAAAAAAACTAACTTCCAGATTTTGTAGCAATCGACAGGTGGCCGTTCCGGAATCGGCTACCCACCAACTCCGCGCACACCCCGCTCGCAGGCTCGGAGGATGGATGCATACACGCTTCCAATTCACGAAACGCCAACAATGCGCCGCAACAGTTGAGAACACGCGACTTATTTTTCTTTTGGAAAAGCAGTGCCGATACCAATCCATGATTTCGTAGCTGAAATATGTAAAGACTCCAAATCTACGGAGACGTGTCCCTGCGCCAGTTCATCGTTGCGTGGTTCCAATTTTTGAATTGTGTGGTCGAATTCCCGCATGCCACGAATAGCCCATTTCCATCTGTCGGGTCGTTTTTCAGATGGCCATTGGTAGCTGGCCACTTTTCCAGTCTCCCGCTACACTGTTCGTTCTCATTTCTTTCGGAGGATTTCGCATGGCCGCAGTGCAACGCGCACTCATCAGTGTTTTCGACAAATCGGGCGTTCTCGATTTCGCGAAACGCCTAGCCGCTCTAAAAATCGAAATTCTCTCCACCGGCGGCACCGCGAAATTGCTGCGCGAATCCGGCGTGCCCGTCAAAGACGTCTCCGAATTTACCGGCTGGCCGGAGATGCTCGGCGGCCGCGTCAAAACGCTCCATCCCAAAGTGCATGGAGGACTTCTTTATCGCCGCAATCTTCCCGAAGACCAGAGGGAAGCCGCCGACCACGGGATCGCGCCGATCGATCTCGTCGTCGTGAATTTGTATCCGTTTGAAGCGACTGCCGCGAAATCCAGACTCACCGCCGAAGAGCTCATCGAGAATATCGACATCGGCGGACCTACTATGCTGCGCTCGGCCGCAAAAAATCTCGAAAGCGTCACCGTCGTTTGCGATCCCGCGGACTACGACCGCGTCGCAACCGAACTCGAAAAGAATGGCGAAACTTCGCTGGCCACGCGACTCGAACTCGCCCGCAAAGTGTTTGCGACAACTTCCCGCTATGACGGGCTCATCACCATGGAATTTGAGCGGCTCGCCGCGAGCGGCAATCAGGTCGAACTGGCCGCAAAGCCAATTCTTCCCGAACGTGTGCATTTCGCTTTGCGCTTGCAGCAGGAATTGCGTTACGGAGAAAATCCGCACCAATCCGCGGCGCTCTACGTTCCGGCGGGGAAAACGCCGGAGGGTCTCGCCGCCGCCAAACAACTTCAGGGCAAGGAGCTGTCCTACAACAATCTCGTGGACCTCGAGGCGGCCCGAAGTCTTGCCGCGGAATTTAAGAATCCCGCCGCTGTCATCATCAAGCACAACAATCCTTGCGGAACCGCGGAGCAATCCACGTTGCGTGATGCTTATCTCAAAGCGCTGGCGTCCGATCCAGTTTCCGCGTTTGGCGGAGTTCTGGCGTTTAACCGCGCCGTCGATGCTGCGACCGCGGAAGAGGTCGCCAAACTCTTTGTGGAGTGCATTGCCGCTCCAGGTTTTGACTCGAAAGCAAAAGAAATCTTTGCCGCGAAGAAAAATCTTCGTTTGCTCGAACTTCCCGTGAACGGCCTCGAACCCGAGCGTGAACTTCAACTCAAGCGCATTCTCGGCGGCGTGCTCATCCAGCAGCCAGATCTTGGCGAACTCGAGGACGACAAGCTGAAAATCGTCACTAAGCGCCAGCCGACACCCGAAGAAATGTCCACGATGAAGTTCGCTTGGAAAGTTTCTAAACATGTGAAATCGAACGCCATCGTGTTTGCAAAGGATGGTGCAACGCTTGGCGTCGGCGCGGGCCAGATGAGCCGGGTAGATTCGGTCAAAATCGCGGTGATGAAAGCGCAATCCTCGCTCGAAGGGAGCGTCGTCGCGTCCGATGCATTTTTTCCGTTTCCAGATGGAGTTGAAGAAGCAGCCAAAGCCGGCGCCAAGGCGTTTATCCAACCTGGCGGGTCCGTCCGCGACAACGACGTCATCGCAACATGCGATCGGCTCGGGTTAGCGATGGTCTTTACCGGCCTTCGCCACTTCTTGCACTGAGTTTTGCCACTGCGGGCGTTGGAGTGTCAAAATTTTCCGCGCAGCATTCGCAGCAGCCGCTCGTGATCGGTGACAGGCCCTTCCTGAAATAGCAGTCCCATGCGTCCACCGGCCGAGTTGCGCACGACAGCGCGAAGCTGAAACTGGTGCTCCGGGTCTTGAAACGTGCCGAAATGTACTTCGATTTCCGTTCCTGCGGGATAAGCGTGGTCGTTACTCAGAATAGAGAGGCCCTTCGCGTTCAGGTCGCCGACAAAACCGGTATGCAGTTCTTCGCCTGGCGGTGCAAATCTCACCCGCCAGTCGACGGCCGTCCTGGGTAGCGCCCGACGCTCTTCCATGCGATTCCTGCATTATTGCCCGCCCGGCGACAGTTGCCACCAGCGGGGAATTGGGAGTTTAGTGCTTTCCGATGCGAGCCAGCTCTCTCTGGACGCTCAAGCCATCTAGGCTCGAAAGCGGCAGAGAGAGGAACAGCATAATTCTTCGTTCCAGAGTAACAAAGGCGTCCCGAAATGCGCGCATGATTGTTTCTTCGTCTCCTGTGACGGCCGCAGGATCGAGAATGCCCCAGTGTGCAGTCACCGGTTGGCCGGGCCAGACGGGACATATTTCGTTTGCCGCGTTGTCGCACACGGTAAAGACGAAATCCATTTTCGGTGAATCCGGTTTTGCAAATTCATCCCAACTCTTGCTGCGCAAGCCGACGGTCGGAAGTTTTGCAGCTTCGAGAGTTTTCAGCGCGCTGGGATTGACGCGCCCCGCGGGATGACTGCCCGCGCTGAAGGCAACGAAGTTCGGTTTACCGCGAAAATTCAGAATCGTTTCGGCGAGAATCGAGCGGGCCGAATTTCCGGTGCACAAAAACAGAACGTTGTACGGCATTTTCATGTTTTTTACCGTCAGGCGTGGCAGGAAGGGCCGACGACATTCGTGTGCGGCACGGGTTTTGTTGCGCGGACGAACGCGCTCATGAATTTGCCATCGATGAGCGGCGCGACTTTGTCGACGTCGAGTCCGGCTGAGGAAAGGAAATCGCGTGCCTCTTCAACTTTGTAAACGCGAGTCGGTTCGATATCGATGTTTTCAAAACCGGCGCTGAAAAGCTTGTCGCGATATTCAAATTCCTCAAGTGCCCCCGCGACGCAGCCGACCCAGAGCTCGACGCTTTTGCGAATGTCGGCGGGAACTTCGCCCCGCACGACGACATCGGAAATCGCGAGCCGTCCGCCCGGCTTCAAGACACGAAACGCTTCACGAAGCACGCGATCTTTGTCTCCAGAGAGGTTGATGACGCAGTTGGAGATAATCACATCGACGGAATTCTCCGGCAGTGGAATGTTTTCGATTGCGCCTTTCAGAAATTCCACATTTTCAACGCCGGCTTTTTTCTGATTTGCGCGAGCGAGCGAAAGCATTTCGTCAGTCATATCGAGCCCGTACGCTTTTCCGGTCGGACCGACGCGCTTAGCGGAAAGCAAAACATCAATGCCGCCGCCGGATCCTAGATCGAGAACAGTTTCGCCGGGCTGCAGTTTCGCGAAGGCGGTGGGATTGCCGCAGCCGAGCGACGCGGCGACCGCTTCTTTTGGTAGTGCGGAAATTTGCGAGCCGTCGTACAAATCCTTTGTGATGGGATCGCAGCAACTGAGTTCGCCACCGCCGCCGCAAGTGGCGACGCCGCCCGCGGCAACTTGCTTCGCCGCATTGCCATATTTTTGTTTCACGACGTCCTGAAGATTTTCGTTGCTCATATGTTTCCTCACTTTGAAATCTGGACAATCTCTTCTGGCGCGACGGCGCTGCTGCGCGTGCAGCATTCTTCGTACAGGAACCCAAGAACTTCTCGCAATGCGTCCGTGCTCGCGGAATACCAAAGAAAAGTCCCCTCGCGCCTCACGTTCACAAGTCCAACTTGCTTCAGTTTTTCCAGGTGATGCGAAAGAGTGGAGGCGGGAATGTCGAGTTCATCCTGAACCTCACCGGCAATCATTCCACCGGGATGAGCAGCAAGGAGCGCGCGCATGATTTGCAGACGCGGCTCCGCGCCGAGGGCGGAAAAGCGGTCGGCGGAGCGAGTTACCAAAAGCGGATCGGGGCGTCGTCGCATATTTCGACTATTGCAGAAATACAGAAATATGTCAAGCGCGGAAAATCGGAGCGCAGGGGCTGACGCCCCGGGATCCGGCAGATCGCAAAAAAGTTGTTGACAAACCCGCCATAGAGGCGGAAAAAGAGCAGTATTGAACCGGTTTAATGAGTGTTCCCACCTCTCAGCCTCGACTCTAAGCACCGGACAAGATCACCATCGCATTGCAAGGAGGAGTCATGAGCGAACGCAAAGTCATAGTTCGTTTTCACCACTTTCCATTGAGGACGGCTTTGTTCTTGATGGCGGTCCCGTTTTGCTTGGCGCTGGCTTTTCTGGTCATGGCCGCGCCGGCGAAGGCGCAGAGCGCTTTTGTGCGTGTGAATCAAGTGGGGTATCCGGTAGGCGCGACAAAACGCGCGTACCTGATGTCTTCCGCCGCGGAGACTGGCGCGACATTCAGCGTGGTGAATTCCGGCGGGACAAGCGTATTTACGGCGGCCATCGGAGCGAATCTTGGCGCGTGGGGAAGTTTTCCCGACGTTTACGCCCTGGATTTCGACGGCGTAACGAGCGTGGGAACGTACACAATCAAGGTGACAGGACCGATCGCGGCGACCTCGCCGAGTTTCGCGATCGATTCGGCGGCCAACATTTATGCCACGCCGATCGCAAACAGTTTGTATTTCTACGAGAACGAGAGGGACGGGGCGAATTTTATTACAACGCCGCTGCGGACAGCGGCCGGCCATCTTAACGATTCCGTGGCGGATGTCTATCTGACGCCGACCGTAAACAAGAATGGGAGATTTTCCGGCGACCTGACGGCGACAGGCGCCCGCATTGATGCGTCCGGTGGCTGGTGGGATGCGGGCGACTATCTGAAATTTGTCCAGACGCACAGCTACACGGTGGGAATGATGCTTGTGGGCGTGCGGGATTTTCCAAATCAAATGGGAGCCGGGTCGGGCACGGCAAGTTTCCTGGCGGAAGCACGTTTCGGCACGGACTGGCTGCAAAAAATGTGGGATGACAACAGCAAGACGTTTTATTACCAGGTGGGAATTGGAAACGGAAACGCACAGACGATCAGCGACCACGATATCTGGCGGCTGCCGCAAGTGGACGACACCTACCAAAACTGTACTTCGCTCTATCGCTACATTTGTCACCGGCCGGTTTTCATCAACACCGCCGGAGGCGCGGGCGCGAAGATTAGTCCGAATCTCGCGGGGCGGATGGCCGCTTCGCTGGCCGAATGCTACCACGTGTTCAAAGCCACCGATGCCGCGTACGCCAACCAATGCCTGCTATCGGCCGAGCATATTTTCGATTTGGCGGACACAGCTCCCAGCGGGAACCTGCTGACGGCCATCCCTTTCAGTTTTTATCCAGAGACGGAATGGCGCGACGACCTGGAGTGGGGGGCCACGGAGCTTTACTTTGCGTTGCAGGCGGGCTCGTTGCCGGCGGGCCTTCCGCATACGGATCCGAATTTCTACCTGACGGCTGCGGCGAATTGGGCGCATGCGTACATCACCGGGCCGAACGACGCAGCTGACACGCTGAATCTCTACGATGTGACTGGGCTCGCACATTTCGAGCTGTACCGCGCACTTGGACTGGCAGGTAATCCGACTGGACTTGCGGTCACGCAAGCCGCGCTGATCGCGGATCTGAAGAAACAACTGGACAAAGCGGTGGCGTTGGCGGGAAGCGATCCGTTCGGGTTTGGTTTTCCCTGGGCGACGTACGACACAACGTCCCATGGTGGCGGTCTGGTGGTGATGGCAGCGGAATACGACAATCTGACGGGAAGCAATGCGTACGCGGCGTTTGCGTCGCGATGGCTGGCGAACGTACTGGGAACAAATGCCTGGGGAACGTCTTTGATCGTCGGAGACGGAACTACATTTCCGCACTGCATGCAGCACCAGGTGGCGAATCTCGCGGGTTCGCTCGATGGGACGGCGCCTGTGCTCAAGGGCGCAGCGGTAGAAGGCCCGAATTCGATCGCCACCAAAGGTTTAGTAAGCGGGATGGTGACGTGTCCGGTGAATGGAGTGGACGTGTTCGCACAGTTCAACGGAAATAAAGCCGTGTATCAGGACAACGTGCAGTCATTCTCAACCGTTGAGCCGGCGATCGATTTGACCGCATCGTCGTTCCTGGCGTTTTCCTGGACGATTGCCGGCGCGCCGTCCGGCACTCCGTGATTCCGGCGCGCCGGACCGAGAATCAAGCGGAAGCGAGAGCGCTGACCGGTTCGGGGACGATTTTGCCGTCGAAAAGATGAATGGTGCGGTCGGCGAAACGTGAGTAGCGCGGGTCGTGCGTGACGAGGCAAATGGTGGCGCCATTCTGGTGAAGGTCGGACAGGAGCTGCATGACGGCTTCGCTGTTTTGCGAATCGAGATTTCCAGTTGGCTCGTCCGCCATTAGAATGAGTGGATCTCCGCCAAGGGCGCGGGCAACGGCGACGCGTTGTTGCTGACCGCCGCTGAGCTGCGCGGGAAAATGTTTCTTGCGGTGAGACATGCCAACGCGTTCCAGCGCGTGTTCGGTTTTTTCCTTGCGTTCGGCTGCGCCCATGTTGCGATACGTGAGCGGGAGTTCGACGTTTTCATAGACCGTGAGATCGCCGATCAAGTTGAATGCCTGAAACACAAAGCCGATTTCGCGGTTGCGGATGCGCGTGCGTTCGGCGGCGGTGATTTGCGAGACGTCTTTGCCGTTCATGAAATATTTTCCGCTGGATGGCGAATCGAGAAGTCCCAGCAGGGAAAGTAAAGTCGATTTGCCGCAACCGGACGGACCGGCGATGGAGACGTAGTCGCCGCGGTCGATTGTGAGATCGATGTTCGAGAGCGCGTGCGTTTCGACATCTTCGGTGCGGAAGATTTTGGTGACGCCTTCCATTTTGACGAGCTGAGTTTTTTGACGGTCCATGAGTGTCCTCGTAAGAAATATTTATTTCAAGCGAATCCGTTCGTAACTGCTCCAGGCGGACGTGTCGGATAGAATCACGCGATCGCCTTCCTTCAGGCCCTGTAAAACTTCGACAGAACTAACGGAAAATCTCCCGAGCTTCACGGAAGTGCGAACCGCTTCCGTGCCGTCTTCACTCATCTTGAACAGCCCGACGGTGGTTTGCGGCTGGCCAAAGGCGGGCCGGCCGACGTAGAGAATGTTCTTAAGGTTTTCGATTTCGATCGTTCCGTCGACGCTCAAGTCCGGACGCGCACCATTGGGAAGAGCTCCGTCGATCGAAATATCAACAGTGACGGTACCGTTCTGAACGGAGGGATCGATGCGCGAGACACGGCCGGCGACAATGCCGTTACGCGTGTCGATGGTCGATTTCATGCCGGGAGAAAGTTCGTTCGCCTGCGTCTCAGCGATTTTGATTTCCGCTTTGAGTTTTTTCGGATCGGCGACGCGCGCGAGATTCGTTCCAGGCGCGACGCTCTGGCCGACCTCCACTGGAACAAGTTGCAAGACGCCGTTAATGCCGGCGCGGACATGCAGCGCCTCGAGTTGGCTGCGGCGAAGGTTGTACAAGGCACGCTGCTGATCGACGTGCGATTTTTCGGCGGCGATTTTCGCTTCGGCGGTGTCTTCCGCGTTTTTCGAACGCGCTTCTTCGAGTTGCGCGCGAATCGCGAGTTGGTCTTCCTTTACTTTTGAAAGCCGCGCCGTGACTTCTGCGCCGAGCTTTTGCTCGAGCATTTTTTCATCCACGGCGTGCTGGATTTTTGACTGCTCGTATTCGCTGCGTACGGCTGCGGCGGCGGCTTTTTGGTTAAGGATGTCGCTGCCCATTTGCGCTTTGACGCTTTGGAACTGAGCTTCAGCGGCCTTGAGCTGATATTCGGCGTCCAGCGTATCGCGCTCGAGCTCCGGATTGGTGAGTTCGAGAATGATGGAATCGGCCTTAACGGTTGCGCCGGGATGAAGAATAATTTTGCTGACGCGCGCCGTGTTTTGGGCAGGAATCCATTGGATGTCTTCGGGAACAAGAGTGCCAACGCCGTGAACGGCGCGGAGGAGATCACCGCGTTTGACGGTATCCGAGAAAAGGGAAGCGCCATCGACGCTGGGAGCAGCCGGGCGGAGGCGAGTCAGCGCATAGGCCGCAACCGCGACGCCAAGCAGGAGGACGACGGCGATCACAATCCTGCGAACTAATTTTGCATGTTCATTTTGGGGAATGGCGATGTCCATCGATTAATTTCCTTAATTTGGCTCACTCGTAGCGCAGCGCGACCGCGGGATCGACGCGGCTGGCGCGGCGGCTGGGAATCAAGCCGGCCAGTTGAGAAACCAGAAGCAGCAGAAGCGCTACAGTGATAAAGACGACGGGATCAAGCGGGCTGACGCCAAAAAGTTGCGATTGAATCAGACGAGTGATCGCGGCGGAGCCAAGTGTGCCTATGGAAACACCTATCGCCGAAGTGGCGGCGGTTTGGATCAGGATCATCGCGAGGATTTGCGATGCGGACGCGCCGAGCGCCATACGAATACCGATTTCGCGGATGCGGCGCGTGACCGAATAGGAAGTTACGCCGTATACGCCCACGACCGCAAGCAGCAGCGCGGCAAGCGAGAAACATCCGATGAGAATCAGGCTGAACCGGCGGGACTCGAGGGAAGTCGAGAAGGTTTGGTCCAAAGTGCGGATTTGGACGGGCATTTCCGGGTCGAGGCTGCGCACGATGGCCCGCGCCGCAGCGAACGTGGATTGCGGCGTTGCGGAGGTGCGGGCAACGATAGTGAAGCGCCAAACGGCGTTGGAGCGCTGGAGACCGTTGACGTAAATGGTGGGACGCGGAGGAATTTCGAGAGTCCGGTTGCGAACGTCCCCCACGACGCCGACAACTGTGAGGAGGCGTAGATCGCCGTCCATGTTCCCAAATTCAATCTTGCGGCCCAGCGGATTCTGATTGGGCCATTTTTCGGCGGCGAGAGATTGGCTGATTAGAGCGGCATGAGGGGCGTCGGCGGAATCGC
>Ga0075426_10003620_pt1 | contig 11065 bp, 10 predicted proteins | sample SoiMethybrSBSTD5_FD_75304 | JGI IMG/M metagenome (GOLD analysis project Ga0075426, IMG submission 75304) | Bulk soil microbial communities from a Populus tree surrounding site in Tennessee, USA - Soil MetaG P. TD hybrid SBSTD5 | ecosystem: Environmental > Terrestrial > Soil > Tree plantation...
CAGCGACACATGCACGGGGCCCGCGAGCGCGAACCCCGTGCTGTCGTAGTCGAACGTCGTCACGCCACCGCAGGCGTTGGAGGCGGTCGTGGTGTCGGGAGGGACGTCCGGAGGGACGCTGTCCGCCCAGCTCACCAGGACGTCGGCGGCGTTCGAGTCGCTCACCACCACGCCGCGCAGCTCACCGTAGAGAAACTGGTCTTGCCAGACTCCCACGGCCCGCTCCACGAGGAACCGCATGTTGCTCCGCGGGTCGGCCCAGAATCGGACCGGCAGCCGGTTTTCGGGCCACCGAAACAACGTCACGCTCGTGTCCACGCCGACGATCGCCGTATCGGCAAAGGCGTACGTGCCCGCCCGATCGGGGATGGCCGGGTCCGTGCAGGCGGCGAGCGCGAGCGCTCCCGCCACGCATGTGGCGACGCGCAGGTTCACCGGCCCCATCCGATGCGGGCCACGAGGGCGACGCGGTGCACCGGTCGCGAGGTGGTGAACCCTTCGGTGCGCAGGGCCGGCGTGATGAACTTGTGGATGTCGTAGCGCGCTTCGACCTCGAGGCGGCGCCACGGGAGCCCATAGGTCGCGGCTACACTGCCCAGCGGGAAGATGCCGCCGGTGCCTTCGCGAAACACGCCGGTCTGGCTCGCCAGGTAGCGCAGGCCGCCCACGCCGACGCGCGCCGACACGCCCGGCCTGAATTGGCGCCGCAGGCCCACTGTAAACGCCAGGGCCGTGAACGATCCCGCATCGAATGATCCACCGCTCTCCTGGCGCCGCAGTCCGCTGGGCGACACATCGAGCGTCGCGTCCGCGGACCACCCGGGGCGCAACTCGCTGCGCACCGACGCCAGCAGGGCGGGGGCGAGCGTGGGGCGCAGGTCGAACGGCGTGACGACCGAATCGTGCACAAGAGTGGAGCTGAAACGCGCCCCGAGGGCGATGTGAAAGGAGACTTGGGCGCTCAGGTGGAACGATGGAATGATGGAAAGAAGGAGCAGTACTTTCCATCGTACCATCATTCCATCGTTCACGCTGCCGCGCCGTCGCCCACGCCGAACTTCCGGAGCAGACCTGCGATCACCAGCAGCAGTCCATACATGCATACGATCAGCGGCCCCGTGGGCAAGTCCTGCGTGTAGGATAGCCACAGACCGAGCATGGACGCGAGGGCGCCCGAGCCCCACGCGAACAGCGTGAGACGTCGCTTGTCCCCAGTGAACAGGTTCGCGATCACCGCGGGCACCACCAGGAAACTGAACACCATCAGCACGCCGGCGATCGGCACCGCGAGGGTGATGACGACGCCGAACGAGAGGTAGAACAGGAAGTCCCACCAGCGGATCTTCCACCCTGCCGATTCCGCCTCTTCCGGGTGGAAGGAGATGGTCAAGAACTTCTGCCGAAAGACGTACTGAAACACGCCGAGACCCGCGTAGACCAGCGCGAGCCTCCCGATCCTCGGCCAGGTGACCCACAGCAGGCTGCCGACGAGGGTCTTTTCGACTGCCTCACCACCTCCTGGGACTTTGTTGGCGACGAGCACCGCGGCGGCCGACGCGACCACGTACACGATCCCGATGAACGCTTCCTGCGGCACGCGTCCCGTGCGGTCCGATGTGCGCGTGAGCGCGAACAGGAACGCGCCGATGGCGGTGGCGAGCAGGGCGAACACGTACGTCGTGGGAGAGTCCGGGCTCACGTGGAACAGGAGGGCGGAGAGGCTCCCCAGCGCCGCCATCTGCGCCAGGGAGAGGTCCACGAAGATCACCTCGCGCGCGATGACGTGCAGGCCGAGGTAGGAGAGCATGGCCACGAGCACCATGCACGCCACGAACGGGGGCAGCATCAACTGAAAACCACTCACGACGCCTCCCTGGGTTAGCGGGCCGGATCGGCCGCCGCGCCGAAGGCGCCGCCGAGCTCTGAGACCCAAAGGTTCATGAGGTCGAAGTACGTTGTGACGCCAGTCGACCCACCCGTGTTCGACGGCACGATGACGGCCTTGGCGCCGGTCCGTTGGGCCACTTCCAGGACCTGATTGCGATCGTAGTAGTTCGTCGACAACAGCACCTGGATGTGCTGGTCGCGCATCGCGGTGATGATCTCCTGCACGTGCCGCGGCGTGGGCGGGATGCCGGGTTTGGGCTCGATGTAATCGAAGCACGTCACCTGGAATTCACGCGAGAAATAGTCCCACTCTTTGTGATAGCACGCCACCAGCTTGCCGCGGAACGGCATCCCTTGCTTGAGCCAGCCGCCGAGATGGGTGATGAGCGGCGCGCCCTGATACTGCTGTTGGCCCAAGAAGGTGAACAGCTTCCCTTGGCGGTCGAGGTCGGCGAGGCTGGGACCGCCCAGCAACTTGACCAAGTCCTCCCCGAAGAGCGCCCGGTAGATCCGATCCTCGAAGTCCTTCTCGCGCGCCGTGAAGTAATCGGCGTCCTGCGGGGCCACGCGCTTCAGGCCCGTGAGAATGTTGCGGGCGATGATCACGCCGTTCAGGGGATCGGTCCAAATGTGCGGATTGCCGAACACGTGGATGTCGCCCTGCGTGCGCGAAAAGCTGGTGGGCACGTCGAGCAGGGGGACCCCGGCGTAGGCCGCGACGTAGCCGGGCCCGCCTTCGGTCACCTTGGGATTCCCCGCCTTGTCGAGCAGCGCGGGCACCCACAACTCGAGGTCCAGGCCCGTCGTCACGAACAGATCCGCCTGCGAGAGGAGCGGCACGAAGCTTGGCTTCGGCTGCACGTAGTGCGGGTTTTCGTCGCCCACGGCGATGGAGCTCACGGTGCCGCGGTCGCCGACGATCTCGCGGGCGATCGACGCATAGGTCGTCAGCGAGGTCACGACCTTCACGGGCGCCGCACTGAAAGTACTTCCTACGGTCGCCGGTGGCGTCGCCAGTGTCAGGGTAAAGATCAGCGAAATGAAGGACGTCATGTCAGTAGGTCTCATGTTTGTGTGGTCCGATCGACCAGACCGCCTGGAAGGCGAGCTGATGGCTGATGCCGGCGAGCGGGTCTTTCTCGTAACGGAACTGGGCCCGGAGGAAGACCCATTCACTTTCCCACCAGGTGAGCGACGGGATGATCTGACGGCTCACACTGCCGTTCCCCGGCGCTTCGACGTAGTTGTAGGCGGCGCCGAGAATCACGCGTTGGTTGAGTTTGTACGTCGTGCTCGCGTACCCGCCCACACGCGTGGGGCCGACGCCCGCGATCTGTTTCTGCAACGCGAACAGCTCTCCGCGCAGCGTCCACTCGCGATAGAATGCCCGGGCCGGCGGGCGCCAGGTGAGCCGGAAATCGACGCCTCCCACTTTGGTCTTCAAGCTCGACGCGGGATCGTTACCTAGCAGACCCGTGCCGCCCAGCTGCACGTAGGTGGAGCGGTTCAGCTGCCAGAAGTTCAGCAGATGGACGAGGTAGGTGGGGCGGCCGGCGTCGCCGAACAGCGCCGAGTCGCTCGCACTCTTCGTCACCTGCGCCGTGAGCTCGTGCGTCCCCAGGCCGCCGAACGCGCGATACAGGGAGATGCCGGTGCCGGTGAGTCCGTCATCGCCCAGATAGGTGCGCAGCGCGAGCGGATACTCCGTTTCCGGCACGGCGTGCAGATGCCAGCGGTTCAGCTCTCCGAATTGCTGGCGGAATTTGCCGATATCGAAGCGGATGTGGCCGGGCAGGCCGGTCCAGTAGGCATACCCTTCTTCCACGCTCACTTCGCCGCCTTCGAGACTGACGAAGATCTTGGTATGTGAATACGGATCGAGCGCCGACTGAAATCCGATCTCGAACTCGCGCGGATCGAAGTTGTTGGCCTGCACGCCTGGTGCGTAGCCGTACGCCCGCACGTCTCCCGTGACGCTGATCTCCGGGTTGAGCTGGGCCTGATTGCGCTCGCGGCCGACGAACTGCGTCGGGGTGGAGTCGGCGCGCTGCGATGAATCGCCCCGCGCGGCGGCCGCCGCGGCGCGCAGCGCCGCGAGATCGTCCCCGGGTGGCGTGGCCGGCGCCGCGGCCGGCGGCCGCCGACCCAACGTCGCCACGATCGAATCGAGGCGCGCCCTGAGGACGCGCAGCTGCACCGCGAGCGAGTCCACCTGGCGCTGCGTCGGCTGTTGCGCCGCTGCGGGTGCCACGAAGCACGCCGCGGCGACGAGCGCCACATAGAATGTGCGAGTCATGTCGTAGTCGTCTCCTGTCCGTACATCGACCCTGAGCGCCCCGCATTGTGCGGCGCGCGCGTTCTACGCGATCAGGACAGGACGGCGGGTGGAGCTCGAGCGGGGGCGGTGCGGTGGATGGCGCTCGCGACGACGACGATCCGTCGCGTGGACGGAACCAGCGAGCGCGTGGGTTGCGACTTTGGCGTGATCGCAGCTCGTTGAACGGCGACTTGAGAGCTGGCGTAGTGGCACAGGGCGCAACGCAACGCGTCGTGGAGGACGACGCAACGAGCGTCGTGCCGCGACTCGAATGCGGCGGCCGTCGTGGTAACGTCACGCGCGTGCGCGAGGGCTACCGCCCCGCCTCCCAGCGCCTGCACGGCGAGGAGGACGGTGAGGATGGCTCGGGTCAGCACGTGCGATGCTCGACGCATCATCCCTTTCATACGGTTCCGGCGGGCCGGGCGCTGCCGCGCGCGTAGGCACGCAGGCGGCGCAACATCCGGCGGTCGTGCTTCACGGGGTCGTCCAACTTCGGCGTCTCGATAATCTTAATCACGTTCGCGAGACGCGGGTCGCGCATGATGCACCGGAACGCATCCGGCCCGATCGTGCCCTCCGCGATCCATTCATGCCGGTCGAGGTGCGACCCGAACGCGGCCTTTGAGTCGTTCAAATGTAAGCACTTAAGGAGGTCGAGCCCCACGATCCGGTCGAACCCCTCCCACACTCCCGCCACGTCGCGGGCCACGTCATACCCCGCCGCGTGCAGGTGTGCCGTGTCGAGACAGAATCCTACGCGGGCGCGTGCCGTCTCCGGCAGCGCGTCCCGCAGGGCGCGCAGCTCCTCGAACGTCGCGCCCAGCGCCGTTCCCGCTCCCGCCGTCCCCTCGATCAGCACGCCGACGTCGCCCGGCACCGCCGCGAGGCACTCCGCGTACCCCCTGGCGTTGCGATCGAGTCCGGCCGCCCGCTCGTCCATGTAGTTCCCCGGGTGCGACACCACCCAGCGAATCCCGAGCGCGCGGCAGCGCGTCAATTCCCCGCTGAACGACTGAATGCTCCGCGCCCGCAGCGCCGGATCGGGCGAGGCGAGGTTGATCAGGTAGCTGTCATGCGCCACCACCGCGCCGATGCCGTGCCGCGTCAACTCCGTCCCGAACCGATCGATCACCGCGGCATCGAGCGACGGCTCGCGCCACTGGTTCGGCGTCTTGGTGAAGATCTGGATGGCGGTGGCGCCGATCGCCGCGCCGCGGGCCGGCGCCTCCGCCACGCCGCCGACCGTGGAAACGTGAGCGCCCAGCAGACTCACGAGCGGCTCTCTTCCATGAAGGCGAGGCGCGAAATCAGCGGCACGAACCGCACGCCCCCCGCGCTGCGCTCTTCGAACCCCCCGCCCGCCGTGCGCTGTATGATGACCAGCTCTTGGGACGCGAGGTCACCGACGGGGATGACGAGCCGCCCACCGGGCGCCAGCTGGGCGACGAGCGGATCCGGGACGCGTGGGGCGGCGGCGGTCACGAGGATGCCGTCGAACGGGCCCCCTTCAGGCCAGCCCGGCGCCCCGTCGCCCAGGCGCGTGTGGATGTTGGTCAACCCGATCCGTCGGAACCGCTCCTCCGCTTCGACCAACAGATCGGGGAGCCGCTCGATCGTGAAGATGGTGCCCGCGAGATGCGCGAGGATCGCGGTCTGGTAGCCCGAGCCGGTCCCGATCTCGAGGATGCGGTCGCGGCGCCGCGGCGCGAGGGACGCCGTCATCAACGCGACGATGTACGGCTGCGAGATCGTCTGCCCGCTGCCGATCGGCAGCGGCGCGTCGTCGTGCGCGCTGCGGGCGAGATGCGGCGGCAGGAACCACTCGCGCGGCGTCCATGCCAGCGCGGCGAGCACGCGGCGGTCCCGCAGGCCGCGCTTCACCACCTGGCTCGCGATCATCCGACAACGCGGGCGCCGCGACTGGGGCGCGGGGCCGCGTGCTTGCCCTGGCATCGGCTGAACTATACCTTGGGCCGTCACGCTGCGCCCTAGAGAGGGGATGCTGCCGGACCCGTGCCTCACCGAATCCTGCTGACCGGTAACGCGGCCGCCCGACCCGAGGGGTTGGAGCGGCTGCTCGTGCGTGGGGGGTTCCAGGTCACCGAGGCTGCTGAATCCGGGGCGTCTCCCCCCCCTCCCCGTCCCGATCTCGTGCTCTATACGCCCGACCCGGGCGCCGCTGGCCTCGCCGACCAGGTTCGCGGGCTCACGATGCGTCCCGCCTTCAGCGGCGCCCCAGTGGTGGTCCTCCTGAGCGATGGCGGCGCCGAGGCGGCGACCGAAGCGCTGCTCGCGGGTGCGCGCGATGTGCTCCTCGCACCGGTGCACCTACCCGAGCTGCGGATCCGGCTCGATGCTCTCCTCCTCGTCCGCGACGAGCTGCGCCTGGCACAGGAAGCGCTGCGCGCCCGCGACCTGCTGTACGACATCTTCCAGGAGGTGTCGGCCGCACTCCGGGCCGACGAAATCTTCCAGACGTTGGTGCGGCGTGTCGGCCAGGCGTTCGGCCTGTCGCATTGCTCGTTCGTGCTCACGGCTCCGGGCGACGAAAAGGGGCGCGTGGTCGCCGTGTACGAGAATCCCGCGATCCGCGATCTGCGGGTGGAGCTGGAGCGCTACCCGGAGATCCAGGAAGCGATTCGTACCGAGCGGCCCGTCATCATCAACGATGTGCACGAACATCCGCTGTTCGCGTCGGTCCGCACGCGCTGGTCGCAGCAGCAGATCGAGGTCAACGTGCAGTCGGCCGTGGCGCTGCCGGTGTTCGTGCAGGGACGCGCCGCGGGCGTCTTCTTCCTCCGCACCGAGAAGGACGATCCGCAGCTGCGTCCGGAAGACGTCGCCTTCGCGAATACGATCGCCCAGGCCGCCGCCCGGGTGCTCGAGAACGAAGAGCGCCGCTCGGCGATCTACCGCCGCCAGATCAGCGCCGGTGCGACCGACGAACTGACGGGCTGCGCCTCGCTCGACGCGCTCGACCGCCGCGTGCGCGACGAGTTCGAGCGGGCGCGCCGCTACTCACTCCGCTTCTCGCTCGTCCTCGTGGACATCGATCGCTTGCGCGACATCAACGAACGGCTCGGCCAGCCCGCGGGCGACCGCGTGCTCGGCGAGGTGGGCGCCATCCTGCAGCGCGAGATCCGCGCCCCCGACTTCGTGGCGCGCTACGGCGGCGATGAGTTCGCCTGTATCCTGCCCGAGACCGACGCCCCCGGCGGCCGCCAGTTCGTCGAGCGGCTGCGGCAGGTCTTCGCGCGTCACACCTTCGCCGATCTGGGGCCGGGGAAGGCGCCGGCGATCTCGGCGGGCGTCGTCGCGCACCCGCACAGCGAGGCGCTGCGGCCGGAGGATCTGTTCACGCTGGTCGAGAGCGCGTTGCAGCGCGCCAAGGGCGCGCCCGAGCGCATCGCCGTGGCGGGGCCGACGGGGTAGGGCCTAGTCGAGCGTCTTTTGGAAGCGCCGCACGGCGAGCGCGATGAGCCCGACCGCAAAGAGAACCAGCAGCAGCATCTCCTGCCACAGCTCCGTCGTCCCCACACCCTTCAGCAGGATGCCGCGCAGCACCTTCAAGAAGTGCGTGAGCGGCAGCAGCGCGCCGAGCCACTGGAACACGAGCGGCATCGCCTGGCGGGGGAACATGAAGCCGGAGAGCAGGATGTTGGGCAACACGAAGAAGAAGCTCGCTTGCATCGCCTGTTGCTGCGTGCGCACCAACGTGGAGACGAACAGCCCGAGCGACAGACTGGCCACGACGAACACGAGCGCGATGCCGTAGAGCAGCAGCACGTTGCCGATGAGCGGCACATCGAACACGAACCTGCCGAGCACGAGCACCGCGGTCATCTGCACCATCCCTACTCCGATGTACGGCGCGATCTTGCCGAGCATCAGCTCGGTCTTCGTGATGGGTGTGACGATGAGCTGCTCCAGCGTGCCGCGCTCACGCTCGCGCACGATCGCCATCGCCGTGACGAGCACCATGGTGATCGTGAGGATCACCCCGACGAGCCCCGGCACGATGTAGTTGGGGCTGCGCAGGCCCGGGTTGTAGCGCGGGCGCACGCGGGCCTCGACGGGCAGCTGGGTTCTGCCGGCCGAGGCGGAGAGAATCGCGAGGCTGCGCACCTGGGCCACGCCCGCGGCCGCCGCCAGCGCGGCCGTTGACGACAGGGGATCGGACGCGTCTACGATCACTTGGACGGTCGCCGTCGTGCCCCGTACCAAGTCGCGCGGGTAGTCCTCGGGCACGACGATGCCGGCCTGTGCATCGCCCCGCGCGATCGCCGCGTCGAGGGCGCGGCGATCGTCCACATGATCGACGATCCGGAAGCTCCCCGTGTTCTCGAACGCCTGAATGATGTCGCGGCTCGCCGGCGTGCGAGACTCGTCGAGCACGACCGTCGGGATGTGGCGCACGTCCGTTTGGATCGCGAACCCGAACATCAGGAGCTGAATCACCGGGATCCCCACCATGATCCCCAGCGTCAGGCGGTCGCGACGCATCTGGATGAATTCCTTGCGGAACATCGGCCAGAAGCGCTTCACGGCTCCTTCGCCTCCAGTTCATCGCGTTCCTGCAAGATCACGAACGCGTCCTCCAGGCTCTTGCCGCCCACCTGCGCCGCGACCTCGGCGGGGGTGCCGCAGGCGATCAGATGTCCCTGGCTCATCATGGCGACCCGCCCACACTGCGCCGCCTCGTCCATGTAGTGGGTGGTGACGATGACGGTCGTGCCGGCCGCGGCGAGCGCGTGGATCGTGCGCCAGAAACTGCGGCGCGCAGCGGGGTCGACGCCGGCCGTGGGCTCGTCGAGGAAGAGCAGCGCGGGCTGGTGCATCAGCGCGCAGGCGAGCGCGAGCCGTTGCTTCCAACCCCCCGAGAGGGTTCCCGCCAGCTGCGACAGACGGCGCTCGAGGCCCAGGAACGCGACCACCTCGGCGATGCGGCCGCTGCGGCCGGCGTCGGCCAACCCGTAGATGCCGCCGTAGAAGCTCATGTTCTCGGCGACCGTCAGGTCTTCGTACAGCCCGAACTTCTGCGACATGTACCCGATCCGCTCCTTGATGCGGTCGGGCGCCTCGGTCACCTCGATGCCCGCCACCGCCGCCGTCCCAGCGGTCGGGGCGAGGAGGCCGCACAGCATCCGGATCGTGGTGGTCTTTCCCGAGCCGTTCGGCCCCAGCAGGCCGAAGACCTCGCCGGTCGCGATCTGGAGCGTGAGGTCACGAACCGCGGTCGTCGGGCCGAAGCGGCGCGTCAGGCCGCGGGTCTCGACCGCGAACCCCGTCACGGCAGGAGCGTGATCTCGAGATCGACTGGGAGGCCGGCCTTGAGCCGTCCACGCGGGTCGTCGACCCGTACCTTGATGGCGAAGACCAGATCGGCGCGCTCGCGCTCGGTGAGCGCGGCGCGGGGAGTGAACTCTGCGCGCGGCGAGATCTCGACGACGCGTCCGCTGAAGGCCGAGTCGCGGTACGCGTCGGTGTGGATCGCCACCGGCTGCCCCACTGCCACGCGCGCCAGGAACCGCTCGCCCACGTACGCTCGGATCCACGGCGCCCGGACGAGTCCGATCGAAACGACCGGCATTCCGGCCGTCACGGCCTCACCGCGGTCGGCGAAGCGGGTCAGGACGATGCCGTCCTCGGGCGCGATGAGGGCGAGCTGGTCGCGAGTCGCTTCGATCGCCGCGAGACCGGCGCGCGCCGCCTGGGACTCTCGCACGGCCCCGCGCACCGCCTGCAGGCGCGCCGCCGCGGCGGCCGCGACGCTCTGCAACGCCTCGAACTGCTGCGGGGCGAGCACTCCGCTCTCGCGCAGCGGGCGCGCCCGCGCCACGTCTCGTGCCGCGCGCGCGCTGTCGGCCTCAGCGGCCTGAACCTCAGCCGTCCGGGCCGTGGCGGCCTCGGCACGCGCGCGCTGCTGCGCGATCAGCGCGTCGAGGCCCGGTTGCTCGAGCACCGCCACCGTATCCCCGCGGTGTACGGTGTCGCCTTCATCCTTGAGGAGGCGGACCAGCCGCCCGGAGGTGAGCGGTGCAAGGCGCAGCTCGCGGATCTCGACGGTGCCCGCGACGCGGAGCGCGCCGGGGTCGCCTCGACAGGTCGCGACCGCCAGGCCCGCCGCCAGCGCGCCGAGCCACGGGCGTATCACGGCCGCGGCCGGGCGGCCGGGCGGCGGAGCCAGTTCGCGGGATCGAGCGCGATGCCGCCCTGCCCGCGGATCTCGAAGTGGAGGTGGGGTCCCTCGTCGCTCGACTCGCCGCCCACGTGCCCGATCACTTGCCCGCGGACGACGCGATCGCCCTGCTTGACCGTCGCGTCATGGAGATAGGCGTAGAATGTGTAGTAGCCGCCGCCGTGATCGACGAGGACCGACGTGAGGTACAGACCGAGGGGGCCGGCGAGGCTCACAGTCCCGGGTGCGACGACGCGGACCGCCGAGCCGACCGGCGCCTTGATGCCGATGCCGTGGCGCGGGATGCGGGTGTTGTTCGGCCCGGACGTGGTGCCGAACGGATAGATGACGACGCCCCCGCCTTCGACGGGCCAGTCGAGCCCGCCCAGGTCGGCGGTCGTGATGGCCCCGGTGGCGGCGGCCCTCCCGCTGGCTTCCGCTTCGCGGCGCGCCCGCTCCAGGGCTTCGATGCGGTCGTTCAGGCCTCGCTCGTCACGGTCGAGCTGCGAGAGACGTTGTTCGGCTTGCCTGGTGCTGCGCCGCGTCTCGCGGAGGTTGGCCTGTCGCTGGCGCTCGAGCGTCTGATAACGGTCCAGCTCGTCGGTGCGCTCGCGGCGCCGCCGCGCCAGCGTTTCGCGGGCGTCCACGAGCAGCTGCCGCTGCCGCGCGACGCGGTCGCG
>Ga0075426_10003622_pt1 | contig 11064 bp, 7 predicted proteins | sample SoiMethybrSBSTD5_FD_75304 | JGI IMG/M metagenome (GOLD analysis project Ga0075426, IMG submission 75304) | Bulk soil microbial communities from a Populus tree surrounding site in Tennessee, USA - Soil MetaG P. TD hybrid SBSTD5 | ecosystem: Environmental > Terrestrial > Soil > Tree plantation...
GACCACGGGAAGACCACCCTGGTGGACCAGATGCTCCGCCAGGCGGGGGTGTTTCGCGCCAATCAGCAGGTGGCGGAGCGCGTCATGGATTCCAACCCGCTCGAGCGTGAGCGCGGCATTACGATCCTGGCGAAGAACACTTCGGTTCGGTGGGGCGATACCAAGATCAATATCGTCGATACGCCCGGGCACGCCGATTTCGGTGGCGAGGTCGAGCGCATACTCCGCATGGTCGACGGCTTCCTGTTGCTGGTGGATGCCGCCGAGGGTCCCATGCCGCAGACGCGGTTCGTTGCGGGCAAGGCGCTGGCGCTGGGGCTCAAGCCGATCGTGCTGGTCAACAAGATCGACCGGAGCGACGCCGAGCCGATGCGCGTGCATGATGAGGTGCTGGAGCTGCTCATGGACCTGGAGGCGACGCCGGAGCAGTTCAACTGTCCTTTCCTTTATACGTCGAGTCGTCTGGGCACGGCGACGCTGGAGCTCGACGAGCCGGGAACGACGTTGACGCCGCTGTTCGACACGATTCTGGGAACGATTCCGGCGCCGAAGGCAACCGAGGCGGGCCCGTTCCAGATGCTGATTTCGACTCTCGATTACTCGTCCTACCTGGGGCGGATCGGGATCGGACGGATCGAGCGTGGCCAGGTGCACGTCGGTGACACGGTCGCGTTACTGCCGATCGGCGAGCCGGGTCCGGTGGGCGATGGGGCGTTCGAGCAGGCCAAGATCGTGAAGCTGTTCGCCTTCGAGGGGTTGGAGCGCGCCGAGCTCGAGACCGCCGCCGCCGGCGAGATCGTCGCCGTGGCGGGCCTGGCGGGTGTCGAAATTGGGAAGACGGTGACGGCGCCCGATCACCTCGACCGGCTGGCCGGCATCGCGGTCGAGGAACCGACGATCTCGGTCGACATGCTGGTCAACAACTCGCCGCTCGCCGGGCGGGAAGGCAAGTTCGTGACCGGCAGGCAGCTGCGCGAGCGGCTGTACCGGGAGCTCGAGCGCAACGTCGCGCTGCGCGTGGAGGACACGGACACGCCGTACGCCTTCACGGTGTCGGGGCGTGGGGAGCTGCACCTCGGCATCCTGATGGAGACGATGCGGCGCGAGGGCTACGAGTTCCAGGTGAGCCGGCCGCGGATCATCCCGCGCGAGGGGCCGAACGGCGAGCGGCTCGAGCCGTACGAGGAGCTGATGATCGACTGCCCGGAGGGGTACGTCGGGGTCGTGATGGAGAAGCTGGGCCCGCGCCGCGCGACCATGCTGGATATGAAGAACCCCGGCCTGGGGATGGTGCGGATGCGGTTCAAGATCCCGGCGCGCGGGCTGCTGGGGTATCGTTCGGAGTTCTTGACTGATACGCGGGGGACGGGAATCATCCACCATCGCTTCTTCGAGTATGATTTGTGGGCCGGTCCGCTGGCGGGGCGGAACCGCGGTGTGATGGTGGCGGACCGGGAGGGGGTGGTGGTCGCCTACGCCCTCTTCAATCTTCAGGAGCGCGGTACGATGTTCGTACAGCCTGGGGATCCGGTGTACGAGGGGATGATCATCGCGGAGCACGTGCGGCCGGGTGATATGGACGTGAACGCGACGAAGGAAAAGAAGCTGACGAACATGCGTACGACGGCGGCGGACGAGATGATTATCTTGGAGCCGCCGCGCCAGATGACCTTGGAGCTGGCGCTCGAGTACATCGAGGATGACGAGCTGATCGAGGTGACGCCGTCGTCAGTGCGGCTGCGCAAGCGCCTCCTCGGCGCGACCGAGCGCCGCAAGTTGGCCCGCAGCGAGAAGCGGGCGTTGTTGGAGGAGTAGTCCCGAGTCCAACCTCAGCCGGAGGTGGCAATGCTGGCCCGCGAGTCGTCGATGGCCTGGTCGCTCAAGCGGAGGAGCGACGACGTCGACGAGGAGTTCGGAGAATTCGAAGAGGACAAGGAACTCGACGAAGACTTCGATGATGAGCTGGACGAGGATGAGCTCGACGAAGACGATCTGGACGAAGACGATTACGACGATCTCGACGACGAGTTCGACGAGGGTGATGAGGACGACTTCCGGCCCAAGAAGGGACCGAAGAGAGAATGGGAATAGGGACCCGGGACTCGGGATTGGGGAACACACGAAATGCTGAGCCCAACGGCTGTTCCCCAGTCCCTAACCCCCAACCCCTAGTCCCCAGTAGGGCCTGTAGCTCAGGTGGTTAGAGCGCACGCCTGATAAGCGTGAGGTCGGTAGTTCAACTCTACCCAGGCCCATGGTGTGAAACAGAAGCCCCGGTGACCGGTTGCGCGGTTGCCGGGGCCTTGTAGTCTACGGGCCATGCGAACCCTGTTGCTCGCTGTTGCGCTTTCAGCCGTTGCTTCGAATCCGCTGCATGCCCAGATCCCTCTCCCCGAGCATCCGCGCCCCGACTTTCAACGCGCCGAGTGGTTGAATCTCAACGGCACGTGGCGATTCGCTTTTGATCCACGAGACGAAGGTCTACGCCTCGGCTGGCCGGGCGGGTCGCTTCCCGGCAACCGCGAAATCGTGGTGCCGTTGTCGTGGGGCGCGCCACTCTCGGGCGTGCCGGACAGCGCGAACATCGCTTGGTATGCGCGCGAGATTACGGTGCCGGCGGAGTGGCGCGGACGCCGAGTTTTCCTGGTTGTGGGCGCGTGCGATTGGCGCACAACGGTTTGGCTCGACAGCACGAAACTGGGAGAGAATCAGGGCGGCTACACGCCCTTCTCATTCGAGTTGCCGCGCCGGCTGACAGGCGGCCCGCATCGCCTAGTGCTGCGGGTCGACGATACGCCGCACCCGTTCAAACTCGAAGGCAAGCAGGGCTACGGTCCGGCACGCGGCATCTGGCAAACGGCGTACCTGGAAGCACGAGGCAGCGCACCACTGGCCGCCGTGCATTTCACTCCCTGGCGCGACCTGAACGGCGTACGCGTCGAGGCCCACTTACTCGAGCCCGCGCCGCGCGCGCTGACACTCAGCGTCGCGTTCGACAATCGGGAAGGGAAGCCCGTAGTCACGAGTCGCATTACGCGCGGCGCAACGGCCGTGCACCTGGACGTTCCGCTACCGAATGCGCATCGCTGGTCGCTCGACGATCCGTTTCTCCACGAGGTGACGGTGAGTGTCAGCGGGAACGGCGTGTTGGCAGATCGGGTGCAGACGTATTTCGGCATGCGCACGATCTCGGTCGTCGATCTGCCGGGCACGAATTATCCCTACGTCGCGATCAACGGCACACCGGTGTTCCTGCAGCTCGCGCTCGACCAGGCGTACCATCCGAACGGCTATTACACATTCCCGACCGACAGCGTGCTGCGCGATGAGATCCTGCGGGCGCGACAGATCGGCCTGAATGGCCTCCGCGAGCACGTGAAAATCGAAACCCCGCGCAAACTCTACTGGGCCGATCGCCTCGGCGTGCTGATCATGGCCGACATCCCGAATTGGTGGGGACCGCCCGACTCGGCGGCATTCCGGGAGCACGCCGTCGCCCTGCGCGGGATGATCGACCGCGATTACAACCACCCGGCGATCTTCTCCTGGGTGCTGTTCAACGAGACGTGGGGGCTGCTCACTCGGGATAGTAGTAGGGAGCGGTATCTGCCGGAGACGCGGGCGCGCGTCGTGCGCGACTACGCGCTGGCCAAATCACTCGACTCTACGCGGCTGGTCGAGGACAACTCGCCCTGTTGCGGCCGGGGACACACCGAGACCGATCTCAACTCCTGGCACGAGTACCTGCCCGGCTGGCGGTGGGAAGGCCGCGTGCGGCAGATCAGCGACAGCACCTATCCCGGATCGCCATGGAATTTCGAGACACCGTGGCGGCAGGCACACCAGCCGATGCTGAATTCCGAATTCGGCAATGTCTGGGGCTATGAAGGGAGCACCGGGGACGTCGACTGGAGTTGGGATTATCACCGGGCCATCAACGCGTTTCGACGCCACCCCAAGCTGGCGGGCTGGTTGTATACCGAGCATCACGACGTCATTAATGAATGGAACGGCTACTGGCGGTTCGACCGGTCACGCAAAGAGACCGGCTTCGGCTCGATCGTGCCCGGCATGACGTTGCGTGACTTGCACGCTCCACTCTACATCGCCGTTGGCGACTCGGAGCTGAGTCGCGCGGTGCGGCCCGCGGAGCACGTGGACGTTCCGCTCTACGCCTCGTTCCTGTCCGGCAGCACCGCGTACGGCGACTCGCTCACCCTGCGCACCGCGCTGCGCGGCTGGAATGCGCTGGGCGAGGAGAAGCGATACGGTTCGTCCTCCTACCGGATACCGTATCAGCCCTGGATGTCCCAGCCGCTCGCACCGTTGTCCGTCACGATGCCTGACGAACCGGCGACGGTGGTGCTGAGCGTCAGCCTCGAGGACGGCACCGGAGCCGTGTTGCACCGTAACTTCACCACGTTCGTCGTGGCCGGAACGCCGCCCGACACGGTCCGGCTGGCCGACGGTCGTCGCGCGCGCATCGTGCACGTTCCCGCCACGGCGGTACGCGACGCGCATTGGAGTCTCAAGCAGTGGGCGGTCCTCGGCGATCACAAGCTGAACGGGGCGGGCAGCGGCTACTTCGAGTACGTCATGCCATGGCCGGCGGGACTCGATTCGCGCACCGTGGAGCGGGCCATGTTCATCGTCGAGGCGTCCGCGAAGCGCTTGAACGGCAAGGACCGCGACTCGACGCTCGCCGACAACGGGGATTACATGCGGGGCGGCGGTTTCCATGATCCCAGTCGCAATCCGAACAGCTATCCCATGACCGGCGAACACCCGTTCCCGAGCGCCGTGACCATGCGCGTGAACGGCGTTGTCGCTGGGCACTTCCCGCTAGCCGATGATCCGGCGGATTCACGCGGCATCCTCAGCTGGCAGGCTCAGCCGCACGACGGCCACCTCTACGAAGCGGGGTCCTACGGCGAGCTGCTGCGGGTGGTGGTGCCGCCGGAGGCGCTGATCGTGGCGGCGCGTACGAAGGAAATCGTCGTTCGATTGGAAGTCGACGCGACACTCCCCGGCGGATTGGCGATTTACGGCGCGCGGTTCGGGCGCTATCCCGTCGATCCAACAATCATCTTCGTGCTGCGATAACGATGCAACCTTCGCTTCGCTCCTTCACCATCAGCGCGCTCATTCTGGCTTCGGGGTGCACCATGCATCTTGATCGCGTCTCCCGCGCGCCGTTCGGGCAGCTGCCTGATGGTCGCCGCGTGGAGTTGTTCACGCTGACGAACGCGCACGGCATCGAGGTCCGCGCCATGACGTATGGGGCCATCATCACCTCGATTCAAACGCCCGATCGCGACGGCAAGCGGGCAGATATCGTGCTCGGCTTCGACAGCTTGGGCGGCTATCTCGCGGGATCGCCCTACTTCGGCGCCGTCGTCGGACGCTACGCCAACCGCATCGCTGCGGGCCGATTCACGCTCGACGGCGTCACCTATCACCTCGCGCGCAATAATGGACCGAACAGCCTGCACGGCGGCGAGCGAGGATTCGACAAGGTCGTGTGGACTGGCACGCCGTTCCAGAGTGACAGCACGGCGGGCGTCACACTGCGCTACGAGAGCCCGGATGGAGAGGAAGGATATCCCGGAACTGTATCGGTCCAGGTGACCTACACGCTGACGGACGCTGACGACTTGATCATCGCATACGAAGCCTCAACGACCAAGGCGACTCCGCTCAATCTCTCGCAGCATACCTACTGGAATCTCCACGACGCCGGCGCCGGCGACATCCTCGCTCACGTCTTGACGCTCAATGCCTCGGCATTTACGCCAGTCGATTCGACCTTGATTCCAACGGGGCAAATCACCCCCGTGGCGGGGACGCCGTTCGATTTTCGCACCGCGACCGCGATCGGCGCGCGGATCGACGCGGCGAACGAGCAGCTGCGCTTCGGGCGGGGCTACGATCACAATTGGGTCATCGATCAGGGCACCCCGGGAGCGCTCAGACACGCGGCACGACTCGAAGATCCGGTGAGCGGACGCAGGCTCGACATCAGCACCACGGAGCCCGGCGTGCAGTTCTACTCAGGCAACTTCCTCGACGGCACCCTCAGGGGGAAAGGCGGACGCACCTACGCCCACCGCTCGGGGCTCTGTCTTGAGACGCAACATTTCCCGGACTCGCCGAACCACGCCAACTTTCCTTCGACCATCCTGCGCCCGGGCCAACGCTATCAGTCACGCACGGTGATCGCTTTCCGGGTGACCGGCTCCTGATCGAGTTCGTGAGGACGTCTAGACCGGGATGCTCAGACGTTCGTGCGCGGGCACCCGCAAGCGCTCGCGGAAATGCTCGATCGTGCGGCTGAGGCCCTCTTCGAGATTCACTTCGGGGATGTAGCCGATATGCTCTCGCGCTTTGGCGATCGATGCGAGCGAGTGGCGTACGTCGCCCGCGCGAGGCGCGTCGTGCTGCGGCTCCAGGTCGATGCCCACAATGTCCGCGATGCGTCGCCACAGCTCGCGAACGCTGGTCGCCGCGCCGCACCCGATGTTGAAGACGTGGCCGGCGGCCTGCTGCGCGGGCGCGTGACCCGCGAGCAGATTCGCGTCCACGACATTCGTCACGAACGTAAAGTCACGCGTCTGCCCGCCGTCTCCGAAGATGACGGGCGCCTGGCCGCGGAGCGCGGCAGCGATGAACAGCGGGACGACGGCGCCGTATTGCGAGTCCAGGTTCTGACGCGGTCCGAAGACGTTGAAGTATCGCAACACGACCGTCTCGAGCCCGTGGGTTCTGAAAAAGGCCTGGCAGTACGCTTCTCCCGCGAGTTTGGCCGCGGCGTAAGCGGAGAGCGGGCGCGGCAGGAGCAGCTCGTGATTGGGCAGCACCGCAGCGTCCCCGTACGCGGCGGTCGAACCGGCATAGACGACCCGACGGACTCTGGCTTCCTGAGCTGCCACGAGGATATTGAGCGTGGCGGTCACGTTGGCATGATGGGCGCCGAGCGGGTTTCGCGTCGCCTGCGGCACCGAGGTCACGGCGGCTTGATGGAGGACACAGTCCACGCCCTGCATCGCCCGGCGACAGACTTCGAGCCGAACCGCGTCGCCCCGAATGAATCGGATACGATCGCGCACGGCACGCAGATGCTCGCGGCGGCCGGTCGACAGGTCGTCGAGCACGGTGACCTCCGCGCCATTCCGCACCAGGCGCTCGACGATATGGGAGCCGATGAATCCGGCGCCGCCGGTAACGAGGTATCGCACGCCAGCCGGCTGAGGCACGAACCGGGCCACCGGAGGCGGCGTATTTCTTGCCGCTGGCGAGACGCGGCGCGCGCGACCGGCGCGTCAGCGCTGCAGCGCTGCGACCACAGCATGTCGTCACGGTGCGGTTCGCCTTCGTCTCGCAAAGTAGGGAGTAACGAGTAATGGCTGACCTTCTGTTGCGTGTACGCCGCACCCCCGAACGCCTGCTGCATCCGTTTCGGCGCCGGAAGGCAGTCGAAGCGCTTCGCGGGCGAGCGCGGCCCAGAACGCTTCTGGTCGTGTGTCACGGCAACATCTGCCGCAGCCCGATGGCTGCGGCACTTCTTGATCGAGATCTTCGGCCGCTCGGCATCGATGTGCAGTCCGCCGGCTTCATCGGGTTTAACCGGCCTCCACCGACCGAGGCGTTAGACGCGGCCAAGCGCCACGCCGTGAACCTGTCCGACCACCGGTCGCGGCCCGTGACGGCCGAAGTGGTCCGCACCGCCGATCTCATCGTGGTCATGGACGCGAGTCAGCGCCGTCAGATCTGTGAACGCTTCGGGCGACGACCACGCGATGTAGTGGTCCTCGGCGACTTCGACCCGGCACCGGTGGAGGCGCGGACGATCCGGGATCCGGTGGATCAGCGCCGCGACGTGTTCGACCAGGTCTACGAGCGAATCGCGCGGTGCGTGCGTGAGCTCGCGCGCGTGCTTGGCAGCCGCGCGGGCGGCTAGCGCGGCGACGGCTGCTGTTGCGCCGGCTGCCCAAGAACTGGCCGGCGAGATCCCCCAACGACGCGACTGACAGCGCCAGAAATGTCGCGTCCTATCCTGCGCAGCGCGCGGCGCGCCAACTGCCAGACCATCTGCCAGAAGGGACTCAGGTCGTCGCGAGCAAACCACGCGGCCTCGTCGATTCCGTGCAGCGATTGGATCCACGCCCGGACCGTCAGGTTCCCCGCTCCCACGCGGTCCAAGGACGATTCGATGTCTCCACTCTCCTCGATCCACTTCCGGCCTTCGCAAGGAACGGCGGCCGGTAGCGGCTGGCCGGTCATATCCAGGTACAGAAAGCGCACGACATCCATACCGTTCGCGTCCACAAACAGGCGAAAGGTGCACCCAATGCGGGGGTTGGGGTCGAGGAGCTTGTACGACCCGTCGCGCTGGTCGTACCGGTAATCGATATCGACGATGCCGCGATACCCGACGGTCCGCATGAGCGCCGTCGTCATTGCTTCGATGGTTTCGTTGCGCCGGCAGATTCCGAGGCTTGTCGCACCGGCGTTCACCGGGTGCTGCCGCAGCTTCGTGCCGGTGAACCCGGCGACGCAATGCGACGCCTCGTCGAAGTAACCGTTGAACATCCAGACGGAATCATCCCCGCCGGGAACGTATTCCTGCAGCATGAGGTTCGGCGCAGCGGGATCCTCGAGCTTGGCATACTGCTCTAGCAGGCTCCGTTCCGAACGCACGAGCACCATTTTGGCGCCGGTTCGTGCCTGGAGGCGAGTGCCGTCGATGCCCTTGAGCACCAGCGGGAATGCCATGCGCCGCGCGAAGTCTCGTACCTCGTCGAGGGACTGGGGGAACACCACCGCCGGGGTGGGGATGCCCAACCGGCCCGCCAGGTGGTGAACCTCTCGCTTGTCGCTGAATGACCGCACGAGGGCGGCCGGCACGCGTGGAAACAGGAAGTGGGCGGTGAGGGCATCACTGTGTTCGGCGACGAGCATGCTCGCTCGGTCCGTCGTAGGAATCAGGACCGCTCGGCGGCTGATTCGGTCGCCGAGACTGTTGAGAAAGCGAATTGTCTCGGCCTCGGGGGCGCCCTCGAGATTCCAGATCACCGGGCGGCAGTAACGCGAGGCGAGCGTGGGAGCGCGTCGGTCGCTCGCCACGACGTACACGGTCACACCGAGCCGTCCCAGGCTCCTGGCAATGCCCAAGCCGCCGTGGTGGGGACCCAGCACGACGACGGGTACCGACGGATCGACGGCCATCTAGGAGCGACTCGGTTTTCGCGCGATCAGGAGTAGAGCTCGGTCGTGCACATCGGACTGGGATCCGGGCTCGCGGTCCCGGACGAACTCCTTTGCTTGCACGGCCGTCCAGCCCGCGCTCTCGAACATCCGCCGGTACTCCGCGGCACTGCGGACGTGCAGGGGCATCTTCACCTCGTCCAACATTCCGAGGGAATCTGGATGGTCGCTGTACAGACAGATCAGCACGAAGATCTGCCCGCCCGGCGCGACCACACGCAAGAGCTCGCGCAAGACGGCACTCTGGTCCTCGAAGTAGTAAAACGACTCGACGCTGAGAAGCTTAGTGAACGCGTCAGTCTTGCATGGCAGCCGTTGGGCCGAGGCGCAGATGAATTGTAGGTTGGCGAACTGCGTGCTCTTCGCGCGAGCCTGCTGGACCATCCCGTCCGAGACGTCGACCCCCACGACCAGGGAGGTTCGGCCGATTCTTGTGGCGATCGTGCGAGTCGCCCAGCCGTCCCCGCAGCCGAGCTCCAGAACGCGATCGGCGGCGGTCAGGCTCATCTCCTGCAGCGTCCGCTCGGTAATGGGCCGGTGCACGAGCTCCATCCCCGATCCCGCGTCGTGTTCAGCCCAGAGGTTGAACTCACGGCGCAGGATCACGTCGCGCGGTCGACGGGCCAGCTTTGCGAGCATGATGCGCAGTTTGAGTCGCGTGCCGCGAAAGCGGATCATCGGACCGCGGCTCCGGTCATCAGGTAGTGCATGTCTGTGCTCCGAGCACAAACTGCGCCAGGGCGTGGCGTGCGTAGGCTGTCGCGCCCACGCCTCGCACCGAGGGCAGCCGCTCTATTGTTGCGGCGCGGCCATGGGCACCGAGGAGCTCGCGCAGCAATCTCGGTCTTTAGTCCGGATGGAAATCGCGCAACGGCGTGCGCAGACCTCTGGCCTGAACCTTGCCCCCGTAGGTGCGGGAGATAGCTGGGTTTAATCCCTAAATCAACCTGTTTCAAGACTGTAGCGCGCACTCGACAGGAGGACCGGGTCATGTTCGGACGGATCGGGGTCGCAGGGCTTGGATTGATCCTGCTCGCGGCAGGCTGCAGTGAGTCGATAGGTCCCGAACGTCGCGCTCCTGGTCCGGGAGGTCCTCGCTTTTTAGCGACGGCAGCGAGCGGGGGGATTACACTCGACCAGCAAAACGGCGCGCTCGGCTCGGTCCCCCCACCCGGCACGTCGGTCATCAAGAAGGGCTTCAACCCCGTCAATCCGCATCGCGGCGACGCGATCGTGGCGACCTTCTTCTGGGCGGGTACTTCCAGCATCACCGGGGTCAGCGACCAACTCACCAACGGAAAGCCGGTTGGCAATACATATCAGCTCGTCGAGGCGTTTAGTGCGGGCGGCCTGACGATGGCGACCTATGTCGCCACCAACGCCCAGAACTTTCCCGACGGGTACGACGAGCGTATCACGCCGGGCGACAGCATTCTGGTGGTACAGGCGAGCTTCTCATCGCCGGTGACGCGCGGCGGGGTGATGATCTCCGCGTGGACCGGAGTGGACGCCGTGTCGACACAAGCCTTGGGAGCGCACCGCTCGAACGCCGGCAACACGTCCAGCTCGTCGCAAACGACAGTCGCGCCCGGCGCGATCACGCTCGGCACGGGATCGCTCGCGTATGGGGTCGTGCTGTCGGACGCGGTAGTAGGCTACGGTACGCCGAACGGTTTTACCAATATCAACTCGATGTCGAGTACGGACCTGGCAACCGATGGGGAGTACGCGGTGTTCGCCAACGGGGGCACCGCCGATCCACGATGGCTCTGGGGCACGACCGTGACCACGCAGACGTGG
>Ga0075426_10003629_pt1 | contig 11052 bp, 8 predicted proteins | sample SoiMethybrSBSTD5_FD_75304 | JGI IMG/M metagenome (GOLD analysis project Ga0075426, IMG submission 75304) | Bulk soil microbial communities from a Populus tree surrounding site in Tennessee, USA - Soil MetaG P. TD hybrid SBSTD5 | ecosystem: Environmental > Terrestrial > Soil > Tree plantation...
CCGCGGTGCGGATGCCATGGGAACCCGGCGAGGTAATCGGCCGGATTCTCGTTCCTGAAGTCGTCGAACAGCAGGAACGGGTCGAACTCCGTCGTCGTGCCGAACCCGAACGCGCGGTTGAGGCGGACGCCCGCGCCCTCGATATGTGGCTGCGCTTCCGACACGCGCTTGATGGGCCTGACCGACATGTGGTATCTCCTTAGTTGGACAAGTAACTATACAAAATATAGTTCATATATGTCAAGAAATCAGACGCCGGAGCTGTGCGCGAGGTTTCATCGGGCCAGCGAGCTGATCGGCCGGCGCTGGACCGGCGCGATCGTGTTCGTCCTGCTGCGGACCCGCTGCCGCTTCGCGACGATGCGCGCCGCGATCCCCGCCATCACCGACCGGATGCTCAGCGACCGCCTCCGCGAGCTGGAGCGCGAGGGCATCGTCGCGCGAACGGTCATTCCCGCCTCGCCCATCCGTGTAGAATACGCGCTCACCCAAAAAGGACGCGCCCTGGCGCGGGTGGTCGACGAGATTACGCGCTGGGCGCATCGCTTCGACGACCGTCCGCGGCGGCCCCGCCGCCGCACGCGCCGATGAACGGAATCGTGGACAGCCGTGGCGCCTGAAGGCGTAGCCCCGGAACCGACCGCCTACCGCGTCGGCGACATCGTCATCGACCGCGCGCTTGCATGCCTGCGCGCCGGCGGCGAGGAGCAGCACCTGCGCCCGAAGGCGTTCCAGACGCTCGTCTATCTCATCGAGCACCGCGATCGGTTCGTCTCGAAAGAAGAGCTGATGCGCGTCGTCTGGGCCGACGCGATCGTCACCGACGATGCGCTCGTCCAGTGCGTGCACGACATCCGCAAAGCGCTCGGCGACTCGGCGGTCAACCCGCGCTGCATCAAGACGCTCCCGAAAGTCGGCTACCGGTTCGTCGCGCCGGTCGCGCGCGAAGATCCGCCTGCGGCGATGCCGATTCAGCCGGAGGGCCCGGCGCACGAACCGCGCCGCCGCACCTCACGCGCGGCCGCGGCCGCCGCCATCCTCGCCATCGCCGCCGCCGCCATCGTCGCGTCGCGGCAATTCAGGGCCGACCCGACCCCGGGCGCGCCGGCGGCGGGGACGAGAGCGGTCGCGCTGATGCCGTTCGTCAACCAGTCGCGCAGCGCGGATCTCGACTGGCTGAAGCAGGGGCTGCCGGACATGCTGATCGCCGGCCTCGCGCGATCGCAGGGGCTGACCGTCGCCAGCCGCGCGGATCTGCCGCAGGCCGGCGCGGACGATGCGCCCGACGTCCGGCTCGCGGCGGCGCTCGCGGCGGCGCAGCGGCGCAAGGCGCGGCTGGCCGTGCTCGGCTCGTTCGCGCGGCTCGGCGGCGCGATCCGCATCGACGTGCAGGTATACGACGCCGCGACGGGCCGCCTCGCCGGCGCGCAGAACCTGACGGTCGAGTCCGCGGATCACCTGCTCCATGACGTCGACCTGCTGTCGCTGCGCCTCGCCGCCGCGCTGGGGGCCGCCGACCGCGGCCCTCGATCCGGCGGCCGTCCGTCCGTCTCGACCGACAACGTCGAAGCGTACCGGCTGTACTCGACGGCGCTCGAACGAGCCAACGCGTACGACAGCGGGTCGGCGATCGAGCTGCTCGAGCGGGCGACGAAGCTCGATCCGCGGTTCGCGATGGCGTACGCGCGCATCGGCTACATCCACACCGTCATCCGCGTGAACGAGGCAGACGAGGCCAGGCCGTACTTCGAGCGCGCGTTCAAGCTGTCCGATCGGCTCAGCGAGAAGGAGCGGCTGTACATCGAAGCGTGGTACTCGGCGGCGCGGTCCGATCCGGACGGCGCCGAGCGCGCGCTCCGGCGGATCATCGCGGCGTATCCCGAGGAAACCGAGGCCTACTGGCGTCTCGGCGTGTGGCTCGAGCAGCAGGGACACCACGACGAGGCGGCGCGGATCTACGAACGCGGACTCTCGGTCGATCCCGACGCGAAGGAAGTGTGGAACTCGCTCGGCTTCCTGTACGACGGCCTGCTGCAGTACGACCGGGCGATCACGGCGCATCAGCAGTACGTCGCGCTCGATCCGAACGAGCCGAACGCGCACGACAGCCTCGCGATCACCTACGGGCAGGCCGGCCGGTGGGCGGACGCGATCGCCGAATGCGACCGCGCGCTGGCGCTCCGGCCCACGTTCCATTTCGCCTTCGTGCACAAGGGTGACGTGCTCTTCCAGATGGGCCGCTACCACGACGCGATCAGCCAGTACCGCCGCTATGTCGACGTCGCGCCGTCGGACTGGGACCGCGCGGTCGGGCATCACCACATCGCGATCGTCCTGATGCGTCTCGGCGACTTCGACGGCGCCGCGCGCGAAGCGCGCTTCGAGGCGGAATTGAAGAACGACTTCGGGACCGAGCTGCGGCTCGCGCTGGCGCGCGGCGATCGGCGCGCCGCCGCGCGGCTGCGGCGCCGGTATTTCGGCGACGCCTCGACCGCGCCGTCCGGACAGATCCTCGAGCCGCGCGATCGCGAGTACCTCCTGGGACTGGTGGCGCTGAAGAGCGGCGAGCCGGGCGAGGCGCTGGCGCACTTCCGTCAGGCGCTCGCGATTCGCCACGTCGTCTGGGGCATCACGTCGGTCGAGGATTGCCTCGCGGCCGCGTACGCCGACATGGGGCGCGACGACGACGCGGTGCGCGAGTACGAGCGGATCGTCGGACTGAATCCGCGCGACGCGCTCGCCGTGTATCACCTGGCGAGGTCGCGCGAGCGCGCCGGCGCCGCGGCGCAGGCGCTCGCCGGCTACCGCCGGTTTCTCGAGCTGTGGCCCGACGCGGACGCGAACATCCCGGAAGTGATCGACGCGAAGTCGCGCCTCGCGGCGGCGCGCGGCGATTAGTCGGCGCCGGGTTTTCGTGGCGCGGCCGCGTCCGACAGCAGCGGGACCGACGTTTCCGCCGGCTTCAGGAGACCGGACGCGGCGTACATGCGGAGCTTCTCGCGCGTGTCGGTGATGTCGAGATTCCGCAGCGTCAGCTGCCCGATGCGATCCTGCGGGGAGAACGCCGACTCGCCCTTTTCCATCGTGAGCCGCTCGGGCTTGTACGTCAGATTGGGGCTGCGCGTGTCGAGGATGGAGTAGTCGTTGCCGCGGCGCAGCTCCACCGTCACCTCGCCCGTGATCGCGCGCGCGACCCAGCGCTGCGCGGTCTCGCGGAGCATGAGCGCCTGCGAATCGAACCAGCGGCCCTGATAGAGCAGGCGGCCGAGACGGCGGCCGTTCTCGCGGTACTGCTCGATCGTGTCTTCGTTGTGGATGCCGGTCACGAGCCGCTCGTACCCGATGAAGAGCAGCGCCATGCCCGGCGCCTCGTAGATGCCGCGGCTCTTCGCCTCGATGATGCGGTTCTCGATCTGATCGCTCATGCCGAGGCCGTGGCGCCCGCCGATGCGGTTCGCCTCCATCATCAGATCGACCGGGTCGGCGTAGGTGCGCCCGTTCAGCGCGGCCGGCTGTCCTTCCTCGAAGCGGATCTCGACCGCCTCGCGCGCGACCGCGACCTCGTCGCGCCAGAACGCGACGCCCATGATCGGCTCGACGATCGTGATGCCCCTGTCGAGCCGCTCGAGATCTTTCGCTTCGTGCGTCGCGCCGAGCATGTTCGAGTCGGTCGAATACGCCTTCTCGACGCTCATGCGGTACGCGAAGCCGGCGCGCGCCATGTACTCCGACATCTCGCGCCGGCCGCCGAGCTCGTCGATGAACTGCTGATCGAGCCACGGCTTGTAGATGCGCAGGTTCGGATTCGCGAGGAGGCCGTAGCGGTAAAACCGCTCGATGTCGTTGCCCTTGAACGTGCTGCCGTCGCCCCAGATGTGAACGTCGTCTTCCTTCATCGCCAGGACGAGCATCGTGCCGGTGACGGCGCGGCCGAGCGGCGTCGTGTTGAAGTACGGGACGCCGGCCGTGGAGATGTGGAACGCGCCGGCCTGCAGCGCGGCGATCCCCTCGGCCACGAGCTGGCGGCGGCAGTCGATCAGGCGCGCCTTCTCGGCGCCGTACTGCAGCGCGCGCCGCGGGATCTCGTCGTAGTCGGGTTCGTCCGGCTGGCCGAGGTGCGCGGTGTAGGCGAAGGGAACGGCGCCCTTCGCGCGCATCCAGTGCAGCGCCGCACTCGTGTCGAGGCCGCCGGAGAACGCGATGCCGACGCGCTCGCCGGCGGGGAGGCGCTGCAGAATCGTCGCCACTACTTCGTCGTCAGCTCGTCGTAGACCGCCTGGATCGCCGCCTTGACGCGCTCGTTCCGGTAGCCCGGGTACTTGTCGACCTTGAACGCGTCGAACGCGGCGTCGACGCTCTGGCCGGCCTTCATCGCGGCCTGCGCGTGGTTCGACAGATCGGCGGTGAAGCGCTGATATTCCCGCAGGTCCGCCGGCTTCATCATCGGGCTGTGTCCCGGAATGACGACGTCGACGTCGCGGACCGCCGAGACGACCTTCGCAAGCGTCTGCGGAAACGCGATGCAGCTGCCGCCGTTGGCGCGATCGCAGCCGGGTCCGTCCTTCCACGCGAACATGTCGCCGGCGTGGAGGATGCGGAGCGCGGGAAACACGACGAACGTGTCGCCGTTGGTGTGTCCGGCGCCGAAGTAATAGAGATCGATCCGATCCTTCCCGGAGCCGACGGTCATCCGGTCCCGGTAGGTCTTCGCCGGGAGGAACCGGGCGTTCTCGCCCTTGAAGGCGTCCATCTTCTCCATGTTCGCCTTCGTGTTCTCCTGCGCGACGATCTCGACGCTGCCGCCGAACAGGCCGTTGTTGCCGGTGTGGTCGCCGTGCGTGTGCGTGTTGATGATCCGCGTCACCGGCTTGCTGGTGAGGCTCTTGATCTTGTCGAGCAGCGCCTGGCCCCACCCATTCAGCTTCGTGTCGACGAGCGTCACGCCGGTGTCGGTGATGAACACCGCGACGTTGCCGCCGCTGAACGTGGCGCGATCGGCCGGACTCGAGCTGGTGAGGACGTAGAAGTTGTCTTTCAGCTTCTCGACGTCGATGACGCGCGGGCCGGCCGGCGGCGTCGCCGGTTGCTGCGCGGCGACGGCGATGGACAGCGCGCCGACCGCGACGAGCGCGCCGAGAACGACGAATCGTGACCGTGGCATGACCTCGCTCCTCGTCGGTAATGTCCGCCTGCAGGCGGACCCGTAGTCTACTTCAGCGCTCGACTTGGCGTAAGCTTCGCCGCGGATGCCGCTCGCGCCAGGCACGAAGGTCGGCGCGTACGAGATCGTCGCGCTGCTCGGCGCCGGCGGTATGGGCGAGGTCTATCGCGCGCGGGACCCGCGCCTCGGACGCGACGTCGCGGTCAAGACGGTGCGCGGACCGATGGACCGCGGGCGATTGAAGCGCCTGGAGCTCGAGGCGCGCGCGGCCGCCGCGCTCAATCATCCCAACGTCATCACCGTCTTCGACGTCGGGTCCGATCAGGATCACGCATATGTCGTCACCGAGCTGCTCGAAGGGCAGAGCCTGCGCGCCGTGCTGCGGCAGGGACGACTTTCGGTCCCAGCCGCGCTCGATTATGCCCGTCAGATTGCCGACGCGCTGGCTGCCGCGCACGCGAAGGGGATCGTCCATCGCGATCTGAAACCGGAGAACGTCTTCGTCCTGCCCGGCGATCGCATCAAGGTCCTCGACTTCGGTCTGGCCAAGTTCGTCGCGGCCGCGGACGGCGCCGGCGCCGACGTCGACACGACTGCCGCGCTGACGATGGCGGGAGCCGTGGTCGGGACGCCCGCCTACCTGGCGCCGGAGCAAGCGCGCGGCGGCGTCATCGATCATCGCGCGGACATCTTCGGCTTCGGCGCCGTGTTGTACGAGATGCTCGCCGGCGCCTCGCCATTTCGCGCGTCGACGCTGGCCGATACGCTCATCGCAATCCTCAGGGATCCGGCGCCTCCGCTGCCGCGCGACGTGGCGGCCGCTGCGCCGGGACTTGTACCGATCGTGCGGCGATGTCTGGAGAAGGATCCGCAGGCGCGGTTCCAGTCGGCGGGCGATCTGCGGGTTGCGCTCGAGGGCGTGGCGCCGCAGCGTCGCCCTCGCTCCCGGGCCGTCTACGCGTCTGTCGCCGCGATCGTCGCCCTGGTCGTTGTCGGGGGGATTGTGTGGCGGACGCATCTCGTCGCTCGCTGGATGGCGTCGCGACCGTCGGCAGATGGCGGCGGCCGTCGGGCGAACGGTCGGATCGCTCACCGCACCATCGACGTGAAACCCGAGCTGATCGCGCCGGTGCGAGCCGGGCGGTCGACGCTGCAGACGCGAGTGGCCGACGTGTTCCCATCCGCGGAGGTCGCGCTGACGCCTCGGGATGCGACACATGTCGACGTCGCCGCGCGGGAAGAGGATCTGCCGAGCGTCGTGTCGGTGATTCAACTCGCAAACACGCTGCAGGGCCATCGATTCTTCGACGAACCGAGCCTCACGGGAACGGGAAGCGGCACGACGCTGCTCTTCAAGGGCGCATCGAAGCTTCGCGTGTCGCTGTCGGTCCGGAACGCATCGCTCCGGGGACTCCTTCAGCTGATCGCCGGTTCACTCGGCTGGCCCGTGATATTCGAATCGTCGGTCGGCGGCGCCGTGACGCTGACGATGACCGACGGTCCCTGGGACCTCATCGTCGAGAGCTGCCTGCGGTATCAGGGCGCCGATCTCGTGTCGATTCGCTACGACGATGTGTGGTTCATTACCAGCCGCACCCGCCTCGATGTGATGCCAAATCTCGGAATCGGCGTTGATGCGGTGTGGTTCACGCGCTCGCGACGGATTCCTCCAGCGGACCTGGTGCGGGCATTTGAGCCGGCGCGAACCGAGAAGGGTTTGGTCGCGGTGAGTCCGAGGCTCGATGCCGTCGTGGTGGTGGACCGGACCGACGCCCTTCCGGACTATGCCCGCATTCTGGCGACGATCGACGGCACGACCGCGGAGGCATACGATTTCAACGTCGAGCGACCGCGTCGGCGTTACCAGGGCGGCCGCGTCGACTTCGAATTCCGGAACGACAGCGTCGAACAGATCATCCGCCGGTTTGCTTCTCTCAGCGGGCTCAACATCGTCCTGGAACCGACGGTCGCACAGCATCTCGACCCCGCGACGCCGACAGGCGTGACGGGCACCGTTGCGAACGTCCCCTGGGACAATACATTGGACGTCGTCCTTCGCGCGGCGCACCTGGTGTATCGAATCGACGGAAACCTCGTGCACGTCTACCCATTCCAGAAAGCCCTGGAGGACTGGGCCGCCAGCCCGCTGCGGATCGAGACCATTACGTTGGCGCACGAAGCACCGGCGTTCTTTGAGCCGTTTTCGCGGTACTTGTCACCCCGCGGTGCCTTGAGCATCGAGCAGCGGACGAGGACCGTCGTCGTTCGTGATGAAATTCGGCGCGTTGCAATCCTGACCGCGTTGATTCACCAGATCGACGATCGCACCGCTCCCGTCGATCCGCGAGTGCCGGCAAATTCGAATCCGCCATCGCTGCCGCGGCGTTAGCCCGTGTGGGGTCGATCGGCGTGGAGGTTCTCTTCGATGAAGGCGCCCAGCTCGGCCGCGGGCTGAGCGTCTTCAGTTTCGACGGCCACCGGACCGACGTCCTCCTCTCCGCGCCGAGCCCGCGAACTTATCGGCGGAGTCCTGATCTATCGCCCGATGGTCGATGGGTGGCGTACGAGTCGAACGAATCCGGTCGCCTGGAGGTTTACGTCGGACCGTTTCCGAGAGCGGGCGATGGCCGCTGGCGCGTCTCGACGGACGGCGGGAGTTGGGCCGTCTGGGGGCACGGCGGCGGCGAGCTGTTCTTCCTTGATCGCAGTTTTACTCTGACCGTTGTGCCGGTTGAGGGCCGCGGGTCGACGTTCACGGCAGGCAAGCCGACGAAGCTGTTCGACAACCGCGACTATTTCACCCGTCTGGGCGACCGAACGTACGACGTCTCGCATGACGGTCAGCGGTCCCTGATGATCAAGGATCAGTAGCGTCGTAGACGCGCCGCTCGTCGCCGGGTCGCTGCGTGCGGTTCCCAAAACAAGCGCCCTCCGATCGGTCCATCGCGGAGGGCGTCGATGGGGCAGATTCTATGTTGCGTTCGGCCGCAACCCGTGCACCGCTTCCCGCTATTTGAGCTTGTACAGCCTGCGGGCGTTGTCCCGCAGCACCATCCGCGCGAGCTCCAGCGCGCGATCCCGCGTGATGTCGTTGTCGCGCAGCATGCCGGTCAGCGCGAGGCCGAGCGCTTCGCGGCCGGTCTTCGCCGCGATGAGGCCCGCCTCTTCCCATCCGAGCTCCTTCGACTCGGGATACGCGTCGGTCGCGAACATCACTTTTTCCGGGACGTACTCGAGCCACTTGCGGAGGACCTCCGACACGCTGCGGGCCGACGTGAAGGCGGTCTGTTCGGAGAAATCGACGTAGGCATTGGGCTTCGTGAGGAGCGGCGTGATCTCGGCGGTGAAGGGCCAGCCGCCGTGAATCAACACGAAGTTCACCTTTCGCAGCGACGGATCGTCGAGCAGCGGTTCGAGCAGCAGCGGATTGGCGCCGGCGACATTGAAGTAGCCGCCGCCGCCGTGCGCGACATGGATGTGCACCGCCAGACCGAGCCGCCCGCATTCGCTCGCGATGAAGCGGAAGATGTAATCCTGCAGCGCCTTGTAATCGCCGGCGCCGGTCGCATACACGGCGTCGGCGGCCGTACGCGGCGGATTGCCGATATCGAGCGAGCGCAGGTACGCCATCTCGTACTTCTCGGCGACCGCTCCGGCAGCCTTGTGGCGCTCGAGCGTCGCGCGGACGACTTTGTCGAGATACTCGCCGAGCGTCGCCGGTTTGCCTGCGACGCCGCTCTCGGCGTAGTAGCGCCTGAGCAGCTTCTCATCGAGCGGGAAAAACGCCTTGTGGTCAGGATGATGAATGAGCGGCTGGTTGTCGAGCGGATACATCAGCGCGTCGGCAAATGGCACCCACGCGAACCTCGAGGCGGGCAGACCGGGGCCCATCGCCACGCGGTTCGCGAGCATCACGTCAATCCCGAGGCGATCGAGCACCCAGGTCGCGTAATCGGATTGATGCGCGCGGACCGCCGCGGCCTTGTCGGCGCCGAACAGCTCGCGGCCCGCATTCACGACCTCCGCCGAGCCTGGCCGCTGCCGCACCGGATCCGACTGCGGCTCGAGGTTGTCGACCGGCAGCGCATCGAACTCATCGTCCGGCTTCTCGCCGGCGGCGGTCGGCCGCACGGGATGCGCGTGATTGTCGACGGCCTTGATGCGCGCGATCTCCTGGGCGATCTGCGGGTCGACGGCGGCGTCGCCGGATCCGGCCGACGCGGTGGAGCGCGGGCTTGTGGTCGTGCACGCGATGGCGGCCACGATCGCGAGCGAGATGCACGGCAGTCTCATGGCGAGCATGATCATCGTTCCTTGGTGAGCATCAGCCCGTTCGCGCGACTGGTGCGATTGTAGATTACAATCGGCCGCCTCATATCCCGACCCGCCACGATGAACGTCTGATGCTTGGCCGCGCTCGACGAGCGATGTCGTGCTGATTTTCGAATTTCCGATGAGATTGGAGAACCGATGCCTCGGATCAACCGCCGTCAATTCGCGCGCGTCGGACTGCCCGCGATGTTTGCGCCCGCGCTCGTAGGGCGAGCCTTTCAGGGACGCGATGACGGCAAGGCGTATCGCTACGTCCATCTCGACGTCTTCACCGACCAGCGCCTCGCCGGCAATCAACTGCTCGTCTACACACAGCCCGGCTCGCTCTCGACCGAGGCGATGCAGGCGCTGACCCGCGAATCGAACTACTCGGAGAACACGTTCGTCCTGCCGCCCGAGCAGCCTGGGACGGATTACCGCGTCCGCATCTTCACGCGCACGGCGGAAACGCCGTTCGCCGGCCACCCGACGATCGGGACCGCCTTCGCGCTCGCGCACACCGGCGCAATCAAACCCGGCACCGCGAAGACGGTATTCGGCCTCGGCGTAGGCCCGACGAATATCGATCTCGAATGGAAGAACGGCCGGCTCGTAACGGCCTGGATGACGCAGCTGAAGCCGACGTTCGGCAAGACGATTGACGATGGAGCCGCGCTCGCGGCGGCGATCGGGCTGGATCCGAATGTTGTCCGCATGCCAGTTGGCCAGGAAGTCAACTGCGGCTCGAACTTCTTCATCGTCCCGCTCGCGACCAGGAAGGCGGTGGACGCGGCGATCCTCGATCGCGCAAAGGTGGACGCCGTCTTCGCCGCGGCCGGCGTTCCGCGCCGCGGCATCTACGTGTTTTCAACGGAGGCCGCGTCGGACGGCGCGACGGCCTACTGCCGGCTGCTCCCCGCGGGCGGCGGCATCGAGGATCCGGCGACGGGATCCGCGGCAGGGCCGGCCGGATCGTTCATCGCGCGATACGGACTCGTGCCCGCCGACCGCGCCGCGACGATGGTGTTCCTGCAGGGCGTGCTCGTTCGGCGTCCCAGCCGCATTCACGTCAACGTGACGATGACCGGAAGCGAGGTGACCGGCGTCAAAGTCGGCGGCGGCGCCGTCATCGTCGGCGAAGGGACGATGACGCCGGCATGAAGCAGGCGCGCGTGATTCAGATCGCGCGCGCCGAGATCGTGTAGACGAACGCGTCCGCCGTCGTCCCGTCGAAATGCACGCCGGCCGTCTCGCCATGCGGCCGCGTCAGCGCCGCAATCGTGCCGTGCGCCGAACCGGGCAGCTTCACATCGTGCGCGGAGTTGTAGGCGATCCAGCGCATGTCCCACGACCCGAAGCGTCGATCGCGCACATCGACCGGCACCCAGCCGTAGCCGACGAGATAAACCTCCGCGCGGCATTCCTGCGCAGCGGTCGCGTCGTCGGCTGACACGCGCAGCCCGAACACCGCGCGCGCCGGCATGCCGGCGGCCCGGGCGAGGGCCGCGAATGCGAGACCGGGGTCGCGGTCCGGGAGCGCGTCGGGCGGCTTCACGACCAGCGCCGCGAACAGCGCGCGG
>Ga0075426_10003632_pt1 | contig 11047 bp, 8 predicted proteins | sample SoiMethybrSBSTD5_FD_75304 | JGI IMG/M metagenome (GOLD analysis project Ga0075426, IMG submission 75304) | Bulk soil microbial communities from a Populus tree surrounding site in Tennessee, USA - Soil MetaG P. TD hybrid SBSTD5 | ecosystem: Environmental > Terrestrial > Soil > Tree plantation...
TCACGGACACTTCCACTGCTGCGCGACCTCGAGGACCCGCGCGCGCTGCGCGGTGAAGGGAGGGTAGCCGAGGTCCCATTCGAAGCGCCCGAGCGAGCGCCAGAAGAACCCCGTGACACCGATGCCCGCCGGGCTGGTGCGGGAGAAGATCGTGCGGGCGTGGTCGATCATCCGCTCCCCGTCCGGACCCCAGGTCTGGATCATGGTCTCCGGCCCGGTGACGTAGGCCTGGTCGGCGTTGATGGAGGTCTGCGCCCACAGGGGGATGCCGGGGGTGCGATCGATGACCGAGAGAGCCACCTGGAGCTTCTCGAGGAGCTTCGCCTGGTCGTAGTCGCCCGTGCGGGTGAAGGGCGGGAGCGCGATGAAGAAGACGTCGCCCTCGGCCTGGCCGTGAAGGCCGTAATCCTCCGGCGCGCGCGAGTAGTAGAAGAAGACCTTCTTGTTGTGGAAGACCTGCTTCGCCTGCCGGTACATCCAGACGCGGCGCGCGTGGTCGGCGAACTCATTCACCTCGTGGCTGAGGCAGATGCCCCATACCCGGGGATGGTCGTCGAACTGGGTCGCGAGCGCCTGCAGGTGCGCCTGGGCGGCGGTGGCGCTCCAGTTGCCCGTGGCGTCCTTCCAGTCCTTCGCCTTCAGGAGGGTACATCCCGGGGCGCCGAGCATGCCGGACGGCAGGGCGTCGAGATCGGAGCGCGACTTGCCGGTCGCAACGATGAAGTTACCGCCCAGGCCGCGCAGCTGGCTGATTCGATCGGGGAGGCTGACGCCGTTCCGCGTGCCGATCGAGTAGGTGCCGTAAAAGTGCAGGCGACAACCCGGCGGTGTCGTGCCGGCGACGGCGTCGGCGGCGAGGAACGCCACGAGCAAGAGGCCGGCCGACAGTCCGAGGTGCGGATGGCGGCGCATGGCTAGTGCTGGCCCGGGAGGCGGGCTGGAGAGCGTCGTGCCGTGTAGAGCTCCACGATCTGTGTGCTCAACCGGTCCGCGACTTCGATCGCGTCGCCGTCCGAGGGGAGTTCGAGGAGGGGCAGGTGGCGGCTCAGGCTCTGGAAGCAGGTCATCTGGCGCGCCGTCTCCGCCACGGTGAGCTCGCGCTTGCGGGCGGCGATCACCGCCGGATCTCCGCGCATGCTGTACGCCAGCGCGGGCCGGGGGATCAGGCGGAACGCCAGCGCTCGCAGCCAGGGGCGCCGCACGAACGAATGCGGGAAGGCGACGAAGTCGTAAAAGTACCGGTCGAGGATGACGATCTCGCCCCGCACGAGGCGTGGCCGCACGTTGACCAGGTAGCGGAGCCACTTGTCGGCGAGGATGTGGGCGAGCCCGCGGAGCTTCCCGCGCCGGTCCGTGTGCTTGATGACCTTCGGAAGCTGGCGGCGAAGGCGGCGACGGATGGCCTTGCTCAAGCGACGGGTGGGGAGCAGGGGCTTCTGTGCGCCGAAGTAGATCCGCGAGACCGGAATGCGCGTGGGCGCGAAGCGGTCGTGGAGCTCCTTGGCGAGCGTCGTCTTGCCGGAGCCATCGGGTCCCAGGAGGACGACCAGATGGCCGGGGGGGCGGTGCAGGCGGCGCAGGCGGTCCCATCCCGCGCCCGCGCGGCAGCGGAGCCAGCCGAGCGGTGCCTTCGGGTTACGCCACGCGCACGCCATGAGCAGGCGCCGGCGGAGGGGGAGCGCATCGGCGGGATCCTCATGCGCCACGAGGGTGGTGAGATGCCGGCCGAGCGCGCTCCCGAGCACGGCTTCCGCCGTCTCCTGAAATTCCCCTGGGTCGCCGATCCCGAGGTCCCGCAGCCGTTCGCGGTACGAGGGTCGGACCTCCTGCAGGTCGATCACGTAGTGGAGGACGATCGCCAGGCTCTCGAGCGCCGGCGATGGGACGTAGAACGCGCCTTGACGACGGCGCGTCCGCAGGAGGAGCTCGCCGGGGAGGTAGATGAAGCCCCGGTGGACGAGGTCGGTGCGGAAGTCGAGGAGGAGGCCACGTTCCTCGCCGTCGGCCAGCGCGGGGGGAAGGTAGTACGTGACGTGCGAGCTTCGCTTGTACCGGACGCGCCAGGGGAGGCCGGCCTCTGCGGCGACGCGCCGGACGATCGCGTGGCTCAGCTGCAGGTCGTTCGGGTGGATGACCATGTCGATGTCGTTGCCGAAATCGGCCGGCCAGCGGGTGTAGTTGCGCAGCACGAGATAGCGGACGCACTCGGTGTCGTAGGCGGCGAAGAGGGCCTCGAGGAATCGCCCGGTCGGCGTCCCGCCCCAGTCGAAGGGATGATCAACGTGAGCTTCGATGACGGATCGACGGACGGCTGTCACAGTACACTCCTGATGCTGTCCACGACGGTGTGGAGATTGGCCTCGAGCCACGAGGGCGAACGCACGAGCCAGCTGTCCCGCCGAAGGTGGAGGTGATTCAGCCAGCAGCAGAGCGCCAGCGCCCGGTAGAGCCGCTCGTCGGCCCCCAGAAGCTGCATCTCGCGCGCCAGCAGCCCGGCTTCGAGGGGCGGCAGCGCGCGTGTCAGGATCGAGCGCGTGAAGATCGTGCCGAAGGTGAGATGATGGTGGCGGATGGGTCGACGCGCCAGCAGGAAGAGCAGGTCGAGCAGCGGCAGCCCCCGCGGTTCGAAGACCTCGAAGTCGATGATGCCGACGACCGTGTCGTCGGGGCGATAGAGGAGGTTGGCGAAGTCCAGGTCGCCGTGCTGCCAGCCGAGCGGGAGTCTCCTCCCCAGGAGGGCGGCGCGGAGCCAGCGCTCGAGGGCCTCGAGCGTCGGACGGAGGCTCTCCTGGACGATACTGCGCAGCTCCGCGAGCCACGCCCCGCACAGGCGAGTGAACTCGCCCTCGTCGATCGCGACGACCTCCTCGGTCACGCGGCGGAGGGCGCAGAGGATCTCGCTCGCCTCCACCACGGCGCGATCGTAGCGTCGGCGCGCGCGAGCGTAGTAACGTCGACCCGACTCGCCGGGGAGCTGCGTCTCGGCGAAGAAGGGTTGCCCCTCGAAGTAGCCGGCGGCCAGCGGTGCGGGGAAGAGACGGCGGAGGTCGGACGGCAGGCGGGCGTCCTGGGTGAGCGTTTCGAGCGCCGTGTGGTGATGGCGGCAGGCGCGCTCCGCTCGCTCGTCGAGCGGGAGCCGCACGATGGCCCCGTCGCCGTGCGAGGATCCCGTCACCAGGACCGCGACGCCCTTCGGGCGCACGAAGTAGCGCGCCAGGTGGGTGGCACCGGATGCGACGCGGCCCGTTTCTCCCAGGTGCGCGAGCAGGCGCTCGGCGAGCGAGGCCGATCCGGCGCCGGTCGAGAGCACGGCGCTCACCCCCGGGAGGTGCGGATAGAGGCGCTGCTCCACGGCGCCGTTCCGGTTGGACACGTCCCAGGTCTTGACCATGACGCGGAGCAGTCGGCCGCGGGTACGGTAGGCGTCGGCCGAGAGATTCATGCGGTCCATGTGCTCGAGGTCGAGGATCTGGTGGAACTTGTGGGAAAACGGCACCGGCGCGAAGAGGGCGCAGCGCGCGAAACCGGCGTCGGCCGCGGCGTGCCGGAGGCCGCGCGGGGAGTACGTGGCCGCGGTGGCGTGGCGCGCGAGGAGGCGGGAGACCCCGTACCGGTTGGCCGTCCCCAGGTAGAGCTGCCCGTCCGGGGTGAGCACCCGCCGGAGCTCCCGGAGAAGGACCGCCGCGCTGTCGGGGCGGAGCGTTCGGGCGCCGCCCACCGCCCCGAGCCACTCCCCGAGGCCGGGGGCGACGGCAAGGTCGACGCTGCCCCGCATCAGCGGCAGACTCAGGCGATCGTGGACCTCGGCGAGCACCAGGTTGTCGAGTCCGGCGGCGCGCGCCTGATGGGCGATCACCTGGAGGCGGTCGAGCACGCCGTCGAGCACGATCACCTGCGCGGCGCTGCGCGCGAGCGCCAGGGGGGCGGCGCCCCAGCTCGGTCCGAGGAAGAGCACGCGGGAGTCGGGACGCAGGTCGACCAGGAATTTCCAGCCGGCACGCGTGGGGTCGACGAGGTCCTGGAGCGAATCCTCCCACGTGGTGCCGGTGAGCTTGGCCTTCGCCCACGCCCAGCGCGACGTGCTCGGGGCGCGCAGACGACCGCTCAGGACCTCGCTGGTGAACCGCCGCAGCGCTTCCTCCCAGCCCGAGATCTGCGTCTCGGCGAGTAGCTGGCGCATGCGGTCGGTGAGGAAGCTGGGTGCGGTGCCGTTGGCCGAGAAGGGCGGGCCGAGCCGGTAGACGCCATCGGCCCGCGGGTAGCGGAGCGCGCAGGGCCGGCAACGGACCGCTTCCATGCCGCCCGCGAGCGGACCATGGCAGACCGGGCAGACGAGCGGAGCGGGACCGCCGGTCAGTAGGACGCTAGGCAGGGCCAGGGCTGTACTCCTCCGGACTGTATGGCTCGGGGTTGTACTCCTGCATGCCGAGGAGCTGCGGCAGCGTGACGCCCGAGGTGGCGAGGAAGATGATCGTGAACGTCAGCGCCTTGACCGTGTACGCGACGCTCGAGGTGGCGGCGGCAGCGATCAGGCTGTAGGTGGGAATGAACAGCACGTCGCCGATCAGGGTGATCACCAGGCCGGCCAGCGCCGTGTAGGTGTTGTACTCCGGCCGACCGATGCCGACGTTGTAGCCGTTCAGGACCCCGTCGGCGCCGTGGGCCGCGAGACCGACCAGCAGGATGTAGAAGGCGGGGACGGCGGCGATGAACTCCGGTCCGAAGAGGCGGATGATCAGCATCTTCCCGGTGAGGGCCATCAGCACGATCGCCGCCAGATTGATGAGGAAGACGCGGCGGTAGAGCATCACCCCCCGGGCCCGTGCCTCGGTGATCGGCAGGCTCGCGATCACCGGGCGGAGCACGAAGGTGAGGCTCGCCGACAGCGGGCGGAAGAGCTCCGCCAGCTTCGACGCGACCGCGTAGTAGCCGACCACCTCGGTCGAGGCCAGCGCCGAGAGGATCATCACGTCGAGGCGCCAGTTGAGCATGTTGGCGAGCTTGCCGACGTGGCCCCTCAGGCCGAAGCGGATCGACTCCCAGGCGAGCCGTGGATGGAGCCGCGGCCACGGTCGGATGCCCTTGCGGAGGAGGAACACGGCCGCCGCCACGACGCTCATCGCGACGCCGCCGACCGCGCTCAGCACGATCAGCTGGTTCCCGTTGTCGACCCCTCTCAGGAGCGGCAGGACGAGCACGAGCGAGCCGACGTCGTCCATGGTGAGCACGGCGGTCGCCTCGCCGAAGGTGAGGAGCCCCTGCTGGATGGAGTTGAGGTAGTCGCGCAGCATGTTGAGGAGGATCGAGAGGCCCACCAGCTGTACGGCGCTGGAGGACAGCTCGCTGTAGAAGTGTGCGTGCAGGAGCTCGCCGGCGAGCAACCAGCCCCCCCAGCCGATGCCGCCGAGGATGAGGCCGAGGGCGACCGTCGTCTCGGTGACCGCCTGGACGGGATGCTTCCGGGCGCCGATGAAGTACGGATTGGCGTTCGTGATGCCGGCGCCCAGCAGCCCGGCGACGACCGCCGGGAAGACGCGCACCATGGCGAAGATGCCGGCGCCCTTGGCGCCCATCGTGTTGGCGATGACCATGCCGGTCAGGGCCGCCGCCGCGATCGCGATCCAGCGTCCGACGATGGTGATCGAGGTGTTACGGACGAGGCTCACGGACGATCTCCTCCTACTCCGGCCCTGCCCAGGCGATGAGGGTCTTGCCGGCATCGCGCTTCGTCCAGGCGTGGTAGAGCGCGCGGTTCAGGTCATCTGCCGAGCGGACGTAAAAATCATCGGGGCTGGGGACCGTTTCGAGCAGGTCCTGCAGCAGCGGGTTGGCCAGCTGGTCGATCACCAGCTGGAAGTGCGGCACGAAGCTCCGGTTGCAGCCCCGGAAGACCAGCCCCTTGGCGATGACCTCGCGCGTATTGAAGGGCACGGCGTGCTCCGACGGTCCGAAGAGGACCGTCGTGCCCCCTGGTCGCAGGCACGTGATCGCCTGCTCGAGCGTGGCCTGGATGGCCGTGCCGCCCACGCACTCGAAGACCACGTCGATGGAGTCCGCGAGCGATGCCAGGTCGTTCGGCTGACTCACGTCGATGAGGCTGCCGACCAGCCGCTTCACGCTCTCCGGGTGCTCGCGCTGGTGGGTGGTCATCGCGATGGCGGCGGGCTCGACCCGGTAAAAGACGGCGAGCCAGATCGCCACCAGCTGGGCGAGCGGTCCGTCGCCCAGGATCAGGTAGCGCGCACCGGGACGGATGGGGGCCTCCTGGCAGCCGGCGACCACGGCGGTGAGCGGCTCGGTCAGAACGGCGTGCCGGTCACGGATATCGCGCGGCACCGGCACCACCAGGGAGGCGGGGTGCCGGAAGAACGTCTGCGCGAGGCCGTCGGTGTTGCTCGAGAGATAGAGGTTGTCGAGACAGTAGTTCTCGCCCGCCCCGCCGGGCCGGCAGGCGAGGCAGCCCTCCGTCTTGGACGGGTACCGCGCGGGATGCGCGACGTAGCAGGGGATGTTCGGCACCACCACGACCCGCGTCCCGGGGCGCAGGTTCACCGCGCCGGTGCCCGCTTCCACCACCTCGGCGATCCCCTCGTGGAGGAGCGCCAGCGGCAGCTTTCGCGACAGCGACTGTCGTTCGCGCGTCCCCGCATAGAGCTTCAGATCCGAGGCGCAGACGCCGGTCAGGCGGGGCCGCAGCACGAGGTCGTCGGGCCGCTCCCGCCTCACCTCCCGCTCGACGGCTTCGATGCGGAACGGCTGTGTCAGGCGGTAGACCTGGGTCGTGTTCCAGGCGATCGTCACCAACGTTCTCCGCCCGAACCGCGCTCGTGCTCGACCACGCTGGTCGCGAGCAGGAAGTCCTCGTAGGTCGTGATCTTGAAGTTCGTGTACGAGCCCTCGACCACGCCGACGCGGCCCCCGATCCGCAGCACGAGCTGCGCGTCGTCGCTCGCCTCGTTCACGCCGTCGGCGGCTGCCCGGCGGTGCGCCTCGACCAGGACGTCGTACTGGAACGCCTGCGGGGCCTGGCCGTTGTGGAGGTTGGTGCGATCGGGGACGTGCACGATGAATCCGTCGCGGGTCTCGACGATCGTATCGAGCGTCCGCACGACCACGTTGGCGGCCCCCACGCGCCGCGCGACCTCCACCGCCTCCACGATGACGCGGGGGCTGGTGAACGGCCGCACCCCGTCCTGCATGACGACGACATCGCAGGGGGCGAGCCCGGCGAGCCCGGCGGCGGCCGACGCCTGGCGCGTCGCGCCGCCGGCGACCACGCGGCGAACCTTGAAGAAGCGGTAGGTGTCGACGATGTCGTAGTAGAGCTGCTCGTACTGCGGGTTGATGACCAGCGTGATGTCGTCGATCAGCGCCAGGTTCTGGTACGTCTCGAGCACATAGGCGAGGATCGCCTTGCCCCGGACCTGGACGAATTGCTTCGGGACGAGACTGCCGGTGAACCGGCTGCCCTTGCCGCCTGCGAGGACGATGGCGCTCACGCTCATGGGTGACCTCTCTTCACAGCAGCTGCTGGCGCCGCGGGATGGCACCGCGACGGTAGACGTAAAGAAAGCGGGTCAGGGCCCCGAGGGGCATGAGCGGGGCGAAGATCCAGAGCACGAGCGCGCGGTAGCTTCCGGCCAGCACCGCGGGCACGAGGGTCGTCGCGTCGATCCACGCGGCGACCGCGGTGTAGGTGAGGAAGGCCGTGAGCCCCCGGCTCATGACCACGAGGAGGACCAGCCGCCCGCGCCAGCGCTGCCACCCGTCGCGCGTCGGCGCCGCGACGTAGCGATCCTCCAGCTCGGGCATGCCCGCGTTCGCCCGGTACCAGCAATCGCAGGCTTCCTTGTCGAGGAGCAGGCCGAAGGTCGCGACGAAGGCGAGGACGAGCGCGTTCGCATCGCCGAGCTGGCGGTAGACGCCCAGGCCGGCGCAGAAGATGAGGAGGGGAAAGGTGATCCGATCGGTGATGAGGTCGAGATAGGCCCCCCGCACGCTGGTCGCCTTCCGGCAGCGCGCGACCTCGCCGTCGACGTAGTCGAGCAGGACGTGCACGTGGTAGGCGAGCAGTCCGGCGGTGACGACCAGGGGGGTGGTCGCCGCGAAGGCCAGGGCCGCGGCGAGCCCGATGGCGAAGCTCGCCAGCGTGATCGTGTTCGGCATGAGGCGCGTGCGGGCCACGATCCAGCGGGTCACGTGGACCGACAGGTGCGGCATGAGGAGCCGCATCTGGACGCCCGCGCGAAAGGCCTCCCGCTTGGATGCCCGTTTGACTTCGTCGAGGGTCAGTTCGATCGCCATGATTGGACTCACCGTGTGCGGCCGCCGGCATGCCCCGCCGCAGGCTGTCGACCACCGGTCCGCGCGTCGGCGGCATCGCGGCGTGCAAGTTGCGTTCGCAGCTCGGGCGCGAGGGCGGGAACGCCGGCGAGCTCGGCGTCGGACATCAGTCGCTCGACGTAGTGATGTACGTGGACGTCGAGCTGCCGGCAGACGGCACGGACCCAGTTGAGCGACTGCCCCTGCAGGTGGGGGTCGGCAATCACCAGGTGATGCACCTCGTGCTGGCGGACGATCTCGGCCAGGGTGTCGAGCGTGCCGAGCACCGGCAGGCGGGCGACCTGGTTCCCCTGCCAGCGCGGGCGCAGCTCGACGAAGCCGATGGGTTCGAGGCGGGGGGTCTCGTTGCGGCGCAGACGGCCGAGCACGTGGCGGGCCTCGCTGGCCGTCCCGCAGATGAGCGCCCGCTCGGGCTCGGTCATCGCGCGCATCGCGTTCGCCACCAGGAGGTACGAGAACCGCATCAGGATGAGGGCGGGCAGGAGGAGCGCGAAGTAGACGACCGCCGTCGTGGCGGCGGCGGGCAGCTGCAGCACCCGCAGGGCGGCGTATCCACCCAGCGCGCCGGCGGCGGCGGCCCGGAGGAGGAGCCCCAGGTCGGCGATGCCGGTCGCCTCCCAGGCGGTGCGATAGATGCCGAGCAGAACGAAGGCCGTGAGCTGGACGGTGGCCATCACGGCGATCGCGCTGCCTTCCGCCGGCAGGCCCGCACTGCGGTGGATGGTCAGCAGGCGCGCCCCGGCGAAGGTGATCGTCACCAGGCAGAGATCGATGAAGGCGACGATCCGGCGGTGCCGTCCCACGCGGCTGAGGATCGGCTGCAGGACGCCGGAGCGTGCCGGGCGGAGCTCATCGATGCCGAGGGTCCGGACCAGCGTGATGACGCCCAGGCCCATCGCCATCGCGAACAGGTCGACCGGCGAGGCAGGGGACTGGGCGAGCAGGTAGGCGAGTCCACCCGTGGTGGCGGCGGCGACGTAGAGCGTCAGCACCGCCCGCCGCTGGCTGAAGCCCAGATCGAGCAAGCGATGGTGGATGTGACGCCGATCCGGATTGACCGTGTTGCGGATTCCCTGGGCGATGCCACCCCAGAAGTGGCCTTCTCCCCAGAGCCGGAGGCAACGCGAGCAGAAGCGCCGGGCGATGGCGATCACGGTGTCGGTCACGGGCACCGCGACGAGGAGGAAGACCGCGAGCGGGCTGAGGCCGCCTCCGCCCGCTCCGGTCAGGGGGAGGACGGCGACGGCATAACCGACGAGGAGGCTCCCCGAGTCGCCGAGGAAGATCGTGGCGGGATTGAAGTTGTAGGGCAGGAAGCCGAGGAGCGCGCCGACCAGCATGAGCGCATGCGTCGCTGCCGGGAGGTTCCCGGTGTGGAGGGTGGCATAGACGAGCCAGCCGAGCGCGATGGTGCCGATGCCAGCTGCCAGCCCGTCCAGTCCATCGGTCAGGTTGAGCGCGTTGGTGATCAGCACGATCCAGAGCGTGGTGAGCAGCAGATCGAGCGTGCCGTACGCTCCTCCGCCCGCGAGGAGGCCCAGCCGGAGCCCGCTGGCCGTCGCGAGGACCGCGGCGGTGATCTGTCCCAGCAGCTTGATGCGGGGGCGGAGCGTGAACAGGTCGTCGAGCAATCCGATGAGGACGATGAGCGCGAAACCCGCGGCGACACCGGGGACCAGATCGCCCGCGCTGCTCACGGCCCACGCGACGGTCGCCGCGAGCGCCACGGCGATCCCCCCGGCGCGCGGGATCGGCCGGGCGTTCACCCGTCGCGCACCGGGCTGGTCGGTGGCACCGAGCCGCAGCGCGAGGCGGCGCACGAGGGGCGTCGCCGCCAGGCTCACGAGGAAGGCGATGCCGCCGGGGATGAAGGTGGTGATCACGCGCCCTCCAGCAGCGGCTCGTGCGGGACGACCACGAGCGTGGCGGAAGACGGCATCCGGCGGCCCATCGCCTGGGTGAGCGCGGCCACCATCAGGGCGAGCGCCAGCCAGACGTGTCGGAAGTGGGAGAGCTCGACCACGCCCGCGTGAGCGACGATCACCACGAAGAGGCCGCAGAGCGGTTCGAGAGCGAGCGGTGAAGCATCGGCAAGGGGTGAGAGGCGAAGGAGCAGGAACCCGATGGCGGCGAGAAAGGCGAGCCATCCGAGCAGGCCGAGCGGTCCGCGCTCGACGAGCATGCCGAGGTAGTCGTTGTGGGCGGAGTTGTAGTCGCCGGAGACCGAGCCGGAGAGGATCTGGAAATTGCCGGGGCCCACGCCGGTCGGCACCCGCTGGATGATGTCCGCCGCCTCCGACCAGAGCTCGGTTCGCTCGTCGTAGCCCTTGAGCGCCGCCCCCGCGATCTCGCCTCGCTCGGCGCTGATCACCCCCATCGCCATGGCCTGCACCTGATCGCGCCAGATGCTCACCACGGCCATCCCCACGGCGACGACGATGAGGAGCGCGCCGACCGCCTGGGGCGAGCGGTAGCGACGGTCGACGGCCACGGCGCCACACCAGCCACTCACGAGGCCGAGGAGGGCGCCGTTTGAGGCGGTGGCCTGGACGCCCGCGACCAGGGCGGGGAGGGCCAGGTAGAGGAACCGCTGCCGCGCCCGTGCCGCGGCCCAGGTGAGGAAGAACGAGATCACGAGATAGTTCCCGAACATGTTCGGGTTCTCGAAGGTGCCCTGCGCGCGGTTCGCCCCTTCCAGCATCAG
>Ga0075426_10003634_pt1 | contig 11043 bp, 11 predicted proteins | sample SoiMethybrSBSTD5_FD_75304 | JGI IMG/M metagenome (GOLD analysis project Ga0075426, IMG submission 75304) | Bulk soil microbial communities from a Populus tree surrounding site in Tennessee, USA - Soil MetaG P. TD hybrid SBSTD5 | ecosystem: Environmental > Terrestrial > Soil > Tree plantation...
CGCCGTACACGGTGGCGCACCAGCGCGGGAACTGCGACACGTATTGATAGTGCTGGGACGCCCACGACCCGAGCTGGGCGCGCGTGAGCTCACCCTTCACCCATTTCTCCGTGAACGGGTTGAGACGACTGTGACGCGCGTTGACCGCGGCCGCGAGCTCTTTCCGGAAGGCGCTGTGCTCGGCCATGGGGACCTCCGCTCAGGGGACATTGGCGACGGCCCGCGCGTCGCCGGTGAGCTCCAGGATGTGCATGCCGGTGTTGGCGCGATCGACGATGTAGATGTAGCCGCGATCGTCGGTCTCGACGTTGTTGGTCTGGATCGCGATCTTGCAGCGGTCCTGGCCGTTGACCTTGACGCAGCGCTTGTCCGTCGCCTCGGTGATGGCCGGGATGAAATAGCCGATCTCCTTCGGGTGATAGGGATCGCGCACGTCGACGGCGCGCACGCCGGCATTGAAGTAGGCGAGGAACGCGACCTTCTTGTAGAAGACCGGCGCCATGCTCTCGTTCGAGGAGTGCGTGCCGAAGCGGCCGCCGCGCTCGCAGAAATGGCCGCTCGCCTCCGGCACCTGGAAGTTCGAGATCACCATCGGATGCGCCTCGATGGTCACGTCGACGAACCACGCCATCTGGCGCGGCTCCTCGCATTCGTTGCGGATCTGCTCGTCGACGACCATGACGATGTCGCGGGTGGCGCCTTCGGTATCCTTGGCGAATTCCGCGATCGGCATCTTGAGCATCGGAAAGGTCGTGTGCGCGCCGTTGAACGGCATCATCACGAGCTCGCCCACCACCGGGGCCCGCAGATTTTCGGGCGTCGGCTCCTTCGGACCGTTGAGCAGCTTCTCGCGATCGACGATCTGCAGCACGCCGCCCTTGTTGGTGCCATAGCCGAAATAGACCCGGTTGCCCTGCGGGCCAGTGGAGATGGGCCCGTGCAGCTGCTCCGGGATGGCGCCGGTCGCACCCGGCTCCTGCCCGGGCCGGCCGAAATCGCGGATCTTCTTCGGATGCGCAGGATCGCTCAGGTCATAGATCATGGTCATGCGTTTGACCCGCCAGCCCGGCGCGCCGGAGACCAGGTAGGCGATGCCGGTGTCGCATTCCCACCAGCTCTTATGCGTGTCGGCGAGGCCGTCGATGCGGGTGATGAGCGAGGGGTTGTCCGGTGCGGTCACATCCCAGAGCTCATGCGCCTTCCCGCCAAACACGCGCAGCAGGTAGACCTTGCTGGGATCGCCGTGCGGCAGGGTCTTGCCGTCGCACAGGCGCACCATCTGGGCGCCGCCCTCCTCATAGGTCCCTTCGAGGCCCGGGATGTGCTTGAGATATTTCGGATGCGCCGGATCGGTGACGTCGACGATCGAGGTGCCGTTGAACTCGGCCTGGCCGCTGAGCGCGTTCATCGGCTTGGGCACATCCGGCGTGCCGCCATGATGGCCGATATAGGCGATGTAGCGGTCGCCCTGGCGATGGATGACGGGCTGATACGCGCTGCGCGCCTGCAGATCATTGTAGCCGACGAGGCGCATGTTCATCGCCTCGGGCGGCGCCCCGACTTTCTGCTGCTGCGCCAACGCGGGCGCTGCCGCGAGCGCCATCACCGAAATCAAGCACGATGTACGAAACATTCACGTCCTCCCTGTGCGCCCGATCGTCGTGGGCCGATCGTTGGTCGCATTCAAGTCTAGCATCACGAATGACCCCGCGTCTGCGGGCCAGCGACCACCTCGCGCCGCGCCGGTCGATCGACTAGAGTGGGACACACAATCTGCGAGGGACCGGCCATGCACTTCGTCATCCATGCTGTCGACAAGCCGGGCATCATCGAGACGCGAGCCAAGCATTTCCGTGCCCATCGGATCCACCTCGACGAGTCGCGCAAGTACGGGGTCGACATCTTCACCGCGGGCTCGCTCGTGGATGAGGACGGCGAGACGCCGGTCGGCAGCCTGTTCGTGGTCGAGGCGAAGGACCGCGCCGCGGTGGACGCCTTCACGCGCAGCGACCCCTACCATGTGAACGGCGTGTGGGACCGGGTCGATGTGCATTATTATCGGAAGAAGAGATAAGCCTCGTAACCCGCATTGAGCGAAGCGAAATGCGGGGACGGCGGTCCCGGATTTCGCTGCGCTCAATCCGGGCTACAGCGCTACAGCGCCGCTTGCAAAATCCCTCTCGCCTCATCCGCCGAGACCGGGCGCGGCTCCTTGATGCCGAGGGCGGCGACCTGGGCGGCGGCATCATCGATCTTCGATGCGTCGAACCCGATGTCGCGCAGCCGCTTGGGAATGGGAAACGCCTGCACCATGGCGGCGAGCGCGCCGGCCGGATCGGCGCTATCGAGCGCATCGGCGAGGCGCATTCGCGCGCCGTCGGCTTCGGCCAGATTGAAGCGCGCCACATGCGGCAGGATGATCGCATGGGTTTCCGCATGCGGAAGGCCGTAGCCGCCGAGCACATGCGCGAGCTTGTGGTGCAGCCCGGTGCCGCCAGTGAGCACCGCGCCGGCGAGCCAGGCGGCGATCAGGCACTCGCCGCGCGCCGCTACATCGGCCCCGTTGGTGACTGCGCGCGGCAGGGACGCGCCGAAGCGGCGCATCGCCTCGGTGGCATAGGCGACCGTCACCGGCGTGCGCTCGGGAACCCAGAGGCCTTCGACGCAATGGGCGATGGCATTCATGGCGCTCGCCGCCGTCACCGCCGCCGGCAGCGCCAGCGTGAGCTCGGGATCGTAGATGACGGTGCGCGGCACGACCTTGGTGTCGCGGCCCGTCGTCTTGCGGTCGCCCTCGCTCGTGCCCCAGATCGGGGTCGCCTCCGAGCCCGAATAGGTGGTCGGCAGCGCGATGATCGCGAGCCCGGTGTCGCGCGCGATGATCTTGGCAAGGCCGATCGCCGAGCCGCCGCCGGCTGCGACCAGACCCTCGGCGCGCGCGGCGCGCGCCGCCGCGAGCCCCGCCTCCGCCACCGCGCGGGGCACGTGGATCACGGCCTGCGCATGCAGTCCGGCCGAGCGGCCGCCGAGCAGGCCGGCGACGCGCGCGCCCAGCCGCGCACCGCTGCCGGGCGTAGCGATGACCAGTGCGCGCGACATGTCGAGCCGCGCCGCCTCGTCCGGCAGGCGGGCGAGACTGCCGGCGCCGAATACGACGCGTTGCGGCGGGGCATCGTGGATGAAGGGGGCGGGCACTCACGTCCCTCTTGCGTCATGCCCGCGCTTGTCGCGGGCATCCACGTCTTGCCTCAAGTCGTGGATGGCCGGGACGAGCCCGGCCATGACGAGTCAACGAAGCGCGGCTCAATTCCCCTCGCGCCAGATGCCGAGAGCCTCCTGCGCGGGCCGGTCGGAGATCGAGAAGAGCACCGACTCCTTGGCGGCATTATGCGAATAGCGCTTCCACGGCGGGATCACGAACACGTCCTTCGGGCCCCATTCGAACGGCTTGCCGTCGATCGTGGTCGTGCCCTGGCCCTCGACGCAGACGAAGATCATGCCATCGGTCGAGCGGTAGGGCTCGCCCTTGAAGCCCTTCGGCAGCAGCGCGAGGTTGGCCCCCATGGTCGGCAGCACCGGTCCGCCGGTGACCGGGTTGGCGTAGCGCACGCGCGCGCCGTGGCGCTTGTCGATCTCGCCCGCCTTCTGCAGGCGCTCGAGGATCGGCCGCATCCGCGCATAGGTGTAGTTGATGACCGGGGTGCGCTTCATGTTCAGCGGCGTGCCGTCCGGGAGTACGCCCGACCCGTAGAAGGCGAGCGAGTCGCCATCGCCGCGCGAGGTGTTCTGCATCTTGTCGTCGAAGTGCTCGGCGAACGAGGTCTCGAAGTGGTTGATGGTGGGCATGTCGAGCACGTCGAGCCACATCATCGGCTTGTCGGACGGGTTGCCGTGGTCGTGCGGCGCCCAGTTCGCGGTGATGAGGAAATCGCCAGGCGACATCATCGCCTTCTCGCCCTCGACCGCCGTGTAGGCGCCCTCGCCATCGAGCACGAAGCGGATCGCCGAGGAGACGTGCCGGTGGGCTGGCGCGACCTCGCCCGGCAGGATGAGCTGGATGCCGGCGAACAGCGCATTGGTGACCCGCGACTTGCCGCGCAGCGCCGGGTTCTCCAGCACCAGGACCCGCCGTTCCGCCTCGTCGGCGGTAATGACGTCGCCTGCCTCGAGCACGAGCTTCTTGGCGTCGTCGAACTTCCACAGTGCCGGAACGCACTGGGTCTTCGGCTCCTTGGTGACGAGGTCTTTCAGGACCTCCCACAGGGGCGCCATGTCATAGGTGGAGATCTTGTCGTAGTAGGCCTGCCGCGCCGCCTGGAGATTGTGCTTCGGGTCGGGCTTGCCGTCGTTTGTCGTCGTTGCCGTCGCGACCGCCATGAGGTCCTCCATTCGGGCAGAATCCGGATATTTGTCCGCAATATAGGGAATTCGCCGGAACCCTGGAATATGCAAATCCGCCGCTCTGGGGCGCCTTTGGCGCCGCCCGGGTCGATGGCCGAAGCCTTGCCTTGATCAAGCTTTCCCCAATACTGGTCGGCAGGTGCTGCGACTGGGGGCCGGGGAACGATTCGCGCCGGGCGATGCGGCTTCGGCGGGGTGCCCGCGGCACGTCTTGCGAGCACCGGAAGGACACGGGGAATGCCGGCCGACCTCCATGACCGCCTCGCCATCCGCGAGCTGATCGACAACTGGGCAATGTGGCGCGACGCCGGGCGCTGGGACGATTTCCGCACGGTCTGGCACCCCGACGGCGTCATGATGGCGACCTGGTTTCAGGGCGGGGTCGAGGACTTCATCAAGGTGAACCAGGAGGGGTTTGCGCGCGGCGCCCGCACGACGCATTTCCAGGGCGGCACGAGCATCGACCTAAAGGGCCCACGGGCCGTGGCGCAGACCAAGATGCAGATCGCCCAGCGCGGGCCGATCGAAGGGGTCGTGTGCGACGTCGTCTGCTCCGGCCGCTTCTACGACTTCCTGGAAAAGCGCGAGGACCGCTGGGGCATCGTCCTGCGCCAGCCGATCTACGAGCGCGACCGCATCGCGCCGGTCGATCCGAACGCCAGTGTTCCCCTCGACCCGGCGCTGCTCGCAAGCTTTCCGGAGGGCTACCGCCACCTCGCCTACCTGCAGACGCGCAATGGCCAGACGGTGAAGCGCGACATGCCGGGCCTCGTCGGGCCCGAGCTTGACGCGCTCTACCGGCGCGGTGAAGCATGGCTCGCCGGACAAACGCTTTGATGGATGCGGCCAGCGTGGAGAAAGCCATCGAGCATTGGTCGAAGCCGCGTCAGGCCGTGGCGCAACGGATCTCGGCGACCCTCTACGGGATCGTCGGCATCATGACGGCGGAGCTACCCTTGCAGCCCGGCGAATTCGGCTACGCGGAAACCGCGCTCGGAGCCATGCTCGTCGGTTTTGCGATGTATGTGGCCCATGTCTTCGTGATCCTGGTCAAAGTGGAGAGCGAGATCGGCTCGCACCTGCCGCTGCGCGGCGCACGGGGAATCGCGTTCGACTCCCTGCTCGTCCTGGCGTTTCCGGGCGTGACAACGCTGCTGATCGTCGTGGCGGCCCGGATGAGCGCGCGCTGGACGGTGCTGCTCGATGTCGTGCTCTATCTCGGCATGGCCGCGGTGTTCGGAACCGGATTCTTCTCGAGCTACGTTCTTGATCGCGCCATGGGCCCGGCGTTCCGGCGGGCCCTGCTGTGGCTGCTGCTGGCCATCGCTTTCGTGGCGGCGAAAAGCCTGGTGTGACGGCGGCGCGCATCCGGCCGCCGAGGCCGAGCGTCTGATGCCTATTTGCCGCGCACCATGCGGATCAGCTTCTCGAAGCCGGCGAGCTGCGCCTTGACCATGTCGATCGCGGTCTGGTCCTTGAGCTCGAGCGTCGCGGCATCGAACTTCTGCGGCGCGAAGCTCACGATCACCTCGGGCCGGCCGAACCAGACGACATCGAGCGAGACGAGCGACTGGCGCAGCTGATACTGCATGCGCGCGCCGCCGAGCAGGCCGCCGGCGGCCGACTGCACCGCAACCGGCTTGCCGTTGAACGGCTGGTCCTTCATGCGCGAGACCCAGTCGATCGCGTTCTTGAGCCCGCCCGGAATCGACCAGTTGTATTCCGGCGATACGATCAGGATGCCGTCGGCGGCTTGGATCGCGTCCGCCCATGCGGTGACCTCCGGCGGGAAACCGCTCGTGTGCTGGACGTCGAAATTGTAGATCGGCATGTCCGCGAACGACGGCGCGTCATGGAATTTGAGGGCCGGCGGTGCGAGCTTCGGCGCCATGCGGCCGAGCGCCGCATTGTAGGAGCCTTTGCGCAGGGAGCCGCAGATCAGGAGCACGTTCAACGTATCGGTCATGACAATCCAATCCCCGAGGCCGCCATAGATGTCGTCCGGCTTCTGCGCGCGGCGGTAATGCGCGGGAAGCGCGTCCTATATCAGTTTTTGCAGAGGCGAGGCGGGCGTCACTCCCGCTTCTCGATGCCGGCTTTTTCCCGCACCCCATCCCACTTCGCGATCTCGTTGATGACGTGCTGACGCAGCTCCTCGGGCGTCGAGCTCTTCGCGGTGGCGCCGACCTTGAGGAGCTGCGCGCGGATGTCCTCGCGTGCGAGCACGTCATGCAGCGCCTTGTTCATCTTGTTGATGATCGGCGCCGGCGTATCGGCCGGGAACGTCAATCCGTACCAGCTCATGACCTGGAACGATGGCAGACCCGACTCGGCGACGGTCGGCAGCTCGGGCAATGCGGCGTAACGCTCCGGCGAGGTGACCGCGAGCGCCTTGAGCTCGCCAGCGCGAATCTGGCCAAGGACCGGCTGCACCAGCTCGAAGGTGAAATCGACCTCCTTGGCGAGCAGGCCCGTCACGGCAGCCGGCGTGCTGCGATAGGGAATGTGCTTGACGTCCACGCCGGCAAGCTGGCGAAACAGCTCGCCGGAAAAGTGCTGGGTCGTGCCGTTGCCGACGCTGGCGAAATTCAGCTTTCCGGGTGCGGCCCTGGCGGCCGCGATCAGCTCTTTCACGTTGTTCGCGGGAAAATCCTTGCGGGTCACCAGCACGAGGCCCGCGACGCCGGTGAACGAGACGAAGGCGAAATCCTTCACCGGGTCGAACGGCAGGTTCTTATAGAGCGCCCCCACGATGCCGTGGGAATTGTTGATCATGTAGGCGGTGTAGCCATCCTTCGCGGCCTTCACGAGCGAGCCGGCCGCAAGAAGATTGGCCGGCCCCTGCTTGTTCTCGACCACGATCGGCTCGCCGAGCAGCTCCGACAACGGCTGCCCGATGATGCGCGTGACGATGTCGGTGCCGCCGCCCGGCCCCGCACCGACGATGACGTGGATGGGCCGCGTCGGCCACTCCTGAGCGTGAACCGCCGACGCGCTCAGTGCGATCGCGGTCAGTAGTCCCAGCACGCGCAACATGACGCGCCCTCCCCTGCCGGATTACGCCAACGAGCGTTCTACTTCTCGTCCTCGATCGGGTTGCGCAGAATCCCGATCCCTTCGATCTCGATCTCGCAGACGTCACCCTGGCGCATCCAGACCGGGTTCGGCTTGCGCGCGTGGCCGACGCCCGATGGCGTTCCGGTGAAGATGATGTCGCCCGGCTCGAGCGTGATGCCCTGGGTGACGTAGGCCAGCATCTCCGGGACCGGAAACATCATGTTGGCGGTGTTGTCCGACTGCATGACCTTGCCGTTGAGCCGGCTCTCGATCTTGAGGCCCTTGCCGGCATCGGGCAGCTCGTCGGCGGTGACCATCCAGGGGCCGAAGCCGCCGGTGCGGTCGAAATTCTTTCCCATGTCCCACTGCGTGGTCTTGCGCTGGAATTCGCGCACCGAGCCCTCGTTCGAGCACGAATATCCGGCGATGCAGGAGGTCGCATTGGCGACCGTCAGGTGCTTCGCGCGCTTGCCGACGATGAGCATCAGCTCGGCCTCGTAGTCGAGCTGCTCCGAGGCCTTCGGCCGGATGATCGGCTTTTCGTGCGGCACCATCGAGGTGAGGCAGCGGAAGAAGATGGTGGGGAATTTCGGGATGTTGTCGCGCTGCGAGCCTTCCTTGACGTGGTCGAGATAATTGAGCCCGAGACAGATGATCTTGCCGGGATGCGCGACTGGCAGGCCATAGCGCAGGCCTGCGAGCGGGCGCTGGGCCGAGGCGGGCGCGCCCTTCGCGAGGTCCTTGACCGAGGACAGATCGCCCTTGGTCGCCGCGAGCAGCGCGCCGAGCTCGTTCGGCAGCTTGGCGTCCACCGCCTGAAGGTCGATGACCCGGTCGTTCTCGATCACACCGAGCCGGAGCCCCGCCTCTGTCTCGAAACTTACGATCTTCATGTGCGTCCTCTTTGAACTGAAACGGTCGGGCGGGCGAAACCGCCGGCGACGGCCCCTGCGCCCCAAAACCCTCGGTCGTGGCCAAATTTGTACCGCGCGGGCAAAATCTCCGGCAAGGCCCGCGCGACAGCGCGCTTCGGTTGCGGATCGGCGCCCAGCGAGGTCTCGGAAGCCGGTGGCAGCGAGGCCAGACGCAACGCGGCCTATCCGGGGCGGCATCCGGCAGGCCGCCCTCCTCCGGCAGGCTTAAGGCGACAACGCCCTCAGTGCATGGACGGAAAAATACTGCTGCGCGTCGGTCCACACCTCGACCGGGCACCAGCCGGCGCTCTCGGCAAGCGCCTGAAAGCTCGCGATCGTATACTTGTAGCTGCTTTCCGTGTGGATGGTCTCGCCGCGGCCGAACGCGACGGTGTGGCCGCGCAGATGCACCTGCTGGGTGGCGCGGCTTTCGAGATGCATCTCGATGCGATGCGCCTGCGAATTGTAGAAGGCGCGGTGCCGGAAGCGATCGAGATCGAAATCGGCGCCGAGCTCGCGGTTCATGCGCCGCAGCAGGTTGAGATTGAATGCCGCGGTGACCCCGGCGGCATCGTTGTAGGCGGCGTCGAGCACGGCGCGGTCCTTGACGAGGTCGACGCCGACGACGAGATGCGCGCCCGATCCGAGCAGACGCGCGGCGTGGCGCAGGAACTGCGCAGCCGCATCGGGATCGAAATTGCCGATGGTCGAGCCCGGGAAGAATCCGACGCGCGCACGCGCGCGGACCGCCGCCGGCAGCTCGAACGGCTTGGTGAAGTCGGCCGCGACCGGCACGATGTGCAGCCACGGCAGATCGCGCTTGAGCTGCTCCGCCTCGCGCTTGAGGAAGCCGGCCGAGATGTCCACCGGCACGTAGGCGGCGAACGCCCGCCGGCGCAACAGGATGCGCGCCTTCGCGGTCGAGCCGCTGCCGAGCTCGATCAGCGCCGCGCCGGGCGGCACGAGCGCGGCGATCTCGCCGGCGCGCGCCTCGAGGATCCCGACCTCGGTCCGGGTCGGATAGTATTCGGGGAGCCGCGTGATCTGCTCGAAGAGCGACGAGCCGTGGTCGTCGTAGAAATACTTGGCCAGAAGCGTCTTCGGCTTTGCACCGAGGCCGACGAGCACGTCGCGCGCGAATTCGGATTGTTGCAGCCGCGCCGACGCGGCGGTCCGGGCGAGCACACTCATTACAATACAATCTCCGTGCTCGTCAGACCGAATAATCCGCAAGCCGCAGGCCGCTGAACTGCCAGCGGGCCGTGGGATAGAAGAAATTGCGGTAGCTCGCGCGCGAATGTCCGCGTGGGGTCGCGCACGAGCTGCCGCGCAGCACCAATTGATTGACCATGAACTTGCCGTTGTACTCGCCCAGCGCGCCGTCCGCCGGCCGGAAGCCCGGGTACGGCGAATAGGCGCTGCGCGTCCATTGCCAGACGATGCCGAAGGCCGCATCGAGCTCGCCGGCGCGTGCGGCAACTTCCCACTCGGCCTCGCTCGGCAGAGCCTTGCCGGCCCAGCGCGCGAACGCGTCCGCCTCGTAGTAGCTCACATGGCAGACCGGCAGCGCAGGGTCGACCGGCACGAGGCCGGCGAGCGTCATCGCATGCCAACTTCCGTCGCACTGGCGCCAGTAGCCGGGCGCGCACCAGCCTTCGGCGTTGACGGTCGCCCAGCCGTCGGAGAGCCACAGCTCGGGCCGGCCATAGCCGTCATCGTGCATGAACGCGAGCCAATCCGCGTTGGTGACGAGGTTGCGGCCGAGGCCGATCGGGCCCACCAGCGCGCGATGGGCGGGCTGCTCGTTGTCGAAGCAAAAGCCGCGGCCCTGATGACCGACGGTGCGGATGCCTTCCGTAATCTCGATGAAGCCGTCCTTGCCGCTCGCGCGCGGCAGGCTCCAGCCGGAATCGTAGACGGGAGCAACAGGATTTTCCGCGAGCGCATGCAGGATGTCGGTGAGGATGAGCTCCTGGTGCTGCTGCTCGTGATTGAGGCCGATCTCGAGCACGCGGAGAATGTCGGGGAGCATGTACGATGCCGCCTCGGCGATCAGCCGCTGCACCGCCGCGTCGACATGGGCGCGGTAAGCTCCGACCTCGGCGACGTCCGGCCGCGTAATGAGGCCGCGCTTGGGGCGTGCATGGCGCGGGCCGGCGGCGACATAATATGAATTGAACAGGAATGCGAAGCGCTCGTCGAAGGGGCGGTAGCCGGCGGCGTAAGGCGTGAGCAGAAACTGCTCGAAGAACCAGGTCGTATGCGCGCGATGCCACTTCGTCGGGCTCGCGTCCGGCATCGACTGGATGACCTGGTCCTCCGCCGACAGCGGCGCCGCACGCCGCTCGGTCTCGGCGCGCACCTCCACAAAGGCCTGGATCGCCGCCGCGCGCTGATCCGACGCGGAATCGGAAGCGTCCGGCGCGAAAGAGACCGATGGTAGGCCGCTGGGGGTTTGAGCGGTCTGGGCCATGCCGCGATCCTGGTAAGAGGGAGACTACAAGTCCAAATCAACTCTCCGTGTAGCGCAAGGTTCCACGGGTCTTCGGCCGCCGGAAACGCTGCGCCGAGTCGACTCTTAAACGAACGGCATTATTCAATTCTCGCGCTGTCGACCCCCGATGACTCGGGCAGCGCGAGCAGGTCGGTGAAGTCGCGCACGCGCGCCAGC
>Ga0075426_10003635_pt1 | contig 11042 bp, 9 predicted proteins | sample SoiMethybrSBSTD5_FD_75304 | JGI IMG/M metagenome (GOLD analysis project Ga0075426, IMG submission 75304) | Bulk soil microbial communities from a Populus tree surrounding site in Tennessee, USA - Soil MetaG P. TD hybrid SBSTD5 | ecosystem: Environmental > Terrestrial > Soil > Tree plantation...
TAGTTTCGATCCTCGCGCACCGCGTCGAAGCAATCGGCAAGCGTCAGGATTCTTGCGGTCATAGGAATTTCATCGCCGCGCAATCCATCCGGATATCCCCGCCCATCCCATCGTTCATGATGATGCCGGACCACGGGCACAACAGGGTACGGGAAGCCGACCCGCTCGAGTATTTCGCCTCCAACAATCGTATGCACTTTCATTTTTTCGAACTCGGCGGGCGTCAGCGGTCCCGGCTTGTTCAAAATATGATCGGGCACGGCGAGCTTGCCGATGTCGTGCAAAAGCGCGCCGGCTTTCAATGCTTCGATTTCGGCGCTCGACAAACCGAACAACCTTGCGAGACCGGTGGCATAAATCTGTACTCGATAAACATGATCGGGAGTCACTTCATCTTTAGCGTCGATTGCAATCGCGAGAGCCTCGATGGTCTTGAGATGCAGATCGGCCATCTGCTCTGCGTGTCGATTGGAAGTTTCGACGCGGTCGAGATAGATCTGATAAGTGAAATATGTGACGGCCAACAGTGGAATTGAAGCGATGAATATATAGAACGAGACGACTGTTATCAGCTTCACGATCAAACACGCGCTTGCGGCTCCGGTCGCTACCGATACCAACCTCCATACAGAAGAATCTTTCCAGGCGGCGGCAACAGATCGAGCGTTGTTCAGCGCATCGGCAGCGCTGGTTATCGTCGAGCTCAAGGCAAAATGGATCAGACCCAACATTGCGGCGGACAGTGCTAACCTCGACAGGTCCGCATTGAGCGGCTGGACGTTTCCAAACGTCAACGTCATCGCGGTGCTGGCTACAAAAATAGATATGCTCATCGCCGCCGCATTGAAAATCGTAGTGCCGCGTCGATCCTTGAAATGAATGGTGCGAGTGGTGGCCTCAAGCCCGGCGAGTACAACAGCGGCGTGAGTGCCGAACATAAGAGCGGCGAGAAAGATGAAAGTCTCTGAAAGAGTGACAGGGCTCCCCGCTTTGGCGATTCCAATGTCAACTCGTGACACCATCAGAACCGTGACCAGCGTCAAAAGCACCCAATCAAAATTGATCTGGCCCAACGCGAGCGAGAATGAAGAATAGATGAAGACCATCAGTCCAATGACTGACACGATCACCATAAAAAGTCTGGCAATGTCCTTGCTGTTTCGGTTTGGCTTCAAGACCGTACTCTCGCTGCGTACAGTTTTTCGCAAATCCGAATTAGCAAAGCGACGCGCGTTCCAACAAGGCTAAGAAGCGTTAAGTGTTCTATCAGAGCGGCATTCGCGACGCGCCTACTGAATGAGCCGAGGACAATTGCATCAGATTGACCGAATTGTTTCGGTCAAATTGTCAGCGCCAGGTCCATCGCGAAGTCCACAAGTGAGCTCAATCAGTCACGCACTCTTTAGAAGAGATGCTTGAAGAACTTCGTTGCAAAGTCCCGAGTTTGAACCGCGGCATCGTGTTCGATGTCGGCCCATCGCGAGAAGCGGATCAGTTCTGATAAGTCGGTTTCTTCTTTTGCCTGGAAGTTCTTTGCCATCCTCACCAGACTTATCTGGAAATCCGAAGCATCGTTTTGCGCGAATCGTCCCGTTCTCAATGCATCTTTGACCGCGGCCAGAGATAAACTGCTCGCCGCGTGCATTGAATCGAAGTGCGCTTGAAGCGACGCAGCATCGGTCGGCCTATCGAGCGCGAGGAGACAATCCTGACGCGCATCCGTCAACTCCAAAACGTTTTCGAACGTGTTTGCCTGCGCGTCGCGAAGCGTCAAGGGGGCTAATCCGAAACGATTCTCAACAGTCGCCAGCAAAGAAGTATGGTCATAGACGGTTGAGTCGATCTTGCCGCTTTTGATGTAAGGCGAGATCAGCACAGTCGGCACGCGCACACCCAGCCGCTCAAAATTGAATCCCGAATTTACACGAGCTGTTGCCGCAGGATCGGGATCGACTGTGGCAGGCGGAGGCTCGTGATCGTAAATTCCGCCGTGTTCGTCCCAGGTAACAACTAAGAGAGTCTGCTCCCACTGAGGCGAATTTCTGACCGCCTCGTAGACGTCCGCGATCAGGTGTTCGCCTAACGCGACGTCGTGAGGCGGATGCTGGTCGTTCGCTTTCAGCGTGAAGAAGTCGCTGTAGCGCGGTTCGATAAAGGAATACGCGGGCAGCAAACCTACTCTGGCGGCTTCAAGGAAATCGCCGAACAATCTGTAGCCGCGTCTGATGATGAAGTCTTTTTGCAAATGAGTCAGCGCGATCGACTGGGGCACGTCGTGAAAATAGATTCGCCAACTCTTATTCGCGGCATCCAGGCGGTCGTAGATCGTATCGATGTCGTAATCCGCTTCGTGAAGGTTGTTATCAATGTGACCGCCCGAGCTGGCGGCGTGAAGAAACAATCGATTGGGCCACGTGGGACCGGGGACCGACGAGTGCCAGTGGTCGCACACCGCGAATTCTTTTACGAGTCTCGTCAGAACCGGAAGCTTGTCCGCGGAAAAACATCTGACAATGTTCTGCGCGTGCTGGTCGCTATTCTTCGGCTGCTTGCGATAATTAAGTACGAACCCGCGGTTGGTAGGCGGATCGCCGAATAATTGTTCTGCCACCGCTGAAACGTCGTGGTTGGGATCGATGAAACTTTTGTCGTCGTTTGGATCGAGGTTGAAGTCACCCTGGTAGTTCGCGCTATCGGTCACCGGAACCTGTACTCCTCCGGAAGCAGTCGGATCAGCGGGCACCGTTTCATTGCCGCTCAATCCGTCTAGGCCGTACCCGTCGCGCTTGAGGAAACCGAGCATGTGATCGAACGATCGGTTCTCAAGCACGAGCACCACGACGTTCTGAATCTTATCTAGTGAGTTAGCCATAAGAGTGTCCTTTCTTCGAAACTGATTCTTGTAGCGGCCGTCCACTTCTGGTCACTGAACGTGATCGATAGACGAAAGAGGGGCCGCCTTGGGCGTGCCAACTGTAACATTGACTGCTCCTGCCAACAACTGCGTTGGAATGTCACCAGTCGAGAGTGCACCCAGCGCTCATACTCCACACTTCTATCTTTATGTAAAAGAGTGCTCTTCGTTTCTTTCCACAAAGCGGAAGACTTTTTGCGATTAATTGAATCTTTGCACCGATGCGCACTCGTAGGGTATAAATGAGGGAGCGTGACTAGCCCCAAATTACAACAAGGTGTTCAAGCATCGTGCATCACAAGAAGTTTCTACTCACTGCCATTATTGCCGCCGCTGCCGTAGCGATCGCGATCTCGACGATTGTTTTCAGCAAAGCCTCACCCTTTGATTCGACAATCTCTGACGCTGAACCGACTCGGAACGACGAGCGGCTGGATGTCACCAGCGGAGAAGTCACTGCTACTCTCCCGTTGTTTCATCAGGCAGATGAAAACTACTTCCGAGGGTCGCAGCCGCTCCGTGGAGGCATAGGCACGCTCAGCCGGCTCGGAATTAAGACCATCGTTGATTTGCGGTCGAACTACGACTACACGGACGACCTAAGAGCCGCGGCGGAGATTGCCGGCCTCGGCTACGAACGAGTGCCGATGAGCGTCTGGAATCCGCCCACCGATGAGGAAGCCAATAAATTCGTCTCGATAGTATCTGACACCACGAGGGGACCGTTCTTCGTGTTTTGCGGTGACGGGCTGAACCGCACGGGCGAGATGACCGCGATTTATAGAATCGCGCACGACAACTGGAGCGTTGAAAAGGCCCTCGACGAAGCCGACGAGCTTGGCTTCAGTCCGTATTATTATACTTTGAGAAGCTACGTTTGGGATTACGCACGCAAGTTCCATCCTTCTGCCGTGCCTCCTGCCGGGCGCAAAATGGGGTTGACCGCTCAGTAACATCGCTCTCTAATTTGGTTCAGGCAATTTCTGTCGTGCTATCAATGTTCCGGCTCCAGTGATACCTCGCGAGGTCGGCAACAATTTGATAACCTACGCGCGGTTGTCAGTAGGTTTGTCGAGCAGGAGAGCGAATGGCGAAGTCCAAAACTTCACGACTCGTTTTCGTTTGCCAACAGTGCGGCTCGCAGCAGCCTAAGTGGATGGGCAAGTGCCCTGACTGCGGCGAGTGGAATTCGCTGGTAGAGGAGCGGCCCGCCCAGTTGCATTCTGACTCTTCACCGCGCGGCGGGTTGTTTCGAATGCGAGAAGTCGCGCCCATTTCCTTTCAAGACATCGAAAGTCAGGATGATGCTCGTCAGGTTTCAGGGATCGAGGAGTTCGATCGGGTGCTTGGCGGTGGAATCGTGCCCGGTTCGCTGGTGTTGATCGGAGGAGATCCCGGCATTGGAAAATCAACGCTGCTCCTTGAAGTAGCCGACAAGCTTGCGACTACTTACGGCAAGGTGCTCTACGTTTCAGGCGAAGAAAGCGAGCGTCAGATCAAATTGCGCGGCGAACGCCTGGCGATTAATCCGAGCGGTCTGTACCTCCTGGCAGAGACGTGTCTTGAAAGAATCTTTCAGGAAATCGAAAGGCTTGAACCGCACGCGATTGTAGTCGATTCAGTTCAAACCGTTTTTTCGATGAAGCTCGAGTCGGCGCCCGGATCTGTTTCGCAGGTTCGCGAAGTAGCCGGGCAGTTCCTCGTTCTGGCAAAGAACCGCACGATTCCCGTTTTCCTGATTGGACATGTCACCAAAGACGGTTCGATAGCCGGGCCCAAGACGCTCGAGCACATCGTGGACACGGTGCTCTACTTCGAAGGTGAGCGCCATCACAATCATCGGATCATTCGCGCGGTCAAAAACCGATTCGGCGCGGCAAATGAAGTCGGCGTTTTCGAGATGACGGGCCGCGGACTCGTGCCGGTGCCGAACCCATCCGGGTTGTTCTTGAACGAACGGCCCGTCGGAGTGTCGGGTTCAGTGGTGACCGCCTGCATTGAAGGCACGCGACCGATGCTGGTCGAACTGCAGGCCTTGGTCAGCTCAGCGAAATATGGAACGGCGCGACGAATGACTCAAGGCGTCGACGGCAATCGCGTGTCGTTGCTCATGGCAATGCTGGAAAAGCGAGTCGGCATGCAGGTGCTTGCTGACGATGTCTTCGTGAACGTGGCCGGCGGCATGACCATAGACGAGCCCGCCGCCGATCTCGGGATAGTCGCAGCGATCGCATCCAGCTTTCGCAACCTGCCGGTCGACGAACGAGCGACGGTGTTCGGAGAAGTAGGACTCGCCGGAGAAGTAAGAGCAACGAGTCAGGCTTCAGTACGAGTGCGCGAGGCTTACGCGATGGGCTTTAAACGTTGTGTGATACCTCATGGAAATCTTTCGGGGCTTGATTACGATGATGGAATCGAAGTGATCGGCGTTCGCAACGTGAGCGATGCCCTTGAAGCATTATTTTGATCCGCAAATACGTCGCTTTCAGAGGAGACTTATGCCCAACTTTGTCAATCAAGTAACCATCGGTGACATTGTCCAGTGTCTGATACCATTGCTTACCAACTAGACCACGAGGAGTTTTCGACGTGATTGACCCTAAAGACCGCATCACTATTAACCCCGAGCAATGCGGGGGTCGTCCATGTATACGCGGTATGAGGATTCGGGTCGTCGACATTCTTGATCTCTTTGCGGCAGGACTCAGCGCTCCCGAAATCCTTGAAGAGATGCCTGATCTTGAAATGGAAGATCTGACTGCGGCGTTGCGATACGCAGCCCAGCGAATCGACCATCCGGTTATTGTCGCATGACAATTTGGATCGATCAGCTCAACCGGCCCAGTAGTCAGGCCTTTCTTCAGTATTCGGATCGTGTCTCTCCATCCATCTCTCGGGTCGCTTCAGCTCTTCGAAGCCGAAGTGTCGATACAACTCGTGAGCGTCTTTTGTCGCGAGTACCCATCTGCGAAACCCTTGAAGCTCGGGATGCGTGATTATCACTTCCATCAGCCACTTTCCCAGGCCCTGGCCTTGAAACGTTTCGAGTATGAACACATCGGCGACCCAGGCGAAGGTCGCGTAGTCGGTTATCACTCGCGCGAAGCCGACTTGCTCGCTGCCTTTGTAGACGCCAAACGGAATTGAATTCTCGATCGAACGTCGAATTGTTTCGACGGAGCGACCCGCTGCCCAGTACGAACTATCGAGGAAGCGGCGAATCATTTCGACGTCGAGCCGTGACTTTTCGGTGCTGATGTCGAACTCGCCTCGCTTATAATCCATCTTCAAACCTCGGGTGCCGAGCCGGCCGAAGTACGCAAGGCTCCTTCGCGGAGCCGGCGTTCCGCAAGCCGGTCGGCCGCTTTGTAAGTCGGAATACCTTCTGCCTTCGCTATCGCGAAAACCAAAAGCAGAGTGTCGTAGATCGCGCTCACCTCTGCGCGCACCCTTTCGATTGTCCATCCGAACAACTCGGCTCCTCCGCTCAGCACGCCGCCTGAGTTCGCGACGTAGTCCGGCGCGTAAAGAATGCCACGTTCTTCAAGCGCATCACCATGTCTCGGTTCCAGAAGTTGATTGTTCGCAGCACCGCAAACAATCTCTGCTTTGAGCAGCGGAATCGTTTTATCATTGATGATTCCACCGAGAGCGCACGGAGAAAAGATATCGGCTTCGACCGAAAAGATTCCTTCAGTCGAAGCTGACTTCGCGCCCAGGTTTTCGACCGCGCGATTTACTTTCTTCTGGTCAACATCGGAAAGAATCAGTTGAGCGCCGGCATCGTGCAACAGCCTCGCGAGGTTGAATCCAACGTTGCCACATCCCTGGATCGCAACGCGCTTGTTGCGAAGCTCATCGCTGCCCCAACGATACTGCGCTGAAGCTTGCATCGAACGGAACACGCCGAGCGCCGTCAGCGGCGAAGGATCGCCGCCTTTACCGATGCGTCCTCCGACGTGGCTGGTCTCCAACGCGATGATTTCCATGTCCGCGGGGCTTGTGCCCACGTCTTCGGCGGTAATGTATCGTCCACCGAGGGTGTCGATGAAGCGCCCGTGCGCGCGAAACAGCTTTTCACGATCTTTAACCGTGCCGTCATCGATAATGATAGATTTGCCTCCACCCCACGGCAGTCCGGCGACCGCGCACTTGTAAGTCATGCCACGCGAGAGCCGCAACGCATCGACTAACGCTTCTTCTTCGCTCGCATATTTCCAAAAGCGAGTGCCGCCAACGGCAGGTCCCAGCACCGTGCTATGAATCGCGATGATTCCTCGATATCCACACGAAGCGTCCTGGGAGAAGACAACCTGTTCGTGTCCCATCTCTGACATTAACTCAAACAAGACTTTCCTAGTTTTGTCAGTCATAGCGTCACCATCATCTCACCCGATCGCGTTTACCTTCCGTTTCTCGAATAAGCGAGAACATACTGCGGGGTGCTGATTGTGCTTGGCACGCGGTCGTCGGCAACCGGCGGCTCTGCGGTCAAGCGTAAGGGAAGCACGCCAGCCCAGATCGGGAGTTCGTAGTCTTCCTCATCATCGATTGGAGGACCCGTGCGCACCTTCGCCGACACCTCTTTGAGCGGGAGCTTCAGCACCAGAGTAGCCTTGAGTTCGGCATCGTTTGGCGCACGCACTTCGCTCCATCGGCCTGGAATGATGTGATTGGTGAAGTGCTCAACCAGTCGAAGCTTCTCGTCAGCATCGGCAACAATCTGTGCTCGGCCGAATACGACAACCGATCGGTAATTGATCGAGTGATGAAACGCCGACCGCGCCAGCACCAGTCCATCAACGAGAGTGACCGTGACGCAAACGTCCAAACCTCCTTCGATCGACGTAAGCATTCGGCTCGCTGCCGAACCGTGAATGTAGAGGTCGTCAGCGACTCGCCAATACGAGGTGGGAATCACGACCGGCTTGCCGGCGGCGATGAATCCGACGTGGCATATGAAGCCTTCATCCAGGATTTGATAGACCTCGGTGCGCTCGAAAACGCCGCGCTTGGACAAGCGCCGAAGAGTCGTGCGCTCGGTCGGGACAAAACTATTCATCAACGCCCTCCAACATATTGTTCGGACCGGCTCGATCGGCGAGCGCGCGCCGTTGTGCGGTGGTCCTTCACCGTTTTCAATACTATCGTCGTGCGCGTATTTTGAACGAACTTGATTCTTTCGATCTTTTCTCTGAGCTGCTCCAACGCTGCCGTGTCGCGCAAACAAACCTTCAAGAGGTAGGAGTCTTCTCCGGTAACTCGGTGCACTTCGTCGACGTGGTGGATTCGAGCAAGCAGGGGAGCTGCGTTCTCATCAGGAGAGCGGGTCTCGACGAAAAGAAAGGCAACGACTTTATTTTTCATCTGTTCTTCCCAAACTCGAAACTGTCAGTCTCAAACCAAAGCGCGCACGCCATCACCGTGTCTCGCCGGTTTTTCTTTGCGGCTTTTCAGCAGCTTCGTCTTTATCATTGAACCCAATTGCTTCACCGCCTGCTCGATTGCCTGCGGGCCGGCCATTGTGAAGCTGAGCCGAATCATTTTTTGCTGCGGCGGGCTCGCGTAGAAATGTTCGCCGGCTACGAATGTGATTCCTCTCTCGGTTGCCTGCGCCAGAAGCTGCGAACTATCTATTGAGTCTGGCAGTCGAACCCAAATCGACATTCCGCCGTCGGGCTTACTCCAACTCGATTCGCCTGGGAAGTGTTCCTCCAATGCTCGCAGCATTGCATCGCGCCGGTCGCCGTAAGCTTTCTTGACACGTTTGATGTGTTTTGCGAGCAGCCCTACTCTCGCGAATTCGTGAATCGCTGCCTGCGCCAATAGGCTCGCGTGCAAGTCGCAACGCTGCTTGACGCGATTGAGATGATCGATGACCACTCGCGGCGCAGCGATCCACCCGACTCGAAGGCCTGGAAAACCAACCTTCGAAAAGCTGTTGATATAAGTCACAAGCCCATGTTCATCCATCGCTTTAAGCGGCGGAAGTTCCGGCCCGCTGTAGCGCAGCTCGCGATAGATGTCGTCTTCAACAATCGGCACTCGATACTGCGCTGCTATTTCAATAAGCCTTCGACGCTTGGAAACCGGCATCGTCGTACCCGTTGGGTTGTGAAAGCTCGGCACGACGTAGATCAACTTCGCACGGCGTTGCGAGAGAAGATCCTCTAGAACGTTGAGGTCCATTCCGGTTTGGCCCATCGGAATGCTGATAAACTTTGAGCCCGCCGCGCAAAAGACGCTCAGCGCGCCGGGATAAGTCGGGTTCTCTATCGCGACTTCTTCGCCCGGCTCGACCAGAACCTGGCGGATCAAATCGAGTGACTGCTGACAACCGTTGGTGATCAGAACTTCGTCTGGCGAAACGCGGACTCCCGAAAGCATAAGCCGCGAAGCAATGTATTCCTGCAGGGGAGGGTAGCCACCGGTAGTTCCCAACTGCAGCAAGACTCGCCCTCGCGTTCTCAACACTCGATCGACCGAGCGGCGAAAGTCATCAAGCGGAAAAAGTTCCGCCGATGGAAGCGCAAGTGCCAGCGACGTTGCTTCTCGACGCTGCTCGAAGCTGTGCATGTCGTGCAACCAGTTGTCCCGGCTTTGAACTCCGAGAAGCGCCTCCCACGGCATCGGCGAGAGCCCGATTTGTTCTTTGATTGGCCCTGTCGCTGCCGGTGCCGGCACGCGGCTGATGTAGGTGCCGCTGCCCACGCGAGCGGTGATTAGCCCGTCAGCGGCCAGCTCTGCGTACGCAGTGCTAACCGTGTTGCGATTGACGCCGAGCGCTTTGGCCAGTTCGCGATTGGCGGGCAAACGATCGCCGACTTTGAGCACTCCGTCGGTCATCTTGCGGCGCAACTCGCTCACTATCTGTGTGTAGAGCGGTGTGTGACTGTCGCGACTGAGCTCAATATGCATAGCGGGTCGGGTCTCGTTTGGAATGGATCAGCTTACTGAGCCATTTTACATACGAATTCAGACATGTAAAGAACCAATTGAAGGCCATTTGATGTAGGCCAATTCGCACGCGCATAGTTGTAGTGTTTCGCTGATTTGATTGAGACCGGGTATGTTTGCGGCTTGTGGACTGGCAGGAAAAATAACCAAAGGGAATGACGCAGCCCCCGTTGCCTCATTCCCTTCAGCTTTGTTGTTGCTTTGTCTGTCGCTTCTCTCAGTCTTGCTACGATCGGCGGAGCCCCCGTTCCCCCGACCATCGCGTAACCTTTTAAAAGCTACGCCGGTCACAAGGGCAACGCCCGTGCCAGCGATCGTGGCCCGCGCAGGTAGCCGTAATTGGTGTGATTCAATGAAACCGCGCGAACGTGCTCGGAAGCTATGCCAAAACTTGTCAACTCGCGAGTGACGAATCTCGTGAGAAAGGGCAAGGGGCAAAGTGCAAAGCGCAAAGTGTAAAAGGACCACGATTCGTTTTCTTTGCTCTTTGCTCTTTGCTCTTTGCCGTCACGAAAACTTCGCTAGAAAATCCGATCAGTTCAGCTATAATGTTCGCGGTCGGGGCTCACCCCGGACACTACTGGCAGCAGTTCGAATGAAGTTTCGGCTCCGATAATTGACTACGAGCAACGTTTACAAGTCCGGATTCGTTTTTCTTGTCGTAAACCAGACGGGGCCACGCAGTAGAGGCGAGTAAGGGTTTAGTTTGCCAGGCGCCGCTCATTCTGACTGCGCAGTCGAAATCGCGACGGTTAAGTCGTCGCGAACATGATCTTTCATAACTCAGCTTAACTATTCGCAGCGTCGTAAAGCAGGAACGGCTCGAGCGATAGATAAGACGTACGGAGGACATATGCAAGCCGATGTTACATTGATTCGTATCGTCTTTGTCGCGGCGCTCGTGAGTGCAGGTTATTTCCTCAGACCTTTTCCCGCTCTTGGTGCGAGAAATCCGCTCATCTCTTCGATCATTGGAGGAGTACTTGCAGTCTCGATAATTTACTTCGAGACCCGAATTCGCAAAGCCACTCTTAAGACCTTAATTGGCGGCGCGGTCGGGTCGGTTCTTGGTATCGCAGGCGCTACATTAATCTGCTGGATCATAGCCGCGCAGCATGCGATACCCGAAGAGTTCAAATCTTTCCTTACGCTCACACTGACCTTGTTCATG
>Ga0075426_10003636_pt1 | contig 11035 bp, 11 predicted proteins | sample SoiMethybrSBSTD5_FD_75304 | JGI IMG/M metagenome (GOLD analysis project Ga0075426, IMG submission 75304) | Bulk soil microbial communities from a Populus tree surrounding site in Tennessee, USA - Soil MetaG P. TD hybrid SBSTD5 | ecosystem: Environmental > Terrestrial > Soil > Tree plantation...
GGGCTGAGCTCCTTCCAGACGCCCGGCACCTCTGGATGGAAGGCTTGGACCATGCACCGCTTCCATCCGTGCCCAAGATGCTGCGCAGCATCCCCCGCGAGCTGGCGGTGAGCGACGCGTTTCTCGCATGGGAGATGAACGGCCAGCCGATTCCGCTGCTGCACGGGGGTCCGCTCCGACTGCTCACGCCCGGCTGGTTCGGGATGGCGTCCACCAAGTGGCTGACCCACATCCACGCGCGGCCGGCGGTGTCCGACAATTACTTTATGGCGACCGGCTACCGCTACGCCGACGGGAGTCCGGTCGAGCGCCTTCGGGTCAAGTCGCTGATCACGGCGCCGCTCGCCGGCGCTCGGGTTCGTGCCGGCCGAATCACGGTGACGGGACAGGCCTGGTCCGGCCTGGGTGCGGGTGGGATCCGGAGCGTGGACGTCTCGCTCGACGATGGCCGCAGCTGGCAGCCCACGCGGCTCACCGGCAAGGACTACCCCTACGCCTGGCGGGGCTGGGAGGCGGAGCTCGATATCACTGGCCCCGGTCCCCAGCGACTGCTCGCGCGGGCAACGGACCGCTCGGGCGCGACCCAGCCGCGGACTGCCGATCCCAACCCAGGCGGATTCGGCAACAACTCCATGCCGGAGGTCCAATTCGATGCGGCTCGGGGCTGAGGCAGCGGTCGCCGGCTTCCTGTGTCTTGCCGGCTCCACGACCGGGTGCGGGTCAGGAGGGCGGCAAGTCGCCCAGCTGGAGTCGCCGCCGCCACCGTCGGCCGCATTGGTCCGCGCCATCGCGGAAGGCGAGCGCGCATCAGTCGCGGCCCTGCCGGCCGGGCCGGGCCAGGCCGAGATCGAAGGGAGCTGCCTGATCTGCCATGGAGCAGCGCTGATCGAGCAGCAGCACAAGGACTCCGCCGGCTGGGTGAAGACGGTAAATCAGATGCGGACCTGGGGTGCACCGCTGGCTCCGGAGCAGCTGCCTACCGTGATCGCGTACCTGACCGAGCACTACGGGGTTATGGCGCAGTGAGTACCGGAGGATGGATTGCTCAGGGCGCCGGAGCTCGGTCGGGGTAGAGACCGAGGCGCCGTCCGAGCAGCACCGTACCGGTCAGCATGACGAAGGGCGGCACGGCGCCGACCAGCAGTTCGGCCAGCGGGCCGCCGCCCCCACCCGCGAGCGGAAACGCCCCCGGAGTGAGCCGAAGCCCCACCACCGACAGCGCCACTGCCAGTGCAATCCGCATAGCCCGGCGGGGCCAGGGACCGCCGTCCGGAGGCAGGCCTCCGCGGAACGAGAGCACCACGTAGCCCAGGTTGAGCCCCAGCAGCCGCCCCGCATCCCGCTCCGCCCCCGGTAACAGAAAGAGCAGCAGCGGCGCCCCGACGAGGCCCGCCAGGGTCAGGACGCCGAGGCGCATCTCCATCGGCCCGAGCAGCGGCATCGGCGCCCAGCGGGCGGCGAACAAGGAGAACCCCACTGCCAGAACGGCGACGCCCAGCGCGCCCCCGCCGAGGACATCGCCGAGAAAGTGGCGCCCGAGATACATCCGCGAGAAGGCCATCAACACGATGACCGCCAGCGCGGTCGGCAGCAGCCAACGCCGCCGAAATAAGAGCGCCGAGCCGCCCCAGAACGTGGTCGCGCTGCTGACGTGGCCCGATGGAAACCCATATGAGTAACCGCCCAGCGTCCGGTAGTAGTCGACCGCGGCTGGGGATGGAAGCGCGAAGAATCCGCTGCCGCCCGCGGCGCTGAACGGCGCGCGATTGGGCATTCCGGAGTCCAGCCGCCGGAGAGTCGCATCGACATCGACCGGCCGAGGGAGGGCGACCAGCGCCTTCGCCAGATCGGTCAACGCCAGCGTCCAGAGCAGGAGCTGCGACAGGAAGACTCCCTTCCGCAGATCGATGCCGAACATGATGACGGCCAACCCGAGTAAGTAGACGGGGAAGTAGCCGAGCAGCGTGATCGTCCACATGAACGCGGTGAGCGGTGCGCTGGCCAGCGACTGCAGGGCGTGGATCGGGGTGGTCTCGAACACGCCTATGGCTCGTAGGGGTCGGCGCCGCCTCGCACGGCAGGAATGCCTCGGCGCGGGACAGCCAGCTCCGGCGCGACCCGCCGGCCGAGACACGCCTTGAAGTACGCCTCGACGTCGGCGGGGCGCTCGCGGCGGGTGGCTGACAGCGCTCGGCGGACGTCGTCCTCCCGCCGGCCGGCCACCAGGTCGCGGATTGCGTCAGCGGAGACGCGGCGATCGAGCCCGCGAAGCTGCCGCGCCACGGCGTCGGGAAAGGGAACATCGACGGCGGGCGGGAAGCGCTCGACGCCCTCGCGCCCGCTCAGTACGGCCGGACGGGGAAATCGGACGAAGACCGGCTGGGTGAAGTGCGGATGGCGGAGCAGCAGCTCGCCTTTGGGCAGAGTGGCGAGCTTGATCTTGGTCGCGGGCGACAAGGTGGCGTAGCCGGGAGTCCCCAGCTCGTCCAAATCCATCCGGCCGAAGACGGTGGTCCCGGCGTTGCCCACCACCCGGCGGGTGACCTGGGAGCGAAACTGCTGCGCCGAAAAAAGGACCAGCCCGAGATACCGCCCGCGCTCCGACAGGTCTACCAGCATCTTGCGCACGTAGGTGTCGGGGCCGTCCGCCGGCGCGTACTTGTTGAGCTCGTCGACGAACACCACGACGTGGTCCACCCCGAGGTCCCGGCGCTCGAGATGCTCCCGGAGCTTGGAGACAACCCGCGCGAAGACCAGATCCTGCGCCAGCGGATCGAGCCCGGCCACATCGAGCACGTACGCGGTGCGATCGCGGAATCGACCCCACGGGAGGTCGTTGGCCGACCCGTCATCGGTGACCAGGCCCTTGGACCGGGTCGCAATGTTGCTGAGCCGGTTGCGGATCTTCCGGATGGTGGCCACATGGTGGGTCCGCCACACTTCCCCGCCCCGCCCCACGACTTCGAGGAAGTCGAAGATCGCACGGAAGAATTCCTCCAGGTCGGCAAAGCTCTGCACCTCGAACGGCCGGTCCCGAAGCAGCGGATCCTGAAACGGCCGGCCCACCACTCGCTCGGCCAGAAAGTCGATGAAAGCGTCGGCCTTGGCGTCAACGTCGTCGCGGTTGAGCACCACTTCGGCGTAGTCCACCACCTCACGCAGTCCCCAGATCAAAGGCTCGGTGTTGGCTGTCAGCTCCTCGTTGGTTCGCAACGTGTTCAGGTTCACGCCGTCGGGCTTGAGGGGCGCGAAGTAGCGGACGTCTTTGAAGGGCCCGGGATCGAGACCGAGACGGGCATAGAGGCGTCGATCCTCCTCGGTGATCGAGCCGGGCTGGTCCAGGAAGCAGAGATCCGGCCCCTTCACGTTGAGGCAGAGTGCCGCGACCGAGCCTTTGTGAGCCGGAAAGGTCTGAAACACGCTGGTGAGCAGAAACTCCACCGCGCTGGTCTTGGTCGCGAGGCCGGAGACGCCGCTGATGTTGAGGTGCGCGGCCTCGGGCCCGAGCAGGAAGTCGCAGTCGAGATACACCGGCGACTCGAGCCCGGCCGCGGCGTAGACGCCGACCGGAATGCCGGTGGCGCGCTCGCGATCGGTGTAGCCGTCCATGCGGAGGGCCAGGCGCACGTCGGCGTCGGCCGCGAGATGCACCGCGCCCAGGGGCACCGGTTGCAGGGGCTCCGCGGGCTCCTGGCGGAGCACGGCGGCGAGGTAAAGCCGGATCTCGGCCCGTTCAGTCGGCTCGAGGCCCGCCGCCGGATCGCCGTCGGCGTCGATCACCGCGTGGAGCGGGGTGACCGGGTCGGAGTACGCGAAGGCATCGGTCACGACCCCGTACACCGTGCGCGCCGGCCCTTGCACCCGCACGATGGCGCCGATTCCCACAGCGGCATCGCGGGCGGTCCAAAACCAGAACTGGTGGGGAGTGGAGGGCTTCAACTCGGTCGCGACCACGCGACCGATCGGGAGAGGAGCTGGCATGGCGGAAGGGTACAGCGTAAACGGTGAACGGTAAACGGTGAACGGGGCTGGTAGGCGGGGCCCGTTCACCGTTCACTGTTCACCGTTCACGCTTTTCTTGGGGTTAGAGGTCTTCTTCGGCGGGGAACGGCGGTACGTCGGTGAGCCAGAAGCCGGCGAGCGCTCCGGTGCGGTCCACCTCGATCAGTAGGTGGTCGGCTGCCCGGACTGCATCCACCTTACGGTGGGGACCGATGCACAGATGGAACACCGTTTCGCTGCGATTGGTCGTCACCGTGAGCGGCGCGTTGACCTCGAGCGAGGTGACGCCCGATTTCGCCGCCTTGGCGGACAGCACCACCCGCCCGTCGGTGAGCTTGTCGGGCACCGCGAGGTCTGCCGCCGTGCCGACCTCCGGCCATACCACGATGTCGAGCCCGCAGATCACGCCGTTGTGGACGTCCACCACAGCAATGGACCCGACCTCGTCGGTCAGCTCGACGGTGCCGGTCAGGCCCGTGCCCGCCCGGTTGCCCTTGAAGGCACCCGAGAGGATGTCCGTCTCGGCGTCCCATCGCCAGCCGAGCGCGGGCAGCGCGCCAGCAAGCGGCTCGATGCGTGCATCCATAGTGGCCGGCCTCTCAGGCCGCGCGCGCCGAGGCGAGGGCTTTGGCAAATCGGAGGATTCGGTCCAGCGCACTCTCCAGCTCCTTGTCCGAGACGGCATAGCTCAGCCGGACCCAGCGATCGTCGCCGAACGCAACGCCGGGCACGAGGGCGACGCCCTCCTGCTTCATCAGGTGGTCGCAGAAATGCGAACCGGTCACTGGGTCCTTCTCCCGAATGCCGTCCACCCGGAAGAAGAAATAGAACGCGCCGTGGGGCTCCACGAACTCGAGCCCGGGCATCTCGGCGCGGACCCGTTCCACCAGATAGTCGCGCCGGCGCCGGAACGCGGCCGTCATTCGCTGGACGTCAGCCTCCACCCGATCGTCGGAGAACGCGGTGGCCGCCGCCCATTGCGCCGGGTGGTTGGCACCCGTGGTGGTGTGAGACTGCAGTGCGGCCATCGCCTTGGCGATGTGGGGCGGTGCGAGCGCGGCACCGATGCGCCAGCCGGTCATCGCGTACGCCTTGCTCGCACCATAGATCACAATGGTGCGGTCGAGATACTCGTCCGGGAGATCGAGGAACGAGGCCGCCGGCCCGGTGCCGTAGTGGATGCAGCGATAGATCTCGTCGGTGATGACCCAGACGTCGTGCTTCCGGGCCCACTCCGCGATCGACTTGATCTCGCTGGCCGTGTACACCGACCCGGTCGGGTTGCAGGGCGAGCAGATGATGAGCCCCCGGGTGCTCTTGGAGCTTGCGCGATCGAGGTCGCGGGCGCTCACCTTGAGCCCCCAGTCGAGCGACCCCGGCACCATGACCGGCTCCGCCCGCGAGAGGTGCACGATCTGGGGATAGGAGACCCACGCCGGCGCCGGAATGAGCACCTGATCGGTGGGGCCAAAGAGGGAGAAGCAGGCGTTGAAGATCGACTGCTTCGATCCCGAGCTCACCACGATGTTATCGGGATTCACCGCCCGGCCGGCCGAGAGGAGCGACAGCCGCCGGGCAATCGCCGTCCGGAGCTCGGCGAGCCCCACGTTGGGCGGATACCGCGTCAGCCCCTTCTGGATCGCCTGGATACCGGCCTGGGCAGCCGCCGCCGGAGTATCGAAGTCCGGCTCGCCCACGCTCAGATCGAGCACGTCTTCGCCCGCGGCCCGACGGCGCTTGGCCTCGTTACTGATGGCGACGGTCTCGGATCCCTTGAGATGCTTGAGGTTGGGCGACAGCGGGTCGGGCATGCCTGCGTCCGGTGTAGTGGAGGATGGCCGTGGCGAACCCGAGAAAGGTCCGTCGGCGGTCGAATGATGTCAACAGTTGGCGCGGGTACGACGGAGGGCTTAGGTTGCCGCCCGGGACGACCCGGTGCCAAGCGGTGGGGATGATCGATCTCGAGCAACTACATCTGACGGAGTCTGTCGGCGGCGCGCTGGCGGCGTTGGGCTGGGTGGGCGACGATCCGCGAGTGCGGGACGTCGTGCCCACGGCCGCGCGCGGTCACAATCTGGCGCTGGTCGTGCCGCCGGCTCCGGTGTACGGCGGACCGGCGCTGGCGGGACTGGTGAGCCGGATCGCGCTGGAACCGGCGGGCGGCCCCGTACTCGTCATCTGCCCCGAAGCGGAGCTTGCGGGATGGGCCGAGTTAATCGGCGCGCTGCTCAGCGGGACCGGGCTCAGGCTCGAGGTGGCGCGGGGCGCCGGCCGCGCAACCCGGCGGCTCCGCAGCGGCGGCGTAGACCTGGTCGTGACGACGCCCGAGATCATGGCGGCGTTGGCTGCCAGCGGCATTCTCAAGGGCGAAACGCTGGGCGCCGTCGTGCTCGCCGGCCCCGACCGCTGGGTCGACGTCGATCCGCTCGTCTCCCTGATGCACGACGTCCCGCACGAGCGCCAGCGCCTCATCCTGGCGAGCGCCCCTGAACAGACCGCCGACCTGGTCGAGCGCTACGCCCGCAAGGCGCTGGTGCTCGGCGCGGCCGAGTCCACCCATCAGGTGCCGGGAGCGGTGCGGACGGTCGCTGTCGCATGGGACCGCCGCGCGGCGGCGCTGGGGGCCCTGCTGGAGGTGCTCGACCCGCAGTCGCTCACGATCTGGACCGCTGACCGAAGCCACCACGACGCGATCGCGGCAGCGCTGCCGACGGGTGACGACTCGATCAACATCGCCACCGGTGATGCGCCCCGCGCCGACGTTGTGGTCGCGTTCGATCCGCCCGACTCGCCCCGACTGGCGCAACTGCTCCAGGCGGGAAACGTCGTGCTGTTCGTTCCCCCGGGGACCGAGCCGTACGTCGGGCGCATTGCGGCTACGCGGCGGCCGTTGCGGCTGCCGGGGCTGCTGGAAACGGCAGCGGATGCCGCAGCGACGCGGAGGAGCACCATTGCCCGGGCGATCGACGCGGGACGCCCGGAGCGGGCGCTGTTCACCCTGGCGCCCCTGTTCGAGCGCCACGATGCCACTGCGGTCGCGGCCGCGCTGTATGATCTATGGGTCGACGCCGGCGCGGCCGCCCCACCCGTCGTCTCGACGGCCGCGGCCCCGGCTCCCGACCTGTCGGCGACCGCCAAAGTCTTTGTCGGCGTGGGCAAGAGCGACGGCGCCACGGCCAACGATCTGGTGGCGGTGCTCACCAAGGAACTGCGGGTCGCACGGGAGAAGATCGGGCGGATCGAGATCCGCGAGGCCTACAGCCTGGTGGAGCTGCCCGCGCCCGAGGTCGAACGGATCGCGACCGCGCTCAATGGTGCTACCATTCGGCGGAAGCGCGTCGTGGCCCGGGTGGACCGGGGACGCACGCGGCCCGCGAGCCGTGCCGGGGGACGGGCACGGTAGAACAATTCAGGAGGTTGTGATGAGCACTCGGATCCTCACGGCGCTCGCGGTGATGAGCGTGCTGCTGACAGCCAGCGCCGCGAGCCAGACCAACATCTCCCAGGCCAATCGAGCAGCGCCCATCAAGTCGCTGATTGCCGATCTCAAGGCGACGGCGCCCCAAACCCGGAACGCGGCAGCCTACCAGCTGGCGCACATGGGGCCCAAGGCGGCGCCGGCGGTGCCTGCCTTGATCGAGGCCCTCCAGGATCCGGCGCCCACCGTTCGGTTTCCGGTGACGGTAGCGCTGCGGGAGATTGGACCGGCCGCAAAGGCCGCGATTCCGGCGCTCAAGAAGGTGATGGACGACGATATCAGCGACGACGTGGCGGCTTCCGCGAAGCAGGCGATCAAGGCGATCGATCCGACGGCGGTGCCCAAGGACGACAAGGCCGACAAGGACTAGCGGCGCCGCGCCACCAGGTCTTTCAGCGCCTTCCCGGCGCGGAAGGCCGGTACGGTGGATGCTTTGATGGCGATTTCGGCACCGGTCCGCGGATCGCGACCGCGCCGGGCGGCCCGCCGGCGGATCTCGAAGTTGCCGAAGCCGGCGATCTGAACCCGCCCGCCCTTCCTGAGCTCGGCCGCGATGATCCCGTCGCGTGCGAAGAGGGCATCGACGGCGGCGGCGGCCCGAGCCCGCGAGAGCTCGAGGCGCTGTGCGAGGGCCTGCACCACTTCCTGCTTGGTCACGCCGGACTCCTTCGCTCGAGCGTACCCGATCCGCGGCGCGACAATATGCCGGAATCCGGGAAAGCCTCGCAAGATGCTCCCGGCGGCGCTGGAGTCGCGGCGGCCGCGCGTTACATTTGGTCGCTTCCGTCGGAGCGAGGGTCATCGATGGAGAAGGACAGCCGGCCGGGGTCGATCGAGGTCATCGCGGGGGTGATGTTCGCCGGCAAGAGCGAGGAGCTCATCCGGCGGGTCCGCCGAGGGGTGATCGCGCGCCGCCGGGTTCAGGTCTTCAAGTCCCACCTGGACAGTCGTTACGCAGGGCTCTACAGCGTCTCGAGCCACGACGGCAAGGAGCTCGACGCCGCGCCGGTCGATTCCTCGGGAGAAATCTTCCGCCTCACCCGCCCCGACACCCAGCTCGTCGCGGTGGACGAGGCCCAGTTTCTCGATCCCGGCATCGTGGAGGTGGCCACCGCGCTCGCGGCGCGGGGAGTCCGGGTAATTCTCGCGGGCGTGGACACCGACTTCCGGGGAGAGCCCTTCGGTCCGATGGGTGATTTGATGGCTGTGGCCGAGCGGGTGGACAAGCTCCAGGCAATTTGCGTGGTATGCGGCGATCTGGCCTGCCGCAATCAGCGCCTGGTGGACGGCCGCCCGGCCCGCTACGACGCTCCCACGATCATGATCGGCGGACAGGAGAGCTACGAGGCGCGGTGCCGGAAGTGTCACCAGGTCCCGCGGGTGGATGAAGACCAGTTCTCCCTAACAGCGTGAACGGTGAACGGTAAACGGTAAACGGGGCTCCTTTCACAGGCACCCCCCGTTCACCGTTCACCGTTCACCGTTTACGCTTTAGCATGCTGAACGTCGCTATCACCGGGAACATCGCCGCCGGGAAGTCTACGGTGTCCAACCTCTTTCGCCGTTGGGGCGCCACCGTCATCGATGCCGACGCGCTGGTCCGCGAAGCCCAGGCGCCGGGAACCGCGGTGCTCGCGGCGATCACCGAGCGTTTTGGCGAGGCTGTCGTGCGCGCCGACAGCACGCTCGATCGCGCGGCGCTCCGCCGGCGCGTCATGGGCGACCCGGCGGCGCTCGCGGCGCTCAACGCCATCGTCCACCCGGCGGTGCAGCGGCGTCGGGCGGAGTTGATGACGGCAGCCGCGGCGCGCGGCGACCGTATCGTGGTGAGCGAGATTCCGCTGCTGTTCGAGGCGGCTGACCCGGCCGACTTCGACGCGGTAGTCCTGGTCGACGCGCCGAGCGATGTCCGGCGCCGGCGGTTGCTGGACGGCCGCGAGTTACCGGCGGCAGAGGCGGACCGCATGATGGCAGCGCAGCGTCCGGCCGAGTCGAAGCGGGCGCGGAGCGACTACGTGATCGAGAACGGGGGAGATCTCGTCTCGCTGGAGACCCAGGCCCGACGGGTCTGGGAAGCGTTGGAGGCGCGAGCGGGATAGCGACCATCGCGTCGCGGCCATTTGGCTATTGGCTGATTGCGATTAGGTTCCGTCCCGTGTAACAGCCGACAGCCAACAACCAAGACCTCCATGTCTTCCATTCCTGCCGATCTTCATTTCACCAAGGATCACGAGTACGTCCGAGCCACTCCCGACGGCATCGTCACCGTCGGGATCACGGACTACGCCCAGGGCGAGCTGGGCGACGTGGTGTTCCTGAGTCTTCCCAAGCCCGGCGACCCGGTCACGGCGCATCAGCCGTTCGGCACCATCGAGGCGGTCAAAGCCGTGTCGGAGCTGTTCAGTCCGGTGACGGGACAGGTGGTCGAGGTGAACGGCGCGCTGGACAACGATCCGGCCGCGGTCAATCGCGATCCCTACGGCGAGGGCTGGATGGTGCGGCTCCGCCCCGCGGATGCCGCCGAGCTGAAGGACCTGCTCGATGCGGCGGCGTACAAGGCCCAAATCGGAGAGTAAGTCGCTTGAAGGTCTCCCTGCCCCAACCCGAACGCTTTACCTCCCGACACATCGGCCCCCGGCCCCAAGACATCGAGGACATGCTGGAGAGCGTGGGCTACAGCTCGCTCGACGGCTTCATCGACGCGGTGGTGCCGGAAGAGATCCGGCTTCGCCGTCCCCTCGCGCTACCCAAGGGCAAGAGCGAGCGGGAGGTGCTCCGCGCGCTGCGGGCGCTCGCCGGGCAGAATCAGCTCTTCCGCTCATATCTCGGCATGGGCTATTACGGCACGTTCACGCCCCAAGTCGTGCAGCGGAACATTCTGGAGAATCCCGGCTGGTACACGGCCTATACCCCGTACCAGCCGGAGATCAGCCAGGGCCGCCTCGAGGCGTTGCTCAACTACCAGACCGTCGTATCGGATCTCACCGGGCTCGAGATCGCCAATGCGTCGCTGCTGGATGAAGCCACCGCAGCATCGGAAGCAATGTGGCTGACCGAGTCGGTGGCGGCGAAGAAGTCGGCGGCGCCGGTCTACCTGGTAGACCAGGCATGCCACCCACAAACCATCGCTGTGGTGCGGACCCGGGCGCGGGTACGAAACATCGCGGTTCGCATCGGCCCCGCCGAGCGCTTCGGGTTCGGCCCCGATGTGATCGGAGCACTGGTCCAGTATCCCGCCACCGACGGGCTGGTCGGCGACTATCGCGAGCTGTGCCGGCAGGCCCACGATGCCGGCGCGCTGGTGACCGCGGCAACCGATCTCCTCGCCCTCACGCTGCTCCAGTCGCCGGGCGAGTGGGGCGCGGACATCGCCGTGGGCAGCTCGCAGCGATTCGGGGTGCCGATGGGCTACGGCGGGCCGCATGCCGCGTTCTTCGCCACCCGCGACCGGTACAAGCGCCACATGCCGGGACGCATCATCGGCGTGAGCAAGGACGTCTCCGGCCGGCCGGCGCTCCGCATGGCGCTCCAGACCCGCGAGCAGCACATCCGGCG
>Ga0075426_10003639_pt1 | contig 11029 bp, 7 predicted proteins | sample SoiMethybrSBSTD5_FD_75304 | JGI IMG/M metagenome (GOLD analysis project Ga0075426, IMG submission 75304) | Bulk soil microbial communities from a Populus tree surrounding site in Tennessee, USA - Soil MetaG P. TD hybrid SBSTD5 | ecosystem: Environmental > Terrestrial > Soil > Tree plantation...
GATTGCTCGAATCCTGCCGCCACTTGTGTGGCCGGGAGCAACTCTGCCGGATTCGATCGCGGTGAATCGATGACACCCACGCTTAACGCGGGCACTCGCTACTTTATCGTGGTTGACACTCCGACGCTTGACTCGAGCGCGGGCGCATTTCATTTTTCGCTTAGACGCGGCAAGCCTGCTAACGATACATGCGCAACGGCGACTGTGATCGACCCCAGTCGTCTGCCGTTCTCGGTTTCTGCAGGCACTTTTGGCGCGACAAACGATTTGGATCCTGGAACCTCTTGCTTCACATCATCTCACTCTGCAACAGGTCCCGATGTCGTTTATCAATTCACACCGGCGGATACTCAACTCTACGTTATTACAGTTGTGCCCAGCGGTGACTACGATACGTCGGTGTATCTGACGACCGACTGCTCGACAATTGCAAACTGCTTCAGCTCAGATGTGGGAGGAGCGGGCTCTACCGAGGTGCTTCGTCAAGTTTTGAACGCCGGAACGACCTACTTCATCGTGGTTGATGGATTCGGACTCGATGCCGGCGATTTCAATTTCTCGCTTCAACCATCGATTGCTCACTCGCCGAATCCGCCAAGTGATCTGACGGCGACTGCGGTCTCGCAAACTCAAATCAATCTCACGTGGAAGGACAACTCCGGCGACGAGCAGGGTTTCCGTATTCAGCGGAGTACGGACGGATTTAACTTTTCTGAAATCGGAAGCGTTGGACAGAATGTAACTACTTTCAGCGACACGACAGTCACTGCCAACACGCTTTTCTTTTATCAAGTAGTCGCATTCAATGGTTTTGGTTCGTCCGACCCTTCCAACATCGCCTTCGCTCAAACTCCACCAAATCCGATTCCGGTCAACCCGGTCATAACAGTAGACCCGATCTCGATTGATTTCGGATCGATCAGGGTCACGCAATCGGACACGAAAACAATCACGATCAGAAATGCTGGAGGCGCCGACTTGATTGTGTCGGCGATAGGAGATCCCGGTGGAGAGTTTGCGATAATCAATAAGCCGGGACTCCCGCTCACCATAACTTCCGGGCAAAGCACGACGCTCGATGTGCGATTCGCACCGGTGTTTACCGGCGCCGTGACGGCTTCGATTTCAATTCAGAGCAACGATCCGAGTACTCCGCTTGTCACGGTTAACCTGAGCGGAGTCGGGGTTGGAGCGCCTGTTCCCAACCTGGCTGTCAATCCGGGGGTCGTCGACTTCGGCACGGGCAATAAGCCGATTGATGTTGAACTCAAAAACACCGGAGAAGCAAATCTCGTGATCACAGCGATACTACTTCCTGCTGCACCATTCTCCGTCAGCGGAGCGGCTCCGGTTACGCTTAAAACAGGCGAAAGCAAGGTGATCACGATCAGCTTCTCGCCATCGACAATTGGCGTGTTTACAAGCGGACTCACTATCGTAAGCAATGACCCTGATTCGCTGCTTACCTTCATTCCATTGAAGGGCACAAGTCTGGCGCAGACGCTTGTGCCTAAGGTTGTGGGTCTTCAGTTCAAGAAGAAAGGCCTGAGGTTTCAATCGGCAAACTCAAATGTGATAGCCGGCGCAGTGTTGATCGTCGATGGAACGGAAACATTTGCCTTGCAGCTCAACGGCGATATTTGGATCGTGGATAAAAACACAGTCAGCACTCCAGGCAACAAGAAGATTCGCGATATCTTCGTGAGTCCGTCGACACACACCGTGGTTGTCAAAAACCCCAACGGCGGAGCTTCATCTCCGGTGACTATTTCAGTGTAAGACTGCAAGAGGAAGATCAAAGAGCAGCCGGGATTGCCAAGCCGTCGGCGATCACCGGCTGCGGCGCTCGTGAATTATTCTTAAGCCCTCGAGCGTTATATTGGGATCCACTGTCTCGATCAGTTCCGAACCTCGAGCTATTAGCGGCGCGAGCCCACCCGTGGCCACCACACGCGTGTCTGCTCCAAGTTCTTCAACCATTCTTTTGAGCACTCCATCGACGACGGCGACGTTGCCATAATAAAGCCCGGACTGAATGCTGGCCGCGGGATTGGTTCCGATCAATTTTTCCGGTCTTCGAATTTCGGTGTTGCGCAATCGTGCGGCTCGCTGAAACAACGCGTCCGCGGAGATTTGAATACCGGGATAGATTATGCCGCCCATGTACTCGCCGGCTCGCGATATCGCATCGAACGTCGTGGCCGTGCCGAAGTCTACAACGACACAAGGTCCGCCGTATTTTGAAAGCGCTGCGACCGCGTTTACTATTCGATCCGCTCCAACTTCCTGAGGATCATCATAAAGAACCGGCATTCCCGCGTTTGTCGCATTGACGAACAGCGGATCGATATGAAAGTACACCTCCGCCATCTTGTACAACGTGAAATCGAGGGGTGGCACGACCGATGAGATCGCTATGCTGTCGATCGCAGATGAATCCAACCCGGCGAGCTGCAGCAAAGTCCGGCACATTATGCCGTATTCATCCACCGTCCGCTGGCGCTCAGAGTTCAAACGCCAACTGTGCGTGAGCGCTTCGCCGTCGTAAACGCCCAGCGTTGTGTTCGTGTTGCCAACGTCGAGTACAAGTAACATAAACCCAACCCAATATAAGGAGTTCGAAGTGCGAAGTCCGAAGTGCGAAGTCCGAAGGTTGATGTCAATGCTCGGAGTACGAAATTCACGAGCGCGACTTCGCGCTGTTAACGTCCGAGTGCGGACTTTGTGTCAGTCACGGCTTACAACACCGGATTCCGCGCTCCGAACTTTTCGAAGCCTCACTTCGCCGGAGACAATCTCGTTCATTACTCCGCCGCTCATTTCGAGGATCAATGCGCCAGTCAGCGAGAGGCCGCGAGTCACGCCTTCGATCAATTCCCCCGAAGATTCAATTTGAACTGCGCTTCCACGAGCGTATGAAGAAAGTTGCTCCCAACGATCGATCACTTGAGCACGCTCCTCGATTGAAATTCTGTACCAGCGTTCAAGTCTGTCGAGCAAACGAGAAGCGAACTCTTCAGGCGCGATTCTTCTTCCCGTTTCAATCAACAGGGACGTTGCGGTATTCGCGATGTCATTCGCGAATTGTTCCTGAGATAAGTTTACTCCGATTCCCATCACGGCATACTGAAGCCGTTCCCCTTCCACAGCCGACTCGACCAGAATGCCGCAAACCTTTCGGCTTGAAACCAGCACATCGTTTGGCCATTTAATGTCCGCTGCGAGGCCGAAATCCAACTTCAGGGTTTCTGCGACAGCGACCGCCGCCGCAAGCGTGATGATTGTCGACTGTGCGGCGTTGATCTGAGGCTTGAGAACTAACGAAACGTAGAGTCCGCCTTCGGCCGATGACCACGAGCGCCCGTGACTCCCTCTGCCTGCAGTCTGCTCGCGCGCAATTATGCAGGTTCCTTCAGTCGCGCCTTGTGCGGCCAATTCGCGTGCGACGTCATTCGTGGAGGAGACGATATCGAAGCGCAACAATGGTGTTCCAAGCTTCATTGAGGTGACGCAGAAAAGAGAAGGAAGTGGAAATGTGAAAAGAAGGCTCTTCCTTCTCTTTTATTATTTCCCGCCTCTCGGTTTTCCTATTCGCGCATCGAGAGTTCAAAGAATCTATTGGTTGCGTTGAGCGCTGCCTTCACGGCGGCGTCGATCGCGTCGCCGTTGATCTGACAACTGCCAAACACCTGGACGTCTCTTCCTTCGAATCTGACGTCCACAAGAACGGCAATCAAATCCTTCCCGAGCGCATTTACATGATCGAGATCGGAAAGCGCGCAGGTAAATTTGTTCGCAGCGGCCTGCTGCACTACCTTCAAAGTGGCTGCAGCCGCCGCTTTCAAGGGGCCGCTTCCTTCGGCAGCCTCTTCTGAACTGTCCTGAAAGATCAGTTGGCCAAGAGCCAGGGACACCACAGCTTTGCAACGTCCCTCAGATTCTTCCGTTACTGTCGCGCGATCAAATCGCAGGCGGTTTCTGCCTGAAGCGGTCGGCATAGATTGTCGCTCCATCGCAACGCGCTTGCACTGCTTACTTGTTACCAGTCCGAAATCAAATAACGATTTTCTGGCGCATCATATCACAATTGAACTAACTCCCTCCCATCACCAAACGGAGGGACCCGGGCGATGTTAAAGCGGTCTGATCTTCAACCTGATGTCAACAGGGTTAGCCAAATGACTAATCGCAGCGACTGAAATCAAGTCTGCCCCACACTCGGCAAACTGACGCACGTTGTCGAGGGTGATTTCTCCTGAGATCTCGATGCTTATTCCGGACGCCTGATCTCTAATCGCCTTCACCGATTCACGAGTCTCTTCGAGGCTCATGTTGCTGAGCATGATCACGTCGGTGCGAGCAGCTATCGCTTCACGAAGCTGAGAGGCGCTGACCACCTCGACTTCGATCTTCGTCAAGTGCGGAACAGCCCGGCGGGCGAGCTCAACCGCGCGACGCACTCCACCAGCCAACGCGATGTGATTGTCGGTTATCACCACCCCGTCATCCAGTCCAAACCGGTGATTGAAGCCGCCACCGACGGTGACGGCGTACTTCTCGAGGAATCGAAGCCCGGGCGTTGTCTGGCGTGTATCGACTATTTTGGCGGCGGTTCCTTCAACACGATCGACAAATGATTTCGTGAGCGTGGCCACTCCCGACAGATGCTGCATAACATTCAGCGCGGTGCGCTCGCCCGTCAGAAGCACGGTGGCAGCGCCTTCGATTCGTGCGAACTCCGTGTCGGCTTTGATTGTTTCGCCATCGTAGACTCTAGACTCGAGTCTTATGTTGCTGTCTAACGTGCTGAATATCGCCTCCGCGATTTCCAGCCCACACAACACGAAGTCCTGTTTTGCGATGAAGCGGCCACCAGCCTTTGCGCCGCCGCGCACGATGCTTTGCGTGGTGATGTCGCCGCGGCCAAGATCCTCCTTGAGCAGGTCGGCTGCCGAAGCGTATATGATTCCGGAGTCGAGTTCCATTTGTGCGGTTCTCTGACCTAAAGCCTCCGCGGCGGCTCGCGAAACGCCGTGACGCTTAACTGGAAAAGAATGAATCGAGCGTCGCTTTCAGTTTATCGATTTCGCCGATCAACTCTTCGTGACGTTCTCGAGTTTCCTGAACAACATCGTGAGGGGCCTTTTCCACGAATGAGATATTGTCGAGACGAGCGGCCAGCGCTCGAGCTTCATTCTCTTTGCGAGACAGCTCTTTTTCGATCCGCTCTCGTTCCTTTTCCAAATCGATCGAGCCTTCCAACGGAACTGCGATCTCAACGCCCGCAACTATTCCTCGAGCTGCGGAATGCAAGAGCGGAAGCGTCTCTGAAATCGTCACATCCGTTATTCGCGCGAGCCGTTTGATGTGTTCGGTGTTGTCGCTCATCAGAAGCCGCACGTTCGTGTCTCTTGTCGCAACATGAAGCTCAAGCCGGCTTTGTGGCGGAACGTTCCATTCGGATCGTATATTTCTCACCTTCGTTATGAGCGCTATAAGCGTCTCCATTTGCTGGCGAGCGCGCTCGTCTTCGCGCGTCTCATCAGTTGAAGGCCAGGGAGCAAGCATTATTGAATCGCCCCCGTGAGGAGTCCGGGGGAGCCGCTGCCAGATCTCTTCCGTGATGTGAGGCATCAACGGATGGAGAAGCCGCAAGCTGGTTTCCAGCACGTACACGATTCTGGTGCGAGCCGCGCGCGCTTCGGCGGTGTCCTCTCTTGAAGCGACCTGTGACTTGCTCAACTCGATGTACCAGTCGCAGAAGAAGTCCCAGAAAAAGTGATAAAGAGTCTGCGCTACCTCGTTGAGCCGGTACTCATCGAACGCGCTCGTCACCTGCTCGATGGTCGAGTTCAGCTCAGCAAGTATCCACCGATCGGCGAGAGCATCGGACGGAACCCACTGAGCGTCGTAATCCGATGCGTTGCCGAGGTTCATCAACACAAATCGTGAGGCGTTCCAGATTTTGTTTGCGAAGTTTCGAGCTTCTTCGACCTGCGGTTGACGTTCCTTCTCGATCTTGGCAAACCGGATGTCCTGCCCGCGAGCGGCGCGCACCAACAGCGCGAACCGCAACGCATCGGCGCCATAAATTTTGATTACATCGAGCGGATCAACTCCAGTGCCCAGCGATTTACTTTGCCGCCGACCCTGTTCGTCCAGCACCGTGGCATAAATGTAGACGTCGTCGAACGGAATCTCACGCATGAAATACAGCCCGGACATAATCATTCGCGACACCCACAAGTAGATAATGTCGCGCGCCGTGGTGAGCACTGAGGTCGGGTAGTACGTTGCAAGATCATCGGTTTGCTTCGGCCAGCCGAGCACCGCTTGTGGCCAAAGCCCGGAAGAGAACCATGTGTCGAGCACGTCTTCGTCTTGAGTAATCGCTTTTCCGTTCGCCTTCTCAAGAGCTTCCTTTTCAGAGCGCGCGACGATGTACTCGCCGTCTTCGGTTGTCCAAACCGGAATCCTATGCCCCCACCACAACTGACGAGAGATGGTCCAATCTCGAATATTCTCCATCCAGTCCAGATAGGTCCGCTCGTATCGCTCGGGAACGAATTTGACTCGGCCCTCTTTCACAACGTCGATAGCCGGTTGCGCTAGTTCCTTCATGCGTACGAACCATTGTTCAGAAAGCAAAGGTTCGATCACCGTGTGACATCGATCGCACGTGGCTTCGGGCACGACGTAGTCTTCGATCTTCTCGACGAGTCCCAGAGCCGCGAGGTCATCCAACACGCGCTCGCGAGCTTCGTAGCGATCGAGTCCCACGTACTTCGGTCCGGCTTCCTTCGTCATTCGACCCTGCTCGTCGATAACGATGATCTTCGCAAGGTTGTGCCGCATGCCGGCTTCAAAGTCGTTCAAATCGTGAGCAGGGGTGACTTTCACCGCGCCGCTGCCGAATTCAGATCGAGCGTAGTCGTCGGCGATGAGGGGAATCTCTCGCCCGACGAGCGGCAGTATCAAGATCCTTCCAAACAGTTTTGTGTAGCGATCGTCCGAGGGGTTCGCGGCAACGGCTGTGTCTCCCAACATCGTTTCGGGCCTCGTCGTAGCAACCACGACGTGACCGGAACCGTCTTTGAAGGGATAACGAATATGATAGAGCTTGCCCGCGCGGTCTTCGTGTTTCACTTCGATGTCGGAAATCGCAGTCTGACATCGCGGGCACCAGTTTATTACACGCTTGCCGCGATAAATGAGGCCGGCTTCCCACCATTCGACAAAACAGTCCATCACCGCATCGATGTAACCTTCGTCCATCGTGAACCGCGTGCGGTCCCAATCGAAGGAACAACCAAGCCGTTGAAGCTGAGAGAGAATCACACCGCCGTACTCGTGAACCCACTGCCAGGTCCGCTCGATGAATTTTTCGCGGCCCAAATCGTGTCGGGTCAAGCCCTCCTTCTTCAGTTGCTTTTCGAGCACATTCTGAGTTGCGATCCCCGCGTGATCGGTGCCCGGCACGCAAAGCGTGTTGTAGCCTTGCATACGTTTCCATCTTATCAGCACATCCTGGATCGTGTAGCAGAGAGCGTGCCCGATATGAAGCGAGCCGGTGACGTTGGGCGGCGGAATCGTTATGCAGTACTTGCTACCTTCGCCACTTGGTTTGAAGTAACCGCGTGAATTCCACAGCGGATACCACTTTTGCTCTACGCTATGAGGCTCATAAGCTTTTGGTAGTTCGGTCATAAAATTATGATGGCATTAAGAGTTGATGAGTAATTAAAAGATATCGAGAAGCGATGGTCAACCTCGCCCTTTTTCGCTTTGGCTGGTTTGGAAGCGCGGCGGAGTTTAAGCGCGTCGGGACACGGACTCGCGCGTGAGTTGGCCGATGATGCGCTCGACGCAGTCTGGAACGACTTCCCAGGCAACTTCGCGAACCACTGAGTCGCTCATCTCGGCGATCACTCGGCGGACGATTTCTTCGATAGCTCCCGGCGAAAGTTCAGGCGGCTGCATCGCGCCGGTGCTCGCAGAAGACGATCCAACGTTACTCGAAGCTTCGCTGGCGGATGAAGTGTCTGTATCGGTTGAGAAAGCGAAACCCGTTTCCGGTTTGTTGGCAGATAGCGTGACCGTGGATTCTTCGACCGGCACGGCTTCGATGTCTATCGGAGTGAACCTGGCTTCCTCTTCGCTCCACGTAGTCGAACTGGCGAAACCTACGTGACCGTTTTCTCTTGATTCATCGACCGATTTTTCCGCAAGGTATTCAGCCGAGGCTACGGGCATCACAACTGAATCCAACTGCGCGGTCGAGTAAACACCTGCGCGAGGCGACGTCCAATGCAAAGGCTCTTCGGTCGCAGTCACGCTTTGTTCGAAATCGAGTTGCGGTTCTTCTTTGTCTGATTCAAGGATCCGATCTGAGTCGGAAAGAGATTCGCTTGAGCTCGCTGAGTGGGGATGAACAAGATCTGCCTCGTCCAGTAAGACGTCGCCAAGAGGTTCATCTACTGCAAGCCCCGTCGAACCTAACGGTTCATTCATCGCGATGGCGGCGTCAGTGGAATTGCTATGCGCGTTGGCCTGCGCACGGACAGGTTCAAACGCTGAATCGCCTGCTTGTTCCCAACCTGTGTCGAGCGAATCGAGCCTGGTAGTTTCAAGAACGTTGTGTTCCCGCCACTCATCGGATTCGCCTTCTATGTCGACATGCAGCACGGAATCCGGTGGCTGTTGAGCTGAAATCGCCCTGTGCGCGTCCGCCGTTTCAATAGTCTCGGCACGATCGAAGTCGAGCGTCATTTCCTGTATTTTAGCGCCTGGATGTTCGACTGAATCCTCGACCATATCAAACCCGTCGTGATTCATCGCAACCGTCGTGGCCGTTTCGCGGGCGGGCACCTCAATGACTGCAAAGTCAAAATCTTCCGCGTCGCCCGCGTGCGCGCGTGAGGCCAGTTCTTCGGTTGTCCTCGACAATCCAACGGGTGACGTTCCGAGGCCATTCGACATCGCCGACAGATCGAGCACCGGCGCGCGCAAAGCGTCGAGTGGCGAAGGGAAGCTTTCTTCAGCTTTCTCTCGCGTCTCTTCTCTACTATCAACTTCGGGCAGGGAAGCGATCGGACCGGTAGTAACTCCGCTCGACTTGGTCAACTTGCGCACTGTTTCGACGAGCGTTCTTGATTCGAAGGGTTTTGTCAGGTGCGCATCAGCGCGCACTCGCCTTGCTTCGGCCTGGTCGAAAGGCTCGAATGCGCCGACAAGAAGAACAACAGGCACATTGCGGAACTGGGGATTCTGCTTAATCGCCTCGCACAACTCGTAGCCATTCTTCCCGGGCATAAATATATCGGCGAGCACGAGATCGGGTTTGACTTCTTCAAGCCGTCGTTCGGCTACATCGCCGTTGCTTACAGCTATCACCTCGATGCCTTCATCGGCGAACGTGAGATTGACTACTTTTTGGATTGTGATACTGTCGTCGGCCAGTAGAATTCTGGTGCCCATCTGTTTCTCCTCAGCACTCTCAACCTTCGGCAGTGATAAACGCTGGGGTTATTCTCGCTTCAAATGCCCGGCAATCTGTCCGCCGTTCGCCCCTCTGCGCGCGAAAGCGGCCGCCTGCTCAAATGCCTTACTTTTCGGGGGCTGTGACCCGGAGAAGGGGACGATTTCGAAGCTGGTCACCGAAACCAGTTTGAATCTCCCGGGCCTGAATGTTAGCACAAAACCATACACCTGTCTCTAGTTAAAGAAGGGGACTCGGCGATTGCAGCAGGACTGACCTTGGGTTCACAAATTCAGAGGCCATCAAAACTTGTCACCTCTTTCGTTTGTACGCCGTCGCTGCCAACGACTCAACTCGCAGTCCGCTAACTTGTCAAAACTGGCAGTACCTAACACCCCGGTCGACGATCTAGACCCTCGAGGTTAATTCTAGGCCACTGGATCTTCCGCCACGCCGGTGTCCCGCTGCTTGGGCTTTATCCCCTTGGCGCGCGGAACAACAACGCGGTTTTCTTTAGTTTGTTGAGACTGAAAGTATCGACCGAGAGCCTCAACGTCGTAGTTGAACCGCGCCGCGATTTCAACTCGAATCTTGCGTGTCTCTCCGACAATGGGATCGTTCCACACAACTTAATCCTCCAATTCTTCAGGAGTACAGATGATGGGCGTGATGTAGACGGCGCTTCGTCTTTGGCTGCAAAAGTGACCACGTTAATCAGTTCGGTGCTAATTTATTTCCGCTATCTTTTGATCGCGCGAACATCCGCGATCGTTTTCTGTATCAACTGCTTCAGAGTGGGTACGTGCACGTCGTCGAGTTTCTTGATGTACAAACAAGCTCGTCCCGTTTTGTGCTTGCCGAGTTTTTTCAGCAGTTCGGGATAGCGGTAAGCTCCCGACATCAGGTAAAGAGTCAAATCCTGCTTTCGCGGCGCGAAGCCGGCCAGAAACCATTCACCTTTGCTGCCGCTCTCGGGTTTGTAATTGTAGCGGCCAAAGCCAACGATACTCGTCCCCCACATCGCGGGCTCCGATTTAGTCGCGGCCTTCATTATCTCAAGCACACGAAAGCAATCTTGACGACGACCTTCATCCTCAATGCCGTTCAGAAAGGACTCTACGCTTGCTGTGGTTTGTTGCGTTTTACGTTCAGCCATAATCAAGACTCACGCGGTTCAACGAGCTGCCGTCTTGACCGCGAGCACCTTCGCCATATCCTCGTGATCGTAGCGCTTGGCCAGATCAAGCGCAGTCAAACCCTCCTTAGTTTTCGCTGACGTGTCGGCGCCGGCCGCGATGAGCTTCTCCATTACCGAAGTATCGCCGTGGTTGATTGACGCCGCATAGAGCAACGGAGTCATTCCGAACCGGTCAACAGAATCCAGTTTTGCGCCGTGTGCCAGCAGCATTTGAACCGTGCTCAAGCGGTTGGATATTGTGGCCCATGCCAGCAGTGATATCTTGTCACCGTCAACTTCGTTTGGGTCTCCGCCTTTGCTGATCAGGTATTCAGCCATCGCGGGTGTTTCCAAAAATGTCGCGGTGTTCATCG
>Ga0075426_10003640_pt1 | contig 11026 bp, 8 predicted proteins | sample SoiMethybrSBSTD5_FD_75304 | JGI IMG/M metagenome (GOLD analysis project Ga0075426, IMG submission 75304) | Bulk soil microbial communities from a Populus tree surrounding site in Tennessee, USA - Soil MetaG P. TD hybrid SBSTD5 | ecosystem: Environmental > Terrestrial > Soil > Tree plantation...
TGCACATCGTCGGGATGATCCACGAGAGCCCTGGCGATCGATTCCACCAGTTCTTTCATGTGGCACCTCCGCGAAGCGGCGTACAAGACCAGGGAGAGGCCGAAGACCTAACGACTAAGCGATTTTCTGTAATTTGATGAAGCTGCGAACGGTATCGCTGGGCTGCGCGCCCTTGCTGAGCCAGTGCTTCACGCGATCCGCGTCGAGCTTAATCTCTGCCGGTTTCTTGAGCGGGTCATAGGTACCCACCGCATCCACAACACGGCCATCGCGCGGGCGAGTTCTCTCGATCACCACGACGCGGTAAAACGGCTTCTTTTTCTTGCCAATACGAGACAGACGAATCATCAACACGAAAACATTCCTCCTGAACCTATCAAGTGTACCGTGCAACGGCATTTCGAGCAATGCGAGAGTGGCTGGCGTAGAGATATACTGCGGCACACGAGGAGACGGCATGAGGCGAATGGCGAGGCTGGCGATGGTTGGCGGGTGGTTAGCTCTGGCGACCACAGGGCTCGCGGCAGAACCACAGAAACCAGCGGGAAACGTAGGTGTCGAAGAGATATTTTCTAGCGTTGTGAAGCCGGACGAGCCAGGTCTGGCCGTTCTTGTGAAGAAAGACGGCCGAGTGATGTTCGAACGCGGGTACGGGATAAAGGAACTGCGAACGGGGCCGAAAATCGACACGAAGACCAACTTCCGGCTGGCGTCAGTGACGAAGCAATTTACGGCGATGGCCGCGATGCTGCTCGTGCACGACAAGAAGTTGCGATATGAAACAACGGTCGGCGAGATTTTTCCGGAGTTTCCTGAGTACGGAAAAAAGATCACGGTGAGGGAGCTTCTGAATCACACGGGCGGATTGCCGGACTATGAAGATTTGATGGATGCAGTGGAAAAAGCGAAAGGACCGATCTGGAGCGCGGAAAAACAGATTCAAGATGCGGAAGTATTGGAGTTGTTAGAGAAAGAGACGAAAGCAAAATTCGCGCCGGGAACAAAATGGGATTACAGCAATTCGGGATACGTTCTGCTAGGAGTGATTGTGGCGAAGGTTTCGGGCAAACCCTTTGGCGATTTCCTCCACGAGCGAATTTTTGCGCTGCTGAAGATGGCGGACACAGTGGTCTATCAAAAGGGGAAGAACTCTGTACCGAACCGCGCGTACGGCCACACGAAAGAGGGAAATAGCTTCAAGGAGACCGATCAAAGTTCGACTTCGGCCACGCTCGGCGATGGAGGCGTGTATTCGAACGTCGACGACTTGTCAAAATGGGACGACGCGCTGCGGAATCACACGCTATTGAGCAAAGAAGAAATGAAACCCGCGCTCGAGCCGGCGAAGTTTGGCGGAGCAGGAAATGTGGTGTTGCCGGACGATGCTCCAGCGGCGCTGCATGGAGTGCCGGTGGAATACGGCTTCGGATGGTTTCTCGATCCATACAAAGGACACGCTCGAATGTGGCACTACGGCGAGACCGTTGGCTTTAAGACGGCGATTCAGCGGTTCACGACGGATGGCTTAACCGTGATTGTTCTGTGCAACCGAACGGATTTGGATCCTGGCGCGCTCGCGACGCGCGCAGCAGACCTATACCTGGCCGGGAGATGAATTAGCCATATGAGCGATTGCGATTTTCAAAGCCGCGTACGCTAAACTTTTACGCGGTTGGTTGTGAATGAAGGTGAATCCAAGTGGCGAATGCCTCTTCCGTAAGTTCACCGGCAGCCACAGCCAACATTGTCTGAATTTCTTCCATGCGGCTCGAAGTAAGACGACAGCCGTTCAGGCGCAAGAACGTTGCTGTCGCGATAAAAGCTATCCTCTTGTTTCCGTCAACAAATGCATGATTTTTAGCCAAACCAAAGCCATGCGCTGCAGCAGGTCTTGCGATATCGGATTCCGCAGCGTAGGCGAACTGGTTTTTGGGGCGAGCCAAGGCAGAGTCGAGCAAACCTTCATCGCGAATTCCAGAGCTACCTCCGTGCTCTGCGAGGCTTTCTGAATGGAACGCAATAATGGCGCGCCGATCCAGCCAAAGCGGTTCCTTCACTTCGCCAAAGCCCTGAGCGTATCTCTATGTTCTTTCATGACTTCACGTCCAACAGCGAGCTGGCGCTCCAATTCCGGATCATAGGGAGTAAGAAGGTAGCCATCGGGAGTTTCGACGGCGAAAAGAATGTCTCCTCGCTTAACGTTCAAGCGCTGCAGAGTTTCCTTCGGAAGTACAAGCCCTGTGGAAGTGCCGACGGCTCTCAGTTTAAGTTTCACAGTTCACCTATACCCATACATATTATAATTCAAATAGGCCGATGTCAATTCTCAGGTAAGTCTATCGATTACAGTTGTTTACGTGGATCAGGAGAGACCGGCGAGTTTGCCGAGGCCTTTCATTTTGGCGCGAGCGGCCATCGTGCCGTACTGCTTCATCATGCTGCGCATCTGCATGTATTGTTTGAGGACCTGGTTGACGTCCTGCACGGACGTGCCGCTTCCCTGTGCGATGCGCTTGCGACGTTTGCCGTCGATGACGTTGTGGTCGTTGCGCTCCTGATTCGTCATCGAATTGATGATCGCTTCGACTTGCTTCAATTTTCCTTCGTCAACTTTCGCGTCCTTGGGCAGGTTCTGCAACGGGCCCATCTTGGGGAGCATGTCCATGATCTGGTCGAGCGGACCCATTTTGCGGATTTGTCGAAGCTGATCGCGGAAATCTTCAAGGGTAAATTCGGATTTGCGCAGCTTACGTTCGAGCTCGATCGCAGCTTTTTTGTCGACGGCCTGTTCGGCGCGTTCGATGAGCGAAAGAATGTCGCCCATGCCAAGAACGCGGGAGACGATACGCTCGGGATAAAAGGCTTCCAGCGCGTCGTACTTTTCGCCCAAACCTACGAACTTGACGGGCGCTCCGCTTACTTTGCTGATGGAAAGTGCGGCCCCGCCGCGCGCATCACCGTCGAGCTTGGTGAGAATCACGCCGGTTAGGCCGAGCCGTTTGTGAAATTCTCCGGCGGAACGAACGGCGTCCTGACCGATCATTGCATCTGCGATGAACAGAATTTCGCTCGGTTGCAATTCTTTCTTGAGCGTCGAGAGCTCATTCATCAGCTCGTCGTCGATATGAAGACGGCCGGCCGTGTCGACCAAGATCACGTCAGATGCGGAGAGCTTCGCTTCCTTAATCGCGCCGCGAACAATTTCGAGCGGTTTATCCGTGCCCGCGCCGGGCCAGACTGCAGTGCCAATCGCTTTGGCGACTTGAGCGAGTTGCTCGCGGGCGGCGGGGCGATAAACGTCGGTCGAAACAACAAGCGGGCGATGACCATGTTGCGTCAACCATTTGGAAAGTTTGCCGGTCGTCGTTGTTTTGCCGGACCCCTGCAATCCGACGATCATCCAGACAGAAGGCGGCCGAGAAGCGAAGAGCGGCTTAGCATGTTTGCCGAGAAGCGTAGCAAGCTCGTCGCGAACTATCTTAATGACCTGCTGGTCCGGCGAAAGCTGCAGCATGACTTCGCTGCCCAGCGCTTTACTGCGGATGTTGGCAAGGAGTTCGTCCACGACGCTGAGGGCGACGTCGCCTTCCAGCATGGCCTCGCGAATTTCCGCCAGTGCGGCGTCCAGATGCTCATCCGTGAGCTTGCCCTGGCCGCGCAGGTTCTTGAATGTACGCTGAAGTTTTTCTGTAAGGTTCTCAAACATGGAGAATCGACTCGTCCTTCTTCCAATTCATTTTAGGGGCGCATGCGGACGCGGTCAAACCGAGATTGGCTTGAATATACGCGCCGTGCGTTCCACCTGTTTCCTTTATGAATTTGTAAACAAGGATGGCGAATTCGGGCCTGTGAACGAACGCGTTGGATAGACTCAAATAAGTCTTCTCTTGGGCCACGGCGAAATTCTTCAGAACAGTTAGCAAGGACCGAAGCCAGCATGCCGGCCGCTCGTAAAATTATGCTCATCGCACTGGCGGCATTTTGCTGCCATGTGATTGGGCTGACGCTTCATTCGACGATTGCAAGCAATCTCATTGAGTTCGTGATGGTCTTGCTGGCGGCGATGGCTTGCTTCCAGGCGGCGTCGCGGTCGTTGGAATACGCAAGGCGCTTCTGGCGTTTGATGGGGCTGGCTTTTGTCCTCTATGCGCTGGGCCAGGCAATGGCGACGTATTACGACAGCGTTCTCCACGCGTCCTTCAATCAATGGTGGCCGAGCGATATCCTGTTTTTATTTCACGTCGCGCCGATGGCCCTGGCTCTTTTCATAGGGGACGAAAGCGAGATGTCCCGCCTGACCCGCACGCAGAGGTGGCTGGACTTTGTCCAATTGGGGATTGTCACTCTGTCGGCGTATTTCTTTTTTCTCTATCTACCGCTGCTTCTCCCTCACTCGAGAGCCACGATTGACGAGCTCTACATTCAGGTAACAGCGTGGCGTGGGGCATTGATCGTTGGGGCGTTCGCGCTGCGGGCGACGTTCACCGATTCGAGGCTAGTGCGGTCGTTGTTTGGAAGAATGGCCGTTTTCCTCGCGATATTCGTCATTTGTGAAGTCGCATTCGACTATGTGGAAGTACGGTGGAACGTGCCGTTTGGCACGTGGTATGAACTTTTATGGACTGTCCCGCGCTTGCTTTTAGTGTGGCTGGCAACGAGTTGGCAGGCGCCCGAGGATAGGGAGCCTTCTTTCAAAGAGGGTTCTTCGGAATCGCTGTTTCTCGCGCAAATCGTCCATGTGGCATTTCCGCTTCTCGTCCTCGCCATGGCGACGCGGGCTATTGGGCAGCAGATTAAGCTTGCGGTGGCAGCCGTCCTGCTCTCCTTCGCGTGCTCCAGTCTGCGTCTCTTCCTTGCCCAACGCACACACACGGAACTCCTGAATAAACAAAAACTCGCCACCGAGGCGCTACGCACAGCGGAAGCGAAATTCCGCGGCTTGCTGGAATCCGCGCCCGATCCCATTTTGGTGGTAAATCGCGAAGGCTTGATTCAATTGGTCAACACGCAGGCGGAGCAATCGTTCGGGTATGCGCGAGCAGAATTGCTGGGAAAGCCCATTGAAGTGCTCGTGCCGGAGAGGTTTAAAGAAAAGCACATGGGGCATCGCGGAAATTTTTTTCATCAGCCTAAGACGCGTCCGATGGGCGCGGGGCTGGAACTTTATGGGCGACGAAAGGACGGAAGCGAATTCCCAGTGGAAATCAGCTTGAGCCTGCTCGAGACGCAAGAGGGCTTGTGGGTCTCCGCGGCGATCCGTGACTTAACGGAGCGCCGGAAACTCGAGCAACAGTTCAGGCAAGCGCAGAAGATGGAGTCCATTGGGACGCTGGCCGGAGGAATCGCGCACGACTTCAACAATCTTTTGACGGTCATTTTAAGTTACAGCAGTTCCCTTGCAGTCGAGTTGCAGGGAGATGCAAAGAGGCAGCGCGCAGCTGGCGAGATCCACGACGCAGCGGAGCGGGGCGCCGCCCTAACCCGGCAGATGTTGGCGTTCAGCAGGCAGCAGGTACTTCAATTGCGCCTTGTGAACCTCAATGACGTGATCATGAATCTGCTTTCGATGTTGCGCCGAATTATCGGAGAGCACATAGAAATAGAGACCTCGCTGAGCGACGACTTGAAGGTAATCAAAGCCGATCCGGGACAACTGGAGCAAGTGCTGATGAATCTGTGCGTGAACGCGCGGGATGCGATGCCAAGTGGCGGGCGATTGACGCTGAAAACGGAAAACGTCTCTTTGGATGAGGGCTTCATCCGGCAACATATTGGTTCCTCCGCGGGTCCTCACGTTTGTTTGACCGTTTCCGACAGCGGCACGGGTATGGATGCTCAAACGCAAACGCGGATTTTCGAGCCATTTTTTACGACCAAGGAAGCAGGACGCGGTACGGGCTTAGGTTTGGCAATGGTATATGGCGTCGTCAAACAAAGCGGCGGCAGCATTTGGGTGTATAGCGAGGTAGGAAAGGGCACGACTTTCAATGTGTATCTGCCGCAGTCCGAGAGCGGTGCGGAAAAAACAATTCAAAGTTTATCGCAACGTACGGACGCGCGCGGCTCGGAGACTGTCCTCCTCGTCGAGGATGATCCGGCAGTACGAGACCTGGTGCGGTCCATGCTTGAAGCGCGAGGATATACCGTACTTTCTCCCGAGAGCCCGGGCGAAGTGGAGTCTCTGTGCACAAACTATTCCGGAAGCATGGATTTGTTGTTGACGGACATGATCCTACCGGGCACAACAGGGCGCCTAATTGCGGAACAGGTCGGGCGGTTGCGTCCCGGGCTCAAGGTGCTTTACATGTCCGGGTACACGGACGACACCTTGATTCACGCCAAGGGATTGGATGAAGGCCTTGCGTTCCTACAGAAGCCTTTTACTGTGGCAATGCTTGCCGCAAAAGTCCGCGAAGTTCTGGATGCAGAGGGATTTCGAGCAAGCACGTAGATTCCTTGAGGTCCGCTGGCTCTATAACTTGCAAAAAGAGAGCTTCGCCGAGGGAAAGCAAAAAAAGGATGATGACCGTACCCTCGGCGAAGCGTTGGAATGGAGCAGTCGGCCAACACCCGATTTATTAGAGGAATAGACGCGCGGGACTGGCGAGTGGTTACAGTGCCTTTTAGCCCCAAATCACTGCGCAAAAAGGCGCGACCTAGCGAAGATGCGAGTCGAACCACTCGACCACGCGGATGACGCGGTCGCGGTTGTGCTCCGGTTTGGCAAAATGATGGCCTTCGTGTTCGTAGACCACCAGTTTCGTTTCGACTCCGAGGGTCTTAAGGGCGTGCCAGAATTCGTAGGACTGCGGCGTCGGACATTCGCCGTCGCTATCGCCGACCAGAACGAGAGTGGGAGTTTTCGCTTTTTTTATAAAGGTAATCGGCGAACTTTTCGAGTAAACCTCCGGATCTTCGTAGACCGATTTGCCGAAGAATGGAATCATCCACTGATCAATTTTGTTTTCACCATAGTAGCTGAGCAAATTCGCAATGCCCGCTCCAGCGACGGCCGCTTTAAAGCGATCCGTCTGCGTCACGCCCCACATCGTCATGTATCCACCGTAGCTCCAGCCCGTTAGTCCGAGCCGGTTTGGATCGATCGGAGCGGCTTTGAGGGCCGCGTCCACGCCGGCAAGAATGTCGCGAAAATCGCCATAACCAAAATCCCGGACGTTGGCGCGCGTAAACGCTTCGCCCTGTCCAAAGCTTCCGCGCGGATTCGGCAGCAAAACGAAATAGCCCGCGGCGGGCAACGCCATCGCAAAGCCACCGATACTTGGCCATCCCGATTGTACGGCTGCGCCGGGACCGCCATGCACATCGACGACGAGTGGATATTTCTTGGCCGGATCAAAATGCAGCGGATACACCAGCCACCCTTGCACATCGTAGCTGTCGCTTTTCCATTGCAGGCTTTTCAATTGCCCCCACGCTGGCTTCAGGTCTTTGTTGTGCGTGGTGAGTTGCGTCCAGTGGCCAATTTTTCCAGTCCAGACTTCAGGCGGGGCGTCGAACGCACTAATCGTTAGAGCCGCCGTCTCTCCATCGGCGGCGAGAGAGATGTTCGGATTCCACAGCCCCGCCGAGATTGATTCGCTACCCTGATAAATGTCCTGAACCTCTCCGGTACGCGGATCGACAGAGCCAACTGCAGAATCACCGCCGATATGGGCCGCGTAAATAATTGTTTGCTTTGACGTCCAAGCGAGCCATGACGCAGAGAATTTCTTTTCGGGCGTCAGATTCTTCGGCTTCCCGCCCGACGCCGGCATCACAAAAATGTCGCCGCCCACAGATGGTTCATCGCTCATGAGCCCTTCGATAAACGCGATCGACTTTCCGTCGCGCGACCAAACAGGTCGCGCAATCTGTAGTGCGGGCTTATAAATGGAGTTCATCGCTCCGCTAGCGGCGTCAATCGTAAACAACTCCGCGATATACCAATTGTTGTCGCCATTGCCGCGTGCGGCCGTAGCGACAAGATGGCGGCTGTCAGGCGCCCAATCGAATTCGTAAATGTACATGTCGGGCGGCGTGATCTGACGAAGCTTGCCGGTCGCCACGTCCACAAGCGCGAGACGTTGCTCGTAAAAACTGTCTTTGATTTCGCCGGTCTCCGCAGCTTCCGCGACGAGCGGCCCCGATGCGCGCGGTGCGTTTTCAATAAAGAGCACGGCGATCGTCTTTCCGTCGGGCGACCAGCGCGGCGCGTCAAGAAAGCCTTTGACGTTGGTGAGCCTCTTTGCCGTACCGGTCAGATTAGTTGCGTAGAGTTGCGACTGGCCAGATTTTGCGGCGTCAGAGAGAAAAACGAGTTGCTTGCTATCCGGTGACCACGCAATCCCTGACTCCGCGTGGGCGACGCCGACCGATGCGGAAATGCGGCGCGGAGGAGTTTTGCCATCGGTGGGAGAGACGTAGATCGCGGAGTTGCCCGTTTCGGTTCCACCCTTGCTCGGGATTCCTTCCACCCGCGCCACGCTTTTTCCATCGGGTGAAATGGCAACTTGTTCGAAAGTTCGCGCGGCAGTGAGAGTAGCGATTGCAGTCTCGACGGGGGTGAGCGGTTTCTTTTCGCTCACTGCTTTGACGCGCGGCGATCCCGCGTGCGTGGCAGCGTGGGTTTTTTGGGCATTCACGTGAGGTGCGAGAACAAATGTCGTGGCGAGCAAACAAATAGCGGAATGAGAGAGCATGAGTTCTCCGGACCGAAACCTGAAACCCTCGTACGATAGTGCGGCTTGCGCTGCTCGGCAAGCGAGATTGTTTGCAAGAACCGTTGTTGCCCATCGCGGGAGCGCGTAGAATCCGCACACATCGCGAGTGGGAGGGATAAATCATGGTGGATCGTCGCGGATTTTTATCATCGTTTGCCGGTGTGGCAGGCGCCCTTGGAATTTCGGCAAAGTTCGAGGCGCTGCTGAGTCAGGCGCCAGCCAACTTGCCGGACTCCTCTCTCTACAACAAGGATGAGGAAGGTTATTGGACAGAACTGCGCAAGCAATTCCTGATCCCGCCCGACGAGATTTACCTAAACAACGGAACGGTTGGTTCTTCGCCACGGCCAGTGCTGAAGGCTGTGTTCGACGCATACACCGACACGGAACGCATGGCGCAAAACGATCCCGAAGACTATCCGATCTGGGGATACGGCCCTTGGAACGAATTCCGCGATCCGATGGCAGCGTTTATCGGATGCAAGCGCGATGAGCTGGCCCTCCTACGCAACGCGACCGAAGCGAACAGCTACATTGCGAACGGAATCGACCTGAAAGCCGGCGACGAAGTCTTGATCACGGATCAGGAGCATCCTGGCGGCGAACATCCCTGGGATTTGCGAGCCAAGCGCTACGGAATCGTGCTGAAGAAAGTGATGCTGCCAAAGCCGGTTCCGAACGCCGCTGCGGCGCTGAATCTTTTTAACGACGCAATCACGCCGAAGACGCGTGTAATTTTCTTCAGCCACATCACGACGGTCACGGGCGTTGTGCTGCCCGCGAAAGAATTGTGCACTCTAGCGCGGTCGAAAGGAATTCTGAGCGCGGTCGACGGCGCACACGTTACGGGCATGATGAAGCTAAACGTTCACGAGCTTGGCTGCGATATGTACACATCCAGCCCGCACAAGTGGCTGCAAGCGCCAAAGGGCAGCGGCTTCTTATACGTACGAGACGAAGTGATGGACCGCCTCTGGTGCACCGTCGCGACCGAAGGCTGGGACGACACCAAGTTGCGCGCGGAACGATTTCAGCGCATTGGCAGCTCAAATGTTCCGGCACTCGCGGGGATGCGCGCTGCGGTCGAACTTGCGAACCAAATCGGGATGGATCGCATCGAAAAGCGTCACCGTGCGACGACCGATTACATTTTGAGCGAGATGATAAAGCGCGGGGCACAATCGTGGACTTCTCCCGACCCAGCACTGCGTTGCGCGATTGCAACCGTCAATGTTGACCCGGTGAAGATGCCTGATCTCGAAAAGGCTCTGTGGAAAGAAAAGAAAATTCGCATCCGAGGAGCGGCGCCGCACAAAATCCGCTTGTCCACCCCGTATTATTTGCTTCGGAAGGATGTAGACCGCTTTCTTTCCAGCTTTGACGAATACAAGGGAGCGCACCCAGCAGCATAATTCCTGCATGGAGATAACTCGTACCGCAGGTAAGAATTACCAAGCCAACGTCGCACGTAACGAAAGGCTACGTCCAATCCATTCATAATAAGGGGTTTAACGTACAAGGTTCTGGCACCTCGGTTGCGGTTTGACTCGCCAATGTTGGCCGTCTAGGTCTGCTCGGGCGCTAATCGGAATCTGCCTGCCCGAAGCATCTCTAAAGCTCGTTGCGACGAAAGGAACAGGGAACCTTGCCTGCTATGAAAAGACTTTTCTGGATGCTGTCGCTGTCACTAACGTTTTGCAGTTTCGGGTTTGCGCAGGCCCCAGCCGCTACCGGTCCAGCACCAAAAGATCAGCCATACAAAGGCATGACGCTGAATACCTCTTTTGACGGAAGTTTTGACACTGGCTCGAAAGTATTCGACTGGACGACAACGACAGGCTACATCTTCAATCAACACTTTTCGGTCAACGCAGGAGTTCCGGTTCTTTTCGTGCGCGGGACAACGTCAACCGGAACGACGTCGTCAAATGGCCTTGGCGATGCCTTCGGACAGCTTCTTTTTTCTTTCAAGAATCCCGCAGTCAATTATGGATCGTCTTTCACGTTTAGTTTGCCGACCGGAGACTCCTCAAAAGGCCTGACAACGGGTAGAGTCACCTTCGATTGGAGCAATGCGTTTGCACGAGAGTTCGGCCGATGGACCCCGTTCGTCAATCTGGGCGCCGGCAATTCTCTGATGGACACAAAATACTGGCACCGCCCGTTCGTGACGCTGGGCGATGTAGCTCACTTCGAAGCAGGCACTGCATTTGACGTCGGGCGTTCGGTGACGCTCACCGCATCTGCCTACGACGTCGCGCCGTGGGGCCCGCAAAAGGTTTACAGCAGGAGTGTGACGCGGGCAG
>Ga0075426_10003642_pt1 | contig 11025 bp, 5 predicted proteins | sample SoiMethybrSBSTD5_FD_75304 | JGI IMG/M metagenome (GOLD analysis project Ga0075426, IMG submission 75304) | Bulk soil microbial communities from a Populus tree surrounding site in Tennessee, USA - Soil MetaG P. TD hybrid SBSTD5 | ecosystem: Environmental > Terrestrial > Soil > Tree plantation...
CTCGAGGAGATGCGCGAGACGCTCGACGCCATCCATGCGGTGGCCCATCAGCTGCCCGAGCGGCGCGCGCTCTGGTGGGTGGCGGGCGGGCTGGTCGATGCGCTGCTCGACGCAACCGAGGCGCAACGCCTTGCCCAGGCGCGCACGCTCTGGAACAAGCTCGACCTCTACATGCGCGACCTTGCCGCCGGCAAGCGCGCCGACAACGAGCCGCTGCTGCGCGAGCTGCTCTACGCAATTGCGTGCTCGGCGCCGCTCACCCAGCGCCTGCGCGACATCAAGCGTGTCTACGCACTGGACGCGCTGGTGCCGCCGGTCTCGAGCGAAGCGCAAATCCGCGACACGCGCTCGCTCTGTGCAGAGCTGGGTGGCAAGCTGCAGGCGCTCTCGCAGATCTGGCAGCGCTACTTGGCCGGTGACGCGAACAGCGCCGGCACCTTCCGCGAGCGCGCGGCAGCGCTTCCTGCAAACGCTGCGGCCCTTGGCGATGCGCAGCTCTCCAAGCTTCTCGGCTCGCTCGCCGCCGCCGCGGACCACGTGCCGCAAAAACCGGCCGACGGCAGCGAATTCCTGCTTCTCGAAATGGCCTCCGCGTTCCAGCTTGCGCAAAGCATGCTGGAACACTTCGACGAGCCGCTCGCCGACACGGCCGAGCAGGTGGAAATCATGTCGCGCTGGCTGACGCAGGCGGCGGCCGGCAAAGCGAGCGGCAAGGCCCCGGCGGGCCTGCGCCCCGAGCTCACCCAGCATGTCAGCGCGCTGCAGCTTCGTGCTCGCGTGGCGGGCGAAATCCTGGCGAACCTCCACGCAGTAGAGCAGGCGCTCGACGCCTATGCGCGCGGCCATGCGGCCAAGGATGCGCTCGCCAAAGTGGCGCCGCAGCTGCGCCAGATTCACGGCGCATTGCGCGTGCTGTCCTGGGAGCGGGCGGCGCTCGTCATCGAGCGCTGCCAGGGGATGATCGCCAGGCTCACCCCGCAAAGCGCGGATCTCGATTGGATCGCCGAAGGACTGAGCAGCGTCGGCCTGTACGTGGGCCCCTGCGCGCAGGGACGCGAGCCGCGCGAGCAGGCGCTCGATCACTTCCTGGTGCGTCTGGAAGAGCGGCCCGCGGTCGCGCCGAGCAGCGCCGCTGCAGCCCCGAGCGCGAAATCGATCGACGAGAGCCTGCTGCAAGTGTTCCTCGAGGAAGCCGTCGAGGTGCTCTCGAGCATCGCGACAAGCCTGCCGAAATGCCGCGCCGAGCCGGGTAATTTCGAGGAGCTCGCCACCGTGCGCCGCGGCTTTCACACGCTGAAAGGCAGCGGCCGCATGGTCGGTCTGGCCGAATTCGGCGAGGCCGCCTGGCAGGTGGAGCGCGCAATGAACCAGTGGCTCGAGCGCCAGGTGCCGGCGACCGAAGAGCTCCTCGAGCTCGCCGCGCTCGCCCACGGCTTATTCACCGACTGGGTCGCACGGCTGCGACTGGGCGAGACCCCCGCAATCGATGCGCGGGCGCTCGGCGAGCTCGCCGCCAGGCTCGCTGGCGAAGACTCCGCCGTGACGCGCGTGCGCGAGGTGTATCTCAAGGAAGCTGCTCAGCATCTCGCCACGCTGAAGCGCGAGTTCGGCGCCTTCGGCGCCAATGCCGCGGGGGCAGCATCGGCCGCGTTCACCCGCGCGGCGCACACGCTTGCCAGTTCGTCGCGCACCGCCCGGGTGGACGCCGTGGCGCGCATAGCGGCCGAGCTCGAGCAGTGGATGCCGCTCGCCGAGCGCACTGTCGAGCCGGCCGACCGCCGGGTGATCGGCTCGGCGATCGAAGAGCTCGAGGAGCTGCTCTCGGCGGTTGGCCGCGGTGAATCGCCCGGCGCGCCAAGCGAGCCGCTGGCCGCGCTGCAGGCGCTGAGGAACCGGCTGCTGGTGCCGGCGCGGCCCGCCGACAAGCGCGCGGTGCGCGACGATCTCGACGGCGCACTGCTACCCGTATTTCTCGAGGAAGCGCACGAGCTCGTGCCGCAGGTCGTCGGCGATCTGCGCGCCTGGCGCGCGAATCCCGAGGACCGCACGGCCGCCGACGCGGTGAGGCGCGCACTGCATACGCTGAAAGGCAGCGCCCGCATGGCGGGCGCCATCCGCCTTGGCGAGCTCACGCACCTGATGGAGAGCCGCATCGAGTACGCGCTCGAAGCGGGCGAGGTCACGGCTGAGCTCTTCGACGAGCTGCAGGGCAAGCTCGACCGGCTGAGCGCCGACGTCGAGAAGCTCGGCGCCCCTGCCGCGCCGGCCGCCGCCGCCAAGGGCGCGCAGGCGCCGCGCGCGCCGGCCGCCGCCGCGATGCTGCGGGTGAACGCCGAGCGGCTCGACCGCCTGATCACCGAGGCGGGCGAGGCGGCGATCGCACGCTCGCGCATCGAGGCGGAGCTGCGCCAGATCAAGCAGGCGCTTGCCGATCTGAATGAGAGCATCGCCCGCCTGCGCACGCAGCTGCGCGAGGTCGAGATCCAGGCGGACAGCCAGCTGCAGTCGCGCCGCTCCGAGCTCGCCGAGCACGACCGCGACTTCGACCCGCTGGAATTCGACCGCTACACGCGGCTTCAGGAGCTGACGCGCATGATGGCGGAAGGCCTGAATGACGTGGCGACGCTGCAGCAGGCGCTGATGAAGAACGTCGGCGAAACCGACGCGGCGCTCCTGCAGCAGGCGCGCATCGGCCGCGATCTGCAGCAGGACCTGATGCGCATGCGCGCCGTGCCGTTCTCGCAGCTCGCCGAGCGGCTGAGCCGCATCGTTCGCCAGAGCGCGGCGGAACTCGGCCGCAAGGCCGAGCTCACCATCGAAGGCGCGCAGGTGGAGCTTGACCGCGGCGTACTGGAGCGCGTTGCGGCGCCGCTCGAGCACATGCTGCGCAACGCCCTGGTTCACGGCATCGAGGCTCCGGCGCTGCGCGCCGCGGCCGGCAAGCCCGAGCCCGGCCGCATCGCCATCAGCCTGCGCCAGGAAGCGAACGAGGTGGTGCTCGCGCTGGCCGACGACGGCGCCGGCCTCGACCTCGAGCGCCTGCGCGCCAAGGCGGTAGAGAAGGGCATGGTCGCGGCCGACCAGCCGCTCACCGAAGCCGAGCAGGTCCAGCTCGTCTTCATGCCGGGGATCTCGACCGCTGAAGCGGTGACCGAGCTCGCCGGTCGCGGCGTCGGCATGGACGTCGTGCGCACCGAGATCCAGGCGCTCGGCGGGCGCCTGGAAGTCACCAGCGCGCGCGGCCGCGGCACCACCTTCACCATCTACCTGCCGCTCACCCTCGCAGTGATGCAGACCGTGATGGTGCGCGCCGGCGGCATGACGCTCGCCGTTTCCTCCGCCCTGATCGAGCAGGTGCTGCGCGTCAAGGCCGATGCGCTCGTGTCGTACTACGAGGCGGGCGCGATCGAGTTCCAGGGCCGGCAATATCCGCTGCACTACCTGCGGCAGCTCCTTGGCAGCCGCGCCGCCACCAACATCCAGGACGACAACCTCCTCGTCCTGGTGAGGAGCGGCGTGCACCGCATCGCGGTACACGTCGACGACCTGATCGGGCAGCGCGAGATGGTGGTGAAGAACATCGGGCCGCAGCTCTCGCGCATGCCGGGGGTCGCCGGCGCAACGGTGCTGCCGGACGGCGCCATCGTCCTCATCATCAATCCGGTGCAGCTCGCCCATCGCGCTCGCGCGCCGATGAGGACCACCGCCACGCCGGAGCTCTCGAACAACGCCACGCGGATCGCGCCGCTCGTCATGGTGGTGGACGACTCGCTCACCGTGCGCAAGATCACCAGCCGGCTGCTTGAGCGCGAGGGCTACCGCGTGCTCACCGCCAAGGACGGCATCGACGCGCTCGAGCAGCTCAAGGGTGAGCTGCCGGTGATCATGCTGGTCGACATCGAGATGCCGCGCATGGACGGCTTCGACCTCGCGCGCAACGTGCGCGGCGATCCGCGCACCATGGACATTCCGATCGTCATCATTTCCTCGCGCACCGCGCCGAAGCACCGTAGCCGCGCTGCCGAGCTTGGCGTCAACGCCTTCCTCGGCAAGCCCTACCAGGAGTCGGAACTCCTGCAGCAGATCGCGGCGCTCGCGAGACAATGAGATGGCGCGCATGAAGTTCGAGCTCCAGGAGCACATCGGCAAGTACCCGCTGCAGCGCGAGATCGGCGCCGGCGCGACGAGCAAGGTCTACCTTGCGCGCGATCCGTTCGCCGAGCGCGATGTCGCCGTCAAGGTATTCCTCTTCGACCAGGACGCCGACCGCGAGCAGGAGCGCATGAAGCACAAGTCGTTCATCGCCGAGGCGTCGCTCGCCGGCAAGCTCGCTCATCCGCACATCGTCGATATCTTCGACGCCGTGGTCGAGCCCGGCCGCAGCTACCTGGTCATGGAATACGTCCCCGGCACCACGCTCGAGGCGCATGCCGACGTGTCGCGGCTGCTGCCGGTCAACAAGGTGGTGGAGATCATCTTCAAGTGCATCCGCGCGCTGGAATACGCGCACCGGCACGGCGTCATCCACCGCGACATCAAGCCCGGCAACATCCTTCTTTCGGAGGCCGGCGAGACCAAGGTGAGCGACTTCGGCGCTTCCTTTCAGCAGAAGCTGCAGGACACGACGCAGATCAGCGGCGTCGGCTCGCCCGCCTACATGTCGCCCGAGCAGGTGCGCCTCGAGCCGCTCACCCACCAGACCGATATCTACTCGCTCGGCGTGACGATGTATCGCCTGCTCACCGGGCGGCTGCCCTACAGTGCCTCGACCCAGCCCGCGCTCACCTACGCGATCCTCAACACCGAGGCACCGCGCCCGGCGAAGCTGCGCCCCGAGCTGCCGGGACTGCTCGACGCCATCGTCATGCGGGCGATGGCGAAGAGCCCGACCGCGCGCTACCCCTCATGGCTCGATTTCGGCAGGGACTTGAGCCAGGCCTTCGCCAGCCTGCGCCTGGCCGGCGCCAAGGTGTCCGACTCGGAGAAATTCACCAAGCTGCGCGACTTCCCGTTCTTCGCCGACTTCAATGACGTCGCGCTGTGGGAGCTGATCCGCATCGCCACCTGGAAAAACATCTCGCCGAACACCGTGCTGATCCGCGAAGGCGAGACCGGCGACAACTTCTATTTTCTCGCCGAGGGCGAGGTCGACGTCACGCTGCTCAACAAGCGCGTTGCCAGCGTGAAGGCGGGGCGCTGCTTCGGCGAGCTGCTCTACTTCGGCGATCGCTCGCAGCGGCGCACCAGCACCGTTACGGCGCGCACGCCGATCACCGTGATGGAGGTGAAGGCGGACGCGATGCGCGCGGCGACCGACGCCTGCCAGTCGGCGTTCAACAAGGCGTGCATGCGCGTGCTGATCGAGCGGCTGGTGGACTCCAACCAGCGCCTCGCGCAAGTCGCCTAAATCGGATCCCAGCTGAAGTCGTCCTGCGAGCGCTCGAGCGCGTAGAAATGCGCGCGCAGCGCCGGCATGGCGTGCGTCGCGATCGCCTGCGCGCTCCAGCCGCCCTCGCGCTGCACCGAGCGCAGCGGCCGGTTCTGCGACATGACGCCGTCGCCATGCTTTTCAGCTTTTGCACCCGCGCCTGCTGCTCGGGCGTCTCCGTCGGTATCGAGCCGATCATGCGCATGTCCAGCGCGATGGACTTCGACAGCCCGACGACCCCGAGCTTGGCCGCGGCGTAGTTCGCCTGGCCGAGGTTGCCGACCAGGCCGGAGGTCGACGTCACATGGATGCACGCACCCGACTCCTGCGCCTTGAAGTGCGGCGCCGCGGCGCGCGAGACGTAGAACGAGCATTGAGATGCACGTCGATCACCGCGCGCCAGTCATCGGGCGAGAGGTTGAAGAAGAACCGGTCGCGCAAGATGCCGGCGTGCCGCCGGCGGCGCGGATCTCGGCGGCCACCTGCTCGGCCGGCGCGCTGCTCGCGCCTTCGCCATTCACCGAGGTGCCGAGGTCGTTGACCAGCAGCTTCGCGCCCGATGCCGCCACCGGCGCCGGTGACGAGCACCACCTTGCCCTCGAGCATCGCCGTATTATGCGCGCGCCATGTCGGCGAACCTCGAGGCGGCCCTGAATCCTGCTTCGGTGGCGATCATCGGCGCCTCCGACAATCCGCACAAGGTCGGCGGCCGTCCGCTGCTCTATCTGCGGCGCTACGGCTTTCGCGGCGCGATCTATCCGATCAACCCGGCGCGCGCCACCGTCCAGGGAATGCGCGCCTTCGCGCGTGTCGAAGATACGCCCCGGCCGCCGGATCTCGCGATCATCGCCATCGCCGGAGCCGAAGCGCTCGGCGCCGTCGATGCGTGCGCCGCGCGCGGCGTCAAGGTGGCGGTGGTGATGACCTCCGGCTTCGCCGAGACCGGCGAGGAGGGCGCTCGCGCGCAGGCGCGCATGGCAGCGGCGGCGCGCGCCGCCGGCATGCGGCTGATCGGCCCGAACTGCCAGGGCCTCGCCAACTTCGCGACCGGCATGGTGGCGAACTTCTCCACCATCTTCCACGAGCTCGAGGGACGCGACGGGCCGGTGGCGATCGTGAGCCAGAGCGGCGCGAACTCGCAGGCGATCTACACGCTGCTGCGCGACAAGGGCGTGAGCGCGCGCCATGTGCATGCCACCGGCAACGAAGCCGACGTCACGGTCGCCGATCTCGCGGCCGCGGTGGTGCGCGACCCAGGCGTGCGCCTCGTCCTCCTCTATATGGAAGCAATCAAGGACCCGGCGCTGCTCGCCGCCGCGGCCACCGATGCGCGCGCGCGCCAGGTACCGCTCGTCGCGCTCAAGGCGGGCCGCACCGCGAGCGGCCAGCGCGCGGCCAGCTCGCACACCGGCGCGCTCGCCACGGAAGATCGGATCGTTGACGCCTTTTTCGAGCGCTACGGCATCTGGCGCGCCGCCGATCCGCAGGAGCTGGTGCGCGCCGCGGAGCTCTACCTCGGGGACCATCGAGCGCGCGGCAAGCGCCTCGCCTTCGTCAGCAACTCCGGCGCGAGCTGCGTCATGGCCGCGGACCATGCCGAGCGTCGGGGCATCCCGCTCGCCTCCCTATCGACGCCCGCCAAGGACCGGCTGCGCGGCGCGCTGCCGGCCTTTGCCGCGCTCGAGAATCCGCTCGACGTGACCGGCGCGCTGCTCAGCGACTCAGGGCTCCTCGGCGCGGTGCTGCCGATCATCGGCGATGATGCGCAAACCGATCTGCTGCTCGTTGCGCTGCCGATCGCCGGCGCCGGCTATGACGTGCCGCGCTTCGCGCGCGACATCGCGCAGTTCCGGCAAGCGTATCGCGTCCCGAGCGCGGTAGCGGCGCCGCAGGCTGCCGTGCGCCAGGCGTTCGCCGACGCCGGCATCGCGACTTTCGCGCGCGAAGGCGAAGCGATGGAGGCGCTCGCGCAGCTCGCGGATCACGCGGCGCTGCTGCGGCGGCCTGAGCCGGCGCCACTGCGGCGCATCTCGGCGCCGAGCAAGACGCGCTTTCTCAGCGAGGCCGAGAGCCTCGCGCTCCTCGCACAGGCGGGCCTGCCGGTGATCGAGCACCGGCTCTGTCGCGACGAGCGCGAGCTCGACCGCGCGCTCGAGGCACTCGGTGTGGATATCGTGCTGAAGGCCTGCTCGCCCGACCTGCCGCACAAGAGCGACCATGGCCTCGTCGCCATCGGCGCGGCGGATCCGCGTGCCGAATTTCGGCGCCAGCGCGAGCGGTGCCTCGCGCTCGGCGCGCGCTTCGAGGGCCTCATCGCGGCGCGCCGCGCGCGTGGCGGCCGGGAGCTCGCGCTCGGCGCGCGGCTCGATGCGCAGTTCGGCCCGGTGGTGCTGGTCGGCGACGGTGGCATCTACCTTGAAGCGCTGAAGGACTACCGGCTGCTCCTCGCGCCATGCACGGAGCACGAGGTGCTGGCCAAGCTCGGCGAGCTGCGCGTCGCGCCCCTGCTCGGCGCCCTGCGCGGCCAGCCGCCGCGGGACGTGCGCGCGGCAGCCCGCGTGGCGGTCAGGCTGGGCGAGGCGCTGGTCGCCTGGGACGGCAAAGTCGCCTCCGTCGACATCAATCCGCTGATGGTGTTTGAAACCGGCGCGCTCGCGCTCGATGCGCTCGTCGAGCGTCGCCTGGACGACTGACGGGCAAAACGCGGAGGCTATAATTTTCCGCCCATGAAGGTCCTCGTCGCCGTAAAGCGCGTCGTCGATTTCAACGTCAAAGTCCGCGTCAAGGCGGACAACACCGGCGTCGAGACCGCGAACGTCAAGATGTCCATGAATCCGTTCGACGAGATCGCCGTCGAAGCCGCCGTGCGGCTGAAGGAAGCCGGCAGCGCGACCGAGATCGTCGCGGTTTCCTGCGGCGTCGCGCAGTGCCAGGAAACCCTGCGCACCGCGCTTGCCATCGGCGCCGATCGCGCGATCCTGGTAGAGACCGCGACCGAGCTCCAGCCGCTGGCGGTGGCCAAGCTGCTGAGAGCCATCTGCCAGAAGGAGTCGCCGCAGCTCGTCATCATGGGCAAGCAGGCGATCGACGATGACTCGAACCAGACCGGCCAGATGCTCGCCGCGCTGCTCGCCTGGCCGCAGGCCACCTTCGCCTCCAGGATCGAGCTCGCCGAGGGCCGCGCCAAGGTCACGCGCGAAGTGGACGGTGGGCTGGAAACGCTCTCAGTCAAGCTGCCCGCCGTGATCACGACCGACCTGCGGCTGAACGAGCCGCGCTACGTCACGCTGCCGAACATCATGAAGGCGAAGAAGAAAACGCTCGAGACGCTGAAGCCGGAAGCGCTCGGCGTCGACGTGACGCCGCGCCTCGCAACGCTCAAGGTGGTCGAGCCCCCCAAGCGCAAGGCGGGCGTCAAGGTCGCCGACGCCAAGGCGCTCGTCGAGAGGCTGCGCAACGAAGCGAAAGTCCTCTAGATGGCCGTTCTGGTTCTCGCCGAGCACGACAACAAGTCGCTGCGCAAAAGCACCCTCAACACCGTTGCGGCCGCGCAGAAGATCGGCGGCGACGTGCACGTGCTGGTCGCGGGCCATCAAGCCGCAGCCGTCGCCAAGGCGGCGGCGCAGATTCCGGGCGTCAAGAAAGTGCTGCAGGCCGATGCGCCGCATCTCGGCGAGGAGCTCGCCGAGAACGTCGCCGCGCTCATCGTCTCGCTGGCGAAGAGCTACTCGCAGATCCTCGCCCCGGCCACCTCGAGCGGCAAGAACATCATGCCGCGCGCCGCCGCGCTGCTCGATGTGCAGCAGGTCTCCGATATCTCGGCGGTGGAGGCCCCCGACACCTTCGTGCGGCCGATCTACGCCGGCAATGCGCTCGCCACCGTGAAATCGAAGGATCCGATCAAGGTGATCACGGTGCGCACCACCGCGTTCGACGCCGTTCCCGCCACGGGCGGCAACGCGCCGATCGAGAATCTGCAGCCGCCGCCGGACAGCGGGCTCTCGTCGTTCGTCAGCCGCGAGGTGTCGAAGTCCGAGCGCCCCGAGCTCACGGCGGCGAAGATCATCGTCTCCGGCGGCCGCGGCCTCGGCTCGGGCGAGAACTTCACCAAGGTGCTCGAGCCGCTTGCCGATAAGCTGGGAGCCGCGATGGGCGCCTCGCGGGCGGCGGTCGACGCGGGCTTCGTGCCGAACGACTGGCAGGTCGGCCAGACCGGCAAGATCGTCGCGCCCGATCTCTACATCGCGGTCGGCATCTCGGGCGCGATCCAGCACCTCGCCGGCATGAAGGACAGCCGCGTGATCGTCGCTATCAACAAGGACGAGGAAGCGCCGATCTTCCAGGTGGCCGACTACGGCCTGGTTGGCGATCTGTTCCAGCTCGTCCCGAACGTGGTCGAGGAGCTTAAAAAATGAGCACGCCCATATGAGTACCTACACAGCGCCGCTTCGGGACATGAAGTTCGTGCTGCACGAGCTCGCCGGCCTCGGGGAGGTGGCGCAGCTCCCGGGCTACGAAGAGGCCTCGCCGGACACGGTCGATGCGATCCTCGAGGAAGCTGCGAAGTTTGCGACGGGAGTCCTTGATCCGATTAACTATTCCGGCGACCAGGAGGGCTCGAAGTGGACCGATGGGACGGTGCGCACACCCAAGGGATTCCGCGAGGCCTATGAGCGGTTCTGCGAAGGCGGCTGGAACGCGCTGCCGTTCGAAGCCGAGTGGGGCGGGCAGGGGCTGCCGCGGCTCGTTTCCACCCCGGTCCAGGAGATGTGGAAGAGCGCGAACCTGAGCTTCTCGCTTTGCCCGCTGCTCACCCAGGGCGCGATCGAGGCGCTGTTGCTCCGGGGGTCCGACGAGCTGAAGCGCCGCTACCTGCCGAAGATGGTCGAGGGCGGCTGGACCGGCACCATGAACCTCACCGAGCCGCAGGCGGGCTCGGACCTCTCGCTCGTGCGCACGCGCGCCGAGCGCCAGGGCGATCACTACCTCATCTCCGGCCAGAAGATCTTCATCACCTACGGCGAGCACGACATGAGCGAAAACATCGTGCATCTGGTGCTCGCGCGCACGCCGGAGGCGCCCGAAGGGGTCAAGGGCATCTCGCTTTTCGTCGTGCCGAAATTCATCCCGAACGAGGATGGCACGGCCGGCAAGCGCAACACCGCGAAATGCGCTTCCATCGAGCACAAGCTCGGCATCCATGCGAGCCCGACGGCCGTGATGGTCTACGACAAGGCGGTGGGCTACCTCGTCGGTGAGGAAAACCGCGGTCTCGAGTACATGTTCATCATGATGAACGCCGCGCGCTTCGCGGTCGGACTCGAGGGCGTGGCGATCGCCGAGCGCGCGTTCCAGCGCGCGCTGGCGTTCGCGAAGGAACGGATCCAGGGGCGTGACCTGGTCCAGGGCGGAAAACCCGTGCCGATCATCCGCCATCCGGACGTGCGGCGCATGCTGATGCTGATGAAGGCGCAGACCGAGGCGATGCGCGCGCTCGCCTATACGACCGCCGCGGCGATGGACTACGCGCGCAAGCACCCGGACGCCGAAGCGCGCAAGCGCCACCAGGCGTTCGTCGACCTGATGATCCCGGTGGT
>Ga0075426_10003643_pt1 | contig 11024 bp, 8 predicted proteins | sample SoiMethybrSBSTD5_FD_75304 | JGI IMG/M metagenome (GOLD analysis project Ga0075426, IMG submission 75304) | Bulk soil microbial communities from a Populus tree surrounding site in Tennessee, USA - Soil MetaG P. TD hybrid SBSTD5 | ecosystem: Environmental > Terrestrial > Soil > Tree plantation...
GGGGGGTCCGGAGCTTAAATGCGCCGGTGCTCGGCAACGATCGCGGCGACGGCCGCGGCAACGTCGTCGACGTCGCTCTCGGTCATCGCGGGAAAGAGCGGCAGTGACAGAATGCGCGCCGCGGCGCGCTCGGCGTTGGAAAAATCGCCGGCGCGGTAGCCGAAGGCTTTTTGATAATACGGCTGCATGTGCAGTGCCGGAAAATGGACGCCGGCGCCGATGTTTTTTTCTTTGAGACGTTCCAGAAATGCATTCCTGTCGATGTCGAGCCTATCTTCGCCGACTTGGATGACGAGCAGATGCCACGCGTGCTTGTGCGCGTACGGGACGCTGCCGAGCAACTGGACGCCTTCGACGTCCTTGAACCTTTCCTGGTAGCGCCGCGCGAGCGCCGTGCGCCGCGCGATGAAACCTTCGAGCTTCGCGATCTGATGAATCCCGATCGCCGCCTGGATGTCCATCATGGTGTATTTGAGCCCGGGCAGCTCAACGGCGTAGAGCGGAGATTCTCCGCCCGCCTGGCGCTCCCACGCGCTCGTGCGAATGCCGTGAAAACGCACGAGCCGTATGCGGTCGGCCCAGTCGTCGTCGCGCAGAACGACCATGCCGCCCTCGCCGGTCGTGATCGACTTGATCGGATGGAAGCTGTGGACCGTCGCGTCGCCGATCGCGCCGATCTTCAGGCCCTTGTACTCGGCGCCGAGCGCGTGCGCTGCGTCCTCGATCACGAGCAGATTTCGGCGCCGGGCGATTTCCAAGATCTCGTCCATCGCGCAGGGCTGTCCCGCGAAATGGACCGGCATGATGGCTTTGGTCTTGTTCGTCACCGCGCGCTCGACCGCGCCCACTTCGATATTTAAAGTATCCCTTTCACAATCGACGAGAACCGGCCGCGCGCCCGCGAGCACGATCGCGTTGGCCGTCGCGGCGAACGTCATGCTCGACGTGATCACCTCGTCGCCCGGGCCGATGCCGGCGCCGAGGAGCGCCGCGTGGAGCCCGGCCGTGCCGGACGAAACGGCGATCGCGTGGGGCATGTCGAGATACTGCCGAAAGCGCTCTTCGAAAAGCGCCACTTTAGGGCCGGTCGTGATCCATCCGGAGCGGAGCGTCTCGACGACCTCGCGAATTTCCTCCTCGCCGATCGTAGGTCGCGAAAGTGGGAGAAAATCTTTTCGAATGGGCGGCCTGCGTTTCATGGGAGTTTCGAGTTTCTAGTTTTGAGTTTCGAGCCGGAGCCGCTTAACCGTAATTGACGGAGATAAATTTTTCTCCGGAACTAGAAACTCGGAACCCGAAACTGATTATGCCGCCTCGCACGCGACCCAGCCGCTCCGCCCGGGCACCGTGCCCCGCGTCACGGCGCGCGCCGGGAGATTTATTTTTTTCGCGGCCACATCGCGCAGCAGAATCGTCTCCATCGAACGGCGGCGGACTTCCCGCAACAACTCTTCGAATAGAGACAGATACGGGCGCCCCTCGACTTCTGCGTGGACCGTGTGGACGTTCAATCCGTCGCGCAACGACGACAGAAGCGCGTCGTTGGGCCGCGGTTCGCGCCCGATCAGCTCGTCCAACGTCGGCAGCGTAGTCGGAATCTGCAGCGTGTCGAATATCCGCCCGGCGGCCGAGGGATAAAACGGCGCCGCGCCGCGCACGTCGCTCGCGTAATCGAAGCCAAGCCGGTCCTGCACGGCGAGACTCGCCTCGGTGCAGCGCCAGCCCGGCGCGGCGCTCGCGCGCGGGCGCGTTCCAAGGATCCGCTCGTATGCCCTAACGCTGCGCTCGAGCTCCGCTTGGATTTCCGTTTCGCTGAGTTTTTCCAGCCGGTCCTGCCAGAAAACATGATCGTATCCATGAATCCCGAGCTCGTGTCCGGCATCCACGATGGCGCGAAGCGGCCTGGGATTGTCGTCGCCGATCGGCTTCGACGGCAGCAACGTCCCGGACAGCAGCGTTTTGACGCCGTAGAGACGAAAGGGATTCGTGCGCAGCATTTTCAGCATAAAAGAAGGCCGCCAGATCCTGCGGAGCGCGCGCCCCGAATGGTCGGGGCCGAAGCTTACGAAAAAGCTCGCGCGGATGCCGTAGCGGCGAAATAACTCGAGCATGCGCGGCACTCCTTCGCTCAGGCCGATCCGGGTATCCACGTCCACCTTCAGCACCAGCTGCATCGCACCGATCATACCGCGATTTTCAATATTTCATATGATGCGGCGGCATGTTTCGACCCAACCTTTTGACATAACCGCGGATATGTTTTACATTCGACGAGTTCTCGATCCGCACTGATTACAACCGCGCTTCATGGATTTCCTCTGGGACCTGTTTCATAGGATTTATGACGTCGAGACGATCGTCCGCGTCGGCGGCCTGGCCGCGCTCACGGCGATCGTCTTCGTCGAGACCGGGCTCCTCGTCGGCTTTTTTCTCCCCGGCGACTCGCTGCTCGTCACCGCGGGCATCTTCGCCGCGCGCGGCGATCTCGACATCGTGACGATGGACATCGTTCTGAGCGTCGCCGCTGTCGCCGGCGACACGGTCGGCTACGCGATCGGACGGCGCACCGGGCCCAAAATCTTCAAGCGCGACGATTCGCTCCTCTTCCGCCGCAAGCACCTGCTAGCGGCGCAGGAGTTCTATGAGAAGCACGGCGCTTTCACCATCGTCGTCGCACGCTTCATTCCGATCATCCGCACTTTCGCTCCGGTGGTCGCCGGCGTAGCCGGCATGCACTACCGGCGCTTCATAGCGTATAACGTCTGGGGTGGAATCTTTTGGGTGCTCACAACGACGCTCGGCGGCTACTTTCTCGGCAAGACGTTTCCCAATATCGGCGAGAGTATCCACATGGTCATCGCGGTCGTGATTTTCGTTTCGCTGCTGCCGGCGATCATCAAATTTGCGATGGAAAAATGGAAAAGCGCGCAGCGCGCCGGGTAATCGCGTGGGAAGCTGGGGCATCGCTGTCATTCTGGGAATCGTCGAAGGGCTGACGGAGTTCATCCCCGTCTCCTCTACCGGCCATCTGATCATGGTCGGGAACCTGCTCGGCTTCGTCGGCGAGAAGGCCTCGACGTTCGAAGTCGCCATCCAGCTCGGGGCCATCCTCTCGGTCGTCGTGCTCTACCACGAGCGCTTCTTGCGCTTGATCCCGATCAACCGAGCGCCTTACTCGCCGCTCGGCTCCGCGCTCGACGGCTGGTCGGGAATCATCCGCATCGGCGTCGCGACGCTACCCGCGCTGATTGTCGGATTTCTCGTGCGCAATATTATCAAGCGATATCTCTTCGCCCCGCTGCCCGTCGCCGCGGCGCTCTTTGTCGGCGGGATCGCCATTCTCGCCGCCGAGCGCGCTGTGCGCCGGCGGCCGACCTCCGCCGTCGACACGCTCTCGCTCGGACAGGCGCTCGGCATCGGCCTTTTTCAAACGCTGGCGCTTTGGCCCGGGACGTCGCGGTCGGCGGCGACGATCGTCGGCGGCATGCTGCTGGGGCTCGACCGCAAAGGCGCCGCCGAATTTTCCTTTTTAATCGCGGTGCCGATCATGATGGCGGCAACGGGCTACGACCTGCTGAAAATCCACGACAAGCTTTCCGGCGCGGAGACCGCGCAGTTCGCCATAGGATTCGCCGTCGCGTTCATCGTCGCGATCACCACGATCAGGTGGTTCGTGCGCCTGCTGAACCGCTGGAGCCTCGCCCCATTCGCGTGGTACCGGATCGCCGTCGCGCCGATTTTTTATCTGCTCGCCAGATCGAGCGTCTGAGCCGCCTCGCGCTCCACAGGCGGATGATTCGTCGCGACGACGTTGTAGTCGTTGCCGACGATCAGGTAGACCGCCGCGCCGGCGTCTTTTTTGAGCTTCTCGTAATTCTCGCGGTCGGTGAAGGCGTACACGCGTTTGCCGGAGAACCAGCGGCGGCGGAACTCCGGCTCGTCGATCATCCACCCGCCGGTGTCCTCGGCGCGCGCGCCGAAATCGAGCTCGCCGCGCCATGCAACTACTGTAACGATCCGTTCTAAATAAACCGGCAGATCCTGGTAATAGGATCGGTACGTCGCGATCTCGTCGCCCTGGTTTAGGCGCGGCTTCAGCGCCAGCGCGAGCCGTTTGACGGAGCGGCGGTCGTCGAGCAGCGGAAATCCCGCGTCCAGCGCCGTCAAAAACAATCCGCCGGTAAGCGCCAGCGCGATGACGACGCCGCGGAGACTTCGCCGCGCCGCCAGAATTCCTATCGCCGCCGCGCCGGCGAACAGGATCGCCGCCTGCGCATAAAGATACGGCCTCAGACGAGCGAGATCGCGGCGCGTCGGCGCGGCGGCGGCGGGAATCGTCCCGTCGTCGCTCGGCGTCTGGAGACTGGGCCAGTTCGAATACCGCTCGAGCGTGTACTGCGCTCCGCCAAGGTCCAACCAGAGGAGAAGCAGCACGACGGCGGCGGCCGCGGCGGCTCCGTACAGCATGCCGCGGGACATGTCCGCCGCCCACGATCGGGAGAAAGCGCGCGCGATAAGCAGCGCGAGTGGAGGTAAAACCGGAAGCATATACGTGAACAATTTCGATGACCCGGTTGAAAAAAACAAAAACGTAAGGAGCGTCCACAGGAACAGAAATAGCTCAACGCGATAATCGCCCCGCCGCCTCCAGGGATGGTTCACCGCCGCGCGACAAGCCTGCGCGGCGAAAGCGATCCACGGGAACATTCCTATCAAGAGCACCGGAACATAAATCCACGCATGGAGTCCGCCTTCCTCGGCTCCCGCGTAGCGGCCAAGCTGCCCTACCATAAAATAATAACGGGCGAACTCCGGGTTGCGCGCCGCAACCAGAAAATGCCACGGCCCGGCGATAAGGATGACAAGAGCGACACCGGACAGGATATGCATGCGCTTGAGAACGTTCCATTCGCCGAGCAACGCAATCCACACGCCGATCACAAGTCCGGGCAGCAAGACGCCGAGAAATCCCTTCGTCATCGTCGCCAGCGCCACAGCGATATAGAACGTCCACATGAGCGCGCGGCGCGCCCGGCCCGGCGGACGCCGCGTCGCCATTAAGAACGCGAGCATGCCCGCACTTAAAAAAACCGTGAATACCGTGTCGACCGCTACGACGCGGCCGAGCGAATAGTAAAGAGGGCTGGTTGCGAGCACGATCGCCGCCAACAGTCCCGTGCGCGCATCGAAGAGCTCGCGGCCGGCGGCGTATATGACGAGGCATCCCAAAACTGCGAAGAACGCGGGCCAGAATCGCAGCGCCGATTCACTCACGCCACCGAACTTGATGGCGGATGCTTCGAGCCAGTAAAACAGCGGCGGCTTCTCGAAGTATTTCACACCGTTCAGCCGCGGCGTCACATAATCGCCGGCGGCCGCCATTTCGCGGGCGATTTCGGCGTAGCGCCCCTCGACCGGCGACCATAGCGCGCGGCCGCCGAGAAGGAAGCCGAAATAGATCGCAAGAACAGGAACGAGCCAGAGGAGATCCCGACTGTATCGTGCCGGTGACATTAACGTTCACCCAGCACTTCGCCGCGCGCGAGGCGATACTTTTCGGCAAATGCGGACGCGGGCAGCTCCGTCTCCCCTTCGAGCTGAAGCTTTTGAGCGACGAGCGCGCCGGCGCTTGCGGCCACGCGCACGCCTTTATCGTCGATCGCAAGCACGGCTCCGGAGTCGGCGGCACCGCCTTGGCGATCTAGGTCCGCTTTCCAGACAAAGAGCTTCTTTCCGCGGAGGAAAGTAAATGCGCCGGGGTAAGGATGGGTTACGGCGCGGACGAGATTATAGATTTCCACCGCCGGTCGCCGCCAATCGATCCTGCCGTCTTCCGGGCGCCGCCCGCCGAATTTCGTCGCGAGCCCGTGATCCTGCGGCGTCCGCGGCGCACGGCCTTCGATCAGCAGCGGATACATCTCCGCCATCAATTCGCGCGCCGCGCGCGTGAGCTTTCGATAAAGCGTGAGCGCCGTGTCGTCGAAGTCGATCCGCACGCGCTTCTGCGCGACGATGTCGCCGGCGTCCGCCTTCTCGACCATGTAGTGCAGCGTAACACCCGTTTCGCTCTCGCCGTTGACGATCGCCCAGTTAACCGGCGCGCGGCCACGGTAGCGCGGCAGCAGCGAGCCGTGGAGATTTAACGCGCCGAGCCGGGGAATCGAGAGCAGATCCTTGGACAAGATCCGGCGGTAGTAAAACGAAAAGATCAGCTCGGGGGCGACGCGCCGAATCGTCTCGATAAAATCGACCGTGTTGGGATTTTCAGGCGCGTAGACCGGCAAATTGCGGCGGCGCGCAAGGTCGGCGACGGAGCGGAACCAGATTTCCTCCCGCGGATCGTCTTCGTGCGTCACGACGGCGCCGATGTCCGCCCCGGCGCGAATTAAAAAATCGAGACATTCGTAGCCGAGGTCTTGGTAAGCGAACACCGCGAGCTTCATGACAGCGCATCGAAGCGGCGGAGCGAAATCGCCGGTTCCATTGACAACATCGCCTCTCTATATGAAGCTAATCCGACGAATGGGAATCGACGCAGCGATCCAGTCTTTAGTCGCGAGCGAGATCAAGATTCCGGCGGTGAGAGTCGCGGCGCGCTTCGCCGCCGGACTCGAAGTCGGCGATCAGCTCGCTTCTTTTTGCCTTCTGTTTATCATGCTGGGCTATCTCGCGCAAAAACCGCGGCTCGTCAAAACCTCGACCGCCGCCCTGTTCGCGCTGGCCGCCGGCGGCATTTTGGTGCAAGCCTTCAAGTATCTGATCGGCCGCGCACGACCGGGGATCGGGCTCGGCGAGATGGCGTTCATCGGGCCGCACTTCTCGCCGAGCGGCTTCGATTCTTTCCCATCCGGACACACGACGGCAATGTTTTCTCTATTGGCTGTCTTTTGCCGGTTTTATCCGGGCTTCACCGCTCCTCTTTACGCCGTCGGCTTCGCGCTGTCGGTGTTCGCTCGCGTCGTGACCGGACAACATTTTTTCACCGATGTCATCGGCGGCGCCGTGCTCGGCTCGGCCGTCGGCCTTTTCGTCGCTTCGCGTTTTCGCTGCGCCATCGAATCGCCTCCGGCGGCACCACAAGCGGCGGGTGCGGCTGACACGGAGGTCCGCGCGCTGCGACCGCTGGCGGAGATCCTGGACCTCGCGGTCGTTGGACTTTTCTCGGGAGTGGTTCTGCTTTTCGGCTCCGGGCTCGACTTTTCTTCGGCAACCCTCGGCGTGCTGACGGCGCTTGCCGTCTATTTTCTGGCCCGCCAGCTCACCGGGCGCGATACGGCGCTCTACGCGCCGCTTGTGCTTTCGAGCTGCTTTTTGTTCGTCCATGTCTCGCGCACGCTTCCGGCCGACACGGCCTGGCTGTTTTTCACCACCCTGGCGTTCACGTACTACGCCTATTCGCGGAGGAGCGGGCGAAAGGGCATTTTTCTCCTCGGCCTCGCGTACGCGTCGATCGGCCTCGGCGTCCTCGCGCGCGGCTGGCCCGCGCTCTTCCCGGTTCCGGTTTTCTGGTTCTACGAATACGCGGCAACGAAGGCGGAAACCGGTGCATGGCTTCGCCGCACGCTTCTCCCCCACGCGTTGCTGCTGGCCGTTACCCTGCTGGCCGTCTTTCCGTTAATGGACCGGAGCGTCTTCAGCTTCGCCGGTCCCGCCGGCGACTTTTTCTTCGACGAAATGGTCGCGAAGACCGGCCTGACGCGCCGCGCCGGCAAAGTGATTTACTATCTGCCTCTGCTTGCGGCGGCTTTATTCCCGTGGGGTTTTTTCGCGATCGCCTACTTCACCATCGAAGGCAGGCGGTGGAGCCGCGAGCCGTTCGTGGAGCCCAAAAAGCTGCTGCTTTGGACGTGGGCGGCTGGAGTCGTCGGAGTGTTTCCGTTCGTTGCCGCAGCGTCGCCCCATTCTTTGGTGCTGGCGCTTCCACCCCTTGCGTGCTTGCTCGCGGGCTTCATCCGCCGCGAGCTCGCCGACTCGCCGCGGGCGCTCCGTTTCTCGCTCGGCGCGACGCTCGTTACAGCGGGCGCGCTGGTGATAGCCGGCGTCGTCGTCCTTCGGATCCGGCCCGAATATGCGTCACTGAAACTCGCCGCGCCGTTCGCCGTCCTCGCCTTCTTTCTCGTCGCCGCGTGGTTCCTGCGCGACCGCCGGCCGTGGCCGGGATTCTTCGCGCCGCTCTGCTTGGGCGCGCTCGCTTTTTATTTGAGCGCAATCGTCATCGCGCTCGCGACCTGAGCTATTCGAGCACTTCGCGCACGACGTACCGCGGACGGCGGAGGACTTCCATATAGATGCGTCCGACGTACTCTCCGATAAGTCCGATCCCGATGATTTGAACGCCGATAAAGAATAAAACGACGGCGAAAAACATCCCGCTGCGGTCGACGGGACCTCCAAAAAAAAGCCAAGAAGCACACACGACCAGCGTTGCGATAGCGCCGGCGGCCGCCGCGACCGCGCCGACGATCCCGATGATTTGAACAGGAAGCAAAGAAAAGCCGGTCATCAGGTCGAAGTTGATCCGCATAAGCCGAAGGAGCGTATATCTCGAACCGCCCGATCGGCGCGGCGCGTGAGAGACGGGAACCTCTGCCACCGAACCCGCGAAGGCGTTCGCCAGCGCCGGCATGAAGCTGGAATTTTCGGCGCCGCCGCGCAGGTGATCGACCACCGAGCGGCGGTAGGCGCGGAGCATGCACCCGTAATCCTTCATTTCGACGCCGACGATGCGCGAAGCGATCCGGTTTACGGCTCGCGAAGAAAGCAGGCGGAGCGGGGAATCGTTACGCTGTTGGCGCCAGCCGCCGACCACGTCGTAGCCCTCGTCTATTTTTTCGAGCAGCTTCGGAATTTCCTCGGGAGGATTTTGCAGATCGCCGTCGAGCGTGACGACGACGTCGCCGCGCGCGCGGTCCAAGCCCGCCGCGACCGCGGCGTGCTGTCCGTAGTTGCGGTTGAAGATAATCACGCGAATGCGGAAATCTTGGGCCTGGAGACGCCGCAGAATGTCGGTCGTGCCGTCCCGGCTGCCGTCGTCCACATACACGATCTCGAAAGACTTCCCGGTTTGTTCGAGCACGGGCACAAGACGCGTGTGCAGGGCCTCGACATTCTCCGCTTCGTTGTAAAATGGGACGACGATGGAAACTTCCGTGCGCTCGGCAGCGGATTGCACGGTCGCGATCATGACTCCGAACGCCAACGAATACAAGGCGCCGACAAAAATCCACCTCGGGTTTTTACCCGAGCACAGAATCGTACGTACCGGATCACAAGTTAGTATAAATTTTCTTGACATTGTCTGCATTTAGCGTTTCAATGGCCATGAATCAGGGCGATCTGAAGCTTTTCGCCTCCGCTTCGTCGAACCACTTGAGCCCTGATTGCGTGACCGGGACCTTAGGGGAAGGAGGTTTTAGTGCAGGCCCTCAAGAGATTCTGGTTGTTGCTCCCTCCGGATCCGCTCCCCCTTCTCCATCCGTTGCATCTTCGCTATGATCTTAGGCTCAGGGGTCCTCAAAACGAGCGGCCCGCCAACGATTCCCATGGCTAAGAGGACGATTAGAAGTCTACTTGGCGCCCCATCGGTTTTTTATCCGAACATTTTGATTTTGCATTTTGAGGATCCATTCCGAAAGGAGGAACTATCGGAATGAACCAAGAGTTTGAGTCGCTTATCCGCAAAGACCGCGACCTCGTCAAAGCCCGGGCCTGGAAGGGCAACCTGCTCGGCTATCTGGAAAAGGTTAAGGAAAATCCCTCGATCACCAAGCTCGCCCACGCGCGCATGTACGACAACGTCATGCGTCCCGGCGTCGGTGACATTCAGGAGACCAACGATCCGCGGATCAAGCGCCTTTACAAAGACGAATCCGTCAAGGTCTATAGTTTCTTCTCCGATGAATTCTTCGGCATCGAAAAAACGATCGCGCAGATCGTGCGCTACTTCCACGCCGCTTCGCTGAAAGGCGAAGAGAGCCGGCAAGTTCTTTACCTCATGGGGCCGGTCGGCTCGGGAAAAAGCTCCCTCGTCGAGAAGCTCCACCGCGGGCTCGAAGAGAGCAACCCGATCTTCGCCATCGAGAGCTGCCCGATGTTCGAGGAGCCCCTGCATCTCATTCCGCGCCACCTGCGGAAGGAATTCGAGAAGATGCTGGGCGTCCACATCGAAGGCGATCTGTGCCCGGTCTGCCGCTTCCGCCTGAAGTCGGAATTCAACGGACGCTACGAGGAATTTCCCGTCGGGACGATCGAGTTCTCGAAACGCGCGCGTGTCGGGCTGGGCGTGGTGCCGCCGGTCGATCCGAACAATCAGGACACCTCGGTCTTGATCGGCAGCGAAGATATCTCGAAGCTCGACCTTTATTCCGAGGGCGATCCCCGCGTCCTCGAATTGAACGGCGCGCTGAATATCGGCAACCGCGGCATGGTGGAGTTCATCGAGGTATTTAAAAACGAAATCGAATATCTCCACTGCATGATCACGGCGACGCAGGAGAAGGTCATCCCGGCGCCCGGCCGCCACGGCCTCGTCTATGTCGACACGGTCATCGTCGCGCACTCCAACGAGGCCGAGTGGCAGAAGTTCAAGGCCGATCACACGAACGAGGCGATCCTCGACCGCATCGTCGTGGTCAAGGTGCCTTACAACCTGCGGCTGTCGGAAGAGATCAAGATCTACCAGAAGATCATCCGGCATTCAGACTTCAGGGCGCATGTCGCGCCGCACACGCTCGACATCGCGTCGATGTTCGCGATTCTCTCGCGCCTCGAGCCGACGAACAAATGCGACTTAGTGACCAAGCTCAAGCTCTACAACGGCGAAGAGGTGGTCGAAAAAGGCCGCACGAAGAAAGTCGACGTGGAAGAGCTGCGCGAGGCGACGAAGCGCGAAGGCATGAGCGGCATCTCGACGCGCTTTATCATGAAGGCGCTCGACAACGCGCTCTCCGACAACACGGCCGGCAATTGCATCAACCCGATCAATGTCCGCGAGGCGCTCATCAACATGGTGAAGGAGGCCGACC
>Ga0075426_10003645_pt1 | contig 11023 bp, 9 predicted proteins | sample SoiMethybrSBSTD5_FD_75304 | JGI IMG/M metagenome (GOLD analysis project Ga0075426, IMG submission 75304) | Bulk soil microbial communities from a Populus tree surrounding site in Tennessee, USA - Soil MetaG P. TD hybrid SBSTD5 | ecosystem: Environmental > Terrestrial > Soil > Tree plantation...
CGCCGCGCGCGAACTGCTCGTCGAGCTCGCGGAGGTCGCGGCGCGCCACCTCCCAGATCTGGACGGAGATCACGTTGCCGAGCTGGTACGTCGGGAAGTAGCCCAAGAGACCGATCGACCAGTGCATGTCCTGAAGGACGCCGTGAGCGTCGTCGGGCACGTCGACGCCGAGGTACTGCTTCATTCGGGCGTTCCATGTCTCGGGCAGGTCGCGCACGGCAAGCGTGCCCGCCAGCAGCTCCTGCTCGAGCTCGAACCGCAGGATGATGTGCAGGCCGTAGGTCGCCTCGTCTGCGTCTCCGCGAATCAGGCCCGGCCGGATCGCGCTGACGGCGCGCACGAAGGTCTCCTCGTCCACTGAGCCGAGCGCGTCGGGGAACAGCGGTCGCAGCTGCGGATAGAACCAGCGCCAAAACGCCCGTCCTCGTCCCACGAGGTTCTCCCACGTCCGGCTCTGCGACTCGTGGAGGGCGCTCGACGCCCCGCGTCCGAGCGGCGTCCGAGCCAGCCGTTCGTCGACGTCGAACTCGTACACCCCGTGTCCGAACTCGTGCATCGTCGAGAACAGCGACGTGAGGTCGCCGGCGTCGGTGTGCGTCGTCAGGCGGATGTCGCCGAGGCCCGGCTTCGAGGCGAACGGGTGTGGTGTCTCGTCGATGCGCCACGTCGAGGGATCCCAGCCGAACGCATCGAGCACGAGCCGGCTCGCCTGCTGCTGACGATCGACGGGGAACGGGCCCTGAAGCGCCACGCCGTCTCCCGCGCGGCTCGCAATCAGCGGAACGAGCACCTCCTTCAGGCGGTCGAAGACCCGCTGCACCTCCGCCGTCGTCATGCCTTCCTCGTACTCGTCGAGCAGCACGTCGTACGCCGTGTCGACCTCTGGGAAGCACTGGATGTACCGCTGCTTCAGCTCGAGCTGGCGCTCGAGGTGAGGAGCGAACGCCGCGAAGTCCGAGGAGGCCTTCGCCTTGTCCCAGGCCGCGACCGAGACGCCTGCCGCGCGCGCCAGCTCGGCCGCCAGCTCGCCTGGCACGCGCCGCGCCCGCTCCCACTCGCGCCGGGTCAGCCGGACGAGCGCGGCGTCGGTCTCGTCCTCGAGGCCTTCGAGCCCGTCCAGCATGTCGCCGATCTCGTCCGAGACGAAGCGCTCGTGCGCGATCCGGGTCAGCGTCGCGACGACGTTGGACCGCGCCTCGGCTCCTTCGGGCGGCATCGAGACGCGGGAGTCCCAGTCCGCGATCGCTTCCGCGTGGCCGAGGTCAGAGAGCTCGCCGAGAGTCTCCCTCAGGCGGGCGACGCTCACGCCACCTGCGGCGCGAGCTTCTCGCGCAAGTACCGCACGTACGGCTTCGCGTCGATTCGACTGCCCGTCACGCGCTCGATCGTCTCCTGCGGCGTGAACTTCGCGCCGAGGCTGTAGAGGTGCTCGCGCAGCCAGTCGCGCAGATCGCCGAACTCGCCGCGCCCGAAGCGCTCGTCCAGGTCGCCGAGATCCTCCACGGCGCGTTCCCAGATCTGCACCGAGATCACGTTGCCGAGCGCGTACGTCGGGAAGTAGCCGAGCGCCCCGCCTGCCCAGTGCATGTCCTGCAGGACGCCGTGCGCGGCGTCGGGAACGTCCACGCCGAGGTACTGCGACATCCGCGCGTTCCATGCCTCGGGGAGGGCGGCCACCTCGAGCCGCTCGCCGATGAGGTCCTGCTCGAGCTCGAAGCGCAGGATGATGTGCATGTTGTAGGTGACCTCGTCCGCGTCGATGCGGATCAGCGAGGGCTGAACCTTGTTCACGGCGCGGTAGAAGGCTTCCTCGTCGACCGTCCCCAGCTGCGCGGCGAACTCCTGCTGCAGGCGCGGATAGAACCACCGCCAGAACGGCCGGCTGCGGCCGACGAGGTTCTCCCAGGTGCGGCTCTGCGACTCGTGCACCGCGAGCGACACGCCGCTGCCGAGCGGCGTGCGAGCGAGGGCCCGGTCGACTCCCCACTCGTACACCCCGTGGCCGAACTCGTGCATCGTCGCGAAGAGCGAGGAGAGATCGCCGGGACGGAAGTTGGACGTCAGGCGGATGTCGCCGGCACCCGGCGTCGTCATGAACGGATGCGCCGTCTCGTCGAGGCGCCACTCGTCGTCCGTGTAGCCGAACGCGCGGACGATCTCGATCCCCAGCTGGCGCTGTGTTGCCGTATCGAAGTCGCCGTGGAGAAAGGAGTCGTCGATCTCGCCCGCATCGCCGATCTCCTCGATCAGCGGCACGAGCTCCTGCTTGAGCTGCTCGAACACGTCCCGGACCTCGGCCGTCTTCATCAGCGGCTCGTAGTCGTCGAGCAGGACGTCATAGGTGTCGTCGGCCGGCGGGAAACAGGCGACGTAGCGATGGCGCAACTCGAGCTGCGCCTCGAGGTGCGGGCGGAGCTGCTCGAAGTCCGAATGCTCCTTCGCGGCGCCCCACGCCGAGAGCCCGAGCGCGGACGCACGCCGCATGTCGCCGACGAGGTCCGGCGGAACGCGCACTGCCTTCTCGTACTCGCGCCTCGTCGTCCTGATCAGGCTCGCCTCGAAGGAGTCGTAGTCGGAGCTCTCCTCGAGCCCCCGCAGCTCCTGGAGGAGCTGCCCGACCTCGTCGTCGATGAAGCGCTCCTGCGCGAGCCGGCTGACGGTCGCGAGGGCTTCGGCGCGTGCCTCCGCACCGCCCGGCGGCATCATCACGCGCTGGTCCCAGAGCAGCAGCGTCGCGGCCTTGGTCAGGTCGCTGACCTCGGCCAGGCGCTCCCGCAGGCGCTCGAACGGAGACCCCGTCACGCGGAGAACTTTGTCAGAACGCTTCGCCTCAGCGCTTGCGGTACACGCAGCTCGCGTCCCCCGGTCAACCCGGCCGGTCGAAGGATCAGCACGAGCGCCATGAGCGCTCCGACGACGACGATGCGCGTCCCGGACGGGAGGTCCAGCGTCCGGCCGAACACGCTGACGCCGTTCTCCGCCTCTGCGAGGAAGGAATCGACTGCGCTGACGGCCACGGCGCCGACCACCGCCCCCCAGAGGCTCGTCGCGCCTCCGATGACGAGCATCGCGAGCGTGATGAAGGTGAGGTCGAGATAGAAGGACTCGGCGTTGACCGGAAGGAGGTGAACGTACAGGCCGCCGGCCAGCCCGGCGATCGCGCCCGAGAGCGTGAAAGCCACGAGGCGCTGGCCGTACACGGACACGCCGACCGCCCGGGCCGCCGCGGGGTCCTCCCGAGTCGCGCGCAGCATGCGGCCGTAGCGGCTCCACTGGTACCCGAACGCCACGACGATCGCGATCAAAGCGCCCACGCACGCCTGCAGGAGCCCGGTGGTCTCGGGGACGGCCGAGAAGGTGTTCAGCCCCGGGCCGATCTTCTCCCAGTAGCGAAGCACGTTGTGCGTGATCTCGAGCACGCCGAACGTCGCGATGCCCGCGGCGAGGCCGGAGAGGCGCATCAGGGGCAGGCCGACGATCAGGGCGTAGAGCGCGCCGACCGCGGCCGCGAGCGCCAAAGACGGGACGTTCCCGACCGTCGTGTCGCGGAGGAAGCCGGCGAGGTTCGGCATGATCGCCGGCTTCTCGCTCGCCGGCATCGACAGGATCCCGGCGGTCCACGCGCCGACCGCGACGAAGCTGATGTGGCCGAACGACACGACGCCGGAGTTGCCGATGAAGACGTACAGCGCGACGACGATGGCGACGTTGACGAGCGTCGTGACGACGTACGTCTGCGTCGAGCTCGAGACGATCGTGCCGAACAGCGCAACGAGCACGACGAGCAGGACGGGTGCGAGCAGCTCCAGCGCGGCGCGCGCGCGTCTCATACCCGCTCGACCGCCTGTTGTCCGGCCCGCGTGAACAGGCCGCCCGGTCGAATCAGCAGAACGAGGATGACGGCGGCGAACAGGAACGACGGCAGGTACTGGCTCTGGTCGGTCGGCAGCGCGCCACCGAGGAAGCCCGCCGCAAAGCCGATCGCAAAGCCGCCCAGCGTCGCCGAGAGGAGCCTGTTCATTCCGCCGAGCACGACCCCGGCGAGGACGAGGATCGTGTCGCGCAGCGCGAAGTCCGGGGTGACGAGCGGTGTCTGCACGGTCATGAGCACCGCAACCGTCGCGGCGAGCAGGCCCGACAGCAGGACGGCCGTCCCGATCACGCGGTTGGCGCGGACGCCGAGCAGCCGCGCGGTGCGGAAGTCCATCGCCGCCGCCCGCATGTGCAGGCCGACGTTCGTCCGCGCCAGGATCAGCAGCAGGACGACGAGACAGCCGGCTGCGACCGCCGTCGACACGATCGAGATCTTGCGGATGTCGACGCCGCCGACCGTCCACGGCTGATTCAGCGACGAGAGCGACGCGGCGATCTTGCCGAGCGGCCCGAACCAGAGGAGGGCGATGCTCTGTAAGAGGAACGCGACGGCGAACGTCGCGACGAGCATGACGGCGGGCGTCTGCGTGCGCAACGGGCGAAAGACCACCCAGTCCATCGCCACGGACAACACGATGACGACCGCGAAGCAGAGCAGGATGCCCGTCCAGACGGGCCAGCCGCGCTCGTACGCGAAGGCGAGTGAGTACGCGCCGGCCATCACCAGCTGCCCATAGGCGAAGTTGACGAGCCGCAGCACGCCGAAGACGAGCCCGATCCCGACCGCCATGAGCGCGTACATGCCGCCGAGGCCGAACGCGTCGGCGATCGTCTGCCAGTCGACGGTCATGAGAGGTACGCCGAGACGAGCGCCTCGGTGTCGTCCGCCGCGTCCGGCGCGAGCGTCAGCCTCAGCCGCCCGTTGGAGAGCACGTGGGACCGATCGGCGAGCGCGACCGTGCGTTGGGCGCGCTGCTCGACGAGGAGGATTGCGATGCCGCGGCTGCGGATCTCCCGCAACGCCTCGAACACGACGTCGACCATCTGCGGAGCGAGACCGAGGGACGGCTCGTCCAGCAGCAAGACCTCGGGCCGCGCGACGAGGGCGCGTGCGATTGCGAGCTGTTGCTGCTGGCCGCCCGACAACGCGCCCGCGTGCCGCTTGCGGAACTCCTGGACGATGGGAAAGAGCTCGTAGACGCGCGAGAGATCGCCCCCGCGCCGGCCGGCGCCGCCCAGCCGCAGGTTCTCCTCGACCGTGAGCTCCGCGAAGATGCGGCGCCCCTCCGGAACGAGAGCGATGCCGGCACGGGCTACGTTCTCGGGAGCGCGACCCACAAGGGAATGGCCATCGAGTCGCACGTCGCCCGCGGCCGGACGCACGACGCCCATCACCGCGTGCAGCGTCGACGACTTGCCCGCGCCGTTGGGGCCGATGAGCCCGACGATCTCGCCGCGGTCGACGGTGAGCGAGAGCCCGCGGACGGCGTGCACGGCGCCGTGCCGCACCTCGAGACTGTCGAGCTCGAGGGCCGGCGTGCTCACTCCGCCACCGCGCTCTCGCCGAGGTACGCCGCGGCGACGTCGAGGTTGGCGCGGATGTCGGCGGGCGTGCCGTCAGCCAGCGTCCGCCCCTGGTCGAGGACGTGGATGCGGTCGCAGATCTCCATGATCAGGCCCATGTTGTGGTCGATCAGCAGCACGCCCGCCTCGCGGTCGTCGCGTACGGAGCGGACAACCTCCGAGAGCGCCGGCAGCTCGGCTTCGGGCAGGCCGGCGGCCGGCTCGTCGAGCAGGACGAAGCCGGGGTTGGTGGCGAGCGCCCGCGCGACGCCGAGCCGGCGCTCGTCGCCCTGAGCGAGGGTGTCGGCCGGAGCATCGCCGTTAGCCGACAGCCGGAGCGCACCGAGGAGCTCGTCCGCGCGATCGCGCGCCGCGCGGGGCGTCGTCCCAGCTCCGAGCGCCGCCACCTCGACGTTCTCGCGCACCGACAGGGAGCGGAAAGCGTGGCTGTGCTGGAACGTCCGGGCCAGCCCCGCGCGTCCGCGACGGCTCGGCCGCCAACGCGTGATGTCGCGGCCCTCGAGCTCGACGGCCCCGCTCGACGGGCGGTCGAAGCCGCTGAGGATGTTGACGAGCGTCGACTTGCCGGCGCCGTTCGGGCCGATCAGCCCGACGATCTCGCCGCGCTGCAGCTCGAGCGTCACGTCTCGCAGCGCGCGCACGCCCTCGAAGGACCGCGACACGGCGGAGGCCCGAAGGGTCACTCCGGGCCTCCGCGGTTGCCGTTCAGCGCTCAGATCTTCGCGACGACCTTCGCGACGATCGTCCCGACGACCTTCGGCACGTTGTTCTGGATCTTGATGACGCGGTAGCGCCGGCCGAACACCGTGTGCAACCTCGGCGAGAAGCTGACGTTGCCGGAGATGGTCGGCACGTTCTTGAAGTGCTCCATGATCTTCGCGAGCGCGATGCCCTTGGTGGAGCCGTGCGCGCGCTTGATCGCGGTGACGACGCCGTCGACTGCAGACGGCCCCGTGATGAAGCCGCCGGTCGCGGCCTTCACCTGCTTCGCGAGCTTGTTCACCGCCTTGCTCGGATCGTCCCCGAATGACGAGGCGAACGTCACGAACCAGTAGTTCGTCACCTTCGGGCTCGCCGGCAGCCAGTACGTCCCGTCACCGGCCCACGAGTTGAGCACCGGGGTGTTGTTCCCGAGGGAGCGAAGACCGGTGATCATCGTCGAGAGCGCGCCGAAGGCGCCTGCGGTCGACGTGACGATCACGTCGGCCTTGGCGCTGTTCAGACGGCTGACGGCGTTCTGCACGTTGTTGCCGCCGAGTGACTGGTAGGTCTCCTTGGCGACGATCTTGCCGCCGAGCTGCTTGAAGCGCGCCTCGAAGGCCTGCACGACGTTGCGGAAGTACACGATCACGGTGTCGGTGGCGAGCGCCGCGCTCTTCCAGCCGTGGGTCCACGCGTACTGCGCCATCGCCGAGCCCTCGTCCTGAGCGACGTTCCCGAAGCTGAAGGCGAGGCGGCCTTTCGACCCGAACCGCTTCGGCCCCATCTGGTCGGTGCCGATGCAGGAAGCGATCGCGAGAATGCCGCGATCGATCGCGACCCGGACCACCGGGGCGGCGAGGTCGACGTCGCACGTCGTGAAGATCACGTTCGCCTTCTGCCCGACGAGCCGAAGCGCGCACGCCTTTGCGACGTCGGGCTTGTTGCCCTGCGTGTCGCAGGTCAGGAGCTTCAGCTTGCGCCCGAGCACCCCGCCTTTGGCGTTGACGGCGTTGATCTGGAGCTTCGCCGCCGCCAGAGCTGGGCCGTCGAACGGCGCCATGCTGCCGTTGCCGTCGAACGCCCAGCCGATGATGATCGGCGCTTTGGCGGTGCGTGCTCCGTTCGCCGCGAGCGCGCTTCCGATCAGGGCGAGCGCGAGCACTGCCGCAGCCGCGACCGCCAACCTCCCTCTACGTCTCATCTACTCCTCCTCTTGGGGTTCAAGCCTTTTGGATTACACGGCACCGGGCGATACCTGGTCAACCTGGGTTCGGTTTCGCGCCTCCCACACGCGTTCGAAGGCGTCTTTCGCCTGCCGCGCCAGCTCAGCGGCCGGAACGTCCCACAGCGAGTCGGGCCACGCGTCTCCGAACGCGCCGTTGTCCGAGAAGATCTCGATGTCGTAGTAGCCGTCCCAGCCGGCGGCATCGAGCGCACCGAGCAGCCGCGGCAGGTCGCCGACGCCTTCGCCGGGCAGGACGCGGTCGGCCCACTTCCGCGTCGGCTCCCGCCAGTCGGCGACGTGGACCCCGACGAAACGGTCGACGTGCCGTGCGATCTCGTCGAGGACATTTGGCGTGTTCCACACATGCCAGGTGTCGAACTGCACGCCGAGCGCCGGATGATCCGCCTCGTCGAGCAGGTCGACGGCGTCCCCGACGGACGAGATCATCGTCCAGTCCTCGCCGCCGACGGAGTTGATCGGCTCGAGCCCTATGCGGACGCCGGCGCGCTGCGCCTCGTCGCCGATCGTCCGCAGCCCCGCGACGACCGTGTCGCGATCGTCGCCCGGCCCGGTCAGGCACACGATCCCGCCCGGGTCGAACCGTGCGAGCCGGTGCACCGACGCGCAGATCGCCTCGATGCGCTCGCTCGGGTCGCTCGGCCCCTCCATCAGCGGCAGCGGGAGGATCGACGGGATCGCCGGCACCGCCGACGCACGGCCTAGCCCCGAAGCCTCCAGCGCCTCGAGCGCGGCCGCGTCGTCCTCGACCTTCAGCTCCCAGATCCCGATCCCATCCGCCCCCGCGGCGGCGTACGCAGACACGTCGTCGACGAACGACGATGTCAACGTCGTGATCTGAGAGATCGAAAAAGGTGGCCGGATGCAGGGATTCTACGCTTGAGGAGCTCGCGCGCGACGAGGGTGCCGGATCCTCCTCCGAGCCCGGGCCCCGGCCAGGTGCTGGCGCCGATCTGGAACAACGCGCGCACCGGCGTGCGGTGCCCCGGCTGCTGCGCAAACGGCCGCCAGAGGAAGTTCTGGTCGAGTGCGAGCGATCCCGAGTATGGATCTCCGCGCTCGAGGTTGACGTTCGCGGCCTGCAGATCTGCCGGCGACAGCACGACCCGCTTGCGCACCGCCGGCTCGAGGTTCGGAATGTGCTGCGCAATCCGCTGCTGGATCCGGTCCGCGTAACGCTCGCGCAGCGACTCGGTCCAAGTTCCGTCGCCCACGTCGAGCGCACCCGCCGCGTCGTCCTTCACTTGCCACGGCAGCTCCTGCAGTTGGATCCACAGCAGTCCTGCGCCCTTCGGCGCACGCGAGTCGTCCATCGTCAGCGGCTGGCCGACGACGACAGTCGCCTCGGCCGGCAGCAGGCCGCGCTCGGCTTCGTTCACGGCGCGCGAGACGCCGTCGAGGCCCGGGGTGAGGTGCACGATCGCCGTTTGCCCGAGTCGGTCGTCGCCGTTCCAGCGCGGAGGCTCGGAGAGCGCGTAGTGGATCTGCATCTCCGACCGGCCGAAGCGAAACCGCCGGCCGGCTGCCGCCACGTCGCCGCCGGTGTCGAGCAGACGGCCGTAGAGCTGCGTCGGCGTGACGTTGCAGATCACGGCGCGACGCGCCGCGAAGACGTCGCCGGTCGTCGTGCGCACGCCCGTTGCGCTGCCGTCGGCGACCAGCACCCGCTCGACGTCGGCGTTCGCGTGGCAGCTGCCGCCGTTGTCCTCGATCAGCCGGACGAGCGCGTCGACGAGCCGTGCACCGCCGCCGCGCGGAATCGGCATTCCACCGGTCTCGATCGCGAAGGCGATCACGCGGTTCATGAACCCTGACGTTGCAACGTCGGGGCCGAGGCCGGTGTGCAGCACCCATGGGGCAAGCAGCCCGTGCGTGCGCTCGGACTCGAACGTCGTCGTCAACCAGTCACGGCTCGACTGCACGACCTCCGCTCCGAAGGCAGCGAGGCCCCGTCGCCCCAGGCGTCGGTAAGCGGTCAAGGCGAGACCCGCACCCGCCCTCGACCACAGCTCGGTGCCCAGTACGCCGAAGACGAGCTCCGCATTCGCGCCCACCTCGGACATCGCCGCCGCCCACGCCGCTCCGTGCTCGGCGGCGTTGGCGCCGGCGTTCGTCGACAGGAACGAGCTGCTCCCGTCCGGGAAGGCTGTCGCGGTCGGATGTTCCGTGTTCAGGTACTCGAGCCCTCGGGCGGCGAGCTCGTCTCCCAGCTCGGCATGCGCCGGCCCGCCGACCCAGAGCGGGTGCCAGGCACTGAACACGTCGTGGAGGTACCCGTCCTGCGTGAGCTCGGCCGTCCTGATCGCCCCGCCGAGCTCCGTCTCGCGCTCGAGCAGGCAGACGTCCCACCCGGCCCGCGCGAGCAGCGCGCCGCAGGCGAGCGAGTTGACGCCGCTGCCGACGATGACGGCGTCGTGCTCAGCCACGCGCGAGCTCGCGGAACTCGTCGTCGGTGACGATGTCCCGTTTCTTCGTGCCGAGCTCCTTCACCTTCCCCAGCAGGTCGCGCTGCGTGTCGTCGTCGAGGTCGAGGCCGAGCTCCTGCGCCTTGATCCGGATCGAGTCGATGCCGCTCTTCTTGCCGAGGACGATGCCTCGCTGCGCCGCGACGACGTCCGAGGAATACGGCTCGATCGCCTGCGGATCGTGGAACTGGCTCGCGACCGCGCCGGACTCGCGGCGGAACAGGTTGTCGCCGACGAGTGGCTTGTACGGCTCGAGCTCGTAGCCCGAAAGCGCCTGCAGGCGCTCGGCGAAGTCCCGCACACGGTCGAGGCGTAGGTTCGTCTCGATGCCGTAGAGCCCGCGCAAGGCGAGCGCGATCTCGGGGAGGTTCGCGTTTCCGGCCCGCTCCCCCATGCCGTTCACCGTTCCCTGAATCCAGCGCGCGCCCGCGCGTGCCGCAGCCACCGCCGAAGCGGTCGCAAGCCCGAAGTCGTTGTGGCCGTGGAAATGCACCGGATGGTCGGCGCCCAGCCACGCGTGAGTGCGCCCGACGAGGTCGGCGACGGCCTCCGGCGTCGCAATCCCGAGCGTGTCGACGACGACGACCTCCTGCGCGCCGGCCTCGACCGCCGTCTTGTAGACGGTCTCGAAATACGAGGGATCGGCGCGCGTGCCGTCGACGCCGAAGAAGGCGACGCGGATGCCCTGCTCGGCGGCGAAGGAGACGGCGTAGACGATGCGCTCGAGCATCGCCTCCCGGTCGACGCCGAGCGCGTCGAGCTTCAGGTCGGAGATCGGCGACTCGATCACACTGGCGCCGACGCCGAGCTCCACGAGCGCCTTGACGTCGGCCTCGACCGCGCGCGAAAAGCCCCAGACCTCCGCGTTGAGACCGGCGTCCCGGATCAGCTCGACGGCACGCCAGTCGTCCGCGGACACGCGCGGGAAGCCGGCCTCGATCCGCTCGATGCCGAGCCCGTCGAGCCCGCGCGCGAGCTCGAGCTTGTCCTCCGGAGTGAGCACGACGCCGACGGTCTGCTCGCCGTCACGCAGCGTCGTGTCGTAGAAGGCGACCCGCGCCTCGAACCCATACGGTTCGTTGAGGTCCCCGGTCCAGAAAGTCATGGGCGAAAGTCGTCGGGGTAGGTGGAGAGCTTCTCGACGCCGTCCGCGGTG
>Ga0075426_10003646_pt1 | contig 11023 bp, 10 predicted proteins | sample SoiMethybrSBSTD5_FD_75304 | JGI IMG/M metagenome (GOLD analysis project Ga0075426, IMG submission 75304) | Bulk soil microbial communities from a Populus tree surrounding site in Tennessee, USA - Soil MetaG P. TD hybrid SBSTD5 | ecosystem: Environmental > Terrestrial > Soil > Tree plantation...
TGCTCTTCATCGCCACGATGGCGACGACGGCGATCCTGTTCGCGACCGCCCGCAAATGGGTGCACTACGGCGGGGGGATGTCATAGCGGCCGCCGCCCAGACCCGCCAGCTGCCCACGGCCGTCCGCCGCAAGCGGCTGCTGCTCGCCGTGGCGAACCACGCCGTGCTGATCGCGGTCTCGCTGGCGTTCACCCTGCCGGTCATCTTCATGCTCCTGACGGCCCTCATGACCGACCAGCAGGCGCTCTCGGCGAGCATCATCCCGCACCCGTTCGTCTGGTCGAACTTCAGGACGGTGTTCACGAGCATCGACCTGCCCCGCTACACGTGGAACTCGTTCCTGTACGCCGGGCTCTCGACGGTCGGGGTCGTCGTCTCGTCGGTGCCGGTGGCGTACGCGTTCGCGCGGATCGAGTGGCGCGGCCGGAACGTCGTCATGCTGCTCGTCCTGGCGACGCTGATGATGCCGCCGCAGGTGACGTCGGTGCCGCTCTACATCCTCTGGTCGAAGCAGTACCACGACTGGACCGGGATCCAGTTCATCGGCACGCTCAAGCCGCTGATCATCCCGAGCTTCTTCGGCGACGCCTTCTCGATCTTCCTGCTGCGCCAGTTCTTCATGACGATCCCGAAGGAGCTGACCGACGCGGTGCGCGTCGACGGCGGCGGCCACTTCGAGATCCTGCGCAAGGTGATCATCCCCCTCTCCAAGCCGGCGATCGCCGCCGTGGCGCTCTTCAACTTCATCTACTCGTGGAACGACTTCTACGGCCCGCTCGTCTACCTGGCGGGGAACACGCAGTCGCAGACCCTGTCGGTCGCGCTGGCGTCGTTCCGCACGGTTCACCACGTCGACTGGAACCTGACGATGGCGGCCGCGCTCGTCTTCATGCTCCCGGTGATCGTGATCTTCTTCCTCGCCCAGCGGGTGTTCATCGAGGGGATCACGCTCACGGGCGTGAAGGGCTGAGGCGACAAGCGGGGACAGTCCCCGCCTCGCGGGACTGTCCCCACCTACGAGCCGGCCGCTGCCGGCACCGGCGCGGCGCCGGCGAGCACGCGGCCCGAGCCGTGCTCGAAGAAGTGCAGCCGGGCCGGGTCGACCGAGAGCCGCACGTGCTCGCCCGCGCGGGCGCGGGTGCGGGCGTCGACGCAGGCCGTGCACACCGTCGTGCCCGCATCGGCGACGAGCGGCACCTGGGCCTCATGGCCGCCCTCCTCCTGAGGAGTGCGGCCGTCGGGCATGTCGGAGGCCGGCGGGGCGTCGAGCGCGAAGATCACGTTCGCCTCGGCCCCCAGCTCCTCGACGACACGGACCGGCACCTCGAGCACGGCCCGGGTGTCGTCGCGCCACACCTCGGCGTCCTCGAAGTCGGACGGCCGGATGCCGACGACGACCGGGCCGGAGTGGCCGGCCAGGCGGTCGGTCACCGGCAGCCGGTGGCCTCCGAACACGACGTGGCCGTTCTCGATCGTGGCCTCGAACAGGTTCATCGACGGCGAGCCGATGAAGGCCGCCACGAACATGTTGACCGGCTTCGCGTAGAGGTTCTGGGGCGTGTCCAGCTGCTGGACGACGCCGTCGCGCATCACCGCGACGCGGTCGCCGAGCGTCATCGCCTCGACCTGGTCGTGGGTGACGTAGACGGTGGTCGTCCCCAGCTGATCGCGCAGCCGGGCCAGCTCGGCCCGCATCTGCACCCGCAGCTTGGCGTCGAGGTTCGAGAGCGGCTCGTCCATCAGGAAGGCCTGCGGCTCGCGCACCATCGCACGGCCCATCGCCACCCGCTGGCGCTGGCCGCCGGACAGCTCGGACGGCTTGCGGTCGAGCAGCGGCACGAGGCCGAGCACGCCCGCGGCGTCGCGCACCTTCTCGGCGACCTCGGCCTTCGGCCGCTTGCGCAGGCGCAGGCCGATCGCGATGTTCTGCGCCACGGTCATGTGCGGATAGAGCGCGTAGTTCTGGAACACCATCGCGATGTCGCGGTGCTTCGGCGCCAGGTCGGTGACGATCCGGTCGCCGATCACGACCTCTCCGTCCGACACCTCCTCGAGGCCGGCGATGATGCGAAGGAGCGTGGTCTTGCCGCACCCGGACGGGCCGACCAGCACCATGAACTCGCCGTCGGCGATCTCCATCGAGACGCGGTCGACGGCGACCACGTCCTTCCCGAACCGCTTCGTGACTTCCTGGAGAACGATCCGCGCCATTCCTCCTCCTCAGCGTACCGCGCCGTTTTGGGAGAACCTGTCCGCGACCAGCGTCTCGCGCAGGCGGGGGCCGGCGCCGTCGGCGACCGCCAGCTGGTCGAGAGCAAGCAGGGCCGCGCCGACGATGGGCAGGTCGTCGACGACGGTGATCTGCGCCTTCGGGGCGCACGCGGAGACGCGCTCCTCGAGCCGGCGCATGAAGACGGGGCTGCGGGCGCGGGCGACGCCGCCGCCGAGCACGACGGGGGCTTCCGTGCGCAGAAGCTTCAGCCGCCGCAGCGAGGTGCACACGAGCACCGACACCTCCTCGGCCTGCCGCTCGACGATCCCGACCGCGACCGGGTCGCCCTCGTTGGCGGCGCCCAGGACGACGGGGGCCAGGTCGTAGAGGCGCGAGTCGTCCAGCTTCCCGGTGTGCAGGCCGACCATCACCTGGCGCGGGGTGCGCAGGCCGAAGTAGGCCGGCACCGCCCGCTCGAGCGCGGTGCGCGGGCCACGGCCGTCGCCCGCACGCACACACGCGCCGACGGCCTCGAGGCCGATGGTGGCGCCGCCGGCCCAGTCGCCCGAGATGGCGCCGAGCGCCGGGAAGCGCACTTCCCGCCCGTCCGGTCCGACGCCGGTGCAGTTGAAGCCGGCCCCGCAGACGACGGCGACGCCCCAGCCGCCGGGCGCACCCGCGCGCATGACGGCGAACGTGTCGTTGCGCAGCACCGGGTCGGCGACGAGGCCGAGGCTTCTCAGCGCGCGCAGGATGCGGCGGTCGTCGGCGGGCAGGTCGGCGCCGGCCAGGCAGAACACGCCCGCATCCGCGATCGGGACGCCCTCGATCCCGGCGTCGGCCGCCGCCGCGTGCACCGACCGGTCGAGGGCCGCCACCGACCGGTCGTGGTCGTCCGGCGTGAACGACGCGCCCGGGCCGCGATGCGTCCCCAGCACCCGGCCGGTCTCGTCCAGGATGGCGACGTCGGTCTTCGAGTTGCCCCCGTCGACCGCCAGCACCAGCCGCTCGCTCATGCCGCCACCTCGTCCAGTCCGACCAGGCTCGCGCCGCCGCCGCGCAGGCCGTCCACGATGGCGGGCAGCGCCGCGATCGTGGCGGGCGGCCAGCTGTGCAGCAGGACGACGGCGCCGTCGCCGTGCTCGAGCGCGCCCTCGACGACCAGCCGCTCCAGGTCAATTGGCGTTCGCTCCGGACGCCAATCGTCCGGTTCGACGTCCCAGTGGTGGTTGCGGTATCCGGCCCGCTCGAGCGCCGCCAGCACCCGCGAGTCGTCGTGACCGTCGCCGAACGGGCAGCGGAACCATGGCCGCGGGCTCACCCCAGCGTGCTCGACGATCTCGACCTCCGCCTCGTGCACGTCGCGCTCGATGCCGGCGTCGGTCAGCAGGCTCATCGGCGCGTGGTGGTGAGAGTGGTTTCCAACCAGATGGCCGTCCTGCGCGATCCGGCGAGCGCACCCGGGATAGGCCGTCGCCCAGCGGCCCTGGACGAAGAAGGTCGCTCGCACGCCGGCCCCGGCGAGGACGTCCAGGATCCGCTCCTGCACGTCGGGGCTCGACGGGTGGCTCCAGTGCTCGGTGTCGAAGGTGAGCGCAACCCTGGGGCTACTCATGCGTGGTCACCTTGGATGCGATCGTATAGGTGCCGGGCGCGAGGCCGCGGCTGCGCGCCAGCGCCCACGAGAGCAGCTGGACGGGGACGATCGAGACGGCCGATGAGATGCCGTCGGCCAGCTCGCCGGTGGCGACGCCGAGCGCGCCGTCGGGCGCGGCACCGTCGGGCGTGATCACGAGCACGGCCGCGCCGGCCGCGACCAGCTCGGCGGCAAGGCCGGTGTCGAGCGCCCGCGTACGCACCTCCGAGGCGAAGATGACCGCGGCCAGCTCGGGGCCGGCCAGCTCGAGCGGGCCGTGCCGGAACTGGGCCGCCTGCAGCGACTCGGCCGGGAAGCGGGCCGCCTCCTTCAGCGTCAGCGCGCCCATCTCGGCGGCGGCGCGCGACTCGCCCCGGCCGAGCAGCGCCAGCACCGGGCGGCCGCCGAGCCACTCGGCCAGCGCCCGTGCGGTGCGTTCGGGATCGGCCACGAGCCGCTGCGCTGCGACGGCCGCCGCCTCCGCGTCGGCGGCAGGCGCCGGCTCGCGCCCGGCCAGCGACCGGGTCAGCGCCGCCATCAGCACGAGCGTGGCAGCGAAGGTCATCGTCGAAGGTCCGTGCTCCTCGCCGCCGCGGGTGTCCAGGTTGCGGTCGGCCAGCCGGGCCAGCGTGCTCCCCGTGCCGTTCGTGACCGCCGCGATGAACGGCCGGTCGCGCCGCTCGCGCAGCTCGCGGACGACGCGGACGGTCTCGGCGCTCTCGCCGGACTGGCTCACGCACACGAGCAGCGTCTCCGGCCCGAGGGCGTCGAGGCGGAAGTGCAGGAGCTCGGCGGCGTCGACCATCGTCGCCAGCACACCGGCGGCGGCCAGGCGCGTCGCGGCCGGGTAGCAGGCGTCGTAGGAGCTGCCCATCCCGGTCAGCACAACGCGCGTGCGGCAGCGCAGCTCGTGGCCCAGCGCCGCGATCGCGCCGACCTGCTCGGCGGCCGCGGCCGCCGCCCGGCGGATGGCGTCCGGCTGGCCTGCGATCTCGGCCATGAATATGTCAGGAAAGTTTCCTAACGAATGCACGGCCCATAGATTACAATCTCGCGCCGTGGTTGAAAACCCCAAGATCGCGGTCATCGGCGGAGGCAGCACCTACACCCCCGAGCTGATCGAGGGGCTCGGCCTGCGGGCCGAGCGGCTGGGCATCGCCGAGATCGCCCTGCACGACATCGACTCCGGCCGCCTCGACGTCGTCGGCGGTCTGGCCGAGCGGATCCTGCGCAAGCAGGGCTTCGCCGGCCGCCTGGTCTCCACCACCGACCGGGCCCGGGCCGTCGACGGCGCCGCGTTCGTGCTCGTGCAGCTGCGCGTCGGCGGCCTCGCCGCCCGCCTGAAGGACGAGACGATCCCGCCGAGGTTCGGCTGCCTGGGCCAAGAGACGACCGGTGCCGGCGGCTTCGCCAAGGCGCTTCGCACCGTCCCGGTCGTCCTCGACATCGCCGCCGACATGGGCGCGCGCGGCGCCGACGGCGCCTGGCTGCTCGACTTCACCAACCCGGCCGGACTGGTCGCGCAGGCGCTGATCGACGGCGGGCACCGGGCGATCGGCCTCTGCAACATCCCGATCGGCTTCCAGCGCCAGCTGGCGGACCGGCTCGGCGTCACTCCCGACCGCGTCTCCCTCGAGCACGTCGGTCTGAACCACCTCTCCTGGGAGCGCGGCGTCCACGTCGACGGCGTCGACCGGCTGCCGTGGATGATCGAGACGTTCGCCGACCAGCTGGGCGAGGACGTCGACATGCCCGGCGACCTGATCCGCCTGCAGGGCGCGATCCCGTCGTACTACCTGCGCTACTTCTACTTCCCGGAGAAGACGGTCGCCGACCAGGCGGCCCATCCCACCCGGGCCGAGGAGGTCATGCGGATCGAGGCCGACCTGCTCGAGATGTACCGCGACCCGGCCCTCGACGTGAAGCCGAAGCTGCTCGAGAAGCGCGGGGGCGCCTTCTACTCCGAGGCGGCGGCGATGCTGCTCGAGTCGCTCGCGACCGACCGCGGCGACACCCAGGTCGTGAACGTGCGCAACGACGGGGCGATCCCCAACCTGGCCGCCGACGCGGTCGTCGAGGTGCCCTGCCGGATCGATGCCGCCGGCGCCCATCCCCTGCCGCAGCGGCCGCTCCCGCCCGACATGCTCGGCCTCGTCGAGGAGGTGAAGGCGTACGAGCGCCTCACCGTCGCAGCGGCGATCTCGGGCGACCGCGACACGGCCGTCCGCGCGCTGATGGCGAACCCGCTCGTGCGCAGCTTCGCCACCGCCGGGCCGCTGCTGGAGGCGCTGGTCGAGGCCCACCGCGAGCACCTGCCGCAATTCGCATAGGCTGCGGCCATGACGGTCGGCGAGCGGCGGGCACGGTTCCGGGAGCTGCACGCGGCGGAGGGCATCTTCGTCATGCCGAATGCGTGGGACGAGGGCTCCGCCCGGCTGCTGGCCTGGTCGGGGTTCGACGCCATCGCCACGACGAGCGCCGGGTTCGCCTGGACGCTCGGCCGGAACGACCAGTCGGTCACCCGCGACGAGCTCGTCACCCACGTCGAGCGGCTCTCGGCCGCGACCGACCTGCCGCTCTCGGTCGACAGCGAGCGCCTGTTCGCGCCCGACCCTGCGGGGGTCGCCGAGACGGTGCGCCTGCTGGCGGCGGCCGGCGCGGCCGGCTGCTCGATCGAGGACTACGACCCGGCCACCGGCCGGATCGACCCGGTCGACGTCGCCGCCGAGCGGGTGGCCGCCGCCGCCGCGGCCGCCCACGAGGGCCAACCGATGGTGCTGACGGCGCGCTCGGAGAACCACCTGCACGGGGTCGACGACCTCGACGACACCATCGCCCGCCTCGTCGCCTACGCCGCGGCCGGGGCCGACGCCGTCTACGCGCCGGGGCTGACCGATCCCGCCGACATCCGCGCCGTGGTGACGGCCGCAGGGGTGCCCGTGAACGTGCTCGCGCTGCCCGACACGCCTCCGGTCGCGGAGCTGGGCGAGCTCGGCGTGCGCCGCGTGTCGACCGGATCGCTGCTGGCCAGCGCGGCCTACGGGGCGCTGCTGGCCGGCGCCCGGGAGCTGCGCACCCAGGGCAGCTCGGACTACGCGCGCGCGGGGCTCCCCCGCGACGTCCGCACAGCGGCCTTCTGAAGCCGCCGTGAGTGGGGACTGTCCCCGGTTCTCCGGGGACAGTCCCCGGTTCATGCCCGTCTCAACACGGGAGGCGCCTGCCCGATAACCCGGGGAGTGAACGGCCACCAGCTTCGCCGTGGCGGGCTCTTCCTGCTCGCCTTTCTCCCCGCCGCCGGGTACACGCTCGTGCGCTCGAACGCCCTGCCGGTGACCGGCGCCTTCGTCTCGCCCCCGACGCACGTGCTGGCAGTCGGCGGCGCCGCCCTCGCCGCCTTACTGGCCGCGATGCTGATGGTGCGGGTCGCCATACGCGAGAACGACATCCGTGGCGGCCTCGTCGGAGTCGGGTTTCTGGCAATGGCCGGGCTCCTGATCGTGCACGCCGCGGCGACGCCCGGCTTCATCCTGGGCGAGTACGGCCGGAACGCCACGGTCGGCCTGGCCGGCGCCCTGGCCGTCCCCACCGGCGGGATCGTGTTCGCGGTCGCGTTGCTCGTCCCGGTGCGGATGACCGACGCGCCCCGCCGGATCGCCCAGGCGACGGCGGCGACCGTCACCGCGCTCGTCGCCTTCGGCGCGATCGGCCTTGGCCATCCCGCCCTGATCCCGCTCGTCCCGGTCAACGTCTCGCCCGGGGCCTACATCCTGCTCACGCCGGCCTGCGGCGTCTACGGGTGGCTGGCCTGGCGGACATGGCAGACCTATCTGCTCACCCGCCGCCCCAGCGACGCCGCCGTCGCCGTCGGCCTGGTGTGGCTCGGCACCGCGATCCCGACCTACCTGCTCTCGCCCGTGTGGTCGTGGACGTTCTGGGCCGGGCACGGCCTCGAGGCGGCCGGCTTCCTGGCCGTCGCGACCGCCGTGACGCGCGACCTGACGCGGCGTACGCCCACCTACGCCCTGCGCCGCCGCACCCGCGCCGCAGACCTGCTCGACTCGGAGTCCGAACTGCTCGGCGGGTACGTCAAGTCGCTCAAGGCCGACCTGCACCACCACGACCCGTCCACGCTCGTCCACTCGCAGAACGTGGCGATGCTGGCCGTCGCCGTCGGTGAGCAGCTGTCGCTGCCGGCGCCGGCGCTACGGCGCCTGGCGGTGGCCGGCCTGTTGCACGACATCGGCAAGCTGCGGATCGCCCCGGAGATCCTGAACAAGCCGGGCAAGCTGACCGACGACGAGTACCGCACCATCAAGACCCACCCGCAGGCGGGCGCGAACATCCTCGCGCGGGTCGGCAGCTTCGACGAGGAGATCCCGATCGTGCTCGCCCACCACGAGCGCGTCGACGGCGGCGGCTACCCGCACGGCCTGGCCGGCGAGCGCATCCCGCTCGAGGCCCGCATCCTCTCCATCGTCGACGTGTTCGACGCGCTGACGAGCTGGCGCGCCTACCGCGAGCCGTGGTCGCACGAGCGGGCGCTCGAGCTGATCCGGTCGGAGACCGGCACGGCGTTCGACCCGGCCTGCGCGGCCGCGCTGCTGGCGGTCGTCGCCGCCGACGCGGCGACCGGCCTCGCCGCCTAGCCGCACCAGCGCCGCTTCCGGCGGGCGTCTGGTTGACTACGGGAGTGGCAACCTCGGTGGCGATCGACAGCTTCTCGCGATCGCAGCATCGCCGTGGCCAGACCTATGTCGCGCTGGCGGCGCTCGCGTGGTCGACCGCGGGCGTGCTCCAGCGCGAGCTCCACGTCGGCCTGGGCACGCAGGTGGCGGGGCGGGCGTTCTTCGCGTTCATCGCCCTCGCCATCTTCGTGGCGGTCGGCCGCCGGCGCGAGCCGACAACGCCGATCCGCGGCAGCGGCTGGGCGATGCTCGGCGTGAGCGTCTCCACCGCGCTCGCCTCGGGCGCGTTCATCGTCGCCCTGAACTACAGCACGGTCGCGAACGTCCTCTTCCTGCAGGCGGCCGCGCCGATGGTGGCCGCGCTGCTGGCATGGCTGGCGCTGGGCGAGCCCGTGTCGCGCCGCTCGGGGCTGGCGATGGTGATCGCGCTCGCCGGCGTCGGCGTCATGGTCGGCGCGCCCGGCCACGGCGGCATCCTGGTCACGCTGCTCACGATCGTCATCCCGATCTCGTTCGCGGTCAGCATCGTGATCACGCGCCACCACCGGCACATGAACATGGCGCCGGCCACCGCCCTCGCCCAGATCCTGATCCTCCTCTGCGCGGTGGGGTTCGCCCACCCCGGCTCGGTCGACGGCCGCAACCTCGTGCTCCTGATCCTGCTCGGCGCCGGCCAGATCGGCCTTGGCCTGGCCCTGCTCTCGATCGGGGCACGGCTGATCCCGGCGGCCGAGATCGCGACCATCACGCTGCTCGAGGTGGTGCTCGGCCCGCTGTGGGTGTGGCTGGCCGTCTCCGAGCGGCCGGCGACGGCGACCCTCGTCGGCGGCGTGATCGTCGTGTTCGGCGTGCTGCTTCAGGCCAGCGGCGAGCCGCCCGCCCCGGCGGCCGAGGTCAGCCCGCCACCACCTTGAACGAGCCCAGCGTCGGGTCGCTCGCGTAGGAGATCCGGGCGCCCAGCGCGGCCTCCGCGCGCAGCCGCTCCCACAGCTCCGCCGCGATCACCTCGCCGGGGGCGAGCGCGGGGATCCCCGGCGGATAGGGCACGGCGAACTCGGCGGCGACGCGGCCGACCGCGGCCTCGGCGGACACCCGCTCGGTGGCCGCGAACGCCGCCTCGCGCGGCGTCATCGCCTGCTCGGGATGTGTTCGCCAGGACGTACCCACGGGCGGCGTCTCGGGCGCGCTGCCGCGCTGCTCGTCGACGGCCGCGCGCAGGATCGGGAGGAACGCGTCGACGCGGCCGGCGTCGTCGCCCACGGTGATGTGGGGGATGAGCATGCGCCGGTCGGCGCCCTCGACCTGCACCCCCCGCGCCCGCAGCGAGCGGTCGACGGCGAGGCCGTCGGCGTGGGCGCCGGACAGGTCGATCACGAGCTTCAGCGGGTCGCGCGCCAGCACCGAGGGGTGGCCGAGCACGGCCTCGTCGCCGATCACCCGCAGCCCCTCGATCGTCTCGACGCCCTCGCGCGCGCGGGCGTAGAGCTCCACCGCGGCCCCGATCAGCCGCTCGCCGTCGGCCTGCATTCGCGCCCGGGCCTGGTCGATCGTGCCGTAGATCATGGCCGACGGGCTGGTCGTCAGCAGCATGTCGAACGTCGCCCCGAGCCGCTCGAGATCGATCCGCCCGGTGTCGCGCGCGAGCAGCAGCGCGCCGGGGGTGAGGGACATGAGCGTCTTGTGGGTGCTGAGCGCGATCGCGTCGGCGCCGAGTGCGAGCGCGTTGCGCGGCACGGTGCCGGCGAAGCCGAAATGGGCCGCCCAGGCGTGGTCGCAGATCAGCGCGACGCCGCGCTCGTGGCAGGCCGCGGCGATCGCGGGCAGGTCGGAGAGGACGCCGACGTAGGAGGGCTCGGTCAGGATCGCGGCGCGGATGTCCGGCTCGGCGTCGAGCGCCGCGATCACCCGACCGGCGGGCGTCCCCAGCGGGATCCCCAGCTCGTCCGAGACGTCCGGCGAGAGCCACACCGGGCGCGACCCGGCCAGGATCAGGCCGGCATAGACCGACTTGTGGCACGTGCGGTGGACGAGCACCGGCTCCCCCGGGCGGGTGGCGGCCAGGCAGAGCGCCTGGTTGGGGTGGGTGGAGCCGTTGTGGCTGAAGCGGCACATGTCCGCGCCCCACGCCGCAGCGGCCAGCGCCTCGGCCTGCTCGAGCACCAGATAGTCGCTGCGCAGCGTGTCCGCGCCGCCGTGGTGGGGCACGTCGGAGAGGAGCAGCGACTCCTCGCCCACGAGAGCCGGGTTGCGCTTGTGCCCCGGGGTCGTGAAGGGCGTCGGGACGTCGCGCAGATAGGTGGCGATCGCGTCGGCGAAGGGGGTCTCGGTCATGCGGGCGAGTCTACGCGCCGGCGGTTGCGCCCGGCCCGGGCAACCCGCGATGATCCGCCTCCATGCCGGAGACGATCCCCGAGCTCTTCGACGAGGCCGTCGCCGCGGTGCCGGACAAGGTGTGGCTCGTCGCCGGCGACGAGTCGTTCACCTACGCCG
>Ga0075426_10003650_pt1 | contig 11013 bp, 7 predicted proteins | sample SoiMethybrSBSTD5_FD_75304 | JGI IMG/M metagenome (GOLD analysis project Ga0075426, IMG submission 75304) | Bulk soil microbial communities from a Populus tree surrounding site in Tennessee, USA - Soil MetaG P. TD hybrid SBSTD5 | ecosystem: Environmental > Terrestrial > Soil > Tree plantation...
CTCGACGACATGGCCACCGATGGCCGCTACGAGCTGCTCCCGAAAAAGGAAGTCATCAAGCTGGAGCGCGAACGCAAGCACCTGCAGGCGAACCTCGCGGGGATCAAAGCTCTCAAGCGTCTGCCCGACGCGCTGTTCGTGATCGACTCGAACAAAGAGCAGATTGCGGTGAGGGAAGCTCGCAAGCTTGGCATTCCCGTTGTCGCAGTAGTTGATACCAATTGCGATCCGACTGAAGTCGACTACGTAATTCCCGGCAACGACGACGCGCTGCGCGCGATCCGCCTCTTTGCCTCGAAGATCGCGGACTCGATCGTCGAAGGCGCACAAGCCGCGACCGACAAGGGCGACGCCGAACTCGCAGGAGCAGTTGCAACCGGCACCGAAGAGCAGCCCGCAGGCGAAGGCAGCGAGTACGCAGCCGATGGCGAGGCCACCTCAGAAGACATCAACCTCGAAGAGGTTCTGGGCGGAAACATCCGCAAGTCGCCAGCAGTGGCTGCAGCGTCCAGCGAAGCGGAAGCTGAAGCGGCGTACGAGTAAGCTTTCACTCGTGGGTTTGCGTGACTTTAGCACTGTCATCCCTCGCCGCAGCGAAGCACTCTGGAACATCGATAACTCAATTTTGCGGCGCGGGGGATCTGCTGTTCTCGCGACCTGAGGAGAAGCAGGTCCCCCGGGCCGGAGAAGTTTTGACGAGCCATTAGCATTCATGCTGCGGCCCGAGGGATGACAGTATCGACCAAGATTGAATCTTTTTACAACGAACAGAGCCAGCTGGCGGCTAGTAGCTAGCAGCTAGAAGCTGATTTTATGAGCACTACTACTGTGAATATCGACGCGAAACTGGTAAAGGAGCTCCGCGACAAGACCGGCGCTCCATTTGGCGACTGCAAAAACGCTTTGGTCGAGGCCAACGGCGACATCGAGCAGGCGGTAATCGTTCTGCGTAAAAAGGGCGTTGCTACTGCGGGCAAGAAGGCCTCGCGCACGACCAACGAAGGTTCGGTCGCCAGCTATATCCATGCGGGCGGCAAGATCGGCGTGCTGCTCGAACTCAATTGCGAGAGCGACTTCGTCGCGCGGACCGACGACTTCAAGGAACTGCTGCATGACATCTCCATGCACATCGCCGCGACGGATCCGAAGTACATCCGCCGTGAAGATGTCACGTCTGAAGACTACGATCGCGAAAAGGAAATCTATCGTTCGCAGGCAGCAGCAACGGGCAAGCCCGCAAACGTAGTCGAGAAGATCGTCGAAGGCAAGATGGCGAAGTTCTACGAAGAGGTTTGTCTACTCGATCAGCCGTTCATCAAAGAGCAGACCATCTCGGTATCTCAACTGATCGCGACCAAGATCGGCAAGCTCGGTGAAAACATCTCGGTTCGCCGCTTCGCCCGCTTCAAAGTCGGGGAGCAGAGCTGGACGATCGCCCAGACGAAATCTCCGTCCGCTGAAGAGGCAAAGCAGTAAGCTCGCTCCAACTAATCTGAAAAACAAAAGAGCCGATTTCTCGGCCCTTTTGTTTTTGTAATCTTGCGTGCTGCTATCGCAGCGCTACACCGGCACAGCTTCAATCAAATCCAGCGGCGACTTCGTGTGGATCACGCGATTCAGCTTGAATCCCGCACCACTCAATAAAGTGCGCCACTCCGGTTCGGTACGCTCCTTGCCTTGCAGAAACGTCATCATTTCAATGTCGATCAGCTTGGACGGATGCGGAGTGCCGTCGGCGGGGACAACCGCCTCGCCGAGGATGAGCTTGCCGTGCGATGGAATCACCGCGCGAATGTTTTTCAAAATGCGCGTCGCGTCCTGATCATTCCAGTCGTGCAGGATGTGCTTCATGAAATAAGCGTCGGCGCCGCCGGGAACGGCTTTGAAGAAGTCGCAGGCAACAGTGGAGCATCGTGAACCCAGGCCTTCCGCAGCAATGGCTTGATTGGTTTGTTCAACTACTTCGGGTAGATCGGCTACTGTACCCTTCAGCTTTGGACAGGCCTTGAGAATCGCCCGCACAATACCGCCGAGTCCGCCACCAAGATCGATGATGTGCTGAAACTGGGTGAAGTCATATGACTGCAGAAACGCGGGTGCGCAGGTGCTGCTGAAGCTGACCATCCCTTTGTGGAAGATCTCGGCTTCTTCGCGGTTTTCGGGACGAAAAAGCCATTTGAAGACTGGCTCACCCAGTACATCTTCGAACGGCGTCTTTCCGCGTTGCAGGCTGTCGGTGAAGCTGCCATACACCTTGTAGTGCAAGGGATCAGTCATGTAATGAATGATGTCCCGCATCGAACCCTGCACGTCGGTTCGCAGCAGGGAGCCTGCGTCAGTCAGCGCGAACGCTCTTCCAGCCGTTTCCCGCACAATGCCGGCCATTTCGAGCACGCGCAGGACGCGGTAGAGCGCATCTTCAGGAAACTTGGTTTGAGCAGCCAGATCGGCTACCTTTGTCGTGCCCGTGGCAATCCGATTCGCAACTTCGAGTTTAGTGAATGTTTGCATACAGCTCGAGATGATGAATCCCAGTCCAGCTCCGATTACGACTTGCGCGGGCGCTGGTCCTTGGGCTGACAAAGTGTGTTGCGGCTGTTCAACAGCTGCTGCGGACATGAATGCTCCCTTGGGTTAAGTTTGCGTTCCGCTATCTTGCTGGGACGGAGCTCCCAATGTAAAGCCCTGGACGTCTCGCATCGCAACTGTTCGTTTTCGGACACTTCTTCGCGTTGACGAACAAGCTCCCTACCTCTGAGTTCTCGAATGCGGTTGTAAATCTCTCATCCGGATACGTTTACTAGTATTTATCGTTAGGTCAGCTACGTGCCAATTAGCCTATGAATCACAAGTTCGATCAAGGCCACTCAATGATTCAGTTACGCGGGATCGAGAAAACGATCAAATCGCCGGCAGGGACAATCTGGTTGCTGCGGCGCATTAACCTCGACGTGGGACAAGGTCAGTTCGTCACGGTCATGGGTCCATCGGGGGCAGGCAAGACTACCATCATGAGCATCCTCGGGATGCTTGATGACCAGTGGACGGGTGAATACTACTTTGCAGGCGAGCCGGTTCACAAGATGAACCGCAAGCAACGCTCCGAGCTCAACAAGAAGAACATTGGGTTTGTTTTCCAGAGCTACCACCTGCTGGACAACCTCACCGTAGCCGAAAATCTCGATCTCCCGCTCTCATACAAGGACATCAAGAAATCGGAACGCGCGAGCTTGGTCGCTGATACGCTCGACCGCTTCAACATCGTCGGTAAGAAGGACCTCTATCCGAATCAGCTCTCCGGCGGACAACAACAGTTGGTCGGCGTGGCGCGAGCGGTGATCAACAAGCCCAAGCTGATACTTGCTGACGAGCCCACAGGCAATCTTCATTCCGATCAGGCCAAAGAGATCATGGAACTCTTCCGGCAGCTCAACGAAGCCGGAACGACGATCATTCAGGTCACGCACTCAGAAGCCAACGCAGCCTACGGCCATCGGACCATCAAGCTGCTCGATGGCTGGATCGTCGGTGACACGGCGCGTCCGGTCGAGGCCGGCGCCCTAGTGACATAACCGTCACGAAAAAGAGATTTTTGACCAAGGACAAAAAAGGAGCCTTGAAGCCGATGCATAAGTGTTTTTATCCGCAGCTCAGAGCAACAGCGCTGTTCTGCATCGCGACGATTTCCGCGTTTGCCACGGCCCAGGACGCAAAGCCAGCCGATAATCCGCCCGCATCTTCTGCAGCCGTGGAACAATCTGCTCCGGCAACGCCGCAACCAGCTGCCGCCACCACTCCGGTTCAGCAGCCAGCGCCCGAGGTTGAGCGCACCAAGATTGACTTTTCCAAATCGCGCAAGTCATTCCCAAACCTGCTCGCACCCTATGAAGGCCGGACGTTGCGTAGTCCCAAGCTCGACAACTCTCCGCGAATCAACCAGCTCATCAAGGATGGCAAACTGATGCTGTCGTTGAACGATGCCATCGCCTCGGCGCTCGAGAACAATCTCGATCTGGCGATTGCGCGATACAACCTTGATATCGCCGATACCGATGTTCTTCGCACCAAGGCGGGCGCGCAGGCGCTCGGAGTAAATACAGGTGTGGTGCAGGGCACTCCTGGCGGCGGCATTGGCGGCTTCGGCAGCGGCGCTCCAGGCGCAGGCGCAGGCGGGTCGGCAGCGGGGGCCGGGGGCGCAGGAAGCGGCGCCGGCGGTCTCGTGCAGTCCACAATTGGAACTGGTGCTCCGGTAAGATCTTACGATCCCCAGATAAACACGCAGTTCAATGTCGAACACGCTATCTTCCCGATTGCGAACCAGGTCACGACCGGTGTTCCTGCTCAGCAACTCAATACCGCGAACGCTAATGCCGGCTATCAACAGGCTTTCCCAACTGGCACGTCGATTAACTTTGGGATGCAGAACACGCGTGAAACGACGAATGCTCGTTTCACCGACTTGATGCCGCTGCTGAATTCGGGATTCCGTTTCACGCTTACGCAGCGCCTGCTTTCCGGATTTGGGCTTGGTCCTAACCTGCGTTTCCTCCACATCGCGAAGAACAATCGCGAGGTGACCGATATCGCCTTTCGCAACCAGGTTATCGCGACGGTCACACAGATCGAGAACATCTACTGGGATCTCGTTAACGCTGTGGAAGATGTCAAGGTAAAGGAGCGCTCGCTAGCTCTCGCGCAGAAGACACTGGAAGACGACAAGAAGCAGGTCGAGCTGCAAGCTATCGCGCCAATCGAGGTCACGAGGGATGAGTCTGTCGTTGATTCGAGCAATCAGGACCTGATCATTGCCCAAACCAACCTGCAGTTGCAGGAATTGCTCATGAAGAACGCAATCACGCGCAATTTGAGCGATCCGGAAATCGCTTCGGCGAGCGTGGTTCCAACAGACACAATCAGCGTTCCCGAAACGGAACCTGTAGTTCCGACGCAGGATCTGATTGCCGAAGCGCTCTCCCACCGTCCAGAGCTGGCGGAGGAGAGAATCGACATGACGAACCGTCAGATCTCACGTAAAGCCGCAAAGAATGCGCTGCTCCCGGCATTGGACCTAGTCGCCTTTTATGGTGGATCGGGATTGGCGGGCGTGCCGAATCCGCTTACGTCCGGCGGTGCGGTCATTCCTATAACGGGATTTGGCGACGTCTTTGCGCGCACCTTCAACGGCAGTTCCCCGGATTATTCCGTCGGTTTCAACTTGACCATCCCGCTGCGTAACCGTGCCGCGCAAGCCGATCAGGTGCGTTCCGAATTGGAATACGGGCAAGCTGAGCTACATTTGCAACAATTACAGAATCAGGTCGGGATCGAAGTCCGCAATGCGCAGTTCGCGGTCACACAGTATCGCGCTCGCGTTGTAGCAGCGAGGAAGGCTGTAGATGTCGCGCAGCGGACGTTGGAGATCGAGCAGAAAAAACTTACGCTTGGCGCATCGACAAGCTTGCAGGTGCTTCAGGTAGGCCGCGATCTCGCGGTTGCTGAATCGAATTTGGTGACGGCTACAACCGCCTACGCAAAAGCAAGGGTGGAGTTAGACCACTCCATCGGTGCTACGCTGGTAAACAACGGAATCAGCATCGATGACGCGGAAACAGGCGTAGTTCACGCGCTGCCTAAGATGTCAGGAATAGCGCCGGTGCAGCAATAGCCAGGCTTTTGTGGAGTCGGGCGCCATCGCCCGGGTTTCTGCCGCAGCTTCGCAAATGCCTTGCTTAGGAAGTTCGCAGTTGACACAAAACCCGGCCGAGGGTGGCCGGGTTCACGTTAATCACGGGGGACATTTGCCAATCAGCAGTCTCGAGCAGGGCGAAACAACAGAAATAAGCACCACATCTATGCCGCCGCGCATCCTCGTCGCCGACGACCAGGCGGACGTGCGCGAAGCCCTGCGTCTGCTGCTGAAGGGTGAAGGATACCGCATCGACGCCGTCGCCTCTCCCGAAGCCGTCATGGAGGAACTGGCGTCCGGCGAGTTCGACATTCTGCTCATCGATCTGAACTACACACGCGATACAACTTCCGGCGACGAAGGTCTTGATCTTCTCTCAAAAATTCAGGACGTGGACAGTACTCTGCCCGTTATCGTAATGACCGCATGGGGCAGCGTGAATATCGCCGTCGAAGCCATGCGTCGCGGCGCGCGCGACTTCATCCAAAAGCCTTGGGAAAACGAACGGCTGATCAGCATCCTGCGGACGCAGATCGAGCTGAGCCGAGCACTGAAACGAGCACAGCATCTCGAGGCCGAGAATCGCCTTCTCCAGGCGCAGGGCCGGCCGACGTTCATCGCCGAGTCCAAAGTCATGCAGCCCATGTTGGAGCTCATTGCCCGCATCGGCCCCAGCGATGCAAACGTACTTATCACGGGCGAGCACGGGACGGGCAAAGAGGTCGTTGCGCGCACGCTGCACTTGCTCTCGCCTAGAGCGTCCCGGCCGATGGTGACGGTCAACACCGGCGGACTGCCCGAAGGGACGTTCGAGAGCGAGTTATTTGGTCACGTGAAGGGTGCATTCACTGACGCGCGTACCGACCGCATCGGACGCTTCGAACTCGCCGATAAGGGGACCATCTTCCTCGATGAAATTGCTAACGTCCCACTGAAGCAGCAAGCAAAGTTGTTGCGCGTTTTGGAAACTGGGGAGATGGAGCGCGTGGGTTCTTCGAAGACGAAGAACGTCGATGTTCGCGTGCTCTCAGCCACCAATGCCGATCTCAAGACCGAGAGCGCCAAGGGAACCTTTCGCGCCGATCTTCTCTTTCGTCTGAACACAATCGAGATTCATCTACCGCCGTTGCGCGAGCGCCGCGAAGACATTCCGCTGTTGGCGCAGCACTTCCTGAAGGCGTATTCCCAACGCTATCGCAAGCAGGTCAACCGCTTTGATCCTGCTGCGATGCAGAAGATGCTCGAACATTTTTGGCCGGGCAATGTCCGTGAACTGGACCATTCGATTGAACGTGCGGTGTTGCTCGCCCAAAGCGAATCCATCCGTCCAAGCGATTTAGGACTAAGCGACAGGCGCGAGAGCACTAGTTCCATCGAGGAAATGAGCCTCGAAGAAGTAGAATCGCTGCTCATTCGCAAGACGCTGGGACGCTACTCCGGCAACATCAGCCATGCCGCCGAAGCATTGGGACTGAGCCGCAGCGCGCTCTATCGTCGCATCCAGAAATATGGCCTCTGAGCTCGACATCTTCGGGCACGTAGTCGCAGTTACTTCTTCTCGTCGCAAAAGAAAAAAACAACTGAGCTTCGAGAAGCGCCTGCTTCTGTTTGCGCTCGGCGGAAGCCTCTTCCCACTCGTCGTCTGCGAACTGCTGATCTGGTTTGGGAACTATTCGTCGCAAACGCAGTGGACTCTCACCTTCTTTCTTGTCCTTGGATGGTTGATTGCGGCATTCGCCATTCGCGCCCAGGTGATTCGTCCACTCCAGACTCTCTCGAACATGGTGGCAGCGCTTCGGGAAGAAGACTTTTCCTTCCGCGCGCGCCGAGCGAGCCGAAACGACGCTCTCGGTGAACTCGTTCTCGAGATCAATTCCCTTTCAGACACTCTGCAGAGTCAACGCCTCGGTTCGATGGAAGCCGTTGCGCTGCTCAAGAAAGTGCTGATGGAGATCGACGTCGCCGTCTTTACCTTCGATCCCCAACAACGGCTGCGCATCGTAAACCGCGGCGGTGAACAGCTCATGGCTATGACCGCCGAGCGCATGCTCGGCCGCACAGCCCAGGAACTCCATCTAGGTAGCCTTCTTGGACACGCTGGTGGGCGCACGCTGCGCATGAGCTTTCCCGGACGCGAGGGTCGCTGGGCGATTCAGCAAACATCATTTCGGGAACGCGGCGTACCGCATCAGCTTCTACTCATTTCCGATCTCAGCCGTGCACTGCGGGAAGAAGAGCGGCAGGCGTGGCAGCGATTGATTCGCGTGCTCGGACACGAACTCAACAACTCGCTGGCGCCCATCAAATCCATTGCGGGAACGCTACGCTCGCTAGCGGCGCGTCCAAATCGCCCCGCCGACTGGAATCAGGACGTCGAGCGCGGCCTGGAAGTAATCGAAAGCCGTGCCGACGCTCTCAGCCGTTTTATGCAGGCATACACCAAACTCGCGCGCCTGCCTGCGCCGACGTTCAGCAAGGTTCAGATCGGCGATCTCGTCCGCCATGCCTCAGGCCTCGAGGCGCGGCTTCCGGTCGAGGTCGTGGCCGGAGACGAAGTCGCGCTTGACGGCGACCCCGATCAACTCGAACAGCTTCTGATCAATGTCGTCCGCAACGCAGTCGACGCATCCCTCGATCCCTCGATCCGAACGCCGGGCTCGGTCCAGATCGGTTGGGACGTGAATGGCCAATCTGTCGAAGTCTTCGTCCGCGACCAGGGTCCCGGACTTCTCAACAGCAATAACCTCTTCGTCCCCTTCTTCACGACGAAATCAGGCGGCAGCGGCATCGGCCTGGTTCTCAGCCGGCAAATTGCCGAAGCCCACGGCGGGACGCTAACGCTGGAGAACCGCAAGGACGTTCGTGGATGCCAGGCTACGCTTCGCCTGCCACTCGATTCTCATTCGCCGATTCAGTAGGACGCCCAATCCGCGCTCACTGAATTTTGTGCTCTCTTCCGGTTCGTCAGATTTGTCTTGACTACGCGATTGCCGAGGATGTAGAAAGCCACGTCTAGTTGTCTAGACTTTTTCGAGAGCTTGACTGAGCCGATAATGCTTGACCGGGGGAGTGCGCTTCCACTTTATTACCAGATCCAACAGTTCCTCTTGAAGGAGATTGATTCTGGAGTTCTTAAACCCGGAGAGGCTATTTCTTCTGAACAGGAAATTTCCGCTCGTATGAAAGTAAGCCGGATGACAGTCCGGCAGGCGCTGAAATCACTCTGTAGCCAGGGGATTCTCTACAGTCAGCGTGGGAAAGGGACATTCGTTTCCGCAATCAAGCTGGAAAAGAATTTCCGCAACGTTTTGTCCTTCAGCGAAGAGATGAGAAAGAGCGGAACTCGGCCGAGTTCGACCGTGCTGTCTTTCGCAGTTGAGCAGCCCGACATTAAGACGGCGGAGGGTTTGCAGATTAGGACTGACGAGTGGGTAATCAGCTTGCGACGGCTACGCATGGCAAATGAAATTCCCATGGCAATCGAGTGGACCCACCTTCCGGTCCACCTTTGTCCAGACCTGCTGGAGACGTTCGACCCCCATACCTCCCTCTACGAAAAGCTGGCAAAGCATTACGGCATTCACATCGCTGTGACCGAGGAAGTGGCAGAAGCGGCTGTAGCAAACGCGGAGGAGTCAAGGCTCTTGCAGATCAACAAGTGCAGTCCAGTCTTTCACTTCGTGCGAACTTCCTACCTTCGCGATGGTAAGCCCGTGGAATACGTGAACTCGACTTATCGCGGCGACCGCTACAGGCTCGTGAACCGGCTGACTGCAGATTCGGAGAAAGAGAGATTACGTTGAATCCTGCGATCCATGGGATTTCGAACCTGCTCGCTCTGGGACAAACGGGCAAACGCTGGGGTACTCATTGCGCTGGTCCTTGAAAGAAGTGGGCTGTCGTAGAGTTAAGCAAAGTTGCCGTAATTGATTGGCAGTAGAGCTACTTAGCCGAGATTTCGGTTTGACAACGACGATTTTGTCCAAATAGGATTCGGCGAACTCAAACAAATATCCCGCGAGGTGCGAACCGCGGGGACGATCACAAATTTGGAGGAGCAAGATGCGTGTGCTGTTTCGTTTAGGAATGATAGCTGCGCTCGGTTGCTGGCTTTCGTGTGCCGCGATTGCGCAGGAAATTACTGGGAGTATTGCAGGAACGGTTAAAGATCCGCAGGGGGCCGTTGTTCCCAATGCGACCGTAACCATAACCAACACCGATAAAAGCGCCGTCGTGCGCACGGTAAAGACCGGAGCCGGAGGCGAGTTCACCGCCCCCCTGCTGCCGATCGGACACTATTCATTCGCGGTAGACGCTCCGGGGTTTCAGAAGTTTCAACAGACCGGAATCACGCTCAACTTGGGCGACCACCTCACTTTCTTCCCAGCCCTTAAGGTCGGCGCCTCGACAGAGACGGTGGCTGTAGAAGCCAATGCCGCACAGGTCAACCTGCAGTCCGTGGAAGCATCAGGACTGATCAGCGGAACCCAGGTTCGAGAATTGGCTTTGAACGGCCGCAACTGGGAGCAATTGGTAACGCTTGTACCAGGCGTTTCCGACGCCGGGCAGTCCGACCAGCTATATGTTGGCGCTTTTGCTCCTCAGGGAACGAATCTTGTGACCTTCTCGATCAATGGTGGCCGCCGCGAGGAAAACAACTACATGATCGATGGCGCCGACAACATCGATCGCGGCTCGGGATTGACTTTGCTCTCCTTCCCCAGCGTAGACGCGATTGGCCAATTTCAGGTGATTCGAGGCCAGTATGGTCCGGAGTACGGCCGAGCGGCCAGCGGCCAGATAAACGTGATTACGAAATCCGGCACGAGCAACCTGCACGGCAGCCTTTATGAGTTCGTGCGCAATGATGTGTTCAACGCAAACAACTACTTCACCAAAAGGACTCAACTGACCAACGGACAACCGAACAAGCCGGCGGTGCTGCGCTACAACGACTTCGGCGGCACAATCGGCGGGCCGGTTTGGATCCCGAAGCTCTACGAACAAAAAGATAAGACCTTCTTCTTCTTCTCCGAAGAGGCCAGGAGAAATCTTACTTTCTCCAATCCTGTCGCGACCGTCCCCACGTCAGGCATGTTGACCGGGCAGTTCGTACACCCAGTCTGCGTTGCATTCGATGCGAGCAACAACTGCACGCAAACCGGAACATCAATCTCGAGCATCAACCCGGTTGCTCAGGCGTATATCAAGGATGTCTTTTCAAAGTATCCCCAGCCCAACAACCCAGTCGTGAGTCCTTTCAGCCTGATCTCCAGCGTACGCGGTATCTTTAATTTCCGCGAAGAGATCTATAAAGTCGATCACAC
>Ga0075426_10003653_pt1 | contig 11002 bp, 20 predicted proteins | sample SoiMethybrSBSTD5_FD_75304 | JGI IMG/M metagenome (GOLD analysis project Ga0075426, IMG submission 75304) | Bulk soil microbial communities from a Populus tree surrounding site in Tennessee, USA - Soil MetaG P. TD hybrid SBSTD5 | ecosystem: Environmental > Terrestrial > Soil > Tree plantation...
GCGCGCACGCCGACCTCACGCGCGTCCGTGAGCTCCTTCTTGTTGAACTTCTCGGCATTCTTGATGTCGTAGAGGAACGACGCGTACGGCGCGGCCGAGGCGGGATCGAGCTGGCACTTCCACGCCCACTCGAAGGAGCTCGCCGTGCACGCGGTGCCGTCGCCAGCGCGAGTCCTTGCGGATCTCGAACGTCCAGACCGAGCCGTCCTTGTTGGACGAGACCTTGCTCGCCACGTACGGCACGGGCTGGAAATCGGCGGTGAACTTCATGAGGCCGGCCCACAGCGCGGGTACGCCGCCGCAGTAGACGTCCTTGTTGAAGTCGTGGCTCGACGGATCGTCGGGGTACCATCCGCCGCCTCCGTAGCGCAGCGTCTGGTCTTGTGCTAGCCGTTCACTGGGCGCCAGCTTCGGGGCCGCGGACACGGGCTTCGCGTTGAAGCCAGCCTCGCCCATGGCCGCGAGACCGGCGGCAACCTGGAGGAACGTGCGACGGCCAATTCCGACGCTGGCGAATCGCTGCTGGAGCACCTCCACCTGTTGATCGGTGATCGAGGGACGCTCCATCAAAGCCTCCTTGGTTCCTGCTTGAGATCAGTTCTGGCCCTCGAGCGCGGCTCTACCAACCGTCGACAACGGCCGCCATGCGGTATACGCCAGCGTCAGGCCTGAAGATGACACCCCAATCAGCCGCGCAGAGTCTGCGGCGCGATGTCCCTCGGCCTGTTGTTCCGGTCGTTGTCTTGCCGCCGCCTCACGCTTGCAAGCGGCGCTTTCGCGCTTGAGCGCGTTCCGCAGCGCCTTGTTCTCAGCCGCCAGCTGCGCCTTCGTCGGCTCCGGCATCCGGCTACCTCAGGCTTCCCGAAGGATCGGACGCCAGCGAGGGTAAAAGGTCAGGTGGCGAAGGGCAAGGTGGGGTGTGGAACAGTCGCGGACGCCGCAGCGGTGCTCGGCCTACCACCCGCGTCGCAGCCGCGCCTTCCCCCCGAACAGCTCCCCGACATCACATCTCAGCGCCCGACACAGACGCCGGCGGGTGCGGCCATTCTCCGATGGGGCGGTCGGCTTCAGCGAGAAAGGTTGCCGCGCGGCGCGACGTCACTACTTCCGCCCTGATTGCGTAGACCTCCTGCTGGCGAGCGGAAGCAAGAAGTGGAAGGTCGCGCCTGCGGTCGCGTTGTCCGTGGCCCAGATCCGTCCACCGTGGGCCTCGATGATCGACTTTGAGATCGCTAGGCCCATGCCCACACCCGAGGGCTTCGTGGTGTAGAACGGCTCGAACACCTGCTGTTGCGTGCCCTCGCGGAGCCCCGGCCCGGCGTCCTGCAGGGATACGTGGACGGTATCGGCCTCGGTGTTCTCAGTCCGCACGGTGATTGTGCGCCCGTCCTCAGCGCACTCGGCCATTGCCTCCATCGCGTTGAGTAGCAGATTCAGAACGACCTGCTGGAGTTGAACCGCATCCACGCTCACGAACACCGGATCCGGGTCGAGCTCCAACCGCACCACGATGTTCCGAATGATCGCGTCGCTGTTCAGGAGCGTGGCCACTTCCCGGATCAAACCATTGAGCTCGTGGAGGCTGAACCGAATCTCATCCTTGCGGAGCAGGCCGCGCAAGCGCCGAATCACATCTCTTGCGCGCTTGTCGTCGTCGACGATATCGGACAGGATGCTCCGAATCTCCCCGAGGTCGGGCGATCTCCCCTCTAGTAAGCGCAGGGCGGCCTGCGCGTTGGCTAGGATGCCTGTGAGCGGTTGGTTCAGCTCGTGAGCCATCGAGGTCGCAAGTGCGCCGATCGTGGAGACGCGCGAAACGTGCGCGAGCTCCTGACGGCTCAGCTGCGCCTCCAGCTCTGCGCGCTTGCGCTCGGTGTTGTCCGTATGCGAGACGACGGCACCACCCTTCGGCACGTGCAGGGGGACCACGGAGATCGTGAACCAGCGGTCGCCGCCCGGCACACGACACAAATACTCCAGCATGAAGCTCGCTCTGGACCCGTTGAGCACCGCCTCGATCCCGGCGAGCGCCTCGGTGGCAACGGGCGCATCTTCCCCGGTGACGTGCCGGCAGACGTCAAGATAGTTGGCGCCGACGCCAGCCTCCGGAGGCCCGCCATTCTCGCGCGCGAAGCGCAGCCACCCGTCGTTGACGATGACGATCCGGCCCTCACGATCCAGCACGGCGACGTTGCTGCTGAGGGAGGCGAGGATGGCCGACTTCATCAGCTCGCTCTCGCGCGCAGCGTCATCCGCCTCTTTCTGCGCAAGCGCGTTCGCGAAGACCTCGCCGACAAGCCGCAGGCGCTGCACCAGCTCGTCGGGCCAGGCCCGCTCAACCGTGAGTGTCACGCAGACGAGGCAACCGAGGACACGAGCCCCCGCGATCATCGGGATGGCGAGGTTCGAGCGGACCGCCCGCCGACGGAACGTCTCGGCGTCGCGCACCCCTTCGGCAGGTAACTCTTCAGGGCGGGAGAAGGCGACGGTTTGTTCCTGGAGGATCTGCGAAGTGATCCAGGGAAAGTCTTGGCCCGGGCTGACGCGCGGCAGGGGCCACACTCCGGGCGCGCTCCATGAGTAGGCGACCACGAACTCCTGGGCGTCCCGGGAGAGACGATAGAGCGCGACTCGGTCGAGCTCAAGGAACTGTCCGAGCTGTTGGAGCGAGGTTTCAAAGGCGGTCTCAACCTTGTGGCTGGGCAGGTGGCCGAAGGTGTTCGAGAGGCGGGCAAGAAGGTCCTCGAACCGGAGGGGTACCGTAGGCGCAGCGGAACGTGCCGCGACTTCTCCGCGCCGCACCCTCTCGGCGGCGTCGAGCTGAATGTCGAGGAGAGCCGTCGCGGCCTGGAGGAGAGCTGTCGCGGCCTGGTTGACCAGCCCGGCTAATTGATCGCGCTCCTCGGGGGTCGGCCGCAGCGGCCGAGCGCTGTTCAGCGAGAGCACACCAAGCAGCCGATCCTCGAGCACTATGGGAAGACCGAGGAAGCTCGAAAGCCCATGGCTCCACCACCAGTGGCGGAAAAGAAAACGCGAATCAGCACACAGGTCGTCAACCTCGAGTGCGGCCCGCGTGGCAGCGACCCAACCTATCCCGCCCTGACCAAAGGCGAGGACAGTGATCGGGAGGCTGCCCGCAGGGTCTCCACCGAGCGCCCCGATCTTCAGGGAGCGCGTGCCCTCGTCAGCGATCCACACGGCGGCGACGGACGGTCGTGTCAGCGCAGCAGCCGCCCTCGCGACTCCGGCCAGGACCGCAGAGATAGCTTCGCCGTCAGCGGTGCTCAACATGAAATAACCGGCAAAGTTTTGACGGACGGTTGGGTGGATAACACCGTGCGGACATGTCGAAGGTTTCCGATCAATAGATCGAGCACCCTATTCTCAGGGCTTCAGGCTTAGCAATTAGGCCTTGGTCCTATACGACCGCCGACCCACACTACCGCGCTTGGCTACAACTTGGGATCACGCGAGGCCTCCCGAGCCGTAGGCGCAGGAACTTCCGCTCAAATCCAGAATTCGTCAATGGGCATCGTGAGCGGCTTCGTCAGGGCAATGTCTGGCGGACATCTGGTTCCCCCGCAGCTACGCTGTTCGGCGGCTGACACTCTTTCAATCGCGCGAGGCAAATGTTTTTCACGCTGGTCGTTGCCCGTCAAGGGGAAATTCGCGGAATGCTCTTGTCGCACGGCTCGGTCGGCAGCTTAGCTCCTCCCGACGTGAACGATGACTACGTAGAGACAGCTGCGGCCTGTTGTCCGAGAGCCACTGGATCGCGTGCGGTGCCTTGAGCATCGTTTCGCCGAAGCGTGCGCAGAGCGCTTCGTCCAGCCGACCAGTTGAGATCGGCGAATAGTCGCGCCGCAAGCCACTAGTGCGGATCAGCGGGCACCGGACGCGCGCTGTTTTCGACAGATACAACATCGTCTCGGACGCCGACCTACGGGATGCCATGACGAAGACGACCGCCTACGTTGGCGCTCTGCCGACCGACTCGGCGGTCCCATCGATAGCGCAACGAACGGGCTGATGCGTTGGAACTCCCCGCCTGCCCTTGCCTATCGGGGACGGGCGGGTTTCTAGGCTACGTCACCCGCCTCCAGAAACGTGCCTCCGTCACACGCGCTATCGCCTCTCGTCGTTCCCACTCCGTTGCGTTCGGTAAACAAAACGGAGACCGCGTCACCGTCCCGCCGGACGACCGCACGACGCCGCCGACCCGGCAGGCAGACTTGGGCTGAGCCGCGCCGCGCTGTACTACGACCGTTGAATTACACCTCTTTCATCACGACTTCGAGCATACACGGACAAACACGGACAAAACGAAAGGGGTTAGCGGCCTCAACGTCCGCTAACACCTTCGTCGTCTATGGTTGCGGGGGCTGGATTTGAACCAGCGACCTTTGGGTTATGAGCCCTTTTCAAATCGTCACTGGAGCCGGGGCGCCACAAACAACGCCTCGTAAATTAGCGCTTCTCACGTCGTCGTCTTTGGGGCTCTTTGGCTCTCGTTGGGAGCAACTTCCTGGGTAATTCCTGGGTGAAGCTCAGGCAGCCAAGAACAGAACCATCACGCGGCGCCGGCCACCACGTAGAGCGGCCAATCGCCCGGCAACCCCTTGAGCGCGTGCGTTCCGCGATCCTTGAAGCCGATCCCGGAGCCAGCCACGAGGTCCTTGACGGTGCTGGACACGCAGACGTCACCCGCGGCCGCCGCCGCCGCCACGCGGGCGCCGATGTGGACCGCAATGCCCGTGATCTTGTCGCCGACCACTTCGCATTCGCCGGCGTGGAGCCCGCTGCGCACCTCGAGGCCGAGCGAGCGGACCTCGTCGCGGATCCGGCAGGCGCACCGGATTGCGCGGGCGGGGCCGTCGAACGCTGCGAAGAGCCCGTCGCCAGCCGTGTCGATCTCGCGGCCCCGGAAGCGGCTGAGCTCGCGGCGGGCCACGCCGTAATACTGCTCGAGCAGCTCGCGCCAACGGCGATCCCCGAGCGCCATCGCCCGCTCGGTCGAGCCGACGATGTCGGTGAAGAGGATCGTCGCCAGCACCCGGTCCGTGTCCGCGGGGCGAATCCCGGTCAGGAACTCCTCGATCTCGTCGATGATCGCGTCGCCGCCGCCGACCCACGGCATGTGATCGTCGCCGGGCAATTCGACGAGCTTGGCACCCGCGATGTGCTCGGCGAGATAGCGCGCCTGCTCGATGCGCGTCACGCGATCGCCCACGCGGTGGACCACCAGCGCGGGAACACGGATCACCGGAAGGACGTGCCTCACGTCGATCTCGCAGGTGAGCCGAATGGTGGTGACCGCGGCACCCGGGCTTGCGGCGAGCCGGAGGTATGCCGCTACCGCACGGCGCGCGTCCTGGTTTGCCGCAATACTGGGCGCCCACATTTCGAGATGGAAGTCCTTGCCCCAGTCGCGCTCCATGCGCTCGAGGATCAGCCGCATCTCTTCCTCGGTCCGTCCAGAGGGATGATCGGGAGCCCACATCCGTCGCGCATAGGTGCCGTAGAGAATGAGCGCCGAGGTCCGGTGCGGATACGTCGCCGCGAACAAGATGCTCATCGGCCCACCCTCGGAGATGCCGAAGAACGCCGCGCGCTCGGAGCCAACCGCGTCCATCACCGCTCGCACGTTGTCCATGCGCTGCTCGAGCGTCGGAATGGCCGCGAGGCGATCCGACATCCCGGTCCCGGGCTTGTCGAAGATGATCAGGCGCGAGAACGAGGCGAGCCGGCGCATCATGCGCGCCGACGCCGGGTTCTGCCACTGAGCCTCGACGTGCGACACGAAGCCCGGCACCCAGACGACGTCCAGCGGTCCGCTGCCGATCACCTGATAGGCGATGTGGGTGTCGCCGCTCTTGGCGTAGCGAGTCTCGGGAATATCGGCCATGGCCGTCCCTCCTCAAACGGAGCGCACCGACCGAGCTAGAGGCGTCATAGTCGAGGAAGACGAGCGCGGACGCAACTGGTACGGCTCGAGGCGACATACGTCAAAATGGAACAGGTACACTCTCGCCATACGTGACTGACACGACGGTCCACACGCCGACAACGTCGTTGTCGATCGTCCACGCCGTCCCCGGCGTGACGAAGGCGAGCAAGGACATCACCACCAGCGCACGGGTAACAGGGGCCATCCTTTTCTCCTCTTTGGCCCGCAGGGGTTCCAGCCCCGAGAAGCGAGCCACGTAGCGTGTTTCATCGGCTACTTCGATCCCTGATCCGCCCGCAGCAGCAGCGACGACGGGATCGTGAGGCCGAGTGCGCGGGCGGGTTTCATTTTGATGACGAGCTTCCCTCTGGCACTTATCGGATCGCTCCCAATCCGAGCAACCCCGCCAGGATCAAGTAGATCGCGACAAAGTAATTCAAGAAGCGCGGCATGAGGAGGATCAGTACGCCGAAAATCACAGAGAGGGCCGGACTCAGGTGTGCGATCCCGATCGTCATTTTTGGCCTCTTTCACAGCGGCGCGCGGTTAACGAGAATCTTAAAGGTGAGATCGTATCTAGGCGCGCCTCGTGCGGGCGAGCAGTTCGTGAGAACAACGGTTCGAGGCATCTTCTTCGGCTGCTGCGCCTCGGCAACCAGCGGAACCACGAGCACGGCTCCAAGACCCGTGACGAACGCGCGGCGGTTCATCACTCCGACCTCCCCGCTGGCGCGATGCTAGTGGGCCACGGATCGGTACGCAAGCGCACGCTGGCGTACCGTCGAAGCGCGCCCGAGGGATCGTGCGAAGCAAACGCGCAAATGACTCGAGAGGGCCCGTTGACGACGGTTCGCCACGCGTTGGTAGCGATCGTCTACCTACGGTCCGAGGAGGAAGCATGGGCCATCTGCGCGGCGAGGAGGATTCGCAAGCGCGGCCGGGAGGTCATCCTGATTTACAGTCCGCTGGTCATCCGTTCCTGCTGCGGGCCGCGTCGGCTAACGCAAAGGCGTTAGCAGCCGGCGCTGGGGTGTTCGACTGGACACGGCGCGTTCATGGCGGGCCGCTCCAACGGCCCTGTTAGGCACCGTTTGCTCGTAGAGGTTCACCGCTGTTCACGTGGAAGTGCAGGTGTTTGGAATCCTGGTACCGACCAAGGTTCGTCAGGACGCGGCACGCTCCGTACTCCCGCGTAACCTCATCGGCAACTCTGCGTACCACCGCCAGCACTTTATGCAGAAGGACCTCGTCGGCGGCGCCGAGGTCTACGAGCGAAGGGACGTGCCTCTTTGGAACCACAACAATGTGCACCGGCCAGAACGGGCGCGTGTGGCGAAAGGCAAGAACGTCGTCGGTCTCTACTACGACTTCGACCGGCGTTCGGCCACTGAGCGCCTCATCGCAATAGAAGTCTTCGCTCATCGCACGTCCCGTGTGCCTAACTAGAATTATGCAGACCGGTCTATCACCGCAACCATTGCGAGCCCGGACGGCCTACTACGAGCAGCGCCGACGCCGACCGCGAGGATCACGACGTCTCCACCGGCCGCTCGCTCCGCGCCCCGCACGAGCACGTCAACCACACTCGCTCGTTCGACGCCACCGTCGAGGTCTCCGCAGTCGCGGTGGTCGGTGAAGAAGGCGTCGAGGTCGGTCAGCAGGCTCACCGTCGAGAGACTATCGCAACGTGCCGCCTTCTGCGATTGTCATACGTAGTTCTACGGTATTGTCCTGCGTCGGGCGCGTCCGCTATCCTCGTAGCAGAAACGTGACAAACATCGAGCGTCGGTGATCGGAAAATCGCGGATGCCGTTTCCGGCTGATGCCCCGAAGAAGGTCAGCGACAAGATGGACGCCGGCATCCTGCCTCGTGAAGGACCCAGGAAAATGTACGCCGGCTTCGGAACTGGCGAGCCATGCGTCGCGTGCGATGTGCCGATCCTACCGGCTCAAATCGAATACGAGTTCGAGGCGGCCGACGGACGCACCTTCCGTTTCCACCTCGGCTGCGCCGGGCTCTGGGAAGCGGAGCGACGGCGGCGCGGCTTGCTCGTCAATCCGTAGCGGTCTAGAACTCCCAGCCGTGGGATTCCTTCATTGCCTCGCAGTGTGGTACGCGCGCGCCGCGCAGCGCGCGCCGCGCAGGTGGAAGAATAGTGCCGGAATACGCAGCTCTGATCGCCATACTGATCATCGATCGACCGCTCTGTATCAACTGCATCTCGGACAAGTCGGGACTGAGTGCTAACCAGATCGAGTCGTATCTCGATCGCGTGCGGCGTACCGTCTCCGTCGAGCGTGGCATCGACCTTTGCCGTAGGTGCGGCAAATCCAAGGACGTCTATTCGATCTTGCGCGCGGACTGACATGCCGCGCCAGGAGTCGAGCCAGCGGTGAAGCAGGCGCAGCTCGGGCTCGGTAGGCGGCACGAGCGCGAAGCCCACGGCGGTGCGGAGGAGCTGGGCGCGAGCGTCGGTCACGACAGCTGGTTCCGTAGACTCTACTTTGCTTTCGGCCCGCGCGGTGTCGACGTGGCTCTGTGAGCGGCCAGCCTATCGTTCAGCCCTTTCAGCACCGCCCGCAGCCACGGCTCCCGCTCACTTTCTGTTGTCTCCTGCGCTACGCAGTCCTCGATGAACTGCCTCACGATCGCCAGCGCGACGGCGTCGGTGTTCGCGTCGACGATTCTGGCTGCGATTGCCGATTCAACATTGGTCACCATCCTCGCTCGCGTCACTTCACGCCGACCTGATCGTCCGGAAACATGGCGTCGCTGAGCCACAAAGCATGGGCACCGATTCTACCCTCAGCGCGATGCTAGTGGTCACTGGCATCGCATATGCGGCTCGTTGGCCCATGGCCGCCCGCGAGCCGGAGCAGTTGGCGGAGAACCTCTACAACCGATTACGCGCGGTCACTGAACAGCTGGACCATATACGCGATGAAGCAGCTGATTTAGCGGCCGATCTCCGAAATCGCCTCAACGCGCTCATGCTGCAACGGCGAGCCGTGGAGCGTCTCGACGGCAACCGCCAAGCGCGGATTGAACAGCAATCAGAAGCCGGAAATCGCAGCGACCAGCGGCGGGGCCCTGCCGCGTAAGCCATTGAATCGGCCGCCGTCGCGCGTCGGTATCAGCCGGTAGGACGCTCCACCGCGGCCCTGCAAGCCTCCGAGCAGAACTCGTAGATCTCGCCGTCGCGATCCAACATGAAGGCGCCCCCAGGGTTCGTGCAGCCTGGCGCCGCGCAGTTCCCGCCGTTCTGGTCCGGGTTCTGCGGGACTTCGTCGCTCACGGGCCGAATTGTACGTTAACGACGGCGCTCCCGCGCGACTCCGTAGGTGTACTGAGTTCCCAAAAGCACCACGGTTGCACGGTGGGGCCCGACTATGTAATTATTACATCACCTTCGCGCCGGGTGACGTCGATGTCGTGCCGGAGGGACAGTCGGTGGCCTCAGACGTAGCCGCGAGTGTTCGGGACAAGATCCAGTCGGGCGCCATTCCGCTTCCACCGACACCGCCAGGAAAGTGCTTCGTCGGCATGGGCACGAAGCGCCATGCGACGGGTGCGACGAGTTGATCAGATCCGACGAGGTCGAATACGAGATCGACATCGCCGAGCGGACGCTGCTCTTCCACGCGAACTGTCTCGCAGTGTGGCACGAAGCGCCCGCGGGGCGGATGAGCGAGTAGTTCAGATGCCAGAGCACGCGGCTCTGATCGCGGTACTGATCATAGAGCGGCCGCTGTGCGTCAACTGCATCTCGGACAAGTCGGGCCTAAGTGCTGACGAGGTCGAGGCATATCTCGGTCGCGTGCGGCGTTCCGTCTCCGTCGAGCACGGCATCGACCGCTGCCGTAGCTCTGCGGCACAATCACCGCCGTCTATTCGCTGTTGCGCAGGGACTGACAGCACCAGCGGTGAGGCGCTACGACACGGTAAGCACCTCCGACCTGGTGCACGTCTACGACGAGCTGCTCCGTGAGCTGCACGGCCCCGACTACGCGGACCAGGCCGAGACGTTGCATGAGTTGGAGTACGTCATCCGCGTCCGCACCGGTCATGACGTCAGGTGCAGCGCGCTGCGCGGCGGCTTCGACTGCGACGGCTGGTGCGACCGCCGCTAGATGGCATTGAATTTGTCATGTGAGAAGCGGCGGGATGCCGACGTACAACGTCTCGCTCAGCCTCACGCGGCCACCGCGTTTCAGTGACGCCGAGTTGGTCGAGCTTTTGCGGCAGGCGGTCAAGATAGCGATGGGCGAGGCGATCGAGGTAGCGCCGGCCGGCATGGTCGTCGAGTGTGAGGCCGCCGCTCTTGATCGGCTTGAAATGGTGCTGCGCATCAAGCTTGAGGCGCGCGGCGGTTCGCTCGGGAGGATGGTAGCTCGACCTATCTGATCTCGCGCGGCGGACCGGCGAGCGGTCGCGCCAGGCGCCTACCCGCGTGAACGGGTTCTACGCCGCCTCCATCCGCTCGCGACGTCCATCCGCGCGCGCCACGGCGTCGTCTCCCAGGCCGAGCCGCCGACGATCGAGTGCGCCTGCCCAGCGACGATCACGAGCCACCCTTGATAGGTCGAGCCGGCTGATTCTGTTGGTCGCATCTGCGGCGCTCCGTTCACCTGCTGCTGAATCGTTCGCGTAGTTCTCGGTCGTTCGTGACTTGAAGCCCGTCGAACATCGCAGCGTCGATGAACTTCTTGAGATCTACTCCCTCGAGCGCGTACTGACCAAGCGGGTCTTGCGATGTCCGCGCGGTCGCTCGCTCGCGTGCGAGCCGAATCTCGTCTGATGTACGAAGGTTCTTGATGCCAGCCACCAGTAGTCCATGGAGTGCACTCGTCTGGTGTTGTAGAACGAGGTCCGCGTACCGCTGGACGACGGCGTCTATCCTGGCATCGGCATCCCGCGCCGCCGCCGCAACGCGGTCTTCCTCCCGTTCCTGCCTTCCGCGCCGAACTCCCAGTCGGAACATCGCGATAGACGCCACTATCCCCGCAATCGAGAGAATCGCGGCAAGCATAACCTGTGGTCTTATCAGGTCTGCG
>Ga0075426_10003654_pt1 | contig 11001 bp, 12 predicted proteins | sample SoiMethybrSBSTD5_FD_75304 | JGI IMG/M metagenome (GOLD analysis project Ga0075426, IMG submission 75304) | Bulk soil microbial communities from a Populus tree surrounding site in Tennessee, USA - Soil MetaG P. TD hybrid SBSTD5 | ecosystem: Environmental > Terrestrial > Soil > Tree plantation...
TGGACCGAGCGCGAGATGGATCTCGCCTGCGAACGCTTTCGCGAAGTTTTCCAGGCGCAGCCAAAAACGTGGGGCGCCGCCGGCTGGCAGACGAACGCGCACGCCGCGCGCTACCAGGAGCGCTTCGATTACGCCTCCGATACGCGCGGCACGCATCCGTTCCAGCCGGTGTGGAACGGGCGGGCGCTCGGCTGTGCGCAAGTGCCGACGACGCTGCCGACGCTCGATGAGCTGATCGGCCTGCACGCCGACGTGGTGCAGCACTTGCTACAGCGCACCGGTGATCGCAATCACGTGTTCACGGCGCATGCCGAACTGGAAGGCGCCAAGCTCCTGCCGATGTTCGAAGCGCTGATCAAAGGCTGGCGCGCTCAGGGCTACGAGCTCGTGGCGGCGCGCGATATTCCACGCCACCCGCTGCCGCGGCATCACGTGGTTTACGGCCAGGTGTCGGGCCGCTCCGGAACGCTCGCCCTGCAAGGAAAGGAAGCCATGGCATGAGCGCGCTATTTCCCGGGTTCGAGCAACGGCGCGTGCGCACGAGCGGCGCGACGATCAATCTCGAGATCGGCGGCGACGGGCCGCCCGTCCTGCTGCTGCACGGGTATCCGCAGACGCATGCGATGTGGCACAAGGTCGCACCGCAGCTCGCGCGCGAGTACACGGTCGTCTGCGCCGACCTGCGCGGCTACGGCGATTCTTCCAAGCCGCGCGGCGTGCCGGGCCATTTCAACTATTCGAAGCGCACCATGGCGCTCGACATGGCCGAAGTCATGGAATCCCTCGGCTTCCTCGGCTTCCATGTCGTCGGTCACGACCGCGGCGCTCGCGTCGCGCATCGCCTCGCGCGCGACTTCGCCAAGCGCGTGCGCACGCTGAGCGTGCTCGACATCTCGCCGACGCTCAAGATGTACGAGAGCACGACGCAGCAGTTCGCGCGCGCCTACTGGCACTGGTTTTTCCTGATTCAGGAGGCGCCGTTGCCCGAGCGCCTGCTCACCGGACACGTGCCCTGGTACATCCTCAAACGTCTCGGACGCGGCAGAAGCGGCCTCAAATATTTCGACCGGCGCGCAATCGCCCAGTACGTGCGGGCCTTCCGCGATGCGCGCACCATCCATGCGACCTGCGAGGACTATCGCGCCGCGGCGACGATCGACCTGATGCACGACAAGCAGGATCGCCGCAAGAAGATCCGCATGCCGGTGCTCGCGCTCTGGGGCCGGCACGGCGTCATCCAGGCGCTCTTCAACTGCCTCGCCGACTGGCGCGAGGTCGCCGAGGATGTGCGCGGACGCGCGCTCGACTGCGGCCATTTCATCCCTGAAGAAAAACCGCGCGAGCTCCTCGGGGAGCTGCGGCGCTTCATCGGCGCGCGGCGCTAGCAAAGGGTCGGGGCACTTCGACCAGGGCCGTACCGCTTGTTGCTTGCGGTCGCTTACTCGCTCCACGGAGGAGTAGGCCGGGGAAGCGCCCCTTGCTCGGATGACCGCCGCGCCGGGAAGCGAGTTCCGCCGGCGAAAGCCCTTTTCTTTCAGTCGTCTAAGCCGGAGCTTGCAGCGCCGTAGAAAAACATGTTCAATGAATGCGTTAGAGCACGTTGCTAAGAAGGGTACTTAAAACCTCTGGAAATGCTCGGCGAGCCGGTCGCGAACTTCAGCCTTCCCGGCGGCAGTACCTTCCGAACGAGCGAGCACCGCTGCAAGCGGCTGGCGCTCTGCTTCTACCCCAAGGACAGCGAATTCAAGCCGTTAGGCCGCGAGATGCTCGGCATCCCGCGCGATTCGCTGTACGGAAAAAAGGTCCGCGGCATCGCGCGCAGCACCTTGGTCATCGACGACAAGGTAAAGCTCGCACGCGAATGGCGCGGGGTGAAAGTGCGTAGCCACGTCGAGGAGGTATTGAGCTTTGTTAAAGCCCTATGATGTCGAGCAGCCTGCCGTTGATGGTTCGTCGCCTTCCTTCTCCCCTGCCGTGACCTCACCCCGCGCGCCCCGAAAACCGAAAGTGAAGAAGCTCTTCGTGCTCGACACGAACGTGCTGATGCACGACCCGACGAGCCTGTTTCGCTTCGACGAGCACGACATCTACCTCCCCATCGCGACCCTCGAGGAGCTCGACTCGCACAAGCGCGGGCTTTCGGACGTCTCGCGCAACGCGCGCCAGGTGAGCCGGTTTCTGGACGAGATCGTCTCGAGCGCCGTCGCGGACATCAAGGCGGGCCTGATGCTCAAGACGCGCGACGGACAGAGCGCGCGCGGCCGCCTTTTCCTCCAGACGGAGGCCATGAACGGCGAATTGCCGACGACGCTCGCCTCGGGCAAGACCGACAACCAGATCCTCTCGGTCGTGCGCTCGCTGCAGGAGCGCGAGCCGCAGCGCCAGGTCGTGCTGGTGTCGAAAGACATCAACATGCGCATCAAGGCGCGCGCCCTTGGCCTCGCCGCGGAAGACTACACCAACGACAAGGTGATCGAGGACGCCGATCTCCTCTATACCGGAGTGCGGCGCCTGCCCAAGGATTTCTGGGACACGCATGGTCGCGATATCGAGTCCTGGAAGAAGGACGGCCATGCCTACTACCGCGTGCGCGGGCCCCTGGTATCGAAGCTGCACGTGAATGAGTTCGTGTTCGACGAGAGCGGCGAAAAGCCGCTCTATGCGCTCGTCAAGGAGACTTCCGGGCGCGTTGCCGTCATCGAGACGCTGCGCGACTACACGCACGCGAAGAACTCGGTGTGGGGCATCAACGCGCGCAACCGCGAGCAGAACTTCGCGCTCAATCTCTTGATGAATCCGGCGATCGACTTCATCACGCTGCTCGGGCAGGCGGGCACCGGCAAGACGCTGCTCGCGCTCGCGGCCGGGCTCACGCAGGTGCTGGACGAGAAGCGCTACTCCGAGATCATCATGACGCGCGTCACCGTGCCGCTCGGCGAGGACATCGGCTTCCTGCCCGGCACGGAGGAGGAGAAGATGACGCCGTGGATGGGGGCGCTGGAAGACAACCTCGATGTCCTCAACGCCTCGGACGAGTCGGGCGGCGAATGGGGCCGGGCGGCGACGCGCGACCTCGTGCGCTCGCGCATCAAGATAAAGTCGCTCAACTTCATGCGCGGACGCACCTTCGTCAACAAGTGGCTGATCATCGACGAAGCCCAGAACCTCACGCCGAAGCAGATGAAGACGCTGGTGACGCGGGCGGGCCCGGGCACCAAGGTCGTGTGCCTGGGCAACATCGCGCAGATCGATACGCCCTACCTCACCGAGGGCAGCTCGGGCCTCACCTACGTCGTCGACCGCATGAAGGACTGGACGCACGCCGGGCACATCACGCTTTCGCGCGGCGAGCGCTCGCGCCTCGCCGATCACGCCGCCGACGTTCTGTAATTCGGGGACGGCGCCCGATCTCATTCGGGCGCCGTCCCCGTTTCGCCCGCTTAACAGACCTTTCTGTTAAATTTCCGCGCTCTTAGGCATCTCTCAGGATTCCCATGACGCCCTTCGTTCGCGCGCTTGCCCTGTTCGCACTCGTTCTTCCGTTCACCGCCGCGGCACAGAAGTTCGAGCCGCAGGTCGGCCAGGCGGGCAAGGACGTGATCTGGGTGCCCACGCCCGAGGAGGTGGTCGATCGCATGCTCACCATGGCGCAGGTCACGCCGAACGACTTCGTCGTGGACCTCGGCTCCGGCGACGGCCGCACCGTGATCATGGCGGCGAAGAAGTTCGGCGCCAAGGCGCTCGGCATCGAATACAACCCCGACATGGTGAAGCTCTCCCAGGAGAATGCGCAGAAGGCGGGCGTCAGCGACCGCGCGCAGTTTCGCCGCGCCGACATCTTCGCCACCGATTTTTCGCAGGCGACGGTGATCACCCTCTATCTGCTGCCCGCGCTCAACATGAAGCTGCGGCCGACCATCCTCGCCATGAAAGCCGGCACGCGTGTCGCGTCGCACTCCTTCACGATGGAGGACTGGGAAGCCGACGAGGTCTCCACCATGGACGGCCGGCGCGCCTACTTCTGGATCGTGCCGGCGAACGTCATGGGCACCTGGACGCTCGACGCCGGCGGCCAAAAGAGCGAGCTCACGCTCGACCAGACTTTCCAGAAGATCAACGGCACCGTGTCCTTCGGCGCCGTGCAAGGCGGGCTGCGCGACGCCCACATGCGCGGGCCGCAGATCAGCTTCTCCTATGTCGACCAGGCGGGCCTGCGCCGCGACTTCACCGGCAGCGTGAACGGCCGCCAAATGGAAGGCAGCTTCCGCGACGACAAGGGGCAGGACGGGCGCTGGAGCGCGACTAAGAAGTAAAGTCGAGCTTCTTGTGCGAGCCGTCGCAGAAGGGACGGCCGGCAGTGCGCTTGCAGCCGCAGAGCCAGAGCTTCTGCGCTTCCGAGATGGTGAACCTTGCCGGTGTGAACTCCGAGCCCTTGTGCGAGCCGTCGCAAAAGGGCTGCCGCTTGGAGCGGCCGCAGGCGCACCACCAGTAGTCGCCCGGCGCGACCTCGACGGCATAAGGAGCGCGTTGCGCGATCAGTGCCTCCGCCATGCTTCCTCCTCCTAGAAAGCGTTGGGATCCTGGAAGTTGGCGAAGCGCGTGAAGCGGCCGAGGAAGGTGAGATCGACGCGCCCGATCGGGCCGTTCCTCTGCTTGCCGATGATGATCTCGGCCCTGCCCTTCGCCTCCTCCTTGTCCGGAGAGTACACCTCTTCGCGGTAGATGAAGAGGATGACGTCCGCGTCCTGCTCGATCGCCCCGGATTCGCGCAGGTCGGACATCATCGGGCGGCGGTCATTGCGCTGCTCGACGGCGCGCGAGAGCTGCGAGAGTGCGATCACCGGCACCTCGAGCTCCTTGGCGAGGGCCTTGAGCGAGCGCGAGATCTCCGAGATCTCGGTCGCGCGATTCTCACCCTGGCTGCTCGCCGACATGAGCTGGAGATAGTCGACGATCACGAGGCCGAGCTTCGAGTATTCCCGCTTCAAGCGTCGAGCACGCGCGCGAACTTCCAGTGCGTTGAGCGCCGGTGTCTCGTCGACATGGATCTTGGCTTCGTGCAGCCGACCGGTCGCTTCGGTGAGCTGCGACCACTCTTCATCGTTGAGCCGCCCGGTGCGCAGCTTGTGGGCATCGACCCGCGCGATCGAGGAGAGCATGCGCATGGCGAGCTGGCTCGAGCTCATCTCCATGCTGAACACGGCTACCGGCATCGCGACGCTCGGATGCAGCGCCACATGCTCGGCGATGTTGAGTGCGAAGGCCGTCTTTCCCATTGAGGGACGGCCGGCGATGATGACGAGGTCGCCGGGCTGCAGGCCGGCGGTGCGCATGTCGAGATCGGTGAACCCGGTCGGCACCCCCGTGATGTCCGAGGGATTGTCCTGGTTATGCAGGTGGTCGATGCGCTCATAGACCTTCGCCAGGATGGGCGCAATGCCGAGCAATCCCTGGTCTTTGCGCGCGCCCGCCTCGGCGACCTGGAAAATCTTCGACTCCGCCTCATCGAGCAACTGGCCGACTTCTTTGCCTGACGATGCGAGCGCGCTTTCTGCAATCTCGGTGGCCACCTGCCCTAGGCGCCGTTGTACGGAGCGGTCCCGGACGAGCTGCGCGTAGCGCCGCACGTTGATCGCACTCGGCGTATTCTGCGCGAGCGCAGCCAGGTACGTTCCGCCGCCGGTCTTGTCCTTGTCCTCACTGCGCTCGATGCCGTCGGCGACCGTGACGACATCCGCCGGCTGATTGTTCTCCACCATTCTGACGATGTGGCGCCAGATGCGGCGGTGGTCATCGCGATAAAAATCCTCTCCCGTGACAAGATCGCCGATCTTGTCGAAGGCGTGGTTGTCGATCAGCAGCGCGCCGAGCAGCGCCTGCTCCGCCTCAATGGAATGCGGCGGAACCTTGAGCGCGACGAGCTGCGGATCAGCGGCTTCCGGCCGCGTGACGGGCTGTAGAGCTGCCATTCTTTGGACTGACCTCCCCGGCCGCAATCATAGGGAAGGATTTCTGCGAACCGGGGATCGCGCGGCCTGCGCGCAGGCGGCACCGGCGCAAATTTCAGCAGCTAAGGCGCCCGGGCGCTCGCAGCTGTGAATTACCTGTGCGCAGAATGTCGATACTCTGTGGATAGCGTTGTACAGAAACAAATTAATTTTCTTGACAGCAGTAGCGGAAAAATCCGCGCTGGAACAGCCTACTACTGTATATCCGTTCAGGCAAACCGGCATAAAAAAAGGGCCTCGCGGCCCTTTTTCAGAGCATGCGCTGCTACTGCTCGCCGAGCACCGACACCGTGATCGTGACCGTAACGTCGGTGTGCAACGCGATCTGGATCGGGAAGTCGCCCACCTGCTTGAGCGGCCCCTGCGGCATGCGCACATTGGCGCGCTCGACCTCGTGGCCCTGTGTCTTCAGCGCCTCGACGATGTCGTAGTTGGTGACCGAGCCGAAGAGGCGCCCGTCCGGACCCGCCTTCTGCGAGATCTGCAGCGTGAGCCCGTCGAGCTTGGCGCCGCGCTCCTGCGCCTTCTGCAGCGTCTCGGCCTGCGCTTTTTCGAGGTCGGCACGGCGCGATTCGAAGGCCTTGAGGTTGGCTTCGGTCGCGCGCTTCGCCTTGCCGTGCGGGATGAGAAAGTTGCGCGCAAAGCCGTCTTTCACCTTCACCACGTCGCCAAGCTCGCCGAGGTTGGCAACCTTCTCCATGAGGATGACTTGCATCAGTGCAGATCCGTATAGGGCAGGAGCGCGAGGAAGCGCGCCCGCTTGATCGCTTCCGAGAGCTGCCGCTGGTAGCCCGCGGCCGTGCCCGTGATGCGCGCCGGGATGATCTTGCCCGTCTCGTTCACGAAATCCTTGAGGACCTCGACGTCCTTGTAGTCGATCCACTCGACCTTCTCGGCGGTGAAGCGGCAGAACTTGCGGCGACGGAAAAGGGCCCGCTGGCCCTTGTCCTTCTTGTCCTTGCCGAACTTCCCTTTGCCCTTTCCTTTGCGTGGCGGTGGCATGCCTTACTCTCCTTCGACAAATTCGATGTTCGTCACGTGCAGTATCAATCTTTTCGAGCGCTTGCTCTTCGCGCTGAGGAAGCCTTCGACGTTCACGGCGCTGCCGAGCGGTCTTGCGGCGACGAGCCGCGCCTGCGCCGCGAAGGCGACCGCGCTGATCTCGGCCTCGACCCTGCGCGTCACGCCGGCTTCCTCGAGCTCGGATTCGTGAGCGAGCCTAAACTCGAGCGCCGCGAGACCGGCAGGGGTGTGGCGCAGCGCGCCGCGCTCAAGCAGCCGGCCGCTCAACTCGACTCGGTTCCGCGCCAATCTCGCCGCCGCGCTCCATCAGCGACTTCGATTTCTCTTCCTTCATCATCGGCGAGGGCGCGGTGACGGCCTTGTCCATCTTGACGATCAGGTGGCGCAGCACGGCGTCCGAGAACTTGAACGAGTGCTCGAGCTCGGTGAGCGTCTCGTTGTCGCACTCGATGTTCATGAGCACGTAGTGCGCCTTGTGCACCTTGGCGATCGGGTAGGTGAGCTGGCGCCGCCCCCAGTCCTCGAGGCGGTGCACCGTGCCCTGGCGGCCCGCGATGAGGCCCTTGTAGCGCTCGACCATGGCGGGCACCTGCTCGCTCTGGTCGGGATGGACGATGAAAACGATCTCGTAATGCCGCATGCTGATTGGCTCCTGTTCCTATGGGGTTAGCCGGCCGCCATGCGTAGCGGCGCGACAAGGAAGGGCCGGGATTGTACCGGAAAAAATCATGGCGTTGCGGGCTAGCCAGGGCCGCCGATGCCGAGCTCGAGCTTCACCTTCTCGAGGGTGGGGCCGACCTTCTGCACCGCCTTGCGGATCTTCGCGGGATCAGTCTCGAGGGTGCGCGCCCAGAAGTCGAGCGCCTCGGGCTTGAGCTCGATCTCCGCCGGGTTGGGCGGCGTGTACTTGGGACCTTGCTTCGCCATGGCGCTGTGACCACCGTCGCGGCGACTGGTTCGACGGCGCACCGACTCGAAGAGGCAGATCCCGGCCGAGACGGAAACATTGAGGCTCTCCACCTCGCCGCCCATCGGGATGCGCACCAGCAGATCGCAGGTCTCGCGCGTCAGGCGGCGCATGCCCTCGCCCTCGGCCCCGAGCACCCAGGCGACGGCATGCGGCAGATCGGCGTCGTAGAGCGTCTGCGCGGCGCGCTCATCGGCGCCGACGACCCATATCTGCCGTTCCTTGAGCTCGCGCAGCGTCCGGGCAAGGTTGGTCACCATGAGATACGGCGTCGCCTCGGCAGCGCCGCTCGCGACTTTGGAGACGGCCGGCGTGATGCCCGCGGCGCGATCCTTCGGCGCAACCACGGCATGCGCGCCGGCCGCATTCGCCACGCGCAGGCACGCGCCGAGGTTGTGCGGATCGGTCACGCCGTCCAGTACGAGGACGAGCGGCTCCTCGATGTGCTCGAGTACCTCGTCCAGGCTCTCGCCGAGCGATTTCACCGCGACGCGGGCGACCACCCCCTGGTGGCGCCCGCCACCGTAGAAGCCGTCCAGGCGTTTCGTCGGCACGCGCATCAGCCGCACCCCCGCGCGCTCGGCGGCGCCGACCAGGTCCTTGCCGCGCGCGTCGTTGCGCGTCTCGTCGAGGAAGATTTCAACCACGGACGACGGTTCGGCACGCAGCCGCGCCAGCACGGCATGGAAACCAAACACTACGCGCGGTTCACGCTCGCGAGCCATCTCGCTAAATGGTGACTGTCACCATTTTTATTGCGCCGGCACGAGGTCGATCTTGCGCTGGTCGACGTCGACGCGCACGAGCCGCACGGTCATGCGATCGGCGAGGCGGAAGCGCTTCTTCGTGCGCTCGCCGAAGAGCAGGTGGCGCGCGCCGTCGTACTGGAAGTAGTCGCGCCCGAGCTCCGAGATGTGGACGAGTCCGTCGACAAAATAATCGTCGAGCGTCACGAAAAGCCCGAAGGGCACGACGCCGGTGATCGTGCCCGAGAACGTCTCGCCGACGTGGCCGCGCATGTAGTAGCACTTGAGCCAGCTCTCGACGTCGCGGCTCGCGTCGTCGGCGCGGCGCTCGGTCTCCGAGCAGTGGCGGCCGAGCGCCTCCCAGTCGAGCTCGGTCCCGTAGCGCTTGCCGGCAAGCAGCGCCTTGATGGCGCGGTGCACGAGCAGATCGGGGTAGCGGCGAATGGGCGACGTGAAGTGCACATACGCCTCGTACGCAAGGCCGAAGTGGCCGACATTCTCGGGCGTGTACACCGCCTGCTTGAGCGAGCGCAGGAGCACGGTCTGCAGCAGGTTGAAATCCGGCCGACCGCGGATGCGCTCGAGGAGCTTCGCGTAATCGCGCGGCTGGGGCACGTGGCCGCCAGGGAGGTGCAGGCCGAGCTCGGCGAGGAACGCGCGCAGCGCCGCCACTTTCTCTTCGGAGGGCACGTCGTGCACGCGGTAGAGCACCGGGTGCTTGCGGCTCGCGATGAAGTTGCCGGCGCACACGTTCGCGGCGAGCATGCATTCTTCGATGATGCGGTGCGCGTCGTTGCGCATCTCCGGCACGATGCGCTCGATCTTGCCCTTGGCGTCGAACAGCATGCGCGTCTCGACCGTCTCGAAGTCGATGGCGCCGCGCTTCTCGCGGCTTCCGTAGAGCACCTTGAAGAGCTCATAGAGCCGCGTGAGGTTCTCCGGCGGCCTGCCGCTCTGCAGGTCGGACCAGACCTTGGTGTACGTAAGGCGCGCATGCGAGCGAAATACTGCCGGATAGAACTGGTACTCACCGAGCTCCCCCTGGGCGGAGATCTGCACCTCGCACACTACGGCGAGGCGCTCGACCTCCGGGTTGAGCGAGCAGATGCCATTCGAGAGCTTCTCGGGCAGCATCGGGATCACGCGGCGCGGGAAGTACACCGACGTGCCCCGCTCGCGGGCATCGACATCGAGCGCGTCGCCGTGCTTCACGTAGTGGCTGACGTCGGCGATCGCGACCCATAGCCGGAAGCCTTTTCCGGTCTTCTCGCAGTACACGGCATCGTCGAAATCTTTGGCGGTCTCGCCATCGATCGTGACGAACTCGAGCGCGCGCAGATCGCGCCGGCCGCGCCGGTCCTCCTCGCGCACCTCGTCGGGCAGCGACTTCGCAAGCGCGAGCGCCTGGCGCGAGAAGCGATGCGGGAGATCGAACTTGCGCAGCGCGATCTCGATCTCCATCCCCGGGTCGGCGTAGTGGCCGAGCACTTCGCTGATGCGGCCGATCGGCTGCGCGTGCGGCGCCGGCGGCTCGATGAGATCGACGGTGACGACTTCGCCGGGCTTGCCTTTGTGCGCTTCGCCGGGCGGCACGAGGATGTCGTGCGCGATGCGCCGGTCCTCCGGCACGAGGACGAGCACGCCGTGCTCATCGTGCAGCCGCCCGACGATGCGGCGCTTCGCGCGCTCGAGCACCTCGACGAGCGCGCCAAGCGGCCGGCCGCGCTGATCGTGGCCGCTGACGCGCACGGCGGCGCGATCGCCGTGCATGAGGCTTCTCATCTCGTGCGGCGGCAGGAACACCGACGGGCCGCCGGCGTCGGGCACGAGGAAGCCGTGGCCGTCGGCATGGCCTTCGACGCGCCCCGCGATCGCGGCGATGCGCTTGGCGACGAGGAGCGCGCCCGCGCGGTTCTCGACGATCTCGCCCGAGCGCTCGAGCGCGGCGACGCCGGCGTTGAAGGCGCGCCGCTCGCGCGAGCGGATGTCGAGGCGCGCGCCGAGCTCGCGCGGCGTGAGCGGCTCGCCCGCGCGCTCGAGCTCGCGCAGGATCTCGCGCCGATAATCGTCGCCGCTCGCTTCGTCGCGCGGAGCGCGCGATCTGCGGCGCAGTGCGGTTTTCGTCGGTCGTCGCTTCGCCAAGCGCTTCTCTTTTTCAGCTAAAATCGCGCCTCCTCTGCCGAGGTGGCGGAATTGGTAGACGCACTAGGTTCAGGTCCTAGCGGTGGCAACACTGTGGGGGTTCGAGTCCCTTCCT